>Ga0233425_10000392_pt1 | contig 115077 bp, 142 predicted proteins | sample Watercolumn_Towu_2_FD_181712 | JGI IMG/M metagenome (GOLD analysis project Ga0233425, IMG submission 181712) | Freshwater microbial communities from Lake Towuti, South Sulawesi, Indonesia - Watercolumn_Towuti2014_140_MG | ecosystem: Environmental > Aquatic > Freshwater > Lake | place... | reverse complement strand
AGTTACAACTACAAGTTTATTTCAGGGAGTTGCAACAAACTCTCCCTGTTTTATATTTCTATTAGAATAAATTTCTTCCGTAATTCATTCATTGGCTTGAAAGCCAAGGATTTCTTACGGGTTGATTGAATTCCAGTGAAGATATGCCTCAGACAAATATTCTTCAATTTCTACTTTTCTAGGATCTATAATCTTTTGTTTTATTCGGTGATATAAAGCTAGAGCTGCTCCATAATTATAATGCCCGAAAAAGTCTCTTGCTTCTTTTAATTCTAAATCACCAAATACCTCAAATGGATTTCTAACCAAAATAAGCTTTTCTGTGCCAGGATTTCCTCTCTTTAAATCATCTAACCATTCTTCATCAATATAAACTAGATCAAATCCAAAGAAAGCTCCTACAATGCCTGCTCCTACAGATAAAATACGCTTGCCTCTTGTTAAATCCATGAATACTTTTTTTCCTATAAATAAACTCAGATGGGAGCGGATCTTATCATAAACTTCTGCTACATCCATATGACTATAATCTACTAAGTCAACAATATAATGTGAAGGTTGTAAACCTGTTTTTTCAACAATTATGTTTAAGAAGTTGCGCTTGAATTCTGGAGTTCCTAAAAAGTATACTTGGGTTGGTTTTAAGGCTTTTATTAATAGAATATAGTAAGAAGACTCTAAGCCTGCTGGAAGAATAAGCCAATCGCATTTCTCTGGAAAAGAGCTTCTTTCCAAAAAAGACTTTTCCAGAATTGGAAATAGAGTTTCCCAGTAGAGACTCTCAGCTTTCTGGAATTCTCCTTTTAAGATAAGTTTCATCCATTCTGCTCTTGCTTCTTCCAATTCTGGCATAATAAACAAGCAAAATAACCCTTAATTAATCTTTCTATGGAGCAACGTTTAAAAACCCTCATTATTAAGATGTTTTATTCTCTATTTTTTATGGAGATAATTAATATATAATAAAATGGCGGATAAAGAAACAAGCTTACAGAAAATAACAAGATTAACAGCGAAACAAGAAAACATCAGAAACATAGCTACAAGCGCACACATTCACCATGGTAAATGTATAAGCGGGGATTCTAGACTTATGCTGACTAATGGGACAATTATCAGTGCAAGAGAGATATTTGAAGAAGTAAGCAAAAATGGGCAGATAAAAGAGGAAAATGAAGACCATACTGTATTTATTCCTTTAAAAAATTTTGAAGTATTTTCTCTGAATAAAGAAACAGGACATATAGAAAAAAAGAATATTCAATATGCATGGAGATTAAAAGGAGGGGGCACTATAAAGATGAATTTAAGAAATGGATATAGCATAACAACTACTCCTGAACATAAATTTTTGGTTTATAGAAATGAGCTCGTGTATGTAGAAGCTAAAGAAATAAAATTAGGAGATAGAATTGTCAGCGCTAGAAAATTAAAAGTCAATTCTAATATTAATTTTAAGAAAGAGATATTATCTGCTCTATCGAAATCTAATTTTTATGTTAAATTAAATAATGATTATTCAAAAACATTAAATCAGAAAATTCTTGATTACGGCATAAATAAAATTAAATTATCAGTAAAACCAAAATCTTTCTACCATGGAATCAGGCGGAATAGATATAATATATCTGACTTAATTTCAGTATGTAATATTCCAAGCATTGATGAAATAGATATTTATGAAAATATTGAAAAAGTATTTTATAGAAGTGGCAAGCAGAGAGGAAAAAATGCCTCTCCGATTAAGCTACCTAAAAATGAAAAAGAATTAAAAAATTTGTTTTATCTTGCTGGGCTATTTATAGGAGATGGTTCTGGAAGGAAATTTATAGCTGGCAAAGAGGAATTAAGCAAAAAAGTTGTTGAAATATGCTCTGATTTTGGAATAAAGACAAGAAGAGTTGAAAGAAAAGATAGAACTCCTGAAATTCACACAGATAATCTCAGCTATGTAATGTTATTACACCTTTTGTTTGATTATCCATTAAAACAAAAATCACATAATGTTAAAATATCTAAATTTGTTTTTAGAAGTAATGATGAATTAATTTCTAGCTTTTTAAGAGGATATTTTGACACAGATGGTTGCGTTGAAAAATCAAGAAGAGCTGTTACTATAAGCTCTGCAAGCAAGCAAATGATAGAAGATTTACATTTACTGCTTCTTAGATTTGGTATTGTTTCAATTAAAGAAAAAGACAATACTCTATCCATCTCTGGTTTTTCTGCAATAAATTTTGCTAGAGAAATAGGATTTGAAATGAAAGAAAAATCTGAAAAGTTAAATATTCTTGTAGAAAAAGTCTCTGGTAGTATAGTTTGTGATACAATAAAAAATGGAAATCAAATAATGCTTATTAATAAAAAAATAAAAGATTATGAAAACCATGAACTAGCTTATATTGAGGTGAGAAAAATTGAATCTGGATTTGAAGAAGTTGTCTATGATTTTACTATTCCTGAAAATCATAATTTTATCTCTGAAGGAATGGTTATTCACAATACTGCTTTTACTGATAACTTACTTGCTGCTGCTGGAATGATGGCTAGTAAAAACGCTGGAGACCTTGAAGAAGGTATGGCTACTTGGCAACACGCTGATGAACAGGAAAGATTAATGACTGTTGATGCGGCTAATGTAAGTATGGCTCACGAATATCAAAATCAAGAATATCTTATTAATTTGATTGATACTCCTGGACACGTTGATTTTGGTGGAAACGTAACGAGAGCTATGAGAGCTATTGACGGAACTTTCGTTCTTATCTGTGCTGTTGAAGGTATAATGCCTCAAACAGAAACAGTATTGAAGCAGGCATTAAGAGAAAGAGTAAAACCTGTTTTGTTTATCAATAAAGTTGATAGATTGATAAAAGAACTGAAACTTACTCCTGAACAAATGCAAGAAAGATTCATGAAGCTTATTCAGAATTTCAACAACTTGATTATGCAGATTGCTGAACCTGAATATAAAGAAAAGTGGAAAGTTAATGTTATGGATGGAAGTGTTGCTTTTGGTTCTGCTAGAGAAAATTGGGCTTTGTCATTGCCTTTCATGAAGAAAAAGAATATAAGTTTTAAGGATATTTACAAAATTTATGAAGGAGATGAAGAAGCAAGAAAGAAATGGGTTTGGGAAAATGCTCCCTTGCATGAAGTTATATTAGATATGGCTGTTAAACACTTGCCTAATCCTGTTGATGCACAGAAATATAGAATTCCTAAAATCTGGAAGGGAGATATTGAAAGCAAATTTGGAAAGGATTTATTGCTTTGTAATAGAAATGGAGATGTTGCCTTTGTTATTACTAATATAGCCATTGATAAAAGAAGTGGAAAAGAAGTGTGCGCAGGAAGATTATATTCTGGAACAATTACTAATGGTACTGAATTGTATGCTAATAATGTAAAGAAGAAATATAGAATACAACAGGTTCTTGTATATAATGGTATAAAACCTGAACAACTTGAGAGTGTGCCTGCAGGAAACGTATTAGCTATTGTTGGATTAAATACTGATGTTGGAGATACAATAACTAATAATGAACAGACTCCTTTTGAAGAAATAAAACATATTTTCCAACCAGTTATTACTAAATCTATTGAAGTTACTAAGTCTGCTGATTTACCTAAGCTTATTGACGTTCTTAGAAAAGTAGGGAAGGAAGACCCTAGTATTAAGATTGAAATCAATGAAGAAACTGGAGAAAACTTGATGAGTGGTATGGGAGAATTGCACTTGGAAATTATTGAAGGAAGAATAAAGAATGAAAAGGGTCTTGATGTAAAAATGGGAAGCCCAATAGTCGTTTATAGAGAAAGTGTAGCTAAGGATTCTGGTAAAGTTGAATCAAGAACACCTAATGGGCATAACATATTTTTCATAAGTATGGAACCTTTGGAAGATGAAGTTTACAATGCTATTGAGAGAAATGAATTGCCTGAAGGAAGAGTAAAGAAGAAAGCTGAAGATTTATGGAAGAAGCTTAATGCTCTTGGAATAAGTAATGAAGAAGCTAGACAGTATCAGGAGATCTATAAAGGTAATGTATTTGAAGAAAGAACAAGAGGTCTTGTTCTTTTACCTGAAGTAATTGAATCTATAATTGATGGATGGAAGTTAGTTGTTGATGGTGGTCCTCAAGCTAAAGAACCAATGATGAAGAGTAAATTTGTATTATGGGACGCTAAATTACACGTAGACCACATGCATAGAGGACCTGCTCAGATTTATCCTGCAGTCAGACAAGGAATGTTTGATTCTATGAGAAAGGGTGGAGCAGTGTTACTTGAACCTATTCAGACACATTTGATTGAAGTCCCTGTAGAGTTTATGGGTGTAGTAACTAATCTAGTGGGAAGTAAAAGAGGTGTTTTAATTGATGTACAACAAGAAGGAAATGACACTTTCATAAAAGCAAAAATACCTGTAGCTGAAATGATTGGATGGAGTAATGATTTGAGATCTGCAACAGAAGGAAGAGGAATAAGCAGTTTGATGGATCAGGAGTTCCAGAAAGTTCCTCCTTCATTACAATCTGAAGTTGTAAGAAGCATAAGAGATAGAAAAGGCTTAGCTGAGAATCAGTAATATTCTATTTTACCTGACAAGAAGTTTTATATAAGTTAATTTTGTATTTTTTATATGCCTGAAAGATTTGTTTTTGAAGAGCATATAATTCGTTTTATTGATCCTAGAATAGATAAAAGGAAGAAAATTGCTGAAAGGTTACCTGATTTTTTAGGCAGACGTTTTAAAACTTCTTTTATTCAAAAAATTGAAGCTCAACAGAAAGAGAATGATAAACATTATGAAAAAGTATTAGGTGTCTTAAGAAGCATTGTTTCTCAAGGTAGAGTAGATATAAGTTGTGAAATTGGAGGAAATCAAGCTCATAAAATTATAATAACTGGTTCGGGACTTGAGACTTTTAAGATGAGAGAAGAGCCTAGATATACAATATCTCAAGATAAGAAATCTAAAGAAACTGTGCTTCCTGTAAGTGTCGGTTCAAGAGAAGATGAAATAAGAATCTATGATTATCCAAGCCCATCAACTCCACTAAATAGATTCTCAAAAATAAGCTTAGATTATAGGTTTTCAACTGAAATAAGTTTAGGAGGAAATTGTTCTTCTTATGGAGAGAGAAGATTCAGTAAAAAGCCTGAAGAAAGAGTTAAATATGATGGTGATTTAAAATCCAAACTAGCTTACTTTTTCTATGGAGAGCCTGGAAAAGTTGCTTTTAGAATAGGAGATGCTATACATCAAGAATTAAAAGATTCTGTGCTAGGAACTTGGACTTACGATAATGCACCAAGAGATAAAATTGATATTCAAGCAATTGTATTATGCAATGATTTAGTTGTTTATCAGGGCAATATCCATGTAACTGGAAGTTTTCCATTTTATATTGATAGAGATAACGAAGGCGATTTTGAAAGAGAATCTCCTAAAACTCCTGCTGATTTAAAGATAAAATAGATTTATTTTCTTAGTGTTTTTGGTGTGACAACTAAAAGATTCATCTTTCTATCTTTGTTTTTTTCCTTCCATCTTTTTACATCATCTTCAAAATTATGATGTGCTCCATAAATGAGCACTCTAACTTTTTCTTTTCCATTTCCTACATAATTCATTGCTATAGCTTCTCTATTTGTATAAATTAAATGATTATAATGAGAATTTTTATTTGTAGAACCTAAGCTCATATTCTCAATCAAATATCTTGAGGCTTCTTCATTGGTAGATTTGTCTTCTGCTGGATGAAGATTAATCTCTTTTTTAATGTGAAGTAGTTGATATTTTGTTAACCAGTCTGAATTATCAAATCTATCTTCCCACTTCTTTTCTAATTCTAACATTGCTTTTTTATATTGTTCTGGAGAAAGTTTTTGTCTTATTATATCTAATAATCTATTAGCTTCTTTTCTTGAATTATCAATTACTTTGAATGTATCTTCTGCAAGTCCTTCTAGATAAACTCCTGGCTTTATTGAATGTTTAGATAAATCAAATACTATTTTATAAATCTCTTCCTGGATAGGGTTTATTTTTAATAACTCATTTTTATATTTTCCAAGTAACTCTTCTTTTATTTCAGAGGGTAAACCTTTTTCACTAGCTTCTTCTAAAGATTTTTGAAGAGCTTTCTCTACTCCTTGATGAGCTTCATGCTTTTGAAGTATATTTATTAAAATAGATTCTGCATTTCTATGAAATATCTTTTGATCTACTTGATGTCCTTGATTTCTAATTGATTGAGCGTAATTATCTAATTCATTTTTCTTTTTATTAGTATCAAATGCTAAATAACCTCCTAAAAGAGCTCCACTTAGAACTATAGGAAGCAATAATCTTTTTACTAAATTTCTTGATTTATTCATAATGAATTGAAAAATTTGCTTTATTTAAACCTTATATAGACAAAAGTATCAATATTTAGTAGTTAACATAGTAATCTTGAAATTAGTTCTCTCTTTGGAAAACTATAATTTCTACCTGTGAATTGCTGGAAAAGAACTCTTTCTGCCGATGTGTTATCATCTCTACCTTCGAAATAACCTCTTCTTATTCTCTCTAATCCATTTATAATAAATCTCCCACTTACTTCTGAAGAAGGAATCCCTGTAATTGCCCAAAAAGCCGGATAAAAATCTTGTGAATGTACTGCTAAAAAACCTGCTTTAAAACATAAGAAATCAATATATCTTTCTGCTGATTCTTCAGAATGTGTTCTGGCTAAAAAGTTATAAAACTCTGATTGTCTGCCTGCAGAGCTTCTTTCTTTTTTTGATGAACCATGTTGTGCTGTTTTTTTTAAAAATTTAAGAAAACTATCTCTTTCCCTTCCATTAAATATAAATCCTCCAGTAAAATCTTCTTTTTCAGAATCATACAAAACGGATAAATAAATTTCCCTCTTTGTTTCTTCATCTAATTTATGGGGAGAAAAAAATGCCTTTTTCAAAATTTCTAAATTTCTTTTTTCAAGATTTACTAAAGGTATTCTTGTGTATTTGTATCCTTGTTTTTTGCTTATTATACCTGCTTCCTCTATAATATTTAAAGAACCATTCTGATGTATTCTCTGAAGATAATAAAAACTAAGAGGTGTTGAAGAGACTGAAGAAGTATATTCAAAAGTTAATTCATTTTTTTCTGGATTGTAACCGTATAATGCTTCTATTTCTCCATCAGGAGTTATTTCTCTTGTAAGAAGTTCTAAATTACCTAATGCTTCTAATGCTGGTTTTCTTCTTACATTTTCTATTCTATCAAATACATGTTCGTCTCTTAGAGAAAAAGCATTGTTAGATAGAACTTTATTTGAGTTTCCATCTAATAGCTTTGGTCCTTTTGCTAAAACTGGATGAATGGTATGCCAATCTAACATCAGAAAATGATTTCTTTCTGGAATTAATACTACGTCATGATCCATTCCTCTTGATTTAAAATCCTCTGTAGTGACTAAAATAGATTGCAAACCTAGTGCTCTTGTAAGAACGAAATTAGCCAAAGCTTGCTCTCCACAATATCTTTGATTTTTTATTTCTGAAGGCCAACGCATAGATTTTCCAGAGAGAATTGCTTCTTCACATCCATAGCCTTGGTCTGAAAATATAGAGGCTATAGTTAATAATTTCTCCCTCAAAGAACTATTTCTTATTTTAGGTAGTAAAGATACTAGCTTATGAGAAATAAAATCCACTTCTCTTGATGGAAGTCTTTCTTCTAAAATTCCTTTAAAGTTTATATCTAATTTGGCTGACATTTTTTAAGGTCTATAATCAAATGGGCTTGGAGGAGGTGCTCTAGAACCTTTACCAAGTATTTTTAATAAATTATTTCCTGAAGCTTTTGGAGGAGCCGTATTTTTTTTATTTGTTATACCTGCTAAATCTAAATATCTTCTTACTGTTTGAATTGTTTTTCCAGTTTTTTCTGTAATTTTTTCAATAGATTCTCCTGCTGAATATAGAGTTAAAACTTCTCGAACACCTTCTAGATAATTTTTCCTCATATCTAAATTTTTATAGCTAGTAGTTAGAGCTAATCTTCCATCCACTAATATTCCTTTTCCATCTGAGCTTAATTCTACATTATATCCTCTTTCTCTTTGATCTGTTTTAACAGGTTCAGTTCTTACCGGAGACATATAATTATTCTCTATGACTTTCAAAACAGTATCTTTTATTTTTTTTGGAAGATCTTCAATAGACCCAGTTTTTAGCCTATTATGTAAATCTAATACTGATTCTATTCCTTCTTCAGCTATGCATGCTTGAATTAATCTTTTAGTATCGTACCCTTCAATAAATTTTACTACATCTCCTGCTAGAGCACTTTTCATATGACTAATTACATCAGGTCCTAAATCTTTTCCAATTACACTTGCATAATGTTGATGAGAAGCAACTGTAGGTACTGGTGGTTTGCCTTCTTGATTAGTTGGTTCTATTTCTTGAGGTTTAAAATGCTCTGGGTGACTAACTTTAGTTACAGGTTTTTCGGGTGGTTTTTCTGGAGATGTTGTAATTTCTTCCAATCCCGTACTAGGTGATTCACTTCTACTAGAAAGTAAATTAGCTGCTGTTCTTGATAAATATTTATCATATACTCCTTTTCCCATATCGGCCAGAAAACTTTTACCTTCATCAGATAATACGAGCAATTTTTCTTTTGGAATTAAGTCATTTTTTGTTCTAAGATCGTCAAAAGTAAATATCCCTCCTTCTGAAGCTAACCATACCTCTTTTGCGCCATTTTTTACATCAGGACCGAAGTCTCTATGTAGTTGATGCAGAAGGTCATTTATATCAACTGGATTTCTAAGATCTCCCATCATAAAATTTATAATTTCATACCTTAAAAGCTTTGAGTATATTTTTTTTACTATTAGTATGAAATGACAAAATTAATTATTTCATTATATAGAAAAAGAGCAGATATAAAAGAAGCAATGAAGATTCATACTAAATTATTTGATTTCTATTGTACATTTAGAATTAAATTTAATAGTACTCCCCCACATGAAAGAAGGTTTTTTAGCCCAGAATAGATTTATATACTATATTTTTTAGTGAATCTTTATGTTTAAGAGATTTGTTAATCTTTTGAAGGGTAGAACTGAGTATAGAACTGAGTGTGTTCCAGTTGCTGGATTAGGAGAAATTATTGGATGTATTGTAATTGGTAAAAATTCTGTTTTGGAGATTGAAGGTGAAGATGATAGAGATTTTGATAGCCGTATTGATTTTATGAGAGAATTATCAGACAAAAATAGATATCAAGTAAAAAGTATTTGGAGAGATAGTTTCATTGGGAAAAGAGATAGAAAAGTTTATTTTGATGTTTATGCTTGTGATGTGGTAAGTAAAAGAGATGTTCTTATTTCTGGTAGTTATGTTATTGAACATAAGGTTACAAAATCTCCAAGAAATGCTTGATTAGCGCCTCTTTAATTTAGTCAAGTTTCATCAGTTTTCCTTCTTTCTTTATTCTTAAAAACATCTTATTGAAATACCAGACTGCAAGAGAAAGGTAAATGATATTTAGAACTAATCCTATGAAAAAGTATTCGCTTGAGAATATTCCTGTGTTGACTACTTCTCTCATACCTTCAAATACATGTGTTGAAGGCATTAGAAGAGAGATGTATTGAGCTAGGGTTGGTAAGACTGAAACTGGATAGAATACTGCAGTGAAGGGCTGAACTAGGAACATTAGACCAAAGGCTAAAACTTGAGCAGATGTTCCAAATCTAAGAATTATTGCTGTTATAAACAAACCTAATACCCAACCGAATAGAATGAGATTGAAAGCGAAAGGAATTATGTAGAATCCTAAGTCAAAGATATTGAAAGCATATGCTATTAATGCTATTATTGATAATACTATGGTTACAAATATTACTCTAAGTGCTCCTAGAAGAGCTGTTGAAATTACAAATTCACTTACCTTCAAAGGTGTTACGAAAATGTTAATTAAATTCTTTTCCCAGACTTCTTCTAGGAAAGCTACAGATATTGAATGTTGACTTTCTGAAAGAACTTCCCAGAGGATTACTGCTCCTAAAAGAACAGTTACAACATTTATTCCAGTAAGATTTGATTGTTCAAGGTATCTACTAATAAAACCCCATAAAAAAAGAGTCATAACTGGCCAGAAGAAAATATCCATTAATCTTGGAACACTTCTTTTGTAAAGATATATATGTCTTATCAAAAGAGCATTTATTCTATGCAATCTTATTCCCATGAGTTACCTCCCTCTCTAGATATTTTAAGGAAAACTTCATTTAAGTCATTGAATCCGTATTTTTTCTTTAATTTATGAGGTGAATCATCGTCTACAATTTTTCCTTTTTGAAGAAAAATAACTCTATCACATAATTCTTCAATTTCATCCATGTTATGAGAAGTGTATAAAATAGTGACTTTTCTTTCTTTTTGTATTTTCTTTAATAATTTTCTTGTTCTATCTGCTATGTCTGGATCAAGAGAGGCAGTAGGTTCATCTAAAAGAAGAAGTTTAGGATCGTTTAATAGTGCTTTTGCTAGATTTAATCTTGTTAATTGGCCAGTTGACAGTGAAGAAGTCATTTTATTCATCATCTTTTTTATTCCGAAGAAAGTTGCTAATTCTTCAACTTTCTTTTTTACATCTTTAACCCCATAAAGTCTTGCGAATGTGTATAAATTTTCCCAAACTTTTAAATTTCCTGGCAAAGATACATAAGGTGAGGAGAAATTTATCTTCCCTAGAATTTCTTCACGATTTTTATGCATTTCTTTTCCAAATATCTTTATGCTTCCTGAGCTGGGGGTAACTAAATCAAGAAGCATTTGGATAGTTGTAGTCTTTCCAGCCCCATTTGGACCTAAAAGGCCTGTAATCTTTCCTTCTTCAATATTAAATGAAATGTTGTTTACTGCGTGAACTTTTCCAAAAGTCTTTACAAGATTTTTAACCTCTATTGTGTTCATGTTATAATGAGGATAATTGTGCTTTTAAGTTTTTGTAGAATAAAAAGATTTATATACCCATAAAATTAGAGATGGTTACAAAATATTAATAACATGGCAAAGCAAAAACCAATAATTAACGTTGTTTTCGTGGGACACGTCGACCATGGTAAATCAACTACAATTGGAAGATTAGTTTATGATTCTGGAAACCTACCTGAAACAGAGCTTGATAAGTTAAGAGCTGAGGCTCAAAAACATGGTAAAGCTGGTTTCGAATTCGCTTTCGTTATGGATAGATTCAAAGAAGAAAGAGAAAGAGGAGTTACAATTGATTTAGCTTATCAGAAATTAATGACTCCGAAGAGAGAAGTTACAATAATTGACGCTCCTGGACACAAAGACTTCGTTAAAAACATGATTACTGGAGCTTCACAAGCAGACGCTGCTTTCTTGACATTATCTGCTAAAGATGGAGTACAGCCACAAACTAAGGAACATGTATGGTTACTTAGAACAATGGGAGTAGGAGATATTGCTGTTGCTATAAACAAGATGGATGCAGTTGATTATAAAGAAGATGCATTCAATAAGGTTAAGAGTGAAGTTTCAGTTGTTCTAAAGCAAGCTGGATATAAACCTGACACTATGACATTCCTTGCTATATCTGGATTTAAGGGAGATAACGTTGTTAAGAGATCTGCTAACATGCCTTGGTACAAAGGTCCAACTATTATGGAACAACTTGACTTATTCAAGGATCCTGAAAAGCCAACTCAATTACCATTAAGAATGCCTTTACAGGATGTATATGAAATAACTGGAATAGGAACTGTTCCTGTTGGAAAGATCGAAACTGGAGTTATGAAGATTGGTCAGAAAGTTATAATATTACCTGGAAGATCTGGAAAGGGAGTTCCTGGAGAAGTTAGAACTATTGAAATGCACCATGAACAAATGCAGCAAGGAGAAGCTGGAGATAACGTTGGAATCAACATTAGAGGCGTTGGAAAGAAAGACGTAGCTAGAGGAGATGTTGTTTGTGACGCTGCTAAACCGGCTACAATTGCTGAAGAATTCGTTGCTCAAGTTGCAGTTATTTCACACCCTACTGTTATTGCTAAGGGATATACACCAGTATTCCACGTTCACACAGCTCAGGTTCCTTGCCAATTTATCGAATTGATTGAAAAGACAAGTCCTGATGGAACAAGCGCAAAGAATCCAGACTTTTTGAAGAATGGAGATGTTGCTAGAGTTAGAATCAAACCTATTGGAAACCTTGTGTTAGAAACACAAGCTGTTAACCCTCATATGGCTAGATTCGCAATAAGAGACGCTGGAGCTACTGTAGCTGCTGGAGTATGTATTGAAGTTAAGGCAAAGGCAATTTAAGTAAGAAGTGATATTTTCTAAAAAATAAAACCAAATTCAATATGAATTCATTAACTTTTTTATATAATTTAAGAGAATTGTGTATTTCAACTTCGGAAATGTTAAGTTCTTTTGTAAATATCTTGTTGAAATAAATTGAAGTATACAAATATATAAAAAGAGTTATTTCATGCTTTTTTTTATGAAATGTCTCTTGAATCAACCAAACACTCTTCCTGGAGTCGCTTTAGAACAAGCTAGAAGATTTCTCAAGGATGATTATTTCTCTAATTTTGTTGTTCATCCAACTAGCATTCTAGAATTGACAGAATTATCTTTAGATAGAATAGGAGGATTCAAGGAGGAGGATGGGGGAGTGAATATAATAAGACCACTAGTTATGCCTTTGATAGACTATGCTCGAAATAGACCTTCTTATCTAGTTGCTTTAGATTTTAAGTTTAATATGCCTGAATCAAGATTGACTGATTTAGCAGGATTGATGAAGACAGAAGAACCTTGTCTTGGTGCTCAAATTATTTTTAATGCTCTAATTGGAGATTTAGTAGTTGGTGTAGATAACTTGGTTAGTAAAGGTAAATGGAACCCTGAATGGGGAAATTATGCTAAAATAAAGAGAGCATATACTCTTCTACAAGCTGAAGTTGAACAAAATGTAAGAAGATTAATTAGATAATAAAATACCTAAATATATTTTCTGGACACAATAATACTTATAAACTCAGGGCTTAATCATATAACATGGTTATAGATTTTAAAAAAGAGGGAAGTAGTAGGAAAGAGATTGAAGAAAAGCTTGCTGGTGCTGGTGATTATGTAAAGATGGATGTTCTCCAACGATATTTGAAGCAACAGCTTGATTTTGATACAAGAAAATTTGTTCTTCTTACCTTATCTTCTATATATGAGTCAAGAAAAATGTATCTTGAAGCTGGAAAGATGATGAGAAACGCTGCTGAGATAAATACTACATTTGCTGGAAAAATGTCTGACTTTGTAAAATCTATGGAACTTTATACTTTTGGAGGAAATTACGAGGAGGCCGATGCTTCTTATAATAAGGCTCTTGCATGTGGAGATGGATTACAGAAAACAAGAATAAAAGAAAGAAGAAAAGAAGTGTATAAACTTGTTGCAAAAAATTTAATGGGTAAAGATAAGAGAAAACATGCTATGGATGCTTATGAAAAGTTGCTTGAGATTGATTTGACTCCTGAAGAAAAGAATGAGGTTAAAAATGTGCTTATGAATTTGTATGAAAAGTTAGGAAAGATTCAGGATTATTATTCTATTAAGAAGACAATTTAATTTTATTTCTTATAAAAAATTTAATTCAGTGCTTCTAGACCATCAAAAATGTCTTCACTAAAGTCTTCTTCGTCTTCTGATTCGTCTATATTGTCCTTTACAATTGCTTCTTTGAACTTCACCTCTTTTCTTGCCATACTATCTTTTTTCAGAAGGGTTTATGGCATATATAAATATTTCCGTCGATAAAAAATGAGCCAGAAGATTTATATATCAGTTAGAATTTGTTAATCGAATCACTTTTATCCTATTTTTCCTTTAAAGAAACATTTAAATAGCCAAAATAAGTTCACTTCTTGTAGAAAGGAATACTCATAAGATTATTTCAATTTCATACTCACGCTCGTGATGGGCACTGTATAAGTAGGATTAAAAATTTCTTTCTATAAAATAAAGCTGATAATCAGCTTAAATGTAAAAATGGCAAAAGTAAGTCCAGTATCAATAAAATACATGATAACGGCCTCTTTCAAAGCAGAGGGTCCGCTAGAGAAACCTGATGTTATAGGAGCTATATTCGGTCAAACCGAAGGTCTTTTGGGAAGCGATTTGGAAATGAGGGAGCTTCAAAAAGAAGGAAAAATTGGAAGAATTGAAGTTAATCTTGATATTGTTGATGGTGGAAAAAGTGTTGGAGAAATATTTTTACCTAGTGCATTAGACAAATCTGAAACTACTATAATTGCAGCGGCGTTAGAGACTATTGATAGAATTGGTCCTACTGAAGCTAAAATAGAAGTTACTAAAATAGATGATGTGAGAGCTAGCAAGAGAGATTTTATAGTTGATAGAGCTAAGAGACTTTTAGAAAGAATGGACTCTGGTTCTACTGGATTTGAGGAAATGTCTAAGACAGTTACTGAAGAAGCAAGAGCTGCCAGATTACAAGAATATGGTGAAGAGAAGCTTCCTGCTGGAGATATAAGCGGAAATGAAGTTATTGTTGTGGAAGGAAGAGCAGATGTAGTTAATATGCTTAAGAATAGAGTCAATAATGTAATAGGTATGAATGGAACAAAGCTTCCTAAAGAGATTGCAAAGCTTGGGGAGAAGAAAGAACTTACATTATTTATTGATGGAGATAGAGGAGGAAAACTAATTGCTGGAAATGTAATGAATCATGCTAAGATATTTTACGTTGCTGTTGCTCCTGATGGAAAAGAAGTTGAAGAATTAACTGGAAAAGAAATACTTCTTTGCTTAAGAAAGAAGATGCCTGCTGAACAGTTTGTTAATATTTTAGCTAGAAATGGTAATGAAATAAGTTCTTTTAAAGAAGAAAGAGAAGAGAGGAGTGAAGAAAATACTGAATTTGCATCTTATACTGGAGATGCTAAAGAATTAATAAAAAAGACATTTGAGAGTATTAAAGGAAGTAAGAATGCCGTTTTACTTGATTCTAATGGTGATGCTATAAGAAAAGTTTCTAATAAAGAAGTTACAAGAAGTATATTAGGCTCGAGAAATAAGATTTTTGCGGTCGTTATAGATGGACTTGCTACTGGACCTAGTATTAGAGCATGTGATGAGATGGGTGTTGCTTATTGTGCTGCTACAAGTTTCGGTTCTGTAGATGGAAATGAAAAAGTTAAGTTAATGAGTTTGTAAGATGGATAAAGAAGTTATCATTTATACTAAAACTAGATGTCCTTTTTGTATTAAATTAATTAGTATTCTTAAAGACAGGAAAATAAAATTCAAGGAAATTGATTTTATAAAAAATCCTGAATATAAACAGATTTTGATAACTAGAAATGGAAATACTCCTGCCCCTCAAGTTGAGATGAATGGAACAATTATATTTGATTATACTAGTGAAGAAGAGTTGGCTGATAGAATAAAAGATTGGATTAAATCTTAAATTGCTTTTTGACAAGTTTTCTTCAATTCCGATAATTTATTCTGGACTACGTCCCAGACTATCTCCAAATCAACGTTAGAGTATGAATGAATAACCATATCTCTAAAACCTGCTATCTTTTTCCACTCAATTTCATCATAATTCTTTTTTACTTCTGGAGAAACATTCTTTACAGCTTCACCTATAATTGCAAGATTTCTTATAACTGCATCTGAAATCATAGAATCATTCTTAAATTTCTCAAAACTGCATTGCTTAGTATACTTATTTATCTTTTCTATAGCTTCAATTATATCTTTAAAATAAGTTTTGTAATCTTTAGACATAAACTGCCTCTTTCTTCACGTATTTGAAGTCACGCTTCAGATTCCTTTCTACAACTAAATCGACCTTTTTTTTAAATAATTTCTCTAAAAATAGCTTCAAACCTATATAATTATCGAAATTGTTTTTCTCAAATTTAACCAAGAAATCTATGTCACTCACATTACTTTGTTTGCCTGTAGAATATGAACCAAATACTCCTAATTTGTCCACTGAATACATTTTCATCTCCTTTTTTTTACCTTTTAGGGTTCCCACTATATCTTTTATTCCTATTTGGCCTAGATTTTTCCTAGATTTTTTATCCATATTTATTGTAAGTCTTTCTCAATAATTAAACCTTTCTCTTCTTTAATACTAAATCTTAAGGTCTTTTCTAATTCTCTTCATTATAAAATCCGTTCTTTGTTTAACTGTTCCGAAAGGAACTATAATTGGTTTGTATCCATATTTCTTATATGAATTAATTATTCTCTTATGAATACTTAAGGACTTTTCATAATCTTCCCTTCTTATTTTATCATTTACATACAAACTCTTTGGTAATGGACTTGGTATGAATACATAATCGTAGATAACAAGTCTTGCTTCATTTAACATAGTTTTAGGAATCTGCATTTTTCCTAATATTATATAGCTTAATCCTGAGAATACTCCTCTGTCAAAGAAAAGTATGTGGTTTTTCTTTGTCTTTAATGCTGACCTATATTCTTCTATCGATAAATTCCATATGGCTTTTTGTATTTCTTTTAATCTTTCTTTCGTCATGCTAGGATTATTTCTGTATTTTGCCCTATTAAAAACAATTCTTGCTGCTTCTGGAGCTACATTATATCCTCTTTTTCTTAATTCTTTTATAATACTTGTTTTTCCAGTTCCAGGACCACCATCTATCACCGCTTTTATCATGAGTGTTAAAAGTGTTAGGGATATTTAAAACTAGTGAAATTATCAGAAAGGTTTATATATCATTTGATATATAATAAAATATGAATCAAATGTATGAGAATAATTTTGCAAGATCACCTACTCTTGAGACTGTATTAATGGTAGAGAAGACTATAGAATCTAATTCTGGAGAGTATAATAGAACAGAGTTATGGAAGAATTTACCCAAGAAAGTAATGTGGCAAACTTTCTTGGTTGTATTAGATTATTTGAAGAACAGCAATAAAATATTAACTGATAAAGATGAAAAAATAGTTTGGATATGGAATCCAAATTTAATAAAAAAATTAGAAGCTCAAGGTCTTATTAAAAGATGAACGATAAATCTAATTATGTGGCTTTTGTTGATAAAAAACTTGAAGAAGCATTTAATACTTTAAAAGAAGGGCATTTCGAAGATAAACAATTGTATAAATTTATTGAAAGAGCAAAACAGGATTTATTGGAAAATCCTCTAAAAGCAGGTGTAAGAATACAACGAAAATTGATTCCACAAGAATACGTGCAAAAATATAGTATAAGCTCTTTATGGAAATATGACTTGCCAAATGCTTGGAGGCTACTTTATACTATTGTTGGAGATGAGATTAAAATAGTAAGTATTATATTAGAATGGATGACTCATAAAGAGTATGAAAGGAGATTTAATTACTGATGAATTTAGCTAGAATACAGCAGAGAATGTCTGGTCTTAAGGGATGGACTTTGGAGATAAATGCGATTGTAAAAGAATGCCACTTTCCAGATTTCAAACAGTCAATAGAATTTGTCAATAAAATAGCCGAATTAGCTGAAAAAAGAAACCATCATCCATCTATTCTTATTGATTATAATCTTGTCAGATTAACTCTAACAACCCATTCTGATGGAGGATTAACGGATAAGGACTTTGATTTTGCTGAGGAAATAGAGAAATTATAAGATGATAGAAATAACTAAATTACAAAAAACCTTCACAAGACAGCATAGTTTGTTCTATGCTTATGTATGGAATGATAGTGATATGGAAGGACTAGAAAAGTTTCTAGGAATAAAAATGGTGCATACTTTATTCATTGGTGAAGGAAAAACTGGCAGATTAAGCGTTTGGTATGATAAAAAGCTTTTGGACAATTTTATGGATCTCTTAAAGAAGAAAGTAAATTCAGATAAGCGCTATATTGAAAAAGTTAAGAATGAATTTTACTTATATTGGCCTAAATTAAAAAATTATATTAGAAATGGAACGGAGAACCTAGATGAACTGGAAGATTTTTATAATACATTTGTTAAATGGTGGAGCCCTATGGCAGTCATATTCAATATTCCTGATCTAAATGATATTGACGAGAATGATAAGAAAGAGGCTATAAGAATAAGAGAGGAAACTGAGAGGTATTCTGATGATGGAGATAATATATTTTTAGATTTTATCTATAATAATTATCCAGAATATGAAGATATTAAATTGGTTATCTCACCAAAAGAAATTTTTAAGTTAAAAGAGAGAAAATTGAACAAAGACGAAATAACCGAGATAAAAAAACGCTTAAATGGATATTTTATTTTAGATAGTCATCTTTATACAAAAGATAAATTAAACGGCATATTGGAAAAGAACAATATAAAATTAGAAAAGTGCAAAGAAGATAATATTGATGAAGTAAAAGGCAAGGCTGCATTTAAAGGCAAAGTTACTGGTAAGGCTAGAGTAATATTATATAAAAGCGATTTGAATAAATTAATGAGTGAAGAAATACTAGTTACAGAAATGACAAGCCCTGAATACGTACCTTTTCTTAAAAAAGTTAAAGGGATTGTTACAGATGAAGGAGGAATAGTATGTCACGCTTCTATTGTTTCCAGAGAGCTAAAAATTCCTTGTATTGTTGGAACAAAAGTAGCAAGTAAAGTATTCAAAACAGGCGATTTAGTTGAGGTTGATGCTGAGAAAGGCATAGTTAGGAGAATAAAATGAAAAATAAATTTAATCTTAATAATAAAGAATTCAAATTTACATTTGAGTCTAAAGGTAATACTTTATTATTTGAGGACTTAGTTGTAGAGTATTATATGCCTGGAAGATGTGTGGTATTCTCAGAAGGAGATAGATATATAACTTTTGGAGATTTAAAACTTATAGAAAGGATGAATAAAATAGGTGAGAAGCAAACTCTTAAAGATATAGTGACTAAGAAGAATGTTCTTAATAATATGATTAATATTTTCATTAAGGAAAATAATTTCTCTTCCTATGAAAAAAGTATTACTTTAAAAGAAGTTAAATATTTCTTTCAGAAAATAGGTGAGATTATGTATCATTATTCATATTTTGATCATTTTTATTGGGAAGGAGTATATGAAAAGAAAAATAAAAACGAGAAAATGAATGATTTAATAATAAATTTAGGTAATTTTAAGAATGTAGTAAGAGAAAGTATGAATCCTATTTTCTTTGATAATAATGGAGCGCTAATATCTCTTCTGAGAAAGATAAGCTCCATTTTAGATTAGATATGAAAGAGATTGAACTTTATAGACAAAAGGATATACTAAATCTATTTTCTGGTAAAAAATTATCTGCTAATGAGATAGAAAAAAGGCAAAAGTCTTACTTATTTTATAAAGATAATAAAAATAAGATATACTTGATTTCTGGAGATGAAAACCTCTCAATTATAAAAAGATTTAACAGAGATATTATATCTAAGGATATAGTTAAAGGTAAAGTTGCAAATGGTAAAAAAGAAATTCTGAAAGGTTATGTAAGAATAATAACCAGAGATTATGGAAATAAATTATCTATTTATCAGGAAATGGATAATATGAAGGATGGAGAAATACTTGTTACAGAGACAACAGACCCGGATATGCTTCCTGCTATGAAAAAATCTCTTGCTATAATCACAGATATAGGGGGTATGTTATCCCATGCAGCCATAACTTCTAGAGAGCTTGAGAAAGTTTGTATAATAGACACTTTATATGCAAGTAAAGTATTCAAAACAGGCGATTTAGTTGAGGTTGATGCTGATAAGGGAATTGTCAAGATAATAAAGAGGGGTAATGAGAAATAAACTTTATTAAGGCTTGAAAATTAAGTTTTTTATGATAGTTGAAATTATTGTTCTCTTGCTTGCAATTCCCGTTGGATTGCTTGTTGCATACAATTCAAGAGATGAATTGATTGATGGAAGAAAATGGTTTACATATATATTCATTTTAAGTTTACTAGCAGGAATATGGTTTTATTTGATAAGACAAGATTTTATCATGTATAGTTCATTCTTTATTTCTATAATGACCTTGGTTTCTTACATTAAAAGTTTTGACAAAAAATGGACGAAAAAATGAAATACGAAGGAATAACTAAAGTTGTAATTCTTGCAGCAGGACTTGGAAATAGAATGCGAGCTGGAGATAATGCTGGATTAGATTCAAGGACTGTAAGTGTTGCTGAGAAAGGGCTGAAAGCATTAATACCTCTTGGAGATAGACCTTTCCTTGATTATGGTATAGATAATTTAATTGAAGCAGGATTCAGAGAAATATGCTTAGTTATAGGAAAAAATTCTGATGAAATAAAGCGATATTATGAAGAAAAACAAGCTTCTCTTTCTAGAAAAAGCGTAAAAATTAACTTTGCGTATCAAGAAAAACCCTTAGGAACTGCAAACGCAGTCTATAGTGCGAGAGACTTTGCGGGAAATGATGAATTTTGTCTTGTAAATTGCGATAATGTTTATGATATTGAAGATTTGAGAAATCTTAGAATTGCTAAGAAAGGAGCATGTTATACAATTGGATATGATAAAAATTCTTTAGCAAAAGGAAGTAATATTCCTCTTGATAGAATAGAAAGATTTGCAGTTATGAGTTTTGATGATGAAATGAACTTAAAAAAAATTATTGAAAAGCCAAGTCAGCAAATGATTGCTGAGAATCCTGAACTTTTGGTGAGTATGAATTGTTTTAGATTTACAAGTAGAATTTTTGAAGCTTGTGCAAAGATAAGGCCACATCCTGAAAGAAAAGAATATGAATTACCTAGCGCAGTCCAATATATAATTGATAATGGTTTGAATGAGTTTAAAGTTATAGCTTCTGATAAGAGTGTGTTGGATTTAACTGGAAAAAGCGATATTGAACCTGTAAGGAAGTTATTACAAGGAAGAAAAATTGAGTGGTGATTATAACCATATCTTTATAAATTGACCTAAGAGTATAAAAATATGGATTTGGAAAGAATAGTTAAGGTTGCTGATCATATAGCTAGAAGAACTCATGAAGCAAGCGCATTTTTTGCAGGATATAAAGATCTGAAGATACCTACTCCTTTAGTTAGAGATGATGTTTTATCAGAAAATTATAACTGTAATGTTTATCTTAAAAGAGAAGATCAAACTTTAGTTAGATCATATAAATTAAGAGGAGCTTTGTTTTTTGTTAATGGGTTATCGGATGATGAGAAATCTAGAGGTCTTGTTTGTGCTAGCGCTGGAAATCACGCTCAAGGTATTGCATTATCATGCAACTTACTAGGTACTAAAGGACATATATTTATGCCGATAGTAACTCCTTCCCAGAAAGTAGAAAGAGTGAAGTACTTTGGTAATAGTAAAGTCCAAGTTCATTTGGAAGGAGATACTTTTGACGATGTAGCTCAACTTGCTATAAGATTTGCTCAAGATAAAAAAATGGTGTATGCTCCTCCTTTTGATAATCCTGAAGTTGTTGCTGGGCAAGGAACAGTAACTAAAGAAATAGTAGATATATTAGGTAATAAATTAGATTATGTTATAAATCCTATTGGTGGTGGTGGATTAATTTCTGGAACTGTATGCTATCTTAGAAGTCTTGGTAAGGATCTTAATGCTAAAGTTTTAGGTGTCGAACATGAAGGAGCCCTAACTATGAAAACAGCCATAAAGAATGGTAAGCCAACTCCTCTTGATTCTATTGATAGATTTGTTGATGGAACGGCAGTTAAGCTAGCTGGTGAATTGACATACTCTCTACTTAATTTATATGGTTTAGATGAAAAAGATATAATCTCGCTAAATAGGGGAGAAATATGTCAGGTAGCTGTTAAATTACATGATAGAGGAATTCATGCTGAATTAGCTGGAGCTATGTCTGTAGCAGCATTAGATAAGATAAGAGAAGATATTAAAGGTAAGAATGTAGCTTGCATAATCTCTGGTGGGAATATTGGCGCTGATAGATGGAACGAAGTGGTTGAAGAGAGCTTAATTCATCAAGGCAAAAGGAAATATGTTGTTCTTACTTTACCAGATAGACCTAAGGCTTTTCAAGAATTTTTGACTCATTTACATGGAAAAGGTAATCTTGTTAGACATTATCATGAGGGAGTAAAAGATGATGAAGGTAGATCTATGACTACGGCCGTATTTGATTTAGATTCCTCTGAAGTTTTTGATAGATTAAAAGCAGAATTACCTTCTTCTTTTACCTTAGAGGATATAAGTAAAAATCGTTTTAGGAAACTTCTGGCTTAAACATTTAGGGAAGGCAAAATATAAAAGGTAAATTAAAGGATAGTATAATATGGATGATAATAAAATAAATGCTAAGGAAAGTGAAGATAAGATTCTTGATTTCTGGAATAAGAAGAAGATATATGAGAAAGTGAAGAAGATGAATGTTAAGGGAGAGAAGTTCTACTTTATGGATGGTCCACCATACGCTACTGGAAGTATTCACATGGGAACTGCTCTAAACAAGATACTAAAAGATATCTCTATACGAAGCAAAAGACAGCAAGGTTGTGATGTCTTTGATAGATCAGGTTATGATACACACGGTATTCCTATTGAATTTCAAGTAGAGAAGGAGATAGGTTCAACTGGAAAGCAAGATATTGAAAAATATGGTGTTAAAAACTTTATTGAGAAATGTAAGAATTATGCTACTAAGCACATAGATATTATGAATAAACAGTTTGAGAACTTAGGTGTGTGGATGGATTTCAAAGATCCTTATATAACTTTGAATGATGAATATATTGAAGCTATATGGTATGCCTTCAAGCAAGCACATGAGAAGAAATTGCTTTATCTTGGAAAGTATCCAGTTCATATATGTACTAGATGTGCGACTGCTGTTGCTTATAATGAAATAGAATATGGTAAGAAAACTGATAAATCAATTTATGTTAAGTTCCCATTAGTTGATAAGAAGAACACTTATCTTGTGATATGGACTACAACTCCTTGGACTTTACCTGGAAACACTGGAGTTATGGTAAATCCTGCTGTTGTTTATCAAGAAATTGAAATAAGTAATGGAGAAAAATGGATAGTTGCTAAAGATCTGGTTTCTAAATTAATGAAAGAGATTGAAGTTGGATTTAACGTTAAGAGTGAAATGCTTGGAAAGAAGATGAAAGATTGGAAATATGTAAATCCTTTAAATTCCCATATAAAAGTCAAGACAAAAAATGCTTACAAGGTTGTTTTATCTAGTAGATATGTAACTACTGAGGATGGAACTGGTTTAGTACACTGTGCTCCTGGACATGGAAAAGAAGACTATGAGGTTGGTAAAGAAAATGGATTAGACATAATTTGTCCTGTTAATATCGAGGGTAGAATGACTAATGAAGCAGGAAAATATGCTGGAATGGGTGCTAAAGAAGCTAATGAACAAATTGTAAAGGACTTAGAAGAAAAAGGTAGTTTGGTTTATATTAAAAATTATCAGCACGAATATCCTTTATGTTGGAGAGATAAATCTCCTTTACTTATGGTGGCTCAGCCTCAATGGTTCTTGAAGATAAGTGAAATACAAAAAAAATTACTTGCTGAAAATGATGATGTTTATTGGATTCCAGATTATATGAAACTTAGAATGAAAGCATGGCTTGAAGGAATTGGAGATTGGCCTATTTCAAGACAAAGATATTGGGGAACACCATTACCGATATGGGTAGATGAAGATGATTTGGAAAATGGAGAAAAAATAGTTATTGGTAGTATAGAAGAACTTAGAAAATTTTCTGGAAGCAAGAAAATAGGTATGCATAAGCCAGAGATTGATGAAATTACTATTAAAGGAAAGAATGGGAAGATTTTGAAGAGGGTTCCAGAGGTTCTTGATGTATGGTTTGATTCTGGAGTTTCGAGTTGGGCTGCTTTAGGATATCCTAAAGATAAGAAAAAATTTGATAAATTCTGGCCTGCGGACTTAAATGTAGAAGGAAAAGACCAGTTTAGAGGATGGTGGAACTCTCAGATTATATTATCTTATATCGCTTTTGGTAAAAAACCTTTTGATGCTGTTCAAGTCCATGGAATGGTTCTTGACATTGGAAAAAAGAAAATGTCAAAATCTTTTGGAAATGCTATATCTCCTGAAGAAGTGATAAATAAATATGGTAGAGATTATTTGAGATATTATTTCGCAAAATTCTCAAAGGGAGAGGACTTTTCATATAAAGAAGAAGAATTTAGAGAGATAAATAAGGTTGTTACTATATTAAAGAATGTAAATAATTATTTCATACAGTTAGAAGTTAGTAAAGGAAAGATGCAAATAGAAGATAAATGGATATTATCAAGATTTTATTCTGTATTGAAGAAATCAACTGAATTGTATAATTTGTATAAATTTCCAGAGGCTTTACAGTGTATTGAAGAATTTTTAGTGTTTGATTTGAGTAGAACTTATATTCAAATGACTAGAGAAAGAAGCGAGGAAACATATGAAACTCTTAGTGAGATAATGCTTGGATTGCTAAAGATTTTAGCTCCTATTATTCCTTTTCTTACTGAAGAAATTTGGCAGAATTTTAAAGATAAAAAGATTGTGAGTGAGGAGAGCGTACATTTATCTGGATGGCCTAAGTATGATAAAAAGAAAATTGATGAAAAACTTGAACTTGATTTTAAAGTTCTTATAAAAATAATTGAAATAGGTTTATCTGAAAGAGATAAACTGAAAATTGGACTTAAGTGGCCTTTAGCTAAAGTCTCTATATCTACAAATGTTAGAGAACTTGACAAGATGGGAGATAATTTCAGAAAAATTATAATGAAAGAATTAAATGTTAAAAAAGTTGATACTAAAAATGTACATGTTGAAAATAATCTAATTGCATATTTAGTTTATGATACTAAGACTACTCCAGAATTAGAAGCAGAAGGTTATTCACGAGAGATAGCAAGAAAGATTCAAGCTGAAAGAAAAAATGCTGGATTGAAGAAAGGAGAGTTAATTGACCTGAAAATATTTGCAGATAAAAAAATTATTGAATATTTTAAGATGAATAAAGAGTTTCTTCTTGAAAGAACAAATTCTAATAAAATTGAATTTACCGACGATAAAAGTCCAGATAATGCTATTGTATCTACCATTAAAGAGGTAAAAATCTCCTTTATTTTTCGTAATTCTTAAGGAACGCCATCAGAAAAGATTTAAATACTCAGGGAGGTAGTTAACATCAGAGGTTGATTTAAAACTATGATAATAAAGGAAGAATTTTTGAGCAGGCTTCGAAAGATATTTGACTTAAATCTTTATGAAGCAAGGGTTTGGACTGCTCTTCTTTCTAGAGGTGTATCAACTGCCGGAGAATTGAGTAATATTTCTGATGTTCCAAGATCTAGAACTTATGATATTCTAGAAAGTCTTGAAAAAAAAGGATTTATAGTAATGAAGATTGGAAAGCCAATAAAATTTGTAGCTTTAAAGCCTGAAGAAGTTATTGAGAGAGTAAAGAAGAATCTAGTTGTTGATGCACAAGAAAAAAGTAAGAGACTTGAGAAGTTAAGGAATGATGAAGTTCTTGATGAATTGAATGGATTGTTCACTAATGGTATAAAATTTGTAGAACCAAGTGATTTATCTGGAAGTTTGAAAGGAAGGCAAAATATGTATAATCATTTAGATATGATGATTAGAAGCGCTGAAAGAACTGTTACTATTGTTACAAGTGCTGAAGGTCTTGGAAGAAAGTTTGAGATGCTTATGCCTGCAATTGATAAAGCTAGAAGAAGAGGGGTTGCTGTGAGAATTGCGGCTCCTTTGAATGCAGATAATATTAAAGTAGCTAAAGAACTTAGCAAAGTGGCTGAAGTCAGAGGAATGAAAAAACCTATGGGAAGATTCTGTATTGTTGATTCTAATCAGTGCATGTTTATGCTTTTAGATGATAAAACAGTTCATCCAAATTATGATGTAGCTGTTTGGCTTTCAACAGAATTCTTCGCTAAATCATTAGAAGATATGTTTGAACTTGCATGGAATGAGTTTACACCGATTAGTAAAATAAAGGCTTAAACTTCTTTATTAGTTAAATATTTCTTTTTCTATTTTTCTCAATAATGTTTTAATGTATTCCTCTTTTTCATTGCGATTTTTTTCTGTTATTTCGATTAAAAAAATATCCTTTCTTTTTTTAATTGATTCAATAAAATCGTTGGTGTAAATCTTTGATAAAGTTGCTAGGAAAATATTTGAAGAGTTAAGGTATCTTTCAACAAGTAATTTAAAGCTTTCAGAGAATAATTCCATTTGCCCAATTTCATCAAGAAAAAGAAAATCACCCTTATCAAATTTATCTAAACTTTGAATCATTTTATCAAGATTTTTAATATCCACAAAATATTTTGAAACTTTAAATTTAGTTTGAAAGTCAACACTTGCAAGCGTACATTTTTCCCCTTTATGATTTTCTAACTCAAAACCTACTCTTTCACCGTCTTTGCAAACTTCATTTGCAACAAAACCAACTTTATGATAAATTTTTTGAATTATCTTTTTAAGAATAGTTGATTTTCCACTTCTGGGAATACCTGTAATTATAATATTTTTCCTCATCTTTTTTAGAAATACATTGATTTATATAAATATTGGTAGACCTATCAAAATTATTAGGTATAAAATCGTTTTTAATTTATTTGTTTATTTTAGAAATATTAATATAGGGTATCAACAGATATTTTATTATGATTAAAGATAAAGTAGCTCTTATTACGGGAGCTAGTAAAGGAATAGGGAAAGCAACTGCGCTTGAATTAGCTAGAAATGGAGCTAAAATTGCTATTAACTATAATAATTCTGAAAAAGAAGCTAGAGAAGTTTTGGAAGAGATTAAAAAAATTGGATCTGAGGTTATTATGATTAAAGCCGATGTTTCTAAATCTGAAGAAGTAAATAAAATGGTAAAAGAGATAGTTGACAAATTTGGAAGAATAGATATTCTAGTTAATAATTCGGGATTTGTAGAACAAGCAAAGTTTGAAGATATAACTGAAGATATGTGGAACAAAATTATTGATATTAATCTAAAGGGAGTTTTTAATTGTATCAAAGCTGTTCTTCCAGTTATGAAAAAGCAAAATGAAGGAAAAATAATAAATATAGCTTCTATCGCAGGTATTGCTGGAAGCATGGTAAACTCTTCTTATGGTGCTGCTAAAGCAGGAGTAATTAATATGACTAAAACTCTCTCAAAAGAACTTGCTAAGTATAAAATAAACGTGAATGCTATAGCTCCTGGAGTTACAAAAACAGATATGATTAGAGGATTCGATAAAGAAATTGTTGATAAATACTCTAGAGAAACTCCTCTGAGTAGAATAGCCGAAGCAGAAGATATAGCAAAATCTATTTTATTCTTCTCTTCCCCATTATCAGACTTTATCACTGGACAGACTCTAGTTGTTGATGGCGGAAGATTTTAGATATTAATAGCCAAGGTTATTACTGCTATAAGTGTGATGATTATTCCTAGATATTGATGTTTTTGTATGCTTTCTTTATTTATCCAAACTCCCAGAAATAAGGCTATAACTGGATAAGCTTCAGTAATTGCTGTTGTTAATGATAAAGAACCTTCTGATAAAGCAAAAGCATAGAATAGCCAAGCGAAAGTGTCTATTATGCTCATTGAAATTATTAGTGCTTTGTAATTAATGAAATCTTTCTTTAGTTTGTTTATTTTTCCTTCTTTTATGATGTAAGCTAGGGCTGAAAGTGCTATTACAAACCACGCAGACCATATAGCTATTAAAGGAGAGATGTCTTTAGAAACATGAGCTATGACGAAATCTACTAAACCTAAACCAATTCCTGCTATTAAGGCTAAAACTGCTCCTCTTTCAAACTTATATTTACCAGATCTGAAAGCTATAAGAATTAGACCAATTAACACAGCTCCCATCAAAAGATATTGATTTATATTTATCTTTTCTTTGAATACTAGAACTCCTAAGATGACTGCTATTGGTAACTCTATTTCTAATAAAACATCTACTATTGCTAACTTACCTTCCTTAAAAGCTTTAAAATTAATTAGACCAACTAGAAAAGCTAATACTCCGGAAAAAGCAAGAATTATCCAGTTACCATTGGTAAATATTATGTTTAAGTCTTTTATAATGAATGGGAATAAGATTATTGTGCCTATAACTCCTATGAAAGCATGACAGGCTATATTACCCGTTTTTCTTACTGACTTTTGTATGAGAAAGTCTCCTATTCCCCAACATAACATTGCGCAAAAAGCAAACAAAACGCTTAATTCAAACCACATAATTGTATTAAGAAGAATAAATATAAAAATCTATTTCTTTTCTTTTAAATCATTATGAAATCAAGTTATATTGATGTGCATTGTCATCTTGAAATGTGCAAAGATATTGATAAATGTGTTAAAAGAGCTGTTAATGAGGGTGTGGAGATAATCTTAACACAAGGAACAAATGTTGAGACAAATAGAAATGCTCTTGAATTGGCTCAGAAATATGATAATGTGAAAGCGTGTTTGGGAATATATCCAATAGATGCTTTAAAGATGAGTGATAAAGAAATTGATAAAGAAATAGAATTTATAAGGAAAAATAATGATAAAATTGTTGGAATAGGAGAGGTGGGAATTGATTTTAAGGAAGATAATGATAACCATGAAAGACAAAAGAAAACTTTCAGAAAATTTGTTGATTTAAGTATGAAATTGGATAAGCCAATTATCATACACTCAAGAAAGGCCGAGCTTGAATGTATAGAAATACTTGAAGATATGAAAGCTAAAAAAGTTATAATGCATTGCTTTTGCGGTAAAAGAAAACTTGTTGAGAGAATTTTAAAGAATAACTGGTTTATTACCATTCCTACGAGTGTTAAAAATGGTCAGCAATTTCAAGATAATGTTAATATTGCCGATATTAAACAGATATTTTGTGAAACTGACTCTCCATTTTTACATCCCGATAAGAAAGATAATAATGAACCTGCAAACGTTGTTGTTAGTTATGAAAAGATTGGAGAAATAAAGAAAATAAATGTAAAAGAGGTAAGAGATAAAATCTTTGAGAATTATAAGAAATTATTTAAAATCTAAGACTATAAGAAAAGGTTGTGCCAACTCTTTCCCCAAATCGATTATAAAATATTTTTGTCGATTCTACTGGTCTAAGTTCAGGTCTTGAGCTGAAAGGGTTTTGCTCTCTTGGATCTGTGGGATTAATTAAATGAATGTTATTTGTATTAGATTTTTGGTAAGTTCTTTTTACAGGTTCGTACCTATATAGTTCTGATTCTGGAATAATAGACTGTCCAAGACTAGAAGTTGGAGGAAAAAATAAAGCTAAAGATAACGCTAATATTCTTGAGAAATTTGAGCTTCTCATTATAATTTAAATAGCAAAACTGAGTATTAAAAGCTAATCCATAATTTTTATTACTTCTTATTGATGAAAAGAAAACAACAATATTCACCTTTTGCTATGAATAAGGCTTAAATATTGGACAAATTTATAGTTATTATGGTAAATAAGTTGGTGGTAGGCATTGTTGTGGTTGTTTTATTAGTTTTATCTGGATTTTTTTTATTTTTAGATAAGTTAACAGAAAAAGAGCCAGATATAACTACATCTGCAGATTATTGCATTCAAGATAGTGATTGTGTTGCTAAAGAAGCATGTCATCCTAAAAATTGTGTAAATAAAGCTCATGTAGAGAATGAAAAGATATTTATATGTAGTGCGGTTTGTGAGCCCGGAAGTCTAGATTGTGACCAAGGTTATTGTTCATGTTTAAACAATAAATGTAATGCGGTGTTTAAATGAATGTTAGCTCGAAAATCTTTAGTTTATTAATAATTCTTCTTTTGTTTGCTGTTTCTTTTAGTGTTCATGCAGAAAAAAGTGATGATAAAGTTTCAAGAGAAGTTTATAAGCAATTAGAGAAAAATGATAGTGTAAAAGTTATATTAAAAGTTAAAGAAACTGGTAAAAGAGTTAATCCAAAAATATCTGCCTTGAATAATCAAGGAAGAATCATTGATGAATATGGAAGTTTAAAATTAGTTGAAGTTAGCAGAGAAGAACTTGAAAAACTTAAGATATCTGAAGAAATAGAAAATATAGAATACGCTCATAAGATATATGCGTTCTTGCAAGATTCAGGGTCTGTTGTTAATGCAACTTATACTTGGCCTCTTGTTCAAAATAGCACAAATTTAACTGCAATAAATGAGACTATTTGTGTTTTAGATACGGGAGTTAATTTTAACCATACTGCTTTACTTGGAAAGAATTTAACTTGTAATATATATTGTATAAATCAAGCTTGTGCAGAAGATTGTACGAAATATGATGATAATGGACATGGAACTCATGTTGCTGGAATTGTTGCTGCTTCTTCTACAATTAATGGCATTGGAAAAGGTGCAAATTTAATTGGAGTTAAAATGCTTGATTCTACTGGAAATGGAAACTCTTTAGATTTAACAAGAGCAATAGATTGGTGTGTTCAAAATAGAAATGTGTATAACATATCAGTTATAACTATGAGCTTAGGAACTAGCACATTATATTCAAACTACTGCGATTCTGATTTTTCAAGCACGTGGACTAGAGCAATAAATAACGCAACTGCTTATAATATAAGCGTTATCTCTGCTACTGGAAACTCTGGGGTTGGAGTACCGAGAAACATTACACATATTGCTGCGCCAGCATGTATAGAGAATGCAACTGCAGTTAGTGCGACTGATAAAGATGATAGCTTAGCTAGTTATGGACATTATAATAGCTTAGTTGATTTTTTTGCTCCTGGAACAAATATAAATTCGACAAAAAATGACGGAACTTATTTCGCTCAATCTGGAACAAGTATGGCTACTCCTCATGTTGCAGGTGCTTTTGCTGTTGTGAGAGCATTTTATAAATTACAGACAGGACTTGTTTATACTCCTCTTCAAATTCAAAATAGTCTAAGAAATAAAGGAAAGAACATATCTGCTTCTGGAAATAATTATCCTAGGATAAATGTTTATGATTCTATAATCTCTCTTGATTCTGTTAATCCGGTTGTTGCTTTGAAAAGTCCGAGTAATAATACTGGTAGCAATAATCAAAATCAGACATTTAGATGTAACTCTACCGACCTTGCTCTGAGTAATGTTACATTTAATTTATGGAATAGTAGTTCATTGTTTAACACTACTTTTCAATCTGCTTCTAGCGCGTTGCATAATTTTGAAGCTAACGTAAGTAATCTTGGATTTGATAGTTATAATTGGAATTGTTATTATAGAGATTTAAATAATAATTTAGGATTTGCTTCTAGTAATTTCACATTGAATATAACTCAACTTAGTGTTACTTTATCTTCTCCAAGTGATAACTTAATATCTAATACTAATACAACTTTCCAGTGTAATGCTACTTCAAATAATGCACTTAGTAATGTTACATTTTACATTTGGAATTCTAGCTCTTTGGAAAATTCAAGTAATAAAAGTATAACAGGTACTAGTAATTCCTCCACTTTCTATTTTAACTTTACACATGAAGATAATTATAAATGGAATTGTCTATTTGCTAATGGTCAAAATGTTCAGGGAATGGCTAGTGGCAATTATTCTATAACTTATGATGTTACGAAACCTAATTTAAGTATTAGTTCTCCTTTAAATAACAGTTATTATAATGCTGGTAGATTTAATATAACTCTGAATGAGAATGGAAGTTGTATTTATTCATTAAATAGAGGGTTGTTTAATTATAGTATGTCTACAACAGATAATAGAACATTTAATGCTAGTAATTTCACATTAAATCAGGATGGAAATTATAATGTAACTTATTATTGCAATGATTCTGCAGGAAATATAAATAATTCTGCTTATCTTAACTTTAGTGTTGATTTGACAGCGCCAAATGTAAGTTCTATAAGCCCTGTTAATGCTTATTCAGAGACAGCTTCATCAACTAGCATTACATTCAGCTATAATGTAATTGATAATTTGAATGTAAGTAGTTGTAATTTAGTATTAAATGGAGCAATAAATACCACTAATAGCACTATAAATAACCAGAGCAACACAGGTAGCTTTTCATCTACATTAATTTCTGGAAGTTATACTTGGCTTATTAATTGTACAGATATCGCCTCTAATACTGGAAATTCAAGTTCTAGAAGTATTACCATAAATGCTCCTAGTTCAAGCTCTGGAAGTTCATCAAGTTCAGGTGGTGGAGGAGGTGGCGGTGGAGGAGTTGGTGTAAGCGCGGTTTCTGGTAAGATATATTCCGCTAGTGTAGAACAAACAAGTTCAGGATACAGTCAAGAAGTTAAAAAGAATGATAAAATAGAATTTTCTTTATTTGATGCAAATTCTGAAAGACACTCTGTTAGTCTTGATGAGATTTTTAATGATTCTGTTAAGATAACTATAAGAAGCGACCCTGTAACTCTTGTTCTTGGAATAGGGCAAAGCGCTAAATTGAATTTAACTAGTAGCAGTTATTATGATTTATTCATAAAACTTGAGAGTATAATCTCTGGAAAAGCCAAACTTACTATACAATCAATTAGAGACCCTATAATAACTGAAGTTAATATTAATAATGTAAATGGTACAAGCACAGGAGATAAAATTGTTCAAATATTCCAAGGCATAAAAACCTCAAAAGTAATATATATTGTTTTAACTATTTTGATTGTTGGAGCAATTCTTTTCTTTATATATAAGAAACATGAAGATAAGATAATTGATGCTTTGAAAAAAAGACTTGGTAAAAATTAATTATATTTTTACAACACAAATATTTATAAAACTATATTTTATTTATGTTCTATGGAAAGCAGAGAAAACGTCCAATTTGGAAACGTTTCTTTAGCTTTGCTTCTACTCCTGAATTAAGCTAGTTCAATCAACTAGCTTTTGAACACTTTTATGACAAATATAAATTCTATAAAACTATTTTATGCACACCCTTCTTGTTTAGTCTTACTCTTATTTTATGCCTATGGAGGTATGGCTAATCTTTAAACATGAGAATAAAAGAAAAACCAGATTGTAGGTATGCAATTTATGATTTGAGAGCTGATGGTCCTTTAATTGAAGATAGACCTTATTCAGATAAACCTAAATGGAGAAATGAAATATATGATTTATTTGCACCTGAATTTGAAAATATTAAATATAGAGAAAGAAGAGTATAATAAGTTAATCTTGATTAGAGATTTTATTAAAATTTAATCTAATCTTTTTAATGTCTTCATTTGACAAACTTTCTATAATAATCTTAATCTTTATTAAGAAATTCTCTGTTATGGATATTGATTTTTCTGCAAAATCTTTTGTTAGCTCTTTATTTTTTGTGGAATCTATATAATACTGCTGATCTATTCTTTCTTCTTTGGCCTCAAGAATTATATTTGATAAATCTTGCTCTCCAAAAATCTCATTGAGAATTAAGATAGAACCTGTATGGTTCTCTGACTTAATACCTGTCTTGAAAAGAAGGGCAAGCAATGAGTTATACATCGCATAATATGTGTCAATTACTACATTTTCATATAGATTATTAGGGAAAAGTATTTTTGCAGATTTAAGACAATTATTTGCTTTTTCTAAGTAGGACTCTTTTATTTCATCCGAAGGTTCTACAAGTTTTAGCTTCCCTTCTTTCATTAACCTACTGAAGAACTTTAGATTTTTCATAGTATTTTTCTGTCCCTCTTAAAATGATGTGATTTTTTACTATCTCTTTAATTAATGGAGAATTAATATCAAAGTCTCCTATTTTAGTGTTTATCTTTGAATGAATGTTTTTCATTTCATTTTTTACTTTTACATTGTTAGTTTCAATGTAAATATCTATATCGCTTTCTTTATTAGTTGTAAAATTTGCATAGCTTCCAAACAAGATTATAATGTCAGATTTCTCTTTTGTCAAGACTTCATTAAGAATGACTGATAAATCTGGATATTTATGTAATAATTTTATTAATTTATAATTTTCAGCTTCGTATACTACTTTTTTAGCTAATAGATTGTTCTTTATAAAATAAACATTGTTCTTGCCTTCACTCTTATAGTCTACTATATTATTCTTAGCCATTTCATTAAGTTTTCTAAAGATAGTAGCTGGACTTCGTTTTGTATCACGAGATATCTCTCTTAAATGACTCTTACCCCTAAGTAAGACTAAGATTATTTCCAATTCTATATTGTTTATTATATGAAACATGTGTTTCATCTATGAAACATCAATATATAAACTTTGCTGTTTTTATTCAAATTATCTAAAAGTCTTTGATTTTTACTTGACATAATTAGAAATTAGTCATTATTCTCTTAATTGGGACATATAGAACTTTACTTGACATAATTAGAATTTTGAAATATACTATAAGAATTGTATTCGTATTATTAATAAAATGCGAGGGGGAGGCTCACGAGAACAAAGTTCTCGGATCCTACAACACTCCTTGATCGTGTTGTAGTATTTGAACAAATCCTCCCTAATTAATAAAATGCGAGGGGGAGGATTTGAACCTCCGAAGGCACTAAGCCACAGGATTTCTTATGAAATCCTGACTTAAATCGCTCTCATGAACGACCGACATCTTAAGTCCTGCGCATTTGACCACTTTGCTACCCTCGCACGCTTATTCGTATAGAAAGCTATTTTTAAAGATATTTATTCCTTCAAGGAGTATCTTCTATTATTCTATAATTATTTGTAGAATTTGAAATATCTGATTTATTTGATAGATTTTCGTTATCGTCTAATGTTGATACAGAGTTTATTTTACTAGAAGATTTTTTTTCTGAAAGGCTTGTTTTTATTATTTGAGTGCTTGGACTCATTTTTGCTATTAAATAGAAAGCCAGAGCGACTACTAATAGAAAAATAACAATCAAAATTATCCCTATAAACCCTCTCTTATTCATAGATTTAAAAAGAGAAATAAGTATTTAAATTTCTTCAAAATCAGAATCTAGCTCTCCAGAATCTATTTTCTTAGCTATTTTATCCATTTCTCTGTTTATATGTTGAATTACTTCATCATCTGTTGCTCTTATATTTCTTGATTTGTATGCAAGGGCATGAGAGGCTCCAGATATTATCGCCATCTTTGTTCTTTTATCAGATACCATTAAATAATTTTGGTAAAGAACGTTTAAAAGTATTATTGTGGTAAGAAACAGAATCCAAAGCTTTAAATAAAAGTTCGGGTTAAATTTTTTGAGGTGATTAATGGAAGCAGTTGAAAAATTAAGAAATGAACTTAAAATAAGAGGGTTTTCTGGACTTACTGTAAGAAATTATAGTTTTTTTGTTGATAAATTTATAGCAAATTCTGGTAAGAAAGCTGAAGAAGTTAATGAAGATGATGCTAAAGCGTATTTGGCTACATTGTTTGAGACAAAATCAAAGAATACTATAATGCTTGCCGCTGCCGCACTTAAGTTTTTCTTTAAGGAAATACTTAAGAAAAGTTTTGAGAGTGTGAGAGTTCCTAAGAAGGAGAAAAGACTTCCTGAAGTTCTTACAAAACAAGAAGTCTTGAAGTTGATTGATTCTGCAGATAATTTGAAATCAAAGCTTATTGTTTCCCTGCTTTATTCATCTGGATTAAGAGTATCTGAAATTGTTAATCTTAAAGTAAGCGATATAGATTTTCAGAATAATATTGGATGGGTAAGAAAGGGTAAAGGAAGTAAAGATAGAATGTTTAATCTTTCTAAAAACTTGAATGATGAAATACAAAAGTATCTTGAAGGTAGAGAGAATAAATATGTTTTTTCTAAAGAAGAGCCTCTTACAACTAGAAATGTACAGAAAATTATATTTAATCTTAGAAACAAAGCTGGAATAAATAAAAAAGTTACGCCGCATACGATGCGGCATTCTTACGCTACTCATCTTCTTGAACAAGGAACAGATATTAGAATTATACAGAGTTTGCTTGGACATTCAAATCTAAATACTACACAGGTTTACACTCATGTTTCATCTGACCAGATAAAGAAAGTTCAGAATCCATTTGATAATTTAAGTATTTAAATTATATTTTGCTTTTAAAGATAACTTTTCTAAATGATTATCTATATGACTTCTGTCTCTTTGAACGAGGAGCTGAGTCTCCGGGCTTGTTAGCTTCTTTTCTTCTTGCATCTGGAACTATGATGTTTCTATCATAAGCTACAAAAGCTTTCTTTAAGACTTCTGAGCCAGTAATGTGAACTAGTGCTTTTGCAATTGCTAGTCTTGAAGCCTGAATTTGAGATTCTTTTCCTCCTCCAGAGGTTGTGATATGAAAATCATGCTTCAAGTCTTCACCAAGTTCTTTTTCATAGATTCTTATAGGTTCTGATAAAGCTAACTTATGGAATAAGTTAAGAACATTATGTGGAAGATGGTTGTAGAATACTTTTCCTGTTCCAGACTGATATTTAAGTTTTGCAATTGCTGTTTTTCTCTTTCCAGATATTATTGAATGTTTCTCAGCCATTTAGAGCTCCTTTGCAAGTTCTTTTAATTTGTAAGTCTTTCTTAGAGAAGGAGTCTTTATTGAGATTTTCTTTTCTGATTCAAATTCTTTTGGAACTCCATTGTAACACATTATTTTCTTGAGAGCGTCTTCTCCTCTCTTGTATTTGTAGTCTAACATTCCTCTTATTGTTCTCTTGACTATTCTTTCCGGATTTCTCTTTATGTGGAATGGACCTTTAAGGCTGTTTCCTCCTCTTAATACAAGATGCTTATATTCATTAATTATCATTCTTGCATTTCCTTTAATTATAGTTTCTTCGCAGTTTACTATTGTAACTATTTTTCCTAGTAAAGCTTGTTTTGTTGCATAGCTTGCTAATCTACCAAGAACAGTATCTGTTGCGTCTATTACTATTTTATTTTCCATTTTATTTTAAGATTTTCACCCCTTCTGCTTTAGTATTCTTTTTAATTTCATCTAAAATTGAGGCGTATTCAGATTTTTCTCTCTTTATTTTATCTAGTGCTGATTTTGATGCTGATAAAGCGCAGATTCTTACTTTCTTTGTAAGATTTCCTGAACTTAGAACTTTTCCAGGAACTATGATAGTATCTCCTGCTTTTGTTTGTGCATCAATCTCTGAAAGATTTAGAGCTGAGTGTGTATTTGTTGAACCTGAAAGAATATGAGCTAATTGAAACCAAGATTTATGTTTTCTTGCAATAAATATAGTTTCTATCAAAGCAGGGTTTGTTTTTCTTCTAGCTTTGTTCTTTACATGTGTTGAACTTACTGTTATCTTCATATTTCATTGTCAGTATAATGCTATTTAAACCTTCCTGTAAAGAAAGTTTTATATACCTTAATACATATAAGTGTGTATGGATATTATTAAGGTAAAGAAAGACAAGAAAAAAATAAGAGTTAATATCACTGTAGATAAAGTTCTCTTAGATAAGGCAAAACATAAACTGGATATGTTTGGAGGTAAAGTTAGCACATTGTTTAATGCTTATTTATCAGATTTTGTTTCAAGCATGGATAAAAATTATAATGAGAGTAATAAACAAATACATGATAAGATAAAGGAACTTGAAGAGAGATTAAAAAAAATTGAGAAGAGATAAGTTAATAGCCAAATCTTCTTTCATAGTTTTTATGATCCATCCAATCTAGAATAACTGATAAAAGGTTAATTTTATTATTTTTAATTGTATATATTAATCTCCAAGCGTCTGGTAAATTATATTTCCATAAGTTGGTTAACTTACCGAACCTTTTTTCATATTCTTTTGGAATAAGGTTCTTAGGTATCTGTATTCCACAAAAAGCATTTTCTTCTAAATTTTCTAAGGCTTTGTTTATTTGTTTATGTAGTTCATTTTCTTTAATATCTTTAAGCACTAAAAATTCTTTCTTTATTTTCTCATCTCCGAAAATAATATCTGACTTCACTATTTATCTCTCCAAAAAAGATGTTTTTTCTTTAAATATTTTTCAACTCCCTCTGGGTCCCAAATCCAAGCTATTTTACCTTCTGAATCAACTGCTATTCTTCCAGCATAAAGAAGGTAGTCAATTATTACTGAAAAAGTTTGATACATCATCTTCTTAGGTAATCTTTCCCAGATTTGTTTTTTAGTATAAGTTCCACTTAAATCATAAATTAATTTCTCAACTAACAAAACACTATCAAGTCTAGGATAATGTAATATTTGCTTTATTTCCATAGTTATATATAATTATATAACTATATAAATTTTATTATTTCTAATAAAAATAAAATTTAAATGCGGGAGGAAGGATTCGAACCTTCGCAAGCACTAAGCTACGACGGCCTTAACGTCGCCCGTTTGACCGCTCCGGCACCCCCGCATGTATTTGCAAATAAATAAGTGATTATAAATATTACCTAGATCTTATCTTCTTCCTGCTCTCCAATTAACTCTTGTTAATGGATTAAACTCTTCTCTTAATTTTCTTCTTGCATCAAATACTTTTTAGTGTCTCTCTCGGTTGCTCTTAGTTTTAACTCCTCATCAAGCCTAGCAATGGTTTCTCGTGCTTCTCTTTCAGCTCTTCCAACCACTTTTTCACATTCCCAATAGAGATAGTATTTTTCTCGGAATGTTAAAGGTCGCGCCATGGCCTCGCGGAATCCATCAAATATGTCCATAGAAATATATACATATCTAAGAGTTAAAAAGCTATCTATTCCTTCTCCTCTAATTTCTCTTTTTAGATTATTTCAAAGCTTTCACGAACTCATCCAAATTATCTTCCAGAGCTTCAACTGCTTTCTTGAATATGTCTTCTGCAGACATGTTTCCATAAGATTCAACTATGAATATAATTTCATTAGAGTCAGATAATGCATTTTTGTCTGCATTTGAAACTGCGTTTTTATCTGCGTCAGATAAATCTGCAAGCCAAGTTGAGCCTTTCTTTTCAGCTTTGAAAAGAGATTTTGATTTTTCTACAATCGTATCATTCTCTGCAGAAGATTTTACGTTAACAAGATGTCTGTAATATGCTAGGCCTGGAATATATTTTGCGTGTTCTATTCCTTTTCCTAAAACTGCTGTTGCTACTAATTCAAGTTTATGACCTTCTCCCAAGATAGTTATAGGTATTTTTCCATAAACTGGTTCTGCTGAACCTGATAAGTCAGAGGAAAATACTGTGCAAGGACCTATCTTTGAAAGCTTCAAATCTATCTTTGTCTTTCCAGACATTGATTTTTCTGTCTTTAAAGGAACTAAGCCAAGTCTATGAGCTAGCATTTCGTCATACAATGCTGAATCGTTCTTGAAGATTTCAACTTCATCTATTGCAAGAGTAGGAACTTCTGCAACTGATCTTCTTATAGCATTTGCAAGAGGTTCATTTGCCTCCATTTTTAAGACAAGTTTTTCCTGAGATTTATGTAGGATTTGCATATTGTTATTTATTGAAATAGGGTTTTAAAGTTAATGATGTCAAGATTTTTATATCTTGAGCATCCTAAAAACGAATGCTTTGCATATCGTTTTTCTGATTAAACTCTTCTACCACGCTTTCCTCCTTTCTTCTTAGGTCCGCCTCTTGGAATACGAGTTGAGTCTAGAACTCCTAATATTTTGAATCCTTGTTTATCTAATGCTTTAACTACGGCGTGAGAGCCAGGACCCATTCCTTCTGCTCCTGTTTTTGCACGCATTCTTACATATAATCCTGTAATGCCTAAGTCTTTTGGTCTTTCAGAAGCTCTCTTAGCTACGAACATAGCTATTGTTGGATCAGATTTAAGTCTTGAATGCTTTGTAACCATTCCTCCAGAGATTCTGGATAATGTGTTTCCTGCTAAGTCAGTTATGTGGACTATTGTGTTGTTTTGTGAACTGAATATATATGCTATTCCTAGTTTCTCTTCCTTAACTTCTACTTTCTCTTCTACTTTTTCTGAAGGCTGTTCTCTTGGTGCAGTAAGTTCTTTACCTTCTACTGCATTTTCTAGAATTTGTTCAGCTTTAGCTTCCGCTTTTGTTTCCTTCTTAGCCATTATTTATTCTCTCCTGAAGTTTCTTCTTTTTTAGCATGAACTTTATTTTCTTTCTTTAGTGAAAGAACATGTTCATCGCTTAAAGAAACAAGATAACTAGGTGTTGTAACGATGTCTCCAGATACTAAAACTTTTCTATGAACTATAAGTTGTCTTGCGTGTCTTATTGTGTTTGCAAGTTTCTTATGCATTAAGACTGTTTGTATTCTTCTTTCTAAAAGATTCTCTACATTTAAAGCTAAAACATCTGCTATTGAATTTACTTTCAATCCAAGATTTCTAAGTTTATTGAAAAGAACTTCCTGTTCTTCATTTGAAGATTTAGCAAGAGCTTTTGCTCTTCTTCTGAAATAGCTGACTTTAGCATTTGTCTTCCATATTTCTCTCTTGTTTTTCAAACCATATTTTTCAACTATTTTATTTTCTTCCTCTATTCTTGATTTTTCATAAGCCTTCTTAGGTCTTACATATGATTTATGTTTTCTTATCATTTGGCACTCCTTTTAGCCATAAGTGAGGCTTGAGATTTCTTTCTGAAGTGAGAACGAGTTCTTTGTCCTCTTACTGGAAGTTTAAGAGCATGTCTTACTCCTTTGTAGCTCTTTATTTCTCTTAATCTCTTTATATCGAAGTCTCTCTTCATATCTAAATCTGAGCTGTATAAGTGTTCACTCTTACCAGTTTCTATATCAAATCTTCTATTCTTTAGATAATCTGGAATTGGAAGATTGTCAAGTGTGTTTTCTATATGTTGAATTTCAGGCTTTGATAATTCACTTATTCTCTTTGTTAAAGGTATCTTAAGAATAGTACATAATGCTTTTGATATTGACCAAGAGACTCCTTTAATCCTTGTAAGGCCTACGAAGATTTTCTTTGAGCTTGGAATATCATATCCATAAATTCTTACTAGAATTTCTTCATTCTCTTCCTGTTGCATAAACTTTTGTTTAGCAATAGCTTTAGCTTCCGCTGATTTGTCAGTAGTTGCTTTCTGATTTTCTTGTTTTTTTTGTTCTTTAGCCATCTTACTTTATAAATAGATTAAATCGCTGGCTTCCAGAAAGCTCCTCCATAAGCCTTTTTTCAATGGCTTTTTTTGGATCTGGAATGCTTTTCAATCTTGTTTTTATATCTTCAAAGGACTCAAAAGGTTTTTGTTTCCTTTCTTCTAATATTTCCTTTGTATGCTTTTTTCCAAAGCCAGGTATAAGTTCGAGTTGATGTAATCTTGTGTTAATTGCTTGGGCTTGGTTAAAGAAATCTACGAATTTCTTCTCCTGCTCCGCAACCACTTTCTCGATGAATTCCTGTAGTTGGATCTTTGCAGTCTCTGTTAACTTATCAACAGGTAATCTACCTGCGATGAAGTATATCTTATCTCTCTTTTCTGGACCTATATAAACCTTTTCTTTTGATTCTAAATTTACGCCTCTTCTAGGGACTAATTCCAATAAAGCAAGAGTTTTTTCTCCTATAGCTTGAGCTACAGGTTGGCCCCTACCACCTAGAGGATACCCATAAGGTAGATAGTCTAGGATTATTGCATTTTCTTCTTTCTCTGTCATTTTTAGTATTTTTTAACAATTTCAACGAATGCGTTGGCTTCTTGTTCAGTTAAGCTTACATCTGCAAATATTTTATTTACCTCTTCTGCATCTTTAGGCAAGAAATCTATTATTTTTACTATATGTTCTTCTCTTACTTTAGGACTGTTTATCGCCCTTATTTCTTCTTCAAGCTTTTTTGCTTCTGCAAATTCTATATGACAGAACTCTTTTAAATAAGCATGCATAACTTCATTTGTTGAATCTTTCATATAATGCTTTACCTCAGCTAAAGATAAAGGCTGGCTATTATTAATCATTTTTTACCTCTATCTTCTTAAGATGTATTGGTTTAAGTAAATAACGCTTTGGCTTGTTTAAGTCTTTAACTTCAACATAGTATGCAGAGCCCCTCTTTTCAATAACTTTTCCAGTTCTTCCTTGAACTCTGTTTGAATATCCAAATACTTCAGACAATTCACGTACAACTGCTACTGTGTCTCCTGTTTTAAATTCTTGGAAATATTTACTGAATGAAATCTTTCCTCTTTGTCTCGGAGTCTTATGTTTTACCATTCTAAATACTAAAGAAAACAGTTTAAAAAGCTTAGCTTTTTAAAAAGGTTAAAATTTTGTTGCTCTTGCCATACTTGGCGAAGAAGATTCTGTTACTGAACCTTGGAATAAATCTCCTGATTCTCTATGACCTTCCATGTTATCAATTATAGCTTGAAACATCTTTTCTCCCCAGACACCTACTCCACATCTTCTACAAACATCAACAACAGAATTTTGGTCTATTGCAGTCTTACAGTATATACAGCTTTTTGTCATGCTTCCTCTTTTTATTTTATTTTCATACCTGAGAAGTATATAAAGATTCCTATGATACAAAAGCATTATATAATGCTTTTGCTGTTAGATTTTATGAATAAAAAAATATATTTTTGGATGGGAATTGTTCTTTTTTTATTTCTGATTTTATCTTATTTTATAAAATTTGAGATTGATTCTGGGAGTAATTATTCCACAAGAGACTCTCTTCTTGGTATATTGATATTCCACAATATTTTTGTTTTGATTTTCTATATTATTTTGATATTATTTATAATTTCCAAAGGAATAAAAATAGAAAAATAATTCATAAAGTTTAAATAGTTCTATAAATAGAATTTTTAAGGAAATAAAAATGAACGAAGAACATCAAAATAAAGATACAATAACTATAAGGAAAGAAGATTTGTGGAAGTATTCTACTTTTGTTCTTTTAGCGATTTTGATTATTGGAGCTGTTGTTTATTTTACAAATGGTAGTGGAACTGGACTGGTTGTAGGTGCTCCTAGTGCTAATCCTAGTGTTCCTAGTGCTGGTGCTAAGGTTGCTGTAAGCATTGATGATGACGCTGTAAAGGGAGATAAGAGTGCTAAAGTTACTATCGTTGAATTTAGCGATTATCAGTGTCCATATTGTGCAAGGTTCTGGAGCGATACTCTTCCTCAGATTCAGAAAGAATATATTGATACTGGAAAAGTTAAATTAGTTTTCAGAGATTTCCCTCTTGAAAGTATACACCCTAATGCATTGCCTGCTGCTATAGCTGCAGAGTGTGTAAAAGAAAAAGGTGGAGACAAAGCATATTATCAATATCATGATAAATTATTCGCTAATTCACAGAGTTTAACAGATGCTAATTTGAAATCTTGGGCAAAAGCTCTTGGATATAACATAGATTCTTGTCTTGATTCAAAGAAGTATCAGGATGAAGTTAGAAAGGACGCTAAAGATGGAAGCTCTTATGGAGTTCAAGGAACACCTGCATTCTTTGTAAATGGTAAGTTGCTTTCAGGTGCTCAGCCTTTCTCAGCTTTCAAAGCAGCTATTGACGCAGAATTGTAAAATTAATTTTAATTTGATAATATTGTATTCATTTCATTCATAACGAGAAAGTAAGGTTATTCATAACGGAGGGCATCAACCGCTCTCAACTTAGATGCTCTGTGTGCTGGCCAGATTCCTGATATAGCTCCAGATAAGAATGCGAATATAAGACATCCTACTATTAGATATAGAGGAGTTGCAACTTGAAGTAGATTTGTCTGAAGTTGATTAACTGCTATATATTCTATTAATTTAGCTATTGAAAATCCTAATAGAATTCCTAGAACTCCACCTGTTAAACCTAGAAGACCAGATTCTATAAGGAAGAGAGTTAGTATATTTGAGTTTTTTGCACCTACTGCTTTCATTGTTCCTATTTCTTTTGTTCTTTCTAATACCGATGTGAACATAGTATTAGCAATTCCTATTCCTCCTACAAGAAGAGAAATACCTGCAACTCCTAGAAGAAAAGTAGTTATTATATTCAATATATTTCCAAAGCTTTCAAGCAATTCTTCAGGAGTTAGAATTGTGAAATCTTTTGTTTTATCTGTTACTTCGTGTAAATTTTTAAGTCTTTTTTCTACTCTCTCGGCTACCTCTTTTAATCTGTCAACATCGTCAACTTGAACAAGTATCTGATCTACTTGTTCTTGAACATTGAAGAGTAATTTAAAATCCTCAATAGGCATCAGAATTATTCTATCGTCGCCAGAATTTCCTATTTGTTTTGTTATAGACTTTACTTTGAATATTTTATCATTTAATAGTATTTTATCATTTAACTTGGCTGGTTTTTTTAGCCAATCTCCATGTTTAAATTGATAACCTAGTGAAACTACTCCTGAATCTCCTTCTTTCAAAGTTCTTCCTTCTTCTGGATTGTATGCTCCATTTTCTAAGAATAGTTCTGCACTTTCTAGTGGAAAGCCAACTACGTTAGTATATCTTATATCTCCATTGATTTCTGCTTTGACAGGTAAAACTGCAAAGTAAGTTATGTCTTTAACTCCTGAAACTTTTTTAATTGCTTCTACATCTTTTATTGTTAGTTTTACTGCTCCTGTTGTGCCTGGGCCAGCAATCTGGCCTTTTGGTTGTATGAAAAATTTATCTGTTCCTAGAATTTTGAATTGTTCTTCAACTGCTGATTGCAAGCCTAGTGAAACTGAGATAAGCATGAATATTGTTGCAATTGATATTACAATTCCAACTATAGTTAACCAGGAACGTAACTTTCTATTCTTTAAATTTCTAAATGCTAGTTTAAAATAATCAGATATCATCGCCTTAGTGCCTCCACAGGTTTTAGATTAGATGCCTGAAGCGCTGGAATTATTCCTGAAATTATTCCTATAAGACAAGAAAATAAAATAGAAGAGAGAATTAAGGGGTATGAAATTTGAACTGCTAGAATAGTATCTCCGAAAGCTGAATTGGCTATGCTAGAAACTGAAAATGCTAGAGCTAATCCTAGGATAACTCCTATAATACCTCCTGCAAGACCAAGTATAGCAGATTCAATTAAGAAGATTATGAGAATATCCTTGTTCTTTGCACCTACTGCTTTCATTGTTCCTATTTCTTTTGTTCTTTCTAATACTGATGTGAAAAAAGTGTTTGTTATTCCTATTCCTCCTACAAGAAGAGAGATTGCAGCTATTCCTACTACTATTATATTAATTACATTAAGAATTGTTTTTACAGCTCCTAAAGCTTGTACTGGAGTTTCAACAGAGAAATCTTCTTCACCCTTGTCTAAGTTTCTGTCTCTTCTTAGTTTTTCAGATATATCATTAGCTATTCTATCTAAATTGTCTTTATCATCAACTTGCAGAACTATAAAATCTATTTCATCTTTTATATTGAATAAATCTTTCATGTCCTTTTCTGGCATGAAAATTGCAGTATTGAACTGGAAGGAACTCATCTTCTTTAGAATACCTTGAACTCTGAATTTCTTACCTTGAATATCTAAGACAGAACCTGCTCTTATGTCTTTATCATAACCATTATCAGTTAAGAAATCATTACCTAAGATTACAGAACCAGAGTCTGAAGAAGAGATTAGCTTTCCAGATTCTGCTTCTATGTTAAAAGAATTATACATGTAATCTATATCTTCCTGTTTTTTTGGTAGACTGCCTATAAATTCAAACTTTGCAACTTTATTGTACTCTACTTTTCCTATTCTTAGAATACGTATTATTGCTCTATCAACTCCTGAGACTCCTTCAATTATCTTAAAATCGTGTTCATTTAGTTTATTTACTGAAGTTGAGCCTGGTGGTCCGAATCCGGTTCCTGCGTTCTGAATAAGTAATCTATCTGCTGATAAAGTTGAGAATTGCCCTGTAATTGCTTCTTGTAGGCCTTGTCCTAGAGATATGAGAGATACTACTGCTGCAATGCCTATGAATATTCCAAGTGTAGTAAGTAAAGACCTTGTGCCTCTTTGCTTTAGATTTCCAAAAGCTAGATTAAAATAATCTTTAATCATTACCTTCCTCCGACATGACCTAAGTAACTTTCATCAGATAGTAAAAGACAAAGCTGATCATTTTCTGTAAGAGGATCAAAGCTAAAAATAGGAGTTTCTGGTTTTCTTAATAGATTAACTGGTTCTGGGTATGATGCTACTTCTATAGAAATTGGAGTGTAATTATTATATGGATTATCTTGTGCACTTTTATAAAAATCTATAAAACGAGCGCCCATATTAGTAACCCCTATTAAAGTCGCTTATATTATACGATTCATTTCTTCCTTGATTAGAGTTAGAAGAATTAGAGTAAGATAAAGTATAAGAACAAGAATTACCAGATAACTCTTCACTTGAATGATTTCTTCCATCTAGATGACACATTATTGGTTCTCCTGCATTCTCTGCATACTTCTTTTCATTCTTATTCTCTTTCTTATTGACCTGACTATAAGCCAGATTAAGATTAGTAGAATAGCTATTCCTAGATAAATAGGAGTATTATTTTTCTGGATTATACCAAGCTCTTGTGCTTTCTTTTTATTATATACATCTAAAGGTAATGTGATTGATTTTGAGACTTTCTTATTATCAAAATCTGTGTATTCTAGTATTGCATCAAATGTTGCGAATTCTTTATTGAATAAAACATCAAATGTTGCTGTCTCGAAATCATCTGAGCTTACAGTCCCTAGATAAGAGTTTGATTCTGATAGTAATGTGAATCCTGAGGGTACTACATTAACTGAAACGAACCTTGCATCTGAGAATCCTTTGTTTATAATTTTAAGATTAATCTTACCTTTACTTCCTACTACTGGAGTTTCTGTTGTTAGCGAATAGCTTAATTCTGGTTGAGAGGTTATTCTAAAACCAATTGTTCCAGAACTTGTCTTATCAACATTATTTAATGAATACTTAACAGTATAAGGTATTTCATAATCTCCTGGTTTTGCATCTTGTGAAACCTTTATCATAAATGAGAAGGGTTCTGAATCATCATTATCTATCTTATCTATTGATTTCTCAGAAGAACGTGTAGGAATAATAGGTAGGTCTTTGAAGTTTAATGAAATGAAGACATTCTTGGCATCATCTGTGAAGCTGTTTTCTACTTCTACATTAATTTGACTTTCTTGACTTGGTTTAAAGATATTATCTGAAGTTGTTCTTACAGTCACTGCTGAAACTAAGCTAAAAGACAAAATCAGTATTGCTAAAAAGCTCAGTATTTTTGCATATTTTTCCATATATTTTTTCTCTTTCACCAGTATAAAAAGGTTTCTATTATGTAACTTAATAGGGGTTACAAAACAAAGGTTTAAATATAAACCTTTGATAAACCAGATATGAATATTTTTAGCAAGATTGATGATACTGTAATGAAGGGAGTTAATGCTGGAGTTAGAGCATATAATTGGACAACTGGTGGGACAAAATTAGATTTATCTCGTACTCTCTTAAGTACTGCTCCGATATGTTCTTTTATGGGATCTCTATCCTCGATTTCTTATTTTTCAAGTTATACTTTACCTTATTTATCTTTTAGTGGAGTAGCGTTAGTAATCAGCCATTTTAGACAAAAACAACATGAAGAACTTTATAGAAGAGAGAGCTGCTGAAAACAAGAACACTTTAGATATGGATGCTGAGATAGGTAAAAGAGCGTGTAAAAGGAATGGGTATATGGATTTGATTGTATCAAATATGGATGGTTTTATAGCTTATCAACTACCCTATCCTGAAAATTTTTTTGTTCTTGGTTTAGTTTAGATATGTTATCGAGAGCCGGAGCAGAATTTGTTATGACAGCTGACAATCTTCCCCCTAGGAAAAATTGCCTAAAAAGAGGGTGGGAAGCACTAGAAAAGAAAATTGCAGAATATAGACCAGAAACTGGTGGATTGCCTCAACCTGTTTAATTTGTTACTTACTTTTCTTTAAGAGAGTAAAATTGATTTTAATTTCAGATCCAAGTCTTTCTTTATTTCTTCTCTTTTTATGCTTCCAATCTTTTTGAAAATCAAGCTTTTGTGAAGTGTGGTTATTAAATCACAGCAAATAAAAGAATTAAAGCGAATATCTCCTGAGCAATCGCTCTTTTCTAAAGATACTATATATTTTGGAAAATTGCGTTTTTTTGTTGTTATTTGACAGGCAACAATATTGTCGCCTTCCAAGTCTTTTATTATTACAATAGGCCTTCTTTTCGCATTTGTTAAATTAGTGAAAGGAAATAAAGCTAAAACTATATCATATTTCTGATAGCTCATCATTCTTGAAGATAAGCAAATGCTTCTTCATCCTCTTTTGAATTCCAATTCTCACTAAATGCCTTTTCTGATAATATAGCCGTTTCTGAAAGAAACTTCTTTGGTTTTCTCAATATAATCTCATCATCTTTTCTTATTATAATTAATTTATCGCCTTCTCTTAAATCTTTACGCATATCTAAAGGAATAACTACTTGTCCCTTTGAACTTAATCTTGTTATTTCTATTTCCATAAATAAGACTCGTCTTACTTATATATAAATCTTCTTAGGAGGATACTTCTTTCCAGACTTTACCTTGTTTCTTAGTTATCTTCTCTACTTTTCCGTCTTTAATCCAATAAATTGTTCTTGCATGTTTCATTGCTTTTTCTGGATCGTGAGTTATAATTATAATTGTCTTTCCTTGCTTGTTAAATTCTTCAAGGAAATTCATTACTTTCTCTCCAGTTTTAGTGTCTAAGTTTCCTGTTGGTTCATCAGCAAGAATAACTTCAGGGTCGTTTGCTAAAGAACGAGCTATTGCTACTCTTTGTTGTTGACCTCCTGAAAGCTGATTTGGATAATGGTCTGATCTTGTTTCTAAATCTACTAACTTAAGCAGTTTCATTGCTCTTTCATCTCTCTCTTCTTCAGATAGGTCTTGGAAAAGCATAGGTAGAGCTACATTTTCTTTTGCAGTTAGATTTGGAATTAAATTAAAACCTTGAAAGATGAAGCCAATCTTTTTTCCACGGATTTGTGCAAGTTCTGATTCATCTAGATGAGAAATATCTCTACCTTCAAGATAAATATGTCCTGTTGAGGGCAAGTCTAAGCTTCCTATAAGATTCATGCCTGTGCTTTTTCCAGAACCTGAAGGACCCATTATAGCTACAAAATCTCCTTTTTCAACAGTTATATCTATTCCATCAAGGGCTTTTACTACGTTGTCTCCCATTTCATAGTGCTTACTGACTTTCTTTAGAGTTATGACTTCTTTCATTTAAAATTAGATAAAAATTCATTTAATTAATTTTCTATTTCTCTTTTCCAACTCTTTTTTTCACAGTTTGTAAGAATGACTTTATTAAAGATATTTCTTTTATCAAGAAAATTAGGTCTTTTTCTTTTATATCATCATAAAAGTGAGCTAAAACATTTCTCTTCTTTATTAGATTATTTAGGCTTTCTGCTTGGTCTTTATTTATTATATTGGCTTTTGCAAGAAGAGGCATTATGTCTTGATAGGAATTAGGTGCTCCAACTTTCTCTACACTAATTAACTCATTTCCCAAGTCAATGACTTTTGTTAATATTGCGAATAAAACCATCGATGATGCATTAAAAGTTTTTCCATCTTTTAAATCCTCAATCTTAGATACTGAATAACTCTCTAATTCATTGATCTTCTTCTCAATATCAGAAATTATCTTTCCTATTTTTTGAATATCATACATTTTCTATCACCTTTTTATAAAATCTATTAATAATCGGTGCAAAGTCAAGGTAAAACTTTATTGTATCAAGTTTAACTTTTTTCAGATATGAATCATCTCTGCAAAAAATAACACTTCCTTCTTTTAGAACTCTGAATTTAACAATTAAAGGTAGTTTATGAAATAAAGAAATATCATATTTTTCATTTCCTATACCTATAGCTTTTGATTCATCCTTTAATGAAGGATTATTCATTATAACTGCTATATCTATATCTGAATCAGGTCTTGCTTTACCTTGGACTTGACTGCCAAATAAGATAATTGAATTGATAGATTGAATATCTTTAAGAGGTTTTATCCTATTTAGTAAATCTCTATTGTTCATCATATTTTATTTAATATAAATGCGCTTAATAAACTTTCTAATTAAAAAATTAAAGAGCGTAAGTTAATAGGCAGAGAGAAGTAAGAATAGCCGAAGATAAGTGCCAGAGAGCGTGAAGACCTTGATACATAGTCTTCTTTCTATAATAATGGAATGATAAAGTTATTATTATGAAAAAAGGAATTAAATAAGAATAAATTTCATTAAATCCTCCTGAGAAGAAAAGATAGAAGTTACATATTATTAGAAGAATAGCTAATAAATGATCATGATTGTAATATTTCTTTTGTTTTGCAAAATGATAACTCATTGAGAAGAAAATTACGAAAGCTAAAAGAGGAATATACCAGTATATTTTCAAAGCAAATGAGAGATAAAGAGGTAGTATAAAGAAAATATTGCTCCAGACAACTGGTTTTTTATATATCTCTTTTTCCATTCTTTTTTAAATTAAAAGATGTATAAAAGATTTTCTCTTAATTCTTAATTAAGGCGTTCTTTCTTAGACCCAATATATTAGAGTTATTTAGCTTCTCTTTATGTGCTATAAAAAACTGATATATGCAGAATAGTATTGAGAAGCCGAATGAAAATGTTTTGAAAGTTATCCAATAACTTAAAGGATAAAAGCTTCCGACAAATTGGTTTGATAGTGCTAGAATCGCGAGCCAAGTTGCCCAGTTTATAGAGATTATTCTCCAGCCCTTATCAGATATTCCGAATGTATTTTCAAATAAATTTTTAAGGATAAGTTTATTTTTTCTTAAGCCTTGGAATATTATTAGGGATAAACATCCATTGAATATTGTGTCTCTGGCTATTATGAAACTTGAATCGTTGGTGTATATAGTTATTGCACCCATTAGAACTATGGTTAGACCTGCTATCAGTGGAAAAATAGCTACTCTTCCTCTTACAATTAAAGATAAAAATAAAGAGAGAATAGTTGAAATTACTAAAGCTTCTACTGCAAGTATAAAATCAGAATACCAAGATAAAATTAAGAATAAAATCAAAGGGCCAAATTCTATAAGCAAAGCTAAGAAAGGATATAGCTTAGATGACCTCATATTTTTAATAAGGATTAGTGGTTTTAATACCTTGGGTTGTTTTATCTTATAAATTAGATCTCTTTTATGGAATTTATGATAATACCTATTAGATATTCTCAAATAGTAAAATATATAAATTATTGTTAATAAATTCTAAAATGAAAAAAGAGATTAATCTGATTAAATTTTACCCTAATTTTCAAAGAAATTTATTTGAGAGAGTTGTAAGAAAATATGGTAGCTCATTAAGGGCAGGTGTTGCTCTAAATATTCCCTCAAGTTCAATAAGAGCATATAAATCTTTAATTTTTAAAAGTGTATCTGAAAGCATAGTTCAGAAGTTAGTTTTAAATAAAATTACTAGTAATGAGGAGATTCGGAGAAACATTATTAATAAATTTGATAAATATGAATCTGTGAGAGATATATTAAATAATGGAAGAGAAAAAAGAAATTCTTATATAAAAAGGTTGAAAAAAGATATGCCTAAGTTATCAGATATAATAATAGGTGATAAACTGCTAGTTTACAAATGGTTCGAAAAATATATTAGACTATTAGATATACCTTTTAGAAAGACAAATTTTAAGATTGAAGGTGACTTGATTAATATAAATTATAAAAATTATACGAAGAATGAACTTAAAGATTTTTCAGTATTCTTACCCTATAGTATCAAAATAGATAAAGAATTTATATATTATCTGGGTTTGTGGTGTGGCGATAGGTCTGGTGGTAAAAGATTTGGAGTCTGTAACAAAAATCAAGATATTATAAAATTTGTAGAAAATTTTCTAATTAAATATAATCAGAAAGTAGAGAAGATATTATATATAAAAAAAGGTATGAAAAGACCAGATATATATTATGATAAGATATTCGTATTTGATAAAGACATAAATGGATGGGTTTTATCAGTACACTCGAATAATGGTATATTTACTTCTTTCTTCAATTTTCTTAAACATAACTTAGCATTAATTTTAGATAAAATTGACAATAAATATCCTTTCTTTGCTGGTTTATTTGATGCCGAAGGTAATGTGTCTCTTTATAATAAATCACTTCGTTGGGCTTGTCATGATGATGGACTTATTAAAATCTATAAAAAGCATCTTAAATCCCTTGATTTATATGATTCATACGATGGTTGTTGCCTCATTTCTTATAATTTGAAAAATTTTTACAAAAATGTTCTTCCCTATATGAATCAAACTGAGAAGATTAACCTGACTAAATTTCTTTATGATGGCGGTGCTAAAATGCCTCAAGAGTATCTAGGAATTCTTAAACATCTATTTTCTCGTCCTATGAGTACTCAGAAAAAGATAGCGAAAGCTTTAAAAAAGAACAAAGTTTACTCAGAATTGAAGTTGCTCTGTGACTTTGGTTATATTATGAAGAAAAATCGTCCTTATATATTTGAATTGACTAGTAAAGGTCTTGGAACCTTGGGGGTAGCACAATTTTAATACCAGTTCGTTGTTTTGGATGTGGAAAGCCTGTTGGTCAGATGTGGGAAGAATATCATAAGAGAGTAAAGGCTGGAGAAGACACTGCTAAAGTTTTAGATGATCTTGGATTAGAGAGATATTGTTGTAGAGCAGTTTTATTAGGACATGCCGACATGTTACCTGAAATTACTAAGTTTAAGAAAGCTTAATCTTTATTTTATATTTTTAAAAACTATAAATATAATATAACGAAGACAGCATCGGAGTTTCGCCTCTGGTGTGAGACTAACACAGCCGACGTGGTAAGCTTGACTTCTGTGTTCGGAATGGGAACAGGTATTACCTCACCACTGTGACCGTCTTCAAAAATAATCATCAGAAAGGGTATTTAAACTTATTTATATCAAAGAAATTTTATATTATTATAACCTTAATTATTTCAGCATCAGAATCTTTAAAACCTTGAATTTGGTGTGAGATTTATGGATAAACAAGATATTTTAAATATTTTAGATAAATTTGCTGGAAAAAGAATAGCAGTTGTTGGAGATTTAGCTCTTGATAGTTTTCTTTATGGTGTGATTGATAGAATCAATCCTGAGATGCCTAGCGCTCCTCTTTTGAAGATAGATAGAGAGGAATTTGCTCTTGGATGTGCTGCAAATGTTGCTTTGAACTTAGCAAAATTAGGTGCTAAGATAAAATTATTTGGAGTTATAGGAAATGATAATCTTGGAAGAAAGTTTGTTGAAGAATGTATGAAGAATAATATTGATTTAGTATCTTTCTTTGATGGAAAAACTATATTAAAACAGAGAATAAAAGAAAAACATCATAAAGGTTATGTTGCTAGAGCAGATTTTGGCGAATCTGATTTATCTGCTATAAATAAAGATATGGAAGAAGATATTTTTAGAAAAATATTTGAATCTGACTTCAATGCAATAATTTTAAGTGATTATAATAAAAAAATTTTTAGAGGTAATCTGGCACAAAGAATAATTGAAGAATCAAGAAATAAAGGAGTTCCTGTTTTTGTAGATCCAAAACCAGTTAATATGTTTTCTTTTAAAAAATGCAGTGTTTTAAAACACAATGAAAAAGAGGCTAGAACTATGGTTGGTCTAGAGAATTCAGAGAAAGATATTGAAGAAATAGCTAAAAAAATAAAAGATATTTTAGAATGTGATTGTGTTATAATAACAAGAGGAGATAAGGGTATTAGTTGTTACAATGGTAAGTTCTGCCATATTGTTACTAAACCAAGAGAGGTTGAAGATGTTACTGGAGCAGGAGATACGGTTATGGCTGTTATAACTTTAGCAATGATTTCAGGAGCGGATTTGGAAAAAGCAGCATATATAGGAAATTATGCTGGAGGAATAGTTGTAGAAAAATCAGGAACGGCTTATGCAACAGTTGAAGAATTAAAAGATAGAATAAAAAATGATAAGTGAAAAGCCTTTTCTTGATAAAAGCAAGATTTTTTAAAACAACTATCTTTGAAGGTTATAAGCAGGAGTAGCAAAGCGGTCAAATGCGTGAGACTCAAAATCTCATGGCTTAGTGCCTTCAGAGGTTCGAATCCTCTCTCCTGCATAAGCCTTTAATTTTAATTAAGTATATTGTCTTTTAGAAGGCGAAGGTCTACTTACAGTAACTAAATATTTTCCACCATTTAATCTTTCAAGAAAATCTGCTCTTCCTTGTGCTATATCAGTTATTACACTTACTAAATCAGGTACGTCTGTTCCAAAGCTTTCTACTTCTCTACCTTTTTCATCATATATAAATGCTCTAATTCTTCCTCTCGAATGACTATAATCCATAAAACTTCAGGTATTTATCTAGTTAAAAACCTTACGGATTAACTTCTTTATTTAGTTAGCTTTAAAACTTGTTGATGTATCTGAATGCTAAGCTCTCGTGGCGCAGCCTGGATAGCGCAACACACTCCTAATGTGTAGGCCCCAGGTTCAAATCCTGGCGAGAGCGTGTTTTTAAGCAAGTTACAGGTTCAAATCCTGTCTTTGGCGCATTATCAAAAGCTTTAAAATGCATATTATGATAATAATTTTAAGCGCCGGTAGTATAATGGTTAGTATGTCTGCCTTCCACGCAGACGATCCGGGTTCGAACCCCGGCTGGCGCATGCAATTATAAAAATGGATAATAAAAAAGAAAATCAAGAACATAATTCTAAGAATTGGTATGATAAGAGTTACAAGTGGCTCCTACTTATTCCTGTTTTGCTATTCATATTTTCTATTGTTTATCTAATTAATTTTAACTCTAAGAATGGAGACATATTCTACAAAGATGTATCTCTTACTGGAGGAACTAGCATAACTGTTTTTGATGGTGACGCTAATATAGCAGATGTTGAAAAATTACTACTGGTTTCTTTTAATGATGTGCATACTCGTGCTATATCTGATATAAAGACAGGTAGACAGGAAGGATTTTTTGTAGAAAGTAAAGCTGAAGCAGAAGTTTTGAAAGTGGAGCTTGAGAAAATATTGGGATATAAATTAGATAATAATAATTCATCAATTGAGTTTTCTGGCTCTTCATTGTCTTCTGGTTTTTACACTCAATTAAGATGGGCCTTACTTATTGCTTTTGGACTTATGACTTTAGTAATCTTCTTAATATTTAAGACTCCTGTAAGAAGTTTATCTATAGTATTTGCAGGATTGGGAGATATAATCATGACTATCTGTGTTATTGATTTAATGGAAATGCAATTATCTGCTGCAGGTATAGTTGCTTTACTAATGCTTATCGGATATGCTGTTGATGTGGATATTTTGCTTACTACGAGAGTGTTCAAGAATACTGAGGGAACTTTAAATGAAAGAATATGGGATGCATTTAAGACAGGAATAACTATGACTATAACTGCTATGGCTTCTGTAAGTGTTGCTTTAATATTCACTCACTCATTCTCTCCAGTTTTGTCTCAGACATTTACTATTATATTGATTGGTCTTGGATTTGATATGATTAATTGTTGGATTATGAACGCTTCTATATTGAAGTGGTATATGGAGGGTAAGAAATAATGAAGATAGGTTGGAGAGTTTGGATATTAATTATATTTCTTCTTTTATCTTTGGTAGCTATAAAGCCCAGCTTTAAAGATGGAGCTATAGTAAAGTCTATTGATAAAAATTCAAGTTTGTTTGTAGAGGGATTAAGGACTGGAAATATAATTATCTCTGTAAATGGGCAAAGTGTTGAAAATAAGGAAGATTATGGCAGAATTATTGAAAGTTTATTTAAGGAAGGTGTAGAGAAAAGATTAGATATTAGAACTGAAAATAATGAATATACTGTATTGCTTGAATCTGCACCTAATATCCATGTTGAAGATGTTCCTAGCACAAGAATAAAGACTGGTTTAGATTTAAGGGGTGGTGCAAGAGCGTTAGTTCAGCCTGAGACTCCTTTAACTAATGCTGAAATGGATGATTTAATTGCAGTTAGCAGTAATAGATTAAATGTTTTTGGACTTAGCGATGTACAATTGAAAAAAGTCTCAGATTTATCTGGAAATAATTTTATGCTTGTTGAAGTTGCTGGTTCTTCACCAAGTGAATTGCAAGATTTAATTGCTAAGCAAGGAAAGTTTGAAGCTAAAGTTGGAAATATAAGTGTTTTCTCTGGAGGTAAGGAAGATATTGCAGATGTATGTAGAAATGACGCTACTTGTGCAGGAATAGTTCAGTGTTCACAAGTACAGAAGGGAGAGTTTGCATGTGAATTTAGATTTACATTATATCTGACTGAAAGTGCTGCTAGGAAACATGCCGATGTAACTGCAAGTATTTCTCTTGATGATACTGGAAAATACCTTTCAGAAAAACTTTACTTATATGTTGATAATCAGGAAGTTGATTCTTTGTTGATTGGAGCTAGTTTGAAAGGTCAAGTTACTACGCAGATTTCCATACAAGGTAGTGGAACTGGTAAAACTCAGGAAGATGCTTTGAGAGAAGCAAGAGAATCTATGCATAAATTGCAGACAGTCTTGATAACTGGTAGCTTGCCTTACAAGTTGAATATAGTAAAACTTGACACTATCTCTCCTGTTCTTGGAGATAAGTTTGTAAAAAACATATTACTTGCTGGTTTCTTTGCTTTAGTTGCTGTAGCAATAATTATATTTGCAAGATATAGAAAATTCAAAGCTTCACTTGCTTTGCTTTTGACTTCTTTCTCAGAAATCGTATTAATCTTAGGAGTTGCTGCACTTATAGGTTGGAATCTGGATTTACCTAGCATTGCAGGTATACTTGCAACAATAGGTACTGGAGTTGATAGCCAGATAGTAATATTAGATGAAGCGAGAAAGAATCTAGCAACAGGCATAAAAGAGAAAATTAAGAGAGCTTTATTTATAATTATGTCTTCTTACGCAACATCTATGGCTTCTCTTATTCCTCTTTATTGGGCTGGAGCAGGTTTGTTTAAGGGTTTTGCAATTACAACAATTATTGGAATAACTGCAGGAGTCTTTATTTCAAGACCTGCTTTCGCAGAAATTATAAAGAAGATGGAAGAGTAAGATTATTTTGCAGGAGAATACATTTTTCTTGATGATAATCTATTAAATTCTTTCATTTGACGTGAAAGTAATTTTGGTGAAAGACTAGCGATAAAATCAGTTAATGCTGACTTTGTAAGGCCACAGAATATGTAAGAAGGGTCTTCTCTAATCCTATATAATACTCCTGGAAGAGTTTCATAATTCAATCTTAGTATTCTCTCATCTGAATCTGGCGATATTGAAGATTTTATCTCAGGATTAAATTCTGCAGAATAAACTCCGGCTCCATGACCAAAGAAAGAAGTGTTTGCAACTGAGACTCCTATTTGTTTTACATTTTGAAGATGTTTTCTAGTTTCTTCTCCACCTTCTCTTAAAGCAGTTTCTATATTACTTTCTCCTAGTTTTGAAAATCCTCTTGGAAATTCTCTTGAAACCATATTCCCTCTTTCTCCAGTCTTTCCATTTATTAGCGCATATCTAATTTGATCATTTAAGCCTAAAGTAATAAGCCCTTTATTAGGCTCTATATAATAAGGTACTATAACTGCACCAGTTATAGAAGGTCCTTTTTCGGTAGGTTGAGAATGATTTTCATCATATACGATTGCATCGTGTTGTGGTTCTCCATCATTATTGCAAACAACTATATGTTTAAATTTTCCAAATTTACAATTTGCTATACTTCCATCTCCTTCAGGTATCCATCCTATTTTACTTACAAATCCTGGATGTGCTCTTAATACATCTAATACTTCTCTAATCTTCATAAAAAAATATAAAATATAAGTTATTTAAATGTTACTATATAGTAATTACAAATATCACTTTATTGAATTAAGGTCGTGCTTGTCATGGATGTTTTTCCATTTTCCTGAAAAAATATAACCTATTAGAAGCTCTTTCTTTGCTAATTCTTCGAATATGTTCTCTTGTAAGGACCAGTTAATCTTTCCTGAAGGAACATAGTCAAAGATTTCTGGTTCGGAAATGCCAGTCATTAAAGCTGTTAGGTGAGTTTTTACATTCTTTGGCTTTTCTTCATATATCTTTATTTTATTTCCCTCTAAATCAACTATTGAACTCTTAGACCATTCGTTTGTTGTTCCAGAATATACTACGAGCGTTGTTACTCCTCTGTTTAATTTATGGTATTCTTCTATCTTTTTTATGTCAAGCTTTTCAAAATAATGGTCTGAAGGAAAAAAGAGAAAAGTGCTCTTTATTTTTTCTCTTGCTAAAGCTAAAGTCTTTCCGCTTCCTAAATGTTCTTTCTCTTCAAGGTACTCTATTTCTACTTGCATATCTTTTCCATCTCCAAGATAGCTGTATATTTCTGAGAGAACTTTTTTTGAGCCTATTATTAAGATATAATTGTATCCTCCTGCTTTTGCTTGATCTATTTGATGTTTTATCAAGGGTTTACCTTTTATTAAAACTAGAGGACGATATATATTTTTACCTTTTATTAATAAGTTTTCTGATGGACCTCCTGCTAGAATAACGCAAGTCTTTCTTTCTGATAAATGTCTTTTTATTATAAATTCTATAGCTTCTGAACGAGATTTTATTACATCATTATCTATTTCTTTATCTACTCTAGAGATGACTTCTTCATCAATATATATTGAAACTCTTGTCTTTCCCATAATAATGATTACTTTAAAGGAATATTTAAACCTTACTAAAGTAATAATTAGTTATTACTTATGTAACAACAAGGTATTTAAAAAGAAATTAATAGAGTTAGTTATTCTAAGACTATGGAAAATCGAAATAAAACAAAAGTCATTGTAACTGGTGGAGCAGGTTTTATAGGAAGCAACTTTTTACATTATATGATAGATAAATATTCTGATTATGATTTTATTGTTGTTGACAAATTGACTTATGCTGGAAATATAAAGAATCTAACGAGTATTGCTAATAGACCAAATTTCAGATTCGAGTGGATTGATATAAATGATAAAAATAAAATGAATGAATTGGTTGATGAAAATACTATAATTGTAAACTTTGCTGCTGAATCTCATGTAGATAATTCAATTTCTGGACCTATGATATTTACACATACTAATGTTACTGGAACACATGCTTTGCTTGAAGTTGCAAGACATAAAAAAGTTAAATTGTTTATACAGATATCAACTGATGAAGTTTACGGCTCTTTAAGTTTTGAAGCGCAGTCTTCAAAAGAGAGCGATTTGCTTAAGCCCAGTTCACCTTATAGTGCTAGTAAAGCTGGCGCTGAGATGCTTTGCTTTGCTTACATGCATACTTTTAAGATGCCTATAATAATAACAAGGTCATCAAATAATTTTGGACCATATCAGTATCCTGAAAAAGTTATTCCATTATTTGTTACTAATTTAATTGAAAGTAAGAAAGTTCCATTATATGGAACTGGAAAGAATGTAAGAGATTGGATATATGTTGAAGATAATTGTGAAGCTATTGATTTTGTTATGCATAAGGGAAAAATTGGAGAAGTTTATAATATTGGTGGAGAAAATGAAATTCAAAATGTTCAATTGACAGAGAATATTCTTAAAATGATGGGGTTTGGAAAAGAAATGATTGAATATGTTGAAGATAGATTAGGTCATGATTTAAGATACTCTCTTGATTCAAATAAAATCAAAGAGCTTGGATGGAAACCAAGACATGATTTTGAAGAAGCTTTACAAAAAACTGTTAAATGGTATAAAGAAAATGAAACATTCTGGAGACCTTTGAAATATAGAGGTAAAATTTAATGAGTATTAAATATCTTATAATTGGAAATGGATTTATAGGAAATAGACTAGCTGAACATCTTGGTAATGAATCAATCGTTTGGAAAGATAAGATAACTTCAGTACAAGACATAATAAAGACTATAGAAACATATAATCCTGAAATAGTTATTAATTGTGCTGGAAGAACTGGAAAGCCTAATGTTGACGCGTGTGAAGATGAGCCAGAGCTTACTTTCTTTGGAAATGTAACTGTTCCTGGAATGATAGCTGAAGCGTGTGCCAAAAAAGGAAAGAAGATGGTTCATTTAGGAACTGGGTGTACTTATGAAGGAAGTAATAATTTTACTGAAGAAGATGAACCTAATTTTAAGGGTAGTTTATACAGTAGAACAAAGTTGATATGTGAAAAAATGTTGAAGAATTATGATAATGTTCTACAAGTAAGAATCAGAATTCCTTTGGATGATAGACCTAGCGATAGAAACCTAGTTGATAAATTGCTTAAATATGCTAAAAACGGAGGTAAAATACTTATTGCTGAAAATTCAATTACTCCACTCCCGTTTTTATTTTATGCAATTAAGGAATTGATGAATATGGGTAAGACTGGAATTTATAATGTCGTTTCAAAAGGATCAATGACTCATGATATGATATTAAATATTTATCAAGAATTAACTGGGGAGAAACTAAATTATGATAAAATAAGTTCTCAAGAGCTTGATTTAATTACTAAAGCTAAAAGATCAAACTGCACTTTATCAACCGCTAAATTGGAAGCGACTGGAATTAAAGTACCTGATGTTAAAGATTCTATAAGAGAATGCTTGACTAAATATGTAGAATATAGAAAAAATAAAAGTATTTTGTTAAATAATGGTAAGAAAATAAAAGGAATTATACTTGCAGGAGGTGCTGGAAATAGATTGTATCCTTTGACTAAAATAATCACAAAACAATTACAGCCAGTTTATGATAAACCTATGATATATTATCCGCTTACTACTCTTATTGAAAATGGAATAAGTGAATTTTGTATAATAAGTACTCCTCAAGACTTGCCTGCTTTTAAAAAATTGCTTGGAGATGGAAGTCATTTTGGAGTTAAAATTGAATATAGAGAACAAGTTGTTCCTAATGGTATCGCACAAGCATTTGTTATTGCAGAGTCTTTTATTGGAAATGATTCTGTTGCTTTAATCTTGGGAGATAATGTATTTTATGGAGGAAGCGATGTAATAAGTAAAGCATTTAATGAATTTAATGGAGGCGGGGCTATATTCGGATATCAAGTGCAAGATCCAGAGAGATATGGTGTTGTTCAATTTGATACAAATGGAAAAGCTTTATCTATTGAAGAAAAACCAAAACAGCCTAAAAGTAATTATGCCGTTCCTGGATTGTACATCTTTGATTCAAGTGTAATTGAAATTGCTAAAAATATGAAACCAAGTGCAAGAGGAGAATATGAAATAACTGATGTAAATGTAGCTTATCTAAATCTTGGAAAACTTAAAGTGTACAAATTGCAAAGAGGTTTTGCTTGGCTTGATGCTGGAACAAGCTCAAGCTTACATGATGCATCTGCATATATACAAACAATTGAAAAGAGACAGGGAATTAAAGTTGGATGTCCAGAAGAAGCCTCATACAATAGAGGTTTTATAACCTTAAAACAGTTAAAATCTGTTGTTGACAGCCTACCTAATTGTGAATATAAGGAGTATCTTTCTAATTTGATTAAATAACATGAATTTAAAAATAGCCGTAGCTGGATGTGGTAATATTGGGAGAATACACGCAGAGATTCTTGACAGTTTTCCTGAAGTAGAAGATTTATTTTTAGCTGATCCGATAGTTGACTTTGATATAATTAAAAAAGGAAAGGTTAGAGAAACTTTTAAGTTTTATGAAAATATTGAGGCTTGCGATGCAGTAGTTATCGCCTTGCCAACTTCGCAACACGAAGAAGCTGTCGATTATTTTTCTAAAAGAAAAATACCTATGCTTATAGAAAAACCTTTAGATATAGATTCTCAGAAATCTGCTCATATATTAGAAATGACTCGCTCTAGAAGGTGTAAGGCTATGTGTGGTTTAACTGGACTATATCACCCAGAATTTAGTGCTATGTATAAGCAGATTGGTAAAATAGGAGAAATAGTAAAAGTTGAAGAAAGGTTGCATGAAGCCCATCCTAATTTAATTAGAGTTTTAGACCAGGCTAGAGGTGTATTAACCATCAATGGAATTCACACTATGCATCGTTTTTTCAAGATTTCTGATATGAAAGGTCTAGGAGAGTTAAAACCTCAAAGAGTGTTATTAGATAAAAAATATTTTAAATTAATAGGAGAAGATTATGCCGAAGGTGAACTTAGGGCTGGAACAGTTCCTTTTCATTTTAGTATGTCTTTTCGGAATGGTAATGAGTGTGATAATGGTTTACCTATTGATTATAATCTCAGAATTACTGGAACTAAAGGATTTGTAGAAGTTGAAGGATATGAGTCTTGTCATACTGTTGTTGATGGAAAGCGATTTACAAATTATCAGCATCCTGATGGTGCTCTTCTAGGGCAATCTCAATATCCTAGAATAAGAATAGGTTTAGAAAAAGAACTAAGAGAGTTTTTGATTTTTCTAAAAAGAAGAGAGTTAGAACATCATAGCATGCTAGAGTCTATGTCTGGACAAAGAGTTATAGAAAGTTGTTATAATTTCAGATAAAGCTCACAAGACCTTTTGCTAAAAGAAAAAATGCCCCTGTCCATAAAATAACTGTTGGAAGAGAGAAGATTAGTGATAATAAAAGAGCTAGAGATGCAAATATATCAAAAGCACTTAAAACATCTCCTGTTAAAATGAACATGCCTTTCATTAATAGAAGACCTGCACAGAATAAAATGTATTGTAAAGGAACATGCATTCCAAATATAAGCATTAGAAATGCAAATGCAGCTGCTAAATCTATACTTCCGAGAATTTTTAAGAATATTGACATGATTTAAAGCAATTTTTAGCTATTATAAGGATTATTATGGTATATTCATAAGGTTTAAAATGGGTAATTTGTTCAGTGAGGAATGATTAAGGAGAATAAGAAGAAAATAGCTGGAAAGAAGAAATTAATGGTTCTTATAGTGTCTTACAATGCTGAACAGACAATTACAAAACTTCTTCATAGAATTCCAGAAGAAGTATGGGATAAAGCTGAAGAGATAGTTGTTGCAGATGATGCTTCAAGAGACAGGACTGCTGAAATGGCTAAAGATTATAAGAAATTGTATAATAGAATCAATTTAACTATTATTAAGCATGAAAAGAATAAAGGTTATGGTGGAAATCAAAAGTGGGGATATAATTATGGAATCAAGAAAGGTTATGATATAGCTGTTATGGTGCATGGAGATGCTCAATATCCTCCTGAGAAAATAATTGAATTGATTAAACCAATTGAAGAAGGAAAGGCGGATTTTATGTTTGGTTCAAGAATGTCTGGAGATCCTTTAGGTGGAAGAATGCCTTTGTATAAGTTCTTTGGAAATATATTTCTTACAACAGTAGAGAATTTTGTTCTTGGAACTGATTTAACGGAGTTTCATTCAGGATTTAGAGCATATTCTTTGAAAGCATTAGAAGATATACCTTTAGATTTGGATTCAGATGGATTTCACTTTGACTCTGAGATAATTATACAATTAGTTATTGCTAAAAAGAAGATAGGAGAAATAACAATCCCTACATTTTATGGAGATGAGAAATGTAATGTTAAAGTTATAAATTATGGAATTAATATATTGAAAGAACTTTGTAGATACTTAATGAGTAAGTGGAATCTAAAACAATATCCTAAGTATGATTTGAAGAATTTTAAAGTTAAGTCTTAATTGCAGTTATTAAAACTATGCTGGAATTATTTTTATTGTTTAATAAATATGCTATATATTAGAAAAAGTAAGACTGTGTTCGCAATATAGAAAAAATAACTAGTTAGTGAATTTGATGAAAGTCCAGATTTATTTTTTCTTGCTAATTTTACAGTGAGATGCGTAAGAAATCTCTCAAAACTACTTCCAATTGATTTTATTGAAAAAAAGCCAAAACCTGATTTTTTAATATCGTTTTTTAAGGTATCTGGGTTGAATCTTCTTATGTGCCCTACATAATCATCGTCATCTTTCCAGTAATGCATATGAGTCGGAACTGTAAGAATTAAAGCTCCTCCTTGTTTTAAAACACGTGAACATTCTTTTAGTCCTTTTAGATAATTTGGAACATGTTCCAAAACTTCTGAGCAAAATATCACATCTACAGAATTATTCTTTAAAGGTAATTTTGTTATATCTCCTTTTCTAGCATTTAATTTTTTGGAAAGCATAAAATCAACTGCTTTTCTTTCTAATTCTAAGAAAAGAGTCTTATTTGGATATGGCGTTACTGGAGATATCCCTGAACCAATGTCTACGAGAGCTAAATCTTTTTTTGATTTTTTTGAAGTATATTCTTTAAAGGCAGATTTAATCATTATTTTTCTGAATCTGTAATTAAATAGATAATTTTTTAGCTTCATGTATTGTTCTGTATAGAAGAACTTACCAAATTCATTTTCTATCTTTTGAGAATTTTTTAGCATATAAGATTTTGTTGATATAAATTTATAAATGCTTTCTTCATTCTTTGAATATGGATGAGAGTAAGAAATGGTATGATTATGCCATTGAAAATGTTCTAAACTTGATATATTCAAAAGAAAAGAAGATAGAAAGATATGTATTGATTTTAATGGTAGTTGGATTCTTTTTAAGATTAAAAGCTGCACTGAATCTGGGAGTGTTAGCCGATGATATGGTTTTTGCCTCTCAAAGCGCTGGAGTTATTAGCGCAGATATTTTGTCTACTCATTCTAATCCTCCTTTATTTTTTTATCTCACAGATTTAGCTTATAACTTAATAGGTTATTCTACGCTTGCTTCAAGATTATGGCCATTATTGTGTGGAACTATGCTTATTGGAGTAGCTTTTTTGATAGGTAGAAAATTGTTCAATGTAAAAGTAGGCTTGCTTTCTGCTTTTTTTGTTACATTTTCAAATTTCTTGGTTAGAATGACCTTTAGTGAACAGAGTTTAGTCGTTTTCTTTCTTTCTTTTCTTGGAATTTATCTTGGAATGATGTATCTGGATACAAAGAATATAAATTGGATTATCTGCTCTGGAGTTGCTTTTGGTTTGGGATTAATTACTAAGTATAATGCTCCATTCATAATATTATCTTTCCTCATATTTGCGGCTTATTATCTAAGACTTGAAGGCATTCAGTTTAATAAGAAAAGCTTAAAACCTTTTGGAATATTTATCCTAATTTTAATGGTTGCATTTATACCAGTTATTGCATTTAATTATTTTATATATCAAGATAAGAATATTGTGGATGTTTATTTCAGCAGAGTTATTCATGTTGAAAAAGCCCAGCAATTATATTCTGGACTTGCAGGTCAGGAGAATAGTTTCTTTGGGAATTTCTTAAATCCTGGTAATTATGGTAATTATTCATTAATATATAAAGCAGATTTAGTTATGTTTCTCTTTGGAATTGTTGGACTTTTCTTGTGGTTTAGAAGAGAAAAGAAGATACCCATAGCTTTCTTTTTACTTTTCTTAATAATACCTTTCTTATTGCAAAGTGCTGGAGCTCCTCTTGCTAAGCATTTTAGTTTTATATTTTTATTATTCTCATTACCTGCAGGATATGCCTTGAATGTTGGTTTTGATAAGTATTTGGCAGGAAAGAGAAATTGGAAGATTGCTATTGTTGTTGTATTAGCTTTAACTATGATAATTAATCTTGGAAATGCTTACTCTACTCCTGCAAATTATGCTTCTAAAAGTGCAACTTCACAGCTTAAAGAATATATTAATGCTAATGTTGGAGATAATGATCTTGTTGTCTTTGATGATAGAATATATTCTGCTAGAAACTTTTGGCTTGCTACTGATAAGCATTTTATTATGATGAGTCAGTTTCCTAGAATTTATGAGATAAGTCAAAATACTACAATTAATAAAATAAGTACAAAAGCGTATTTCGTTGAGTGTGTTATTGACGATTGTGGTTGGGGATGGGTGGCTAGTAAGCAAGAGATTAATCTTAGTAGTGAAGATTTATTTGCACAGTTGAGAGATAGTGGTTCGGCTATGTTAAATAAGAGAATTAGTGAAAAACATTACGAAGGTAATGAAATAATTGGAGATTATAGCGAAAATGAGATATATAGGGTTTATTCATTAAATGTTCCTTTGGTACCAGGTCTATTGGAGCAGACTAAAATTATACAGGAGTTTTACTTTACTCCATATCTTTACAAAAATATGAATAATTATATTTATAACTATAAAGTTTCTGGACTTGGCAAGTTAGTTAATTCATTTTCTCTTTTTGAGATATATATCGCGATTTTGTTAGTTATTATTTGCTTAATTTCGGTTTTACTATTGCTTTAAAACGATAGTTTAAATAATATCTTTGGATAGGATGTTTATGGTTGATAGTAATGATTCTGAACTGAATAAATCACTTAATTTACTTGCTAAGACCTCAGTTGTTGTATTTATAGGCGTCATTTTATCAAAACTATTTACTTATATATATAAAATAATTATAGCTAGATACTTTGACCCTGAAGTATACGGTTTATTCAATTTAGCAATAATGATAATAGGAATCCTAGCTGCTTTAGCTACTTTGGGCTTACCTGATGGGCTCATTAGGTTTATTTCTTATGATAGAAAAAATAGATATTTAAGTAAGAGCAAATATCTTTTTAATTTGTCTTCTAAAATAATATTTACTATTAGCATAGTGTTGACAATTATCTTTTATCTTCTTGCAGAATTTATCTCTGTAAGTGTGTTCAAAAAACCTGAGCTTACGATTTATCTTGAGATATTTAGTTTATCTCTTCCATTCTTATCAGTAACATCTATTATGCTTTCTTTAATAAGAGCTTTTGAGAAGATAGGTATTTATTCTTTAATTCAGAATATTCTTCAGAATCTTATAAGATTAATTATAATAATTATATTACTTTTACTTGGATGGAGCGTTGGTTCTATATTAGGTTCCTATATTATTAGCGTTATATTAATAACGATTATCTCTTACCTCTTCTCTAGAAAATATATATTGGCTCTTGAGAAAAATAAAGATATAAAAGAAAAAGACAAGAAGAGCTTAAGAAAAGACTTTTTTGATTATTCTTGGCCTATCGTCTTTCTTGGAATAATTGGAAGTCTTCTTTATTGGACAGATTCTTTTGTTATAGGTTATTTTATGAAAGCTAGTGATGTGGGATTCTATAATGTTGCGTTTACTCTTATAGGTTTATTAGGAATAGCTCCTGAATTGTTTATGCAATTATTTTTACCTTTGGTTGTAAAGGAATATTCTAAAAATAGATTGGAATTAATACAAGAGATAAGTAAACAGATAGCTAAATGGATATTGATAATTAATGTCCCTATATTCGTTATCATGATTATTTATCCAGGGGTTATAATTAATGTATTATTTGGAGCAGATTATCTTTCTGCTGAGACTCCTTTGAGAATTCTTGCTATTGGTGGCTTTTTTGTAGCTATTTTTATGAGTTTGTCAAGTAATTTGCTTTCAATGAAAGGTAAGTCGAAATTATTATTGATTAATACTTTATTTATAGCCTTTTTCAACTTTATACTTAATGTATTGCTCGTTCCTAAATATGGATTAAATGGTGCTGCATTCGCTACAATGGTATCTTGGTTCTTGTTTGGAAGCATATTATTGTTCCAAGTCAAACATTATCTTAATATAGTTCCAATAAGAAGAAAGATGATAAGTATTGTTTTAATGGGTTTCTTTGCATCGGGAGTTTTGTTATTAATTAAAAATATGATTCCTTCAAATTTATTTGGTTTGGCTTTGGCTGGAATAATCTTTGTATTAATTTATGTATTCTTTATAGTAAAGTTAGGTGGTTTGGATAGAAATGATAAGAGGGTCTTTGATTCTATAAAGAATAAGATAAATTTGAAATAGTTATTTCTTTGAATTTAGATAAAAGTCTATAGTTCTCTTTAAACCTATATCGATAGGTGTTTCGGCATTAAAGTTAAATAATTTTTTGGCTTTTTCTGTATTGAGACATCTTCTTATTTGGCCTTCAGGTTTAGATTTATCATAAATTATCTCACCCTCAAATCTCATTAAAAGGCATATCTTTTCAACTAAATCTCTTATAGTTATTTCTTTTCCAGAACCTAAATTAACTGGAGAAAATCCATCATAATTTTCCATGGCTTTAATTATACCTTCGGCTGCATCTTCAACATACAGAAATTCTCTCGAGGCATTACCACTACCCCACACTTCAACTTTGTCAGAGTTATTGTCTACCGCGTCTTTAATCTTCTTTATTAATGCTGGAATTACATGTGAACTTTCTGAGTTAAAATTGTCTCCTGGGCCATATAAATTAATCATTAAAAGATGAATTGAATTAAAATTATATTGTTCCCTATATGCTTGACTCTGAACTAACATCATTTTTTTTCCTAAACCATATGAAGCATTGCTTTCTTCAGGATAGCCTAACCATAGTTCTTCTTCTAAGAATGGAACTTCTGTAAATTTTGGATAAGAGCATACGCTCCCAATGCCTACAAATTTTTTAACGTTATTTCTTCTAGAATATTCTTGAACTAAAGTGTTCATCATTATATTCTCATAGAAAATTCTCCCTGAGTTTTTTTTGTTAAACATAATACCTCCCACCCTTGCGGCTAAATGTAGAACTATATCAAATGGTCCTAAATTTTCAAATAATTTCTTAACTTCTTCTTCTTTAGTTATATCATATTCTTTACTTGTAAACGTTATAATATTATTGTAACCTTTCTCTCTTAATTTCTTAAATAGAAAAGTACCTAAAAAACCTTTCCCACCAGTTATTAATATTCTCGAATTATGATCCATCTTAGTAAGGTCTTACTTTTGTTTAAATAACTTTCTACTTGATATAGCTTTGCACAAAAAGTCATCTAGTTATTGTGCAAAGCCACTTGAGATAGATAAGCTTTTAAATAGCTTACTTATCTTTTTTTAATGATTAAAATTGATAAAAGTATTTTGTTTGCTTTTTGGGGTTGTGATAATAATTACCTTTCTGTATCTGAAAATTTTTATCATCCTTTAAAAAATATATTTAAACAAGTTATAAAATTTGACCCGCAAAAATATATTTATTCTCTCGGTAAGAGAAAAATGAATGAAAAGTTTATTAGTCTTTTGAAGTCTAAAAAGCCAGATTATGCTTTTTTCTGGTTAATTTATGATGAATTTTATATTAGTACCTTAATTAATATGAAAAAATATTCTCCGAATACCAAATTTATTAATCTTTTTGGTGATGATGATACTTTATTTTATAATTTTTCAAATTATTATTCTAAATTCTTTGATCATAATATCTCTCTTCAAAATGGATTTATTAAAAATTATAAAAAATTAAAAATAGATAACGTAGAATTTCTTTGGGGAATTAATACTTCAAATTTTAAACCGTTAGAAATTGATAAAGAGTATGATATTACTTTTATAGGTACGCCTAAAGAAGATAGATATGAAATGATAAAATATCTAATAGACTCTGGAGTTAAAGTTAATATTTTTGGTGCTGGTTGGGAAATTTATCCAGATATGCGAAAATTTTGGAAAGGGCGAATCAATAACTCAGATTATATTAAAGTTATTAATAAAAGTAAAATTAACTTATCCTTTTCTAAAAATTATGCAGGTAAGCCTCATTATAAAATAAGAACTCTAGAAGTATTAGCTTGTAAGTCTTTTTTATTAACTGAATATTTTAAAGGTAATTTGGCTTTTTTTAAAAAAGGTAAAGAAATTATTATGTTCGAAAATAAAGAAGATTTACTTAATAAGGTTAAATATTATCTTAAAAATTCTTATAAACGGGAAAAAGTTGCTCATGCTTCTTATAAGAAAGTTATTTCCATATTAAATATAGAAAAAAATTTAGAAGCTTTTTTTAAAAATATTGAAAAAAATAATTCTAATTTATCTTTCGAATTTCAACCGTTAACTGACAAAACTATAGGTTTAGATATTAAAGAGCTAAAAAATGATTTTTCTAGTATTGAGGAGAAATTAAGAAATTATCAGTACATTTATTTTACTCAACCAGGATTATTTAATTCTGATTATAGATTATATTTTCAGATTTTAGCACTTAAAAGGTTTAAAACAAATATTTGTTGTTGCGACTATTATTTCTGGGATAATTACTTGGGAGATTTTATGTCTTTTAATACAAAACATGTTTTGGATAATAAAATCTACAAACTTAAAGATGTTATTAATCTTAGTCAATTAATGATGACTAAAGATCATTTTTTAAAAGTTTTTAAGGAATATAAAAATAATAAAGAATCTATTCTACAATTAATAAAGAAGCAAGATATCTCTTTCATTTCTATTCCTTTAATTAGAATCCCTCCTAAATGCGAAGTTATTAAAAAGAATTTATTTAATTCTTATAATCTCAATTTTTTTTACGAAAATATTAAGCCTATGATTTATAAAAAAGATCCTAAGATAATATTGTATATAATAAAGTTAATTTATATAGATTTTAAATATAATAAAAGGTTAATATCTAATTATCTTATTGGTAAAATTATAGATAAGGTTAGAAAATTAAGATAGATCTTCCTCATCATAATGTCTTTTTAATCTTTCTAAACCTACTTCAAATCTAATCTTGTTAAAATAGCCTATATTTTTTATTTTAGAGATATTAGGGTATCTTATGTCCAGTCCAGTTAGATTATCTTTCATTAAACTTTCTTTCACAAAAACTTTATTATTCGGGGCCTCTATTTTAAATATTTTTTCAGCTAATTCTTTCATAGAAATACAATCATCTCCGCTTCCAATATTATATGCTTCAGATTTTTTTCCCTTAAATAAAACTATTAATATACCTCTAATTACATCAGATATATAAGTAAAAGATCTTTTTGCAGACCCATCATCTTTGAGGTATATATCTTCTTTCTTTCTAGCTTTAAAGAAGAAATCGACTAAGGCCTTACCATCGTTTCTCATTCCAGGTCCAAAAGTATGGAATATTCTGAGAAACTTAATAGGTGTTTTATATTTATTAAAATAAGCTATACCTAGTGTTTCTGAAAATCTTTTTGATTCTGCATAACAGGCACGTTCACCCAATGGATTTACATTTCCAAAATAATTTTCAGGTGTAGGTAAATATGTTTGTGGAGGGTTACCATAAATTTCACTACTACTAAAAAATAATATTTGATCTACTAAATTATTCTTGGAGTAATCTAATATTGTTTTCATTCCATTAACATTTGCATTAATTGTGTCTAACGGGTCAAGACTAAAAGATATGGGATTTGCCCTAGAAGCGGCGTGAAAAATAATATCTATACCCTCTGGGAGTTTTATCTCTTTACCCATATCTGCTTCTATGAAGCTTATATCTGGACAGTTTAATAAGTGAGATAATCTTGAGTTGGGAGAAATCTTATTTTTATTTATTAATATTAATTTTATATGATTCTTTATATGTTTATTTAATAGAATAAAAAGATCTACTAGATAACTAGCTATAAAACCATTGGCTCCAGTAATAAGAATAGTTTTTCCTTCTAATTTTTTTAAATCTTCATTAAACTCTGAAAATATAAAGTCTAAATCTTCCTTTATAATTGAGGATATCATAATAGTTTCCTATATTTTTTCACTTAAAAATCTATTTATTTTAGGTTTTTGTATTATATGAAAGATAGATGCTATTATATGCAAAAACTTTTAAAGTCTCTAATTATAAGATATTTATGAAAGTAGCAGATTATGTGCTAGATTCTTTAGCAAATGAAGGTATAACTGATATCTTTGTTGTTTATGGGGCTGCAAATGGCGATCTCATTGATGCATTTACAAGAAATAAAAAGACTAGATATATAGCAGTAATGCATGAACAAGCGGGAGGTTTTGCTGCTGAAGGATATGCAAAAATTAGCGGTAAACCTGGTGCAGTAATAGTCACTAGTGGTCCTGGTGGTCAGAATCTTGTTACTCCTATAGGTAATTGTTATTATGATTCAGTTCCTTGCATCTTTATTACTGGGCAAGTTAATTCAAAATTTATCAGATTAAATGAGGATGTTAGACAAGTAGGTTTTCAAGAAACCCCTATAGTTGAAATTGTTAAACCTGTTACAAAATATGCAAAATTAATTACTAATGCTTCAGATATAAGATATGAAGTTGAGAAAGCTATTCATTTATGCAAAGAAGGTAGACCTGGTCCAGTTTTGCTAGATATCCCTACAGATATACAAAAAATTGATGTCGATATAGATAAACTTAGAAGTTATCATTCTGAAAATAAATCTGTTAAATTTGATATTAAAAAAATTAATGAACAAGTTTGTCAATATATAGCTGATTTAAAAGAATCCAAAAGGCCTGTAATATTGGTTGGTGGTGGTGTAAGAATATCTGGAGCAATTCAACAGTTGTTAGAATTGGGTAATAAATTAAATATCCCTATGTTTCCAACTTGGAATGCTCTTGACGTTGTTACCTCTGACTTAAATTATTACGGTGGTAGAGTTGGAACTTATGGCGGTGCTGGTAGAAACTTTGGATTGCAGAATAGTGATCTCTTTTTAGGTATTGGAACAAGAGTTTCCGGTAGAATTACTGGAGGTAAGTTAGATACCTTTCTTAGAGGTGCTAAAAAATATATCGTAGATATAGATGAACCATTGACTAAAAAAGAAAATCAACAAATACCTTTTGATGAATCTATTCATTGTGATGCTAAGATATTTTTAGATATTTTAATTAACAAACTTAAAGAAGAGAATATACCTTCATTTTCTCAATGGATGAATAAAGTTTTAGAATGGAAAATAAAATATGATCCAGTAAAGAAAGAATATTTTGATAAGAAGGACCATGTTCATCCTTATGCATTTATGAGAATTTTATCAGAAGAAGCAGGTAAAAAAGATATATTAGTCGGAGATTGTGGTGGTAATATCGTTACTATGAATCATGCATTTGAGTCTAAACAAGGACAAAGAATGATAAGTAACAATGGTAATTCACCCATGGGATTTTCATTTGCTGGAGCTATGGGTGCTTGGCTTGCTTCAAATAAATTGTCTAATGTTATTTGTATAATTGGAGATGGTGGATTTAATATGAATATACAGGAATTGCAAACTGTAAAAAATTATAATATGAATTTTAAAACTTTTATATTAAATAATCAAATTTATGGCATAACTAAATCCTATCAAGAAACCAATTTTCAAGGAAGATGTGAAGCTTGTGGTCCAAAGGGATATAGCCCTCCAAACTTTCTTGAAATATGTAAAGCCTATGGTATAAAGACTGTCCAAATAAAAAATAACTCTGAAGCTAGAGCTAAAATAAGAGAAATTCTTGATTCCGAAGAGCCAGTTGTTTGTGAAGTAGTAATGCCTGAAGAGCATAGTTATGAACCGCGTATATTTGGATGGAAGACACCTATTGAAGATATGTATCCTTATTTGTCTAGAGAAGAGTTTAAATCTAATATGATTATCTCACCTGTTGATGGTTGGGAAGATACTATCTTACCGGGGAAATAGTTTTTGTTTTTTCCCAGTAATCTGCAGCATTACCTATTAAATTATCTAATTGCTTTATCCTCTTGACATAAAAAGAAAAATCATTATCTTCATCAGTTTTTTGAACTGAGGGGTGTTCATAAACTACGTCTATGCTTTTTATTCTCCTATTATCTCGAGCCATATTAAATAAAGGAAATAATATAGAATCCCACAAATCACCATAAGGTTTTCCATCATAATTTAAAAAATAGGGAGTCATTTGATTATGCCAAGTTTTTGGCCCAAAAAAATAATCTATATCTAACCCTGTCAGATTTTTTAAAGCGGTATTACCTAATGGTTCACCATATCTTTGAGCGGTAGGATATGAGTCTAAAGACTCTCTTCTAGGAACCACTAAGTCTGCTTCACCCATTAAAATAGGCCTAGCTGTTTTTGCTATCTGACTAATATATGGTCCTTTTTCAGGTTCAACCCATGCTAATACTGGCTTTTGAGAAGTTAGAGCCTCTCTAATAGCTTGTCTTCTTCCAACACCCATCCCTCCTTTATTTTCTTTAAAAAGATGGGCTCCAGTCGATCTTAAATTTTCTAAAAATTCATCTGATGAACCACCATCTACAACTATTAACTCATATCCCTCTTTTTTTGCCTCTTGAGCAAGATTAAGAGCTAATGTAGATCTATTTTTATCTGCAAGAGTATCTTTGTAAAATGTGGTAGTGGCTATAGCTACTTTACTAGCTATTTCCCTTGAATCTTGATATGTAGACATATTTTTTCCATAAAAGTAGGGTATATATACCTTTTGTTAATTCATTCATGAGCTTGAAAGCCAAGTATCTCTTATTTAAGATATTTTTAGACTTTTTTTATTTGTCAAGTCTAAATTTACTCAATTCGGACAGAGTCTATTTTTTAGTAAAATCATTTTTATTTTCTAAACAATATTTCATTCTTGCAATACCTTTAATAATATTTTCTTTTGAAGTAACATAAGATAATCTTACATAACCTTCGCCATTTTGTCCAAAAATTGTTCCAGGAGATATGGCTACTTTGGCATTATCTAACATAAAATCACAAAACTCTTTACTAGACATTCCAGTTTTCTTAATATTAGGAAATACATAAAAAGCTCCTGGAGGCATAATGCAAGATACTCCTGGTAAATTATTTAATTCTTTGACAATTAAATCTCTTCTTGACTTATATTCAGCCATCATATTTTTTACTTCTTCTTGACTTCCATTTAGAGCCTCTACTCCTGCTTTCTGAATAAAAGGTGCAACACAAGAAGAAGTAGCCTCTAATAAGATACTCATCTTCTCAACTAATAACTTTGGAGCTATTAATACACCTAATCTCCATCCAGTCATAGAGTAAGATTTACTAAATCCATTAACTAAAATTGTTCTTTCTTTACATTCATCTAAAATTGTAGCAGAAAAGGGCCTTATACCCTCAACATCATAATACATTCTTGAATAAATTTCATCAGATAATAAATATAAATCGTGTTTTTTACATAAATTATAAACTTCTCTAACTTCCTCTTCCTTCATTATAGAACCAGTTGGATTACTTGGAGAGTTTATTATTATTAGTCTTGTCCTAGGAGTAATTACTTTTTCTACTTCTTTAGGGTCTAATCTAAAACTATTTTCTTCCTTTAAACGCACTTTTATAGCTTTTAATCCTAAAAATTTTATGATGGAATTATAAGTTGGAAAAGATGGATCTGGAATTATAATTTCATCTCCAGGATTAGCTACGCAAGCCAAAACATAGAATATTTGTAAGTTTGCTCCAGGAGTGACCATTACTTGATCTAAATCTGGATAAAATTTTCTAGCTCCTTTTTTCATTGCTTCTCTAGCCGCATTTCTTAACTCAAGTATACCTAAAGCTCCTACATAGTGTGTTTCACCCTTTTTAATAGAATCTAAACACGCTTGAACTATATTTTCAGGTGTCTTAAAATCTGGATCTCCGAGTTCAAAATGAATAACTTCATGTCCTGCCCTTTCCAAAGCCTTGGCTTTCTCCAAAATTTGAAACATGGGTTGACCTTCTAGTCTTTTAGCAGCATCTGATAAAATTCTCATTAAATATTACGAAATTGCTCCTTTTTGAATATTATTTTATAACCTTCAATTAGTTCTTCTATTCCGTTTTCTAGACTAGTTTTACAAGAAAAACCCGTATTTTCCATTTTAGAATGTGAAACTACATAGTTTCTAAAATCAGGGTCTATCTTGCCTTCCTTTTTTATTATTTCTAAGTCTTTTATTTTATCTTTTATTTTTTTCACTAATTCTAACTTAGATATATTAGCTTCATGTAATCCAACATTGTATATTTCTCCACGCATATTATCTCGATTTTTTATTGCGTGAATAAAGGCCCTAGCAACATCTGAAATATGGATAAAATTTCTTTTAAAATCATCTTCGTAAAGAAGAATTGCTCCTTCCTTATAAGATTTTAGAACAAAATCATTTACCATTAAATCGGTTCTCATTCTTGGAGAGATTCCAAAAACTGTTGCTAATCTTAATATAATAAAATCTTTACCGCTATTTTTTAGACTCTTTTCAGCCGCTACCTTGGTAACGCCGTATGATGATATAGGTGATGGTTCCATATCTTCAGTACATAGGGTATTTCCATCAGTATTACCATAATTACTATTTGTTGATGGAAATATTACTATTTGATTACTCGACCTTATTTTATTAAGAATCTCAATTGAAAAATGATTTATAGATTCTACATCAAATTTTTTGTCCTCACATGAAGGAGCACCTACGAGAGCGGCTAAAGGAATTATAATGTCCTGTTCAGAAATGGCTTTTTTCATTAAAATTTCATCCCTTACATCACCATATATAAACTTAAAATTTTTATTAGATACTAATGAAGCAATTGATAGATTATTTGAATATAAAAAATTGTCTAAACAAGTAACAAAATAACCTTCATCTAAAAGATGTCTGATTAAGACATTACCTATATAACCTGCTCCACCAGTAACTAGTACTTTTAATTTTTCCATGAAATATTTTTATTTATTCAGTTTATAAATTCTCCTAATAGGGACATTTAATTTATTACTTGTTTAGGCATTATATCCTTGCCTTCACCTAAATTCTGATAAGATAAATTCATGAAATAATTTGATTCTGAAATAAGCTCTTTTATAGACTCCAGCATATAATCTATCTTAGTTTGGTCTATAAATTGATTATTTGGTATATATATTCCTAACTTATCTAATTTTTCAGAGTTTGAAGCTGAATCTTTTCTAAAACTCATTTTTTTAAAAACTGGTTGATTTAATAAATTACCTGCTACAATCTTTCTTGTTTCTACTTTCTTTGATCTTTCTAAATTTTTTAGAATATAATCTCTTTGAAACTGGTTATTAAATAATATCGCAAAACAAAATGAACTAGTTTCTGATAAATTAACTTTTTGAAAACCTAAACCTAATTTTTTTATTTGATCTAAAAAGTATATATGATTTTCTAATCTCTTTTTTATAAAGTCGTCTAATTTGTTAAGCTGTACTAAACCTATTGCAGCATTTATGTTGGTACTTCTTAAATTATATCCTTGAATATCGAAGAGATATTTCTTATCTAAATAATTTTCATAAAGACCCTCTCTTTTACTGTTTCTCACCCAACCATGAGACCTCATAGATTTTAAAAGGTCGTAACTTTCTTCATCGTCAGTCACTATCATTCCCCCTTCTATGGTAGTCATGTGATGTCCGAAATAAAAACTAAAACTACCCATCTTACCAAAATTACCTACTTTTATATTATTAAATCTAGCACCCATAGATTCGCAACAATCTTCAATTACAAATAAATCTCTTTCTTTAGCAAAATCTAGTATCTCTTGAATATTAGCTGGTTGTCCTAGTAAATGCACTAAAAATATACCTTTAGTTTTTACAGATGTCATTTTTTTTATAGAATCTAAACTCATATTAAATGATTCGTCAATATCACAAAATACTGGATTAAGGTTATTTTGAATTACCGGGTATATTGTTGTTGGCCAAGTTACGCTTGGAACTAGTATCTCGTCGCCATCATCTAAACCGAATTTTTTCTTTGCTAAACACATCATTAACAAATTTGCACTACTACCACTATTTACCATTATAGCATACTTTGAACCATTCCATTCTGCAAATCTTTTCTCAAAGTCTTCTACTATCTTTCCTTGCGTATATTCTCCTGAATTAAGACAATTAAGTATGGCTTCTTTTTCATCTATACCGATTGAATCATGCATTAATTTAATTTCCATTTTTTCCATTAATTTCCTCCCTAACCATTTTTATGTCTTCATTTACCATTTCAGTTATCAATGATTTGAAATTTGTTTTTGGTTTCCAGTTTAAAAATTTTCTAGCTTTTTCATAATCTCCTAGTAATAAATCAACTTCAGTAGGTCTATAATATAAAGGATCTATTTTTACAACTATCTTGCCAGTGTCTTCTCTTATAAATTGTTCCTCAATTCCAAATTTGCCATTGGAAACTATTTTTATCCCAGCCACATTAAAGGCCTCTAATAAAAATTCTCTAACTGAATGAGTTTCCCCAGTAGCTATCACATAATCCTCAGGTTCTTCTTTTTGCATCATTAACCACATAGCCTCTACAAAGTCCTTAGCATGACCCCAATCCCTTTTGGCCTCTAAATTACCTAAATATAATACTTCTTGTACACCTGCTTTAATTCTAGCGACTGCTTCAGTTATCTTCCTAGTAACGAATGTCCTACCTCTTCTAGGACTTTCATGATTGAATAGAATACCATTACAGATAAATAAATTGTATGCTTCTCTATAATTTTTAGATATCCAGTATCCAAATAATTTTGAACAACCGTATGGACTTCTAGGATAAAAAGGAGTATCTTCTTTTTGAGGGGTTTCTTTGACTAGCCCATACATTTCTGAAGAAGAAGCTTGGTAATATTTTATTGATCTACCTGTTTTTTCCTTTATGTTTCTAATAACCTCAAGTATTCTTAAGGCTCCTAATGCAACAGAATCTGCAGTGTATTCAGGTATGTCAAAACTTATTTTAACATGGCTCTGGGCTCCTAAATTATAAATTTCATCAGGCATTACATCATAGATTATTTTACTGATACTGCCTGAATCTGTTAAATCTCCATATAGTCTAAAGAGTTTATGATTTTTTGCATGTATATCTTCCAAAAGATGATCTATTCTTTCAGTATTAAATGTACTACTCCTTCTTGTTATCCCATATACTTCATAACCTTTATCTAATAAAAATTCTGCCAAATAGCTACCATCTTGTCCAGTAATTCCCGTAATAATTGCTTTTTTCATACTGTTTTAAAATTTAGCTAGTTTTAAAAAGATTTGTATTCACTAGTTTTTATGGTAATTAAACCAATTATTCAGATATACCCTGTTGGAGAAAATTTACATACGGCTTACCAATCTCTTGTAAATTACCCACCTGAAGGGTATTCTTTTGTGCGCCCAATTAAATCTAAAAATTATTTGTTTAAATTAAAAAAGTATAATTATATAAGAAGACTTTATAAATTATATATTAAGATTTTTAAAACTACGAATTTTTTAGAGTTTGCTTATAAAGAAGATATTTCAGATAATGTTAATTTGGTGTATTCTTTAGGTGGCCTTTATAAAGGTAATAAGAAATTTATAGTGGACTTAGTAGATTCTCCTTACTCCTTGTCGGGATACGATTATAATTTATTTATTAGAAATAAAAAAGAAATAGAAAATTATCTTATGAAAAATAACTGTAAAGCTATTATTTGCCCTCATAAAACTTCTCTAGATTTTATGAAAAGAGAGTTTGATAAAAAAATAATTAAAAAGTTTTTTTTGGTTAAACAAGCTACACCTATTGAAGAAAATTTAATAAAGAAAGATAGAAAAGATACAAAAATTAATATATTATTTGTTGGGTCTATCACTAATCCTAATGATTTTTATATCAAAGGTGGTTTGGAGACCATCAAATCATTCCTAAAAATTTCTGAAGAATATGATGTAACACTTACTATACGTTGTAAAATACCTTTAGAAATTAAGAAATATTTGCTAGGTAATAAAAAGATTTTAGTCTTAGAAGAAGAGATGCCTAGAGCAGATATAATTAATCTTTATAAAAAAGCAGATATGCTTTTATTACCTGGCCACCACTATCATTTAATGGTGACTTTAGAAGCTATGTCTTATCAACTTCCAGTTGTTGCTCTTAATACTTATGCTTTTAAAGATTATATAAAAGACGGATACAACGGTTTTCTTATCTCTCCATCTAATAATTTTAATTTTTATAAACATGAATCTTATCCCACTAATTTAAGAAATCATCAATTTGTATCTGAAATATCTAATGTGGATGAGAGAGTTATAAATGAGATCTGTGAAAAAATAAAAATTCTAATAAAGGATAAAAAGCTTAGATTAAAAATGGGCCTGAATGCTAGAAAAATAATAATTAAAAATTTCACAATTAAAAAAAGAAATTCTGCTCTGAAGAGAATATTTTATAAATCTTTAAATTCCTGATTAATAGTTTTGTGCTTACTGTCTTGACAATTGCATTCTATTAAAGGTTGGTCTTTTTTAGAACATTGTTTATTGCTACACGAGCATTTTTGTATAGAATGACCTTTACATTCACCTAAACAGATATAATGTTTCATTTCTACATAGATAATTATCAAGATATAAATATTTATCGGTCCTTGTCTGCAACTATGAGTAAATCTGTTCTTAATTTTTTTATGAAATGAGGTATTATTTGAAGAGGATTACTTATCCAAAAGGCATTTATATAGTCAGTATTTACGAGTGAAAATTTTTCATCTGAAAATATACGTTTTAACATTTCTATTGTAAATGCTTGTGTATGTCCTCTATAATTCTTATAGTAAACACACCAAGATTCGTTTTTAAGATATTGTAGTCCGATAGCATTAGGAGTTGTTAGAATTATCCTACCATTTCTTTTTAATATTGACTTGCAATATCTTATAAATTGTATAGGAGATTCTAAATGTTCTATTATTTCACCAGCAATAATTGTATCAAATTTCCTCTTTATTCTTTTAGGTTTGTCTAGATTCATAACAAAATCAGCTCCTTTTTCTGAATCGAGAGTATAAAATCTTAAATTAGGATTCGATTTAACTAACATTGAATGAATATTCCCTTCAGTTGACCCTATATCTAATATCTCTTTTCCTTTTAACCAGTTATTTATATAATTAAATCTTAACTTATCGCTCTTATATCTTAAATCTTCCATAATTCATCTATAATTTTTACCTACATAAATCTTTCTTATAATGCCGGATAATGTTCCGAAATATCTTGCAGATATGAATATTAACATATATAATATAATTCTAAGATCTTTGTTAGTAAAACTTCTTTTGATAGATATAAGAGGTATCGCTATAGGCGATAGAATTAGTAAGATAAATAGAGATAGGTAATTTATTATGGGTAGATCGAATAAAGCATTACTAATTGATGCACCTATCCATCTACTCTGTCTATAAACTGATTTTAGTGATTCTGGGTTTTTATGATAACAAAAAGTCTCTTTCGCAACTGAAGGCTTAATTTTATACTTAAACCAAAAAGTTTGATCGTCCGCATAGCCGTATTTGCTATCGAAAGCTCCAAATTCTAAAAACTTGTCTTTTCTTATAGCTCTAAAGATCTTTACTTCTTGGACATTTTTAGGAGATACTCTTACTCTTCCCCAACATCGACTCCAGATATTATTAACATTCTCCACTATTTCATTATCGTGTGTCGTGCCAATTACTCTTTTATCTTTGATTATTGGATTTATTAAATTAGATAAATAATCTTCTCTGAAAGTCATGTCTGCATCTACAAAAATTAGTATTTCGCCCCTTGAACTTTTTACTCCTAGATTTCTTGCAGCACCAGGTCCTTTATGATTTTGTTCTAATACTCTTACTTTATTAAAGGAAGAAGCTACTTTAATAGTATTATCGTTTGAGCCATCATCTACTATAATTATCTCAAATTTTTTATAAACTTGCGCTAATAAGCTCTTTATTGTTGAAGCAATATCTTTTTCTTCATTATAGGTAGGTATTATTATGCTTAAAAGAGGCTTGCTTTCCATAAGTATAAAATAGAATGTATGGTTTAAATATCTTAATTTATTAATATAATTATGAAGATATTAGAACTAACTAACTATAGTGCTGGTGGATGTGGAGTATTTGCAAGAGTTAGGCAAGAAGCTCAACTCTTAGCTGGAAAGGAACATGAAGTTAGAATATTCTCTTCAAATATAGAAAAAGGAACTGGAAAGATTGTTCCTGAACAAGATAAAATTGGTAAGGTGAAAATAACTCGTTTTCCAGCTAGAAAAATTGGAGGGGAGAGCTTTATGAGTTGGAGATTTGAAAAAGAAGCTATTGACTTTAAACCAGATGTCATTATTGCTCATAGTTATAGGCATCTCCATACAACAAGAGCTTTGTGTTTAAAGAATAAGATTAATTGTAAGGTCATTTTAGTTACTCATGCTCCTTTTGGGCGAGAACAGACTAGGGGATTTTTAGGAAACGTATTTGTAAAGTTTTATGATAGATTTATAGGAAGAGATAGCTTACAAGACTTTGATAAAATAATTGCTATAACTTATTGGGAATATCTATATCTTGTTAAGCTAGGTGTTAAACAAGAGAAAATAGTTTACATTCCAAATGGAATAAGTGAAGATTATTTTAGTGATGTTAAAGGAAGAAGGGATAAAAGTTTGATATATACTGGTAGATTAGCGCCTATAAAGAATTTAGGAGTTGTTATAAGAGCATTAAAACATGTTGAGAATATTAGATTTAAGATTTATGGACCTGCTGAGAAGAAATATCTAGAAAGTCTAAAGGATATTGTTAAAGAAAATAAATTAGAAAAGAGAGTGGATTTTGATATTAAGAATTATGATAAGAAAATGCATATAAAAGAGCTTGATAAAAAAAGCATATTTATTCTTCCTTCATTTAGTGAAGGTATGCCCCAGTCTTTGATAGAAGCTATGGCTAGAAAGTGTATAGTTGTTGGAAGCGATAATAAAGGTAATGCTGATATAATAAAAGATGAAGAAAATGGTTTTCTTTTCATTAATGATAATGAAAAAGACTTAGCTAGAGTATTGGAAAAGATAAGAAATATGAGTGAGAAAGAACTTGAAGCTATGAGAAAAAATGCTAGAGAAAGTGTTGAGAAATTCAAATGGAAGATAGTTGTAAATAAAATTGATAAACTAATTAGAAGCGTATGAAGTTTTATCTTTGATGTTAGCCCAGTAAAATCCTTGTTTTCTTAGCGCGCAAGATAAACATTTACCGCAATGAATGTTATTTTTTGGAGAATAGCAACTAAATGTCTTTTCTAAAGGAACTTTCATTTTCTCTGCTAAAGATATTATATCTTCTTTATCATGTTCTATTAAAGGCGCTAAAACATTTATCTTAGATATAGAAGAAATTGCTATTAAATTGTTGTATTTTAATAAAAATTCTTTTGTTGTGTCTGGATAGGAATCCTGGCCCTCACATTTGAAACCTATAAAAATATCTGACTCTTGGTTTGATTTTATGAAGTTTGATTCTGCCAAAGCAGAAGCATAACTTAGAAATAATAGATTTCTACATGGAACATACCATTTTTTTGATTCTTCTTTAGTGTCTTTTAAATTTTCTTTATTCACTGCATTTATTTTTACTGAGACATTTATTAAAGAAGTTGATAAATTATGCAATTCTGGTAGATTGATCTCTTTAAATTCAGACTTTATTGAATTTGAGCAATATTTTACAGATTCTCTCTCTTGATTTAATGATTTCTGATTATAATTAAAAAATAATAAGGTTATATTTTCATATTTGAGATTGTTCTTTACATAATAAGCACAGGTAACACTATCTAAGCCTCCTGAGCATAGTATTATTGCATTTTTACTCATATTTAGCTGAGTTTAATAAGGTTTATAAGTTTGTACTCATGAAAGCTAATATGAAGAAGAAAGCTATTGAAATTAAGAAGGGAGATTCTATTGTTGTTGGTGGAGAGGATATGAAAGTTGAAGAGGTAGAAAGTTCAGATATAAGTAAACAGGGTTCTAAGAAGGTTAGAATAGTTGCTAAAAAGAAAAATGGCGAACGTATTGTAATAATCAGGCCTGCAGATTACCCGCTTGATTCAAAATAAAATGATTGATGTTATTATTGCTTCTTATAATGAACCTAAATCAACTTTAAGAGCTGTTGAGACTTTTTTGAAGCAAGTTGGAAAGAAGGATAGAGTAACTGTTGTAGACCCTTTTCCAGAAGTTGAAATGTATCTTAGAGAGAAGATAAAAGATAAGAGATTCAACTTCTTTCTTGATCCTGGAGAAGGAAAAAGTTATGCTTTAAACTTATTATTTCAAGAATATGCTTCAAATGATGAAAATGATATTTTTATACTAACTGATGGAGATGTTCATGTTTCTCATAATAGTGTTAAAGAAATAAAGAATGCATTTAAAGATAAGAAGATAGGTTGTGTAACTGGAAAGCCTGTAAGTTTAGATGGAAAAGAAAGTAAATATGGTTTTTGGGCTCATGTTGCCTTTTCAGGAATACATAAAGTAAGAAAAGAACTATCTAGGAAAAAAGAATTTCTTGAATGTTCTGGATACTTATTTGCTATAAGAAAGAGAGTAATACTTGACTTTCCTCTTGAAACAAGTGAGGATAGCATCATACCTTATTTATTCTGGAAGAAAGGATATAGAACTCATTATGCTGAAGAAGCAGAAGTTTATGTAAAAAATCCAGATAATTGGAAAGACTGGATTGCACAAAAAGTGAGAAATATAAAAGCTCACGAGAATCTTAGCAAAATAGCTCCTGAAATGCCTAGAACAAAGACTTTATGGCATGAAATTAAACATGGAGGGTTATATGCTTTGACAATTCCTAAGAAACCTAAAGAATTTTTCTGGCTTTTGCAATTATATCCTGCAAGACTTTATCTATATATCAAGGCATATAAAGAATTAAGAAAAGATAGAAAATATTCTGATGGATGGAGGGGAGAAAATACTACTGAAAGCACAAAGACTTTAGATTAATCTTTGTAAGCCTTTAGAATCTTATCAATTATATTAGTTGTTGAGAATCCGGATTCTAAATCAAAGTAAACACATTCTCCTTTCCAAGATGACAAAAGCTCCTTTTCTTCAGATATTCTATCTGAAATGAAACTGCCACCTTTGACATGTTTATGTGGCTTTATTTCTTTTAATGCTTTTAGAGGTTTATCTTCCTCGAAGATAACTACATAATCTATGGATTCAAGTCCTGCAAGTATGAAAGCTCTATCTTGCTGACTGATTATTGGTCTTTTTGGACCCTTATTATTTCTTATTGAAGCATCGCTGTTTAATAAAACTATTAAAATATCTCCTTCTTTTTTTGCTTTCTGGAAAAGATTTATATGTGCATAATGTAAAATATCGAAACTACCATTAGTAGTAACTATGATTTTTCCTTCTTTTCTCAGATTAGAAGCTATGCTCCTTATTTCATCTAATGTTTTTATTTTATCTTTCATTTTTATCCTTGAATTGTTTTAACCAGGATTCTAACTCTTTAAAGCTTGTTGCTATTGGTGTAGAAGCTAAGATTATCGAGGATAAATACTCAAAAGCTTCTTCTTTGGGTTCATCAGTCTTTAAAGCAATACTAGGAATATCTTTTGCATATGCATAACCTAGCTCCCAAGCAGTTCCAGCCCCTACATGTAATCCTTCTAAAGAAGCTATTATTAAACTAACATCTTTGAAACCTTGAATTATATCTCCTTCAAATATTTTGTTTATGTCTTTTATGTCTTTTGCTAATCCGACATCTCTATGAGGAAGAAATGTTTTGAAATTTAAAGATTTACAGATAGAATCTATCTTCTCAAGAGTTTCTATCTCTTCTTTTGTATGTAATTTACCGGCTATATAGACTTTCATATAAAATAGAGCTATTGGAGATATTATAAGTTTTGCGTATTATTGCTCATCTTTATGATATAAATCGATGAAATATAAAATATCTTCCTGAGCGTTATATGAATAGGATAAACGATAAGGAGAAAGATAAACTTCTCTAGTTCCTTTTCTATCGTATTGCATAGGTTTGCCAACTTGGGGATTATCTACTATCTTTATAATTAGATTTTTTATTCTATTTTTGTAACTTCCATCTGTTTTTCTAACTGCTTCTGAAAACTTTGGTAGATAAATTATATCTTTAACCATTAATATTACCAAGAATTTAATTCATTCAAGAACTCTTCTTTAGTGCGCTTTATACCCTTTCCTGAATCAATATCTTCCCAAGCTTTTCTAATTCTCTTTGAAAACTCTTTTTCTTCTGCAAGCCGTTTGTCCATATCACTAGCCTTTTTTATTATTACTTGCTCTTTATCTCTTACGAAAACCAAAGTATCTCCTTCATTAACGTCCCAATTTAGTGATGTTGGAATTACAATTTGTCTTTTCGAACTTACTTTTGCTGTGGCTATTTCTACCATAGTAAGATATGTCTTACGCTTTATTTAAATCTTTGTATCATAAAACTTTTAAGGAAGAATAAATATTAGATTTTATGAAAATATGTATAATTAAGCTTGGGGCTGATGGAGATGTATTGAGAACTTTACCTTTAGCTAAAGCTCTAAAAGATAAGCATAAAGAAGCCGAGATAACTTGGATAACTAAAGGCGATATTAAATCTCTGATTGAAAATATAAATTATATAAAAAATGTTTCAACTGTTCCTTATTTTGGGCTTGATAAATTTGATTTCCTCTATAATTTTGATATTGATAAAGAAGCTTTAGAGCTTGCTGATAAAATTAAAGCTGATAAAAAGTATGGTTTTTATAACGACTCAGGTTTTCCAGCAGCATTTAATTCTGGAGCTTCTTACTATTTAGATACTATATTTGATGATGAATTAAAGAAAGAAAATAAGAAAACATATCAAGAAATGATGTCGATGGCTGCTGAATTGCCTTACAATAAAGAAAAATATAAAATAATTTTAAATGATAAAGATAAGAAATATGCTCAGGATTTTAAGAATAAAAATAAAATAGAGAAAGGTAAAATTATAGGTATACATATGGGTGCTTCTTCAAGATGGCCGAGTAAAGTCTGGAGTGAGAAAAAGGTAGTTGATTTTATCAAACTTGCTAGAAGAGATAATTATCAGATTATTCTTTTTGGAGGACCAAATGAAGTTGATAAACATAAGATTTTAGCAGATAAACTTAACAAACAAGGTCTTAGTATCTTTAGGAATAATCCTAATAATAGTAAGAGGGAGTTTGCAGCCCTCGTTGATTTATGCGATGTTGTTGTATGTTCAGATAGTTTCTCATTGCACGTTTCTCTAGGATTGGGTAAGAAAACTGTTTGCTTGTTCTTTTGCACAAGTCCTGATGAAGTTGAAGATTATAATATATTAAAGAAAGTTGTCTCAAAAAAGATTTATGAGTTCTTCCCTGAAAGAATGAATGAGTATAATGAAGATTTAGTAAATAGTATAAGTGTTGAAGAAGTTATGAAAGCTGTTCAAGAATAGACAAACATAAAAAGGGTATATTCTTTTGTTTTAGATGAATGAAGATAAGAAAATTGAAATGAAAAAAGAGAATTTCATAAAACTCTTTGATAATCCTCATAAAATGCTTATTGGAGCAATAGTATTTATTGGTGTGTGTCTAAGACTTTATTTTTATAATGTTGCTAAGTATCAGGCTCACTGGTGGGATAGTTTAGCTTATGGAGGTCTTGCAAAAAATATGATTCTTGGTTTATGGGCCGATAATGCTTTTCTGGCTCATGAATCAATAATAAGACCTCCTTTGTTGCCTTGGGTTTGGTCAGTATTATTAAGATTTGGATTAAGTGATGCTAGTACTATATTATTTTTAGAGATATTACCTTCGATATTTATTATATGGTTTGTATATCTTATAGCGAAAGAACTTTATGATGATAGAATTGCTTTAATATCAGCATTTATAGCTTCATTTTCATGGGTTTTCCTTTTCTATTCTTTGAGAATTATGACCGACATACCTTCATTATTATTTTCTCTTATAAGTATTTATTATTTTATTAAAAGTTATGAAAACTTAAAGACTAAAGAATTTGCTTTATCCGTTGCTTTCCTTGCTTTGGCAGTCATCACTAGGTATTCTTATGGTCTTGTAGCTCCAGTTTATATTATCTTCTTGGCTGTTGTGCATAGACATCATTTTCTTAAGAATAAGAATTTCTGGATTGGTGGCTTGACTGGAGCTATACCTTTAGTATTGTTTTTTGTCTTTAATTTATTTAAGTATGGTTCCCTTCTTCCTGCAAGTAGTGTTTATAGCCAGAGTGCAAGTGAAAAAGCAAGTGTAGCATTCTATGTTTTTGGATTTGTTCCTTATATATTACAAAATATTTTATGGATTGCATTTTTATTGGGAGTTTTTTTGGTAATTTGGGAAGTATATGTAGGATTTAGTGAAATTAGTAAGATAAAAAGAGTAAGAAGCAATGTTTTCTCTTTGCTTTTACTTTTTGCAGTTTTTATTTTCTATGTTGCAATAATAAGAGCTGCAGAAGATAGATATCTTATGACTGCTATGCCTTTTATGTTCATGTTTGCAGGACTTGCTTTAATGGAGATATATAAGATGTTAAGCAAGTATTCAAATAAAGTTGCTATCGTTCTTGTTTTAACAATATTATTATTTGGAGCTTATTCGCAGTTTACTTTTGGTAAAACATTGATTGACAATAAAAAAGAATCTTATAAACAGATGAAAGAGGCTTTTGAATGGATTAAGGATAATACAGAAGAAAGTGCTTTAATCGGCGGAGAAGGAGTAGACCCTTATGTAATCTATTATTCTGAGAGAAAAGTTGCTCTGAACTATAATGCAAGTGATTTGCAAAAATATAGTAAGGGAGCTGATTATATGGTTTTGCATAGATTTGAGTACCAAACTGAAAAAATGGTTAACTATGTGAATGAGAATACTGGACAGGACAAGATATTTATTCCATTGTATGCCGTCTTCTTTGATGTTGAACAGAAAAATCCGGCAGTCATAGTTTACAAGGTTAATAAAGATAAAATTATAGTTTCTTAGCAAGAACAGCTATTTCATTCCCAGAATTATTATGCTTCCCATATTCAAAGTCTCTTAATTTATTTAGAAAATTTATTTTTTTACCGGTTGTATATTTTACTAGAAAATGAATATATAGTGCTAAAAGTTCAAATATCCCTCCTCCTGCAAAAACCTTTTCTATCTTAAAACCATTATTTTTCAATAAATTAGTTATATTCTCTATTGAATAATGTCTTTCATGCTGAACATATCTAACTGGATTAAGATAACTTAAGAGAGTATCGTTAGGAACACAAACTATTAGCCTTCCATTCTTTTTGAGAACTCGAGCTATCTCGCTTACTGCTTTCTCATGGTCTTTTATATGTTCTAATACGTCTAAGATTATAAGTTGAGATAAATAGTTGTCTGGAAGAGGTATTTTTGTTGCGTCAACTATAATTTTATTTTTAGCAGTATTTTCTTGACCAAGATTCTTTTTCTCTATATCTGAAGAAATAAGATTAGTATTATTTAAAAATATTTGATTTTCTATCCAAAGAACTTCACCTGCACCAATATTTAAAGTCTTTCCGGATATTTTATTATCCATGAAAGAAGCACATACTCTCTCACGACCAAATAGTTTATTTTCTTTTTCCATTGTTAAAATTTGATAATACTCCATAAATTATAGAGTAAGTTGATACCATATTTAATATAGGTTCATTGAGGAAGCAGAAATCTTTATGCTTTAAAGATTTTATTATTGCAGATAATACTGGTAAAAATATGGAATTAGTATATAACAGCCAGATACCTATTTTTGGCCAATCTTTCTTCCAGTTTATCCAGGTAAAAAGCCTTTTATCTTTATTCGGATAATAAGTTCTTTGAAGATTTCTTATCCTTTTATGAGATAATTCTTTTAGATTTCTTAGAATAAGATGATAAACTCCTGTTTCAGGAACGAAGGCGAAATTATTATGGCCTTTTGAAACTAATAAGGCTGGTATTTCATTATCTATTAATTGTTTCTGATTTTTAGCATAATCTTTTATTAATGATTTTCTATATATCATTAAACCTTGAGGAGGTACTGTGTACTTATCACATATGCATAAATAATAGTTTTCTCTTTTTTCTTTTATAATTTCACTTACTGAAGTTGTAAAAAATTTAAATATCGGGTCGCGTTGCCATTCATCATACGAAAGAGTTCTAGTAAGAGCTGAATGATTTTGATTAACTAAGAATTTTACGAAAACTCCTGATACTTCTTTATTTTTAGAAAATGGAAAGAGCATTTTACTTATGAATTTTGAATCTGAAAAACGCATATCGGCGTCAAGATACATAAAATAAGTGCCTTTTGACTTTCTGAATCCTAGCATCTTGCTAACTTCGGCGTCTTTTATAGGATTAAGATAGGTTCTAAGATTAATCTTTTCTGAAAAGCTTTTTGCTATATCTAAAGTATTATCTTTAGAGTAATTATCTACAATTATGACCTCAAATTTATCTTTTGGATAGTCTTGATTAGCTATTGATTTTAAACAATCTCCCAAATCTCTAGATTCATTATAAGTTGGTATTACAATTGTAAATTCAATCTTTCCCATATTAATTGCTTATTAAAGCTCTTTAAAAGTCTTTTTACCTCTTAGAAAATATTGTATAACTATACTTTTATTATAAATCAGTTTTGCGCATTGATTATCGGATATTTTTCTTTTTTCTTGTACCTCTTTTCTCTTTTTTGAGAAATCATTTAGCAAAAGATAAGGTATTGAAAAGAGACAGATTATCAAAGGTAGTGCTTTTTTTGTTGGAAAACGAATAGCTGCTATTAATTCTAATATTAATCTTATAGGAAGATATTTCACTAAACTTAAAAGAGAATAGTTCTTTAAGAAAACAAGTAGGTGATTTCTAGTTATAAGATATTCTTTCTTAAAATTAATCTTTTCCTTATTTACTGAAAAGCTTCCTATATGATAGATTATTGATTTTGGACAGTATAATATATCTTTTCCAAAAAGGTTTGCTCTCCAACAGAAATCTAATTCTTCTGCATACATAAAAAGAGATTCATCAAATCCTTTTGATTTAAGGAAAAAAATTCTATCAGCTAAAATGCAAACTCCACATGCCCAGAAGACTTTTATTGAATCATTATATTGGTCTCTGTCTTCCTCTATTGAATTAAAGATTCTTCCTCTACAGAAGGGATATCCGTATTTATCTATAAAACCGCCAGCAGCGCCAGCATATTCAAAGCATTTTCTCTCATAATAAGACCTTATTTTAGGTTGTACGGCTATGCAATTTTTATTGCTTTTTATTGTCTTTAACATCTCTGACAACCAATTCTTTTCAACAACGACATCATTGTTTAAGAAAACTATATATTTTGAGCTAGCTTTTTTTGCAAGAAAATTTGATGCTTCTGCAAAACCTAAGGTTTTTTCTGTTTGATAAGACCTTACTCTTGGAAATTTCTTCCTCACAAGCTCTTTTGAAGTATCTTTAGTATTATTAAATAAAATATGAACGCTGGCATCTTTGTTGTCTGAATATATAGAAGATAGACATTCATCTATTATTTTTTCTCCATTCAGATGAATTATTAATATATCTGTTTTTTCCATTATTCAGTCATCCTATGGTTTATTTTTATACTCTCAGGCATTGCATCATATAATTTTATTATTTTACTAAAGGGAGAGTTAATTATTCTAAGTCTTAATATTCCAAATAACATTTTAAGAGAAGTTTTTATGACTTTTACTTTTGAGTCTCCTTTATCTTCCCAAGTTGTAGGATATTCTCTAATCTTAAAATTATTTACCTTACATAAATAAAGAAGATTTACATCGAATGCCCATTGAGTTATGTATATCTTATCTACTATTTTAGCTATTACTTGTTTTTTAAATATTTTTGCACCACATTGTGTATCTTGATAATTCATAAAGAATAAAGATTTTACAAGAAAATTAAATACTCTACTTGCAAGTTGCCTCATTCTTGATTGCTTTTGAGCTATTACTGAAGTTGAGGCCCATCTATTGCCTATTATTCCATCATAATCTTTTAGATTTATAGCTAAATCGTAAAGTGCTTGTGGTGAGGTTGACATGTCTGCATCTACGAAACTTATAAGAGAGAAATTTCGCTTTAGAGCATATTTGAAACCTTGAACTATTGCGTAACCTTTACCTCCTTTTACAAGATTTAGGTATTTAATGTTCTTATTTTTGATAGAATAACTCTTCACTATTTCTTCTGTTCTATCAGAAGTGTTGTTTATTACTACTAAAATTTCATATGGAAAAGCTAATTTATTTTTTATATTGTTAAAATATTTTGAATAAGCCTTCAAAGTAGCTCCTATTCTTTTCTCTTCATTATATGCTGGTATCACTATTGAAAGTGATAGATTGTCTTTCTTCATTTGTTTAATAAAACTAAAGAACCTATTAAAAATATTACGTTAGCTGATAAAAAGGCTAATGAAAAAGAAAGTAAATCTTGATGGAAAAGAGTTAATAGTATTATTTCAATTATAAGAAAAACTGGAATAAATTTGTAACCTTGTGTTTTGCCTTGCGAAAGTTTGTAATATAATATTAAGCTAGTTATTGAAAGGATACTTGTGCTTAATCCTAAAATAAATACTATTGAAGATGCTTGCTCAATAACCTTTCCGGAGAATAATTTCACAAGAAAATCTGGGTAAAAGCCAATTACTAATAATGCTATAAATGAGCATAGAAGTATTAGAAATAATGCTTTGAAAAAGTTATTAATAGAGGGTTTTTTCTGTGCAGAATTATTTGCAGTTATTGGGAACAAAACTCTATTGATAGGTTGAGTGCCTACAAAAATTGCTAGTGCTATTGTAGAAGCTATTGCATATATTCCTGATAGAGTATCATCGAAGAAATATCCTGAAAATAAAACATCTAAATTGAAGAAAAGTATAAGTGAACCTGTTAAAAATAAAACTGGCCAACTATAGTTTCTTATTCCTGATAAGTCTACAGAAGATTTTTTTGATTTTCTTATCTCTCTCAAATAATAAAATGAAACGCATAAAGTAAGAAAAACGCTTAGTAAAACTCCGGCTACTGCTCCATAAACACGCCAGCCCAACCAGACAAAAATGTAGGCAAATAAAACTTTGAAAATTCCTTCACTTATTACTGAAAAACCTAGTGCATAAAATCTTTGTTGACCTTGTATTATTCCTCTAGTTATAGGAACTAACATTGAACCTGAAAGAAAAGCACCAGTCATTAAAAGAAGAGTATAGGGTATGTCAAAGTAGTACATAATAGGTATTGATAGGATTATAAATGATAGAAATACTAATGCACTTAACTTACCTATTTTTCTAAAAGATTTTAAGAGAATATATTTCAACTTTGATTTATCATTAGCATTTTCTGCAGAATACTTTGTTATTATTGTTTGAATAGATTCCATTAATACTGCTCCAAAATAAAGAAATACAAATACTCTCTTTAGAAGACCAAAATCTTCTATAGATAAAGTACGAGCCATCAGAATGTGATAGAGAAAATTTAGGAAATTGAATAAAGCAGTCATTAAAATTAAAATTATGCTACCTTTTATCACTGGATTTTTAAGATTTATCATTTTATGCTGTTATTCCTTTTCTGAAGATTACGAATCCTATGACTATTATAATTATTTGGAAAAGCCAGATTGAGAGAACTACTTTTTGTTCAGTAGGTTTTATATTAAATCTTTTTAGAAGATATATTGCTAAGTGCTCAAGACCGTAGATTTTATCATATAGTAAATCTAAAGAACCATCAGATAAAGGTTTACCAAATGAATGCTTTGCAAGTTTTCCTCTTAATTTTAATATTGTTTCAATAATGTAAGGTATGAAAAAGAAAACTGCTATTTTCTCAAAGTTACCTAGTATTGCTATTAGAGCTATCAAACCACCGACTGAATAAGTTAATGAATCTCCTGGAAAGACTCTTGCTGGGAATTGATTGTATTTTAAGAAGCCTAAAAGAGAGGCAACCATTATTAAACAAACTACTGTTAGCCAACCTTGTCCAGTAAGTAAAGAAACAAGCGATAAACCTGAAAGAAGAATAATTCCTTGACCTGCTTCCAAACCATTAAATCCTGCTAGAAAATTGAAAGTTGTTGTTGCTCCTAAAATTCCTAGAGGAATTATTATTAGGGGGTAAAATATCCCTATATCTAAAGTACCTAAAATAGGTAGACTAATAATGCTTTTTCCAGCATTTATAGCCATTAAAGGTATTGCTGAAAGTAAGACCAATATTATTCTTGAACGTTTTGAAAGGCCTCCCTTTCTCCATCCTAGAAGGTCATCTATTAAGCCTATTCCGGAGAGAATTAGAAGAACAACTAATATTACGAACAATTCAACAAGATAATATTGAGAGTTTATTAAGAATACTTTACAAGCTATGAAAATTAGTAATCCTATAAGAAAACCAAGAATAGTTATTATACCTCCTGAACCCGAGACAGATGACTTATAATTCTTATTCATGTCTGCCCAGACAAGTCCTATCTGTTTTGATTTCCTAATCCAGAAAGGCATTAAAAGAAGTACGACTAAGAAAGAGCTTAGTATTGGTAAAATTAGTAAGTATTCTGAAGACATTTTATGCAAATTCTATATCCTGTGAAGGATAAGATGTATTTAGATATGCTTGATTGGGTTTTATATTTGAAGGATAACTTACTTCCCAAATTCTTATAGGTCCTCTTAATGAACCTCCAGCTAATATGAAATCAGAATCGCTTAAACCAGCCTTCTTTATATCTCTAATAAGAAAATCATCTTCTGAATGTACTAAATTGAAATAAGGATTCTTTTCATCATATAAATAAAGTCTTGCAAGTTGAGAATTTACTGTCTTTGTGGAAAGATACATTGCTCCTTGAGTTTTATCGATGCTTTGTCCATTGAATACTGGAAGTATAAATATTCCTGCTTCTAATCCTGACTTGAAATCTATCAAAGAATCTTTGTAGACATATCTTAAAGGTATTGAATATTGCTTATTTTGATAGACGAATATTCCTATTGGTTGTGAAAGAACATTCCCAGATTTTCCAATTTCAAGAGTTATAGCTCCAAGGCCTGCTTTTCCTTCTGGTAAAAATATTTTAGTTCCGTTTTGTTCATATATTAAATCTCCATCTAGTGTAAATCCTGCATTGTAAACAAATATAGTTCCATTCTTTGTCTCTTGTTTTTGTTGGACATCTCGACTCATGAAAGATATGTAACTTCTTCTATCATATTTAGCGTCTGAACCTATTGATGAAAATGCTCCATATTTTCCTATGTCAGTTGAATCTATTAGGAAGTTAGTTACATTATGAGTATATAGAAACTCAAGTGCTTCTTCGTTACTTGAACCTGTTAATGCATAACGCCCCATAAGATAGTTCCAATAAGGTATTGCGTTTCCACCGTCCAGAACTGTGGCTCTATTTCCTATAGATTGTATCCAATATCCATAATCCCACCAGTGAGAGAAAACTGCATTTTTAGCAGTATTTTCTCTTATCCAAGACATTGCTTCCTGCCATTGTTGATTGTATATGTTAGGAACGTAATTCTTAGAAGTATTGTAAGTTTCATTGTAAAGAATGTAAGCAGAATATAAAGATGAAAGTATAACTATAATCCCAAGAATAAGACTAAGATTTGCTTTTTCATTATTTTTATTTTCTAAAGCATTATAGAATGCGATTACTATGAGATAAGAGACTAGTATAGATGCTGGAGGAACAAGCATAAGGATAAGTCTTACCGCTCCTCTCGCTGATACTATGCAGAGTAAGAAAAGAACTATAAGAGAAACAACGCCAAAATCAATTTCCTTTAGTTTATCTTCTTCATTATTTTTATGCATTAAATAATATACATAAAGACCTGCTATAAGTATCAGAAGAAATCCTCCTATAGGGTAAAGAATAAGACTAATAGTATTTGTTCCATTAAATATGCTGTCTGGTTTGTATCTGCTAAATACTAGAGCTAAAAGAAATAAAATATATGAGACTATTATTATTGTTTTCTCTTTTTTCTGGAAGCTCTTTACGGCTAGAGCTACTAAAAATACAGAAGAGATACAGAATAACCAGAAGAGAATAGGAGTTCCAAGAACCAAAGGCCCAAAACTATTTGCCCATTCTGTGAAGAAAGGTTGTCTGTTTTCAGCTACAGTTACTCCTAATCTACTTGTTATAGGAGTTATAAGATTATCTGCTATTTGATGGAATTGGAATTTAATAAATTCTGGACCGAAGACTATTAGAGAAAGTATAAAACCTGCGATGATAATTATCAAGAAAGCTAAAATTGTTTTTGGAACTTTTGAGAGATACTTATTATTTTCTATAAAGTTGAATTTTTTCTTGTTTAAATAAGTATAAATTAAGAATGAAGCTATTGTTGAGAAAGTTATAAGTGAAGCTGTTGAGGTGAAGAAGTTTAATGCTGAGAATCTTGTGTTGAAAGGAGCTGCTATAAAATAAGAAGAGATTAACCATATTAGAGGTATAAGTATCTTTTTATTATTGTCAAATTGCTTTAAGAAAAATCCTATCAAAACAGATACGCTTATTGTGAAGAAGATGTAAGCTACTCCTCCCCAGATTAAAAACATGCATGAAGTAGAAGCTCCGGCTAAAAGTGCTAAAATTGCTTGTTTGGAAGTTTTAGGTGATTTCCAAGATAATAAAAAGAAGTAAAGAGCAAAAAACATAAAGAAGAAGGCAGCAGATTCTTTTTCAGGAATTCCAGCTACTGTTCTAGGAAGAAGAGGAGGTAAAATTGTAAAGAATAAACAAGATAAAATAGAGATTATATTTGACTTCTTTTCTCCTAATGAATATTTGAATATTTGTTTTACAAAAAGAAATAAAGGAATTAACGTTATCGCGAACATAAAGGCAGGGAATATAGCTGCCGATTGTTCTACTGAAGAACTTCCAAACAAAGAAGCTAATTTATGGAACCAAGCCATGAGATAAGGAAGAAATATAAGTTCACCTTTTGTTTCAAAACCTAAAGGTGCATAACGCATAGCATCAAAAGCTGATAAAGAACCTTGTTCAACAATCTCTTTTGCCCATCTTGTAAAAAGCCAAGGGTCTAAGTCTGGACCAAGAGCCCAACCACCAGTTGTTATGTCTCTTAATCCAGGAAGATTTAAAGTTCTAAGCCAGTAGGCAAAACCAACTAAAATAGCAAGTAAAAAATAGATTACTAAATTGTATTTTACCTTTAGAAACTCAAAGGCCTTCTTTTTTCTTGATTCAAGCAAAGATTCTTCTGATAAGTTGTCCATAACAAAATGACTAAAAAGCAATATATAAAGGTTTCAGAATTGTTAAAATAGAAGAGGAGTAAGATAAACTTCCATTAAAGCGGCTATGAATAATACTATTAATCCTAATATTATTAGATTTAATGAATCATGTAAAACTTCCCAGAATTTTTCTGTACCTGCCTCATGTCTTACCACTGCTACTGAGACAAGACCTCCTGAAAGAGCTATGATAAAGTAAGCTAAAATCTCAGGTACTCCGTGTATTAAATATCTAGATAAACCTAAAGGTAGGCTTGACAAATCAGATTGACTAAATATCCCTACAGCTGCAGATATTACTGAAGCATTCCAAGCTAGGATAAATATTACTCCCGCTCCAAAAATAAGAGAGAATATTAATGTAAATATGCAGACATAAACATTATTTGCAAATATAAGAAATAATCTATCTGTGCCAGCTACATTTCCAGTAGCAGTTACTGAATTAGTTATACCATACTGACTTACACAATCTTGAAAATTAGTTGGACGATTTATCATACAAAAAGTTTCTATTTGTGCCGCAAAATTCTGACTAGAAGAGAGAGCTATATACCAAAAAGAGAATGCTACTACAAAACCTACAAATAAGAACATAAATGCAGAAATCGCATTACTGTGTTCTCCGAGAAGGGTAAATGAGCTTTTTTCCTCAGAGATTCTTGATTCTTCTAATTTTAGAGTGTAATAAACAAAAGGTAAGGAAAACATAACTGTAAATGTAACTATTAATATCCCTGAATATCTTGAAAGAACCGCGTCTTGTGCAAAAACCCACTCAACTAGCAAGATAGACAGACTTGCATAGAAAGCTCCTACAAAAAACATTTCCCAAGGTCTTCTTTCGGCCTTTTTGGGATTGATAAGCATTTCTAACATTTTAATTCCTCTTATAATGTTCCAATATTTGTAGACTTATATAGTTTTTTATGCAGATTTATTAAAGTGCTCTAAAGGATAATAACATCTTTTTTCGCATAATTCTGAATTCTTATCTGAAGATTTGAATGTCTCTGTAAAATTTATACCTGGATAAACCGGTTCATTTGGGTCAACACAAGGAAGATAGCAACCTTTTGTTTCAAAACAGTTTACAACAAATTGAAGTTCAGATATGCTTTTTACTCCTCCAGCGCTCCTTATAGGATTTTGCTCTGCTTTTGACTTACATATGGAGTATATCTCAACATACTCTTCTTTTGCCTTTGAATCTTTGTAAAAATAGGTAACTAAAGTTATTGCTACTAATACTAAAAAGATTATTATCACTCCAAAAATAATTTTTTTATTCTTCTTAACCATATTATTTACTTACGTCTATAGTGTTTATTAATGTGTTTAAAGAATTCAAATAGAAGTCCATTTGGTTTTGAAGATAAGATTTAGCTTCTTTAAGCTTTTTTATCTGTCCTTCAAGAGTTTTCTTAACTTCTAGAGGAGATTTTTTTATCATGACTCCTTTTCCTATCTCTACTAATAATTCTTTTGATTTTAGCTCACCTGAAAGATATACTCCTTTTCCTAAGGATGCAAGGAACTGTTTTTGAGAATTATTTTCTAGACTTTCTAGATTTTGATGAAATGCTGATAACTCTGAAAGTTGCTCTTCTATAAAGTTAAGATGTTGTTCTGCTTCTTTCATTCCATTTTCAAGCACTCTGGCTTGACTTATTTGTTCTTGATTTAATTCCATATTAATATGGTGAAAAGATACATTTTAAAGTTTGTGAATTCTAATTGTGCTTTCACAATTGTGTATAGATAAATTTAATGAGTTAGTTGTGGTAAAATAGCTTTTAGATTTTTTTTTAAGATATTAAATAATAAATCTTTTATTTTTCTTCAAGTCTGAATTGAAAACACTTCCTTTTTTAATTTGAAAAATATAGTATTACCAGGGTACAATTTACCAAAAATTAAAATATCTAAGTAAGAAATTCTGCTCAAAAGATATAATATTATCCTTAAAATTTGACCTTCTTCTTTTTTTCTAAAATATTCTTTAGTTGACTGTCCAGCTCTCCCTAGTTTAATATCCTCATTTTTCTTACCTTTAATCAAAGCCACTATTCTTGCGAAGTTATCTTTAAACTGTTCCGTAATTTGATGAAAGATAATTGAATAAAAATAAAAGTCTTCAATAGCAAGTCCTGCTTCTCTAAAAATTTTATAAAACTCGCCATATTTTAGTCTATTAACGTGACCTTCTTCATGCTCATTTTTTAGTAACTTTTTGTGAGGACTAAATATTCTTTGAAATATTGCTCCAAAACCCCATCCTAAATGGCTGGTAAAAATGATAATCTTCCCATCTGGTTTTAAAATTCTTCTTAAATCTTTCATCATTTCTAATAAATCTTTAGATTCTATATGCTCGAAGACATCAATTAATAAAATGCAGTCAACGTAATTATCAGGTAACTTGTTGCTTAAAACACTACAATTTAACTTCCTTATCTCTTTTTCAGTAATCTTAGATAAAGCAATTTTTGAAATATCTGATACAATGACTTCTTTGAAATTATTAGAAAAAAACCAGCCATAATTTCCAACTCCTCCTCCTGCGTCATAAAGAACTTCTCTATTTAATCCTTGCATAAACCTTCCCAAAACTTTAATCTTAACATATTTTGAGAACCATTTTCTTCTGCTTCTGTCTAATCCCCAGTAAGATTTGGAATAAAAGTCTTCATTTATCTTCTTGTAATTCATTCTTTGGTAAAGATTTAATTTGATTTATAAATTTATTGTTTTATTTTTCTTAATTATTTTTAACTAATTAAAATATTTCCGAAGTAAGTATAGTTTATTTATATATCCTTAGAACTGATAGTCTTTCCATAAATAAACTTTTTGATTCTAAGATTTTGAATTTTAAATTTAAGTCTTTTATTGTCTTTTCTATTCTTTCAAATGGAGATAAAGAAGAGATTATTATTAGAATATTTCCTGATTTTTTTATATGTTTTTTTGCTTGTTTTAAAAATTTTATTGTTAATTCATCTCCTTTTCTCCCTCCTGATGTTATTAGACTTGATTCTTTGTCTTCCCTTTTATCTCTTGGAAGATATGGTGGATTAAATATTATTAAATCAAAACTCCCTTTTATTTTTGAAAATAAATTTGAGTGAATTGATTTTAAATTCAGATTATTAAGATGTTTAATTGCTTCTTTATTTATATCGGTTGCTAGGACTGATTTTGCTTTTGCATTAATTGCGGTTAATGCTTGTATTCCTGAACCTGAGCCTATATCTATAACAGATTTATTTTTTGCAAATTTTCTTACATATTTCTGTAAAAGAAATGAATCTTCAGCTGGCTCATAAATAATATTTTTCATTTATCAACCAAAATAAGTCAGAATTTTTTCTTTGAAAATTATTAATACTATTAATATAGCTATCAAAATAGTAAATGTCAGTATTAATCCAATTACTATTTTCTTTTTGTTTCCTTCTAGCTCATTTTCTTTATTCGGTTGAATAATATTATTTGGTGTTGTTTGTATAACTGGTTGGTATATAGGGAATTTTGATTTTAGATCACTAGATGGGCTGGGATTTATTATTTGAGTCACTCCCGAAGATAATTGTGTTGCGGCTTCTTGTACAAGTCTAGGATTATATCCTGCATTAATGAAAGTCTGAACTGCTTTATCCAAGCTTTGACCTCTTTCTATTGCATTTTTTAAGCCACCTATAATTTCATTGTCAGTCATATTGTTAATAGTGCTCCATTATCTAATAAATGTACTGTTTTACCTCTCTTATATCCTAGCTCCTCAGCTAAAGATGCTCCTGCATCTCTTTTTTTTAACTCGCCGTGTGAAGGTATTACGTGTTCTGGCCTTGTCAAATTTATTAAATCTCTCAAGTCTTCTTTTCCTCCATGTCCAGATACGTGTATATTATCAAAAATTCTAACTTGTTTTTTCTTTAATCTTTTTTCTAGTTCTGCTCTTGATAATTCATTAATTGGTGTAGGTATTGTTTTTGAAGAAAATATTATATCATAGTCAGAATTTAATTCAAGAGGAAGCTGATTTTTTGATAGTCTATCTAGAATTGAACCTGGTTCGCCTTGATGCCCTGTACAAACTATGAGATAGTCTTTTTTGTTTTTGTTTATTTGTTTAAGAACTTTCTCCATTTTATTTCTATAAGTAAGAGATTTTACATCTTTCATGAATGGTGCTTTTCCAATATTAGAAGCAGCTGTGACATATTTGTTTAAGCTTCTTCCAAGAAATATAACCTGTCTCTTCATTCTCTTTCCCAGCTCAGTTATTGTTTTTAATCTCGTAATATGGGAAGAGAATGTTGTTATTATTATTCCTTTATTTGAATTGTCAGTTGAAAATAAAACTTCTTCAAGAAGATTTTTTGCAATATTTTCAGAAGGAGTCTTTCTATCATCCGGTGCGTAGAGACAGTCTACAATTAATGCTTTAACACCTATCTTCGCCAATTCCTTTAATCTAGTATAATTTGGTTTATCACCAAAAACAGGAGTGTTATCCAGCTTATAGTCATTCCCATATAAGATTATTCCTTCCGGTGTATGGAGGGCGATTATTGCAGATTCTATTGTTGAATGAGTTATATTAATAAATTCTATTTTATAAGAATTTTTACCTTTGACTGTAAAACTTTGATTAGGTTTTATAGGTATAAGTCTATTTGGAACTCTTTGATTTGAATCTTGCATTAATACTTTCAAGACTTCTATGGTATAACTTGTTCCTAGAACTGGCGCTCTATATCGTGGACCTATATAAGGTACTCCTCCAACATGATCTAAATGCGCGTGTGAAATCAGCAAGGCTCTAACTTTATTTTTTAAATTATGCTTTTCTAAGTATAAATCGTCTGGTAATGCCCCTAATGCACGCATTCCTTTTTCTGTAGGTATCTTCTCTCTTTCTTCAACTCCTACTATAGCTGGTAGAAAAAGACCAGCATCAAACAAAATAACATCTTCTCCTACTTCAATGGCAGTCATATTCTTGCCAACTTCGTCATAACCACCTATCGCATGTATCTTCATTCTATTGATGAGAAATCTTATGTTTAAATAACTTGTTGGATAAAGATTGAGAGATAGTAATAAAAAGAGTAGTTATTTATAATAATCATGAAATTAAAACAGAAAGCAAGTGCAAAAATTCATAGAAGATATTTACTTATATCTGGAGTTGATAAAAAAGGTGTTGAAAAAGCTATATTAGATTATGTTGGTATATTAGGCTGGGCAAGTGCAACACCTGTTTTTGTCAGTGATAAAAATTTTGAAAATGAGAAAATTATTTTGGCTGTTGAGAGAAAATCATTACAAAATATAAGAGCTAGTCTTGAGATGTACAATGAGAAAGTTAAAATATTAAGAGTTAGTGGGACATTAAAAGGGCTGATAAAATGAAAAGTATAAAGGGACAGATACAGATGAGTTTTGGTATGATTTTCTCAATTATAATAATAATTGCTACTGTTGCTGTGGCTTTTTATTTTATACAAAAATTTCTCGATACGAGTGATTGTGTTGTTCTTGGTGATTTTAAATCAAAATTACAGGAGGATATAGATGGAGCTTGGAGATCTCCTATAGCACAAAAGAAATTTATTGGAAGCGTTAGCAGAGGAATAGAAAGTGTTTGCTTCGGTAGTCTTGCTGACAGAAAGCCTGGAAGCAATGAAGATGAATTTCAAGAATTCAGCTATTTAGTTGACAGTAATAAGAATCTTTTCATATATCCAAGTAATGAAGCTTGTAATGGAAGAAGTGCGGCACTAGAACTCAAGAATGTAGATTCAACTGGATTCTTCTGCAAAAAAGTTATTAATGGTAAGATTGAGCTGAATATTTTAAAAGAGTCTGCAACTGAAGCATTGGTAAAAGTAAAGGAATAAAAAGCAAGAGTTCTTATACATTTAATGAAGGGAAAAAGAGGTTTTGAATTTAGTTTTGCTTGGCTTTTTTCAATAATAATTGGTGCAGTTATAATATTTTTAGCTATATATTTTTCTACTTCTCTTGTAAAAAATGAAGTAATTGTACAAAATACACTTAATGCTAAAGAACTTGAGATATTGCTACAACCTTTAGAAACTGCTAGTTTTGAAACTAGTATCAAACCTAAGATTATAGAGTTTCCTGATGAGACTAAAATTGATATAGATTGTTCTTATCAGAAGCCTTTTGGATATTCTAAAATTAAAACTTCTACCAGACAGAGAGTAGGAGATGATTGGCAAGAAGGGGGAGTTGGAAGCACATTAAATAATAAATATCTATTTGGTGAAAAATCTCTTCAAGGTAAGGAATTCCAAATATTTGCTCAGCAATTCACAATGCCCTTTAAAATTGGAGATTTAACTTTTATATGGAGTAAAGATTATTGTTTTGTTAATTCTCCAAGTTATGTGGAAGAGGATTTCTCATCTTTAGATATTAATAAAAGTATCAAATTTACGGATAATATAAAAGAATGTTTGGCCAAGAGTGAGAAAGTGTGTTTTGGAGGAGATAATTCTGGATGTAATACAATTGTAGATTTAAATTTGGAAAGAGTCAAAAAACAGGGAAGATTTGTTTATTATAAAGGACCTTTGATTTATGGTGCTATTTTCTCTGATGCAGACAATTATGATTGTAACATTAAGAGAATTATGCTTAAAGCTGGAAGTTTAGCAGGAGTTTATTATGATAAAAGTATATTGATAGCTAGTAGGTCTAAAGAAAGTTGTAGTATTGAAATGCAAACTCTACTTAAGAATTATGTCTATAAAGCTAATCTAAATTCAAGCAATATGCAAGAGATTTATATTAATTTTAATGAATTGTATAAATTAGCTGAAGATTTAGATAATTCTCAAAGCAGATTAATATGTAGTCTTTGGAAGGAGGAATTTAAGAAATGAGGAAAATAAATAACAAAGGACAGTTGAAAATACAAGAGATGGCTTTCATACTCATTGCTTTTATGGTATTTTTTTCATTAGTAGGATTATTATTCCTGAAATTTAGAATAGCTGGAATACAGAATTCTGCTGAAGATAGCAAAGAAAAAGTAGCAAGCAGACTTGCTCTAGCTCTTGCTTCTACTCCCGAGCTTAATTGGGCTGAATGTTCTGGTTGTATAGATTTAGATAAAGCTATTGTCTTGAAAAATAAAAGCGAGTATAGGCAATTATGGAAGTTAGATTATTTTGCTATTAAGAGATTGTACCCTGTTCAAACAGTTGGTGAGTGTAGTATTGGTAAATATCCTGATTGTGATAGCATTACATTGGTGGGAGGAAATAACTTTGGTATAACCTCTAAGGCTTTTGTTTCTTTATGTAGATATGATTTTTTACAAGATAGAAAAGTTTGTGAGCTTGGTGAATTGTATGTCTCTGGAGGTAGCTTAAAGAATGGCTAAAAACAAGAAAGGTCAAGAAGAAATGGTTGGTTTTGCTTTAGTAATTGTTATTGTAGCTGTTGTAGGTTTATTGCTTTTAGGCCTTGCTATAAGATCAGGGAATAAAGATGTTGGTAATGATAATTATGAGATAAAGCAATTTCTTGAAGGAAGTATGGAAGTTAGCACAGAATGTTCTTTAAGGAGTAATATTGATTATGCTTCTATAAGTGATTTAGTAAGAGAATGTTATAAGAATCCTAGCAGAGCGTGTTTATCTTCTGGTGAGAATGTTTGTCTGGCTCTTAATAAGAGTCTTACTGGACTTGTTGAAGCTGGGCTTAAAATTGGAGCAGATAGACCTAATAGAGGTTTTATAATGAATATAAGCTTTGAGAGTAAAGATAGCACTAGTACGAGCTTTCTTGAGTTGAAAAAAGGTATTTGTGACGAAGATTATACTGCTGGAGAGTATATAATACCTGAGGATAGAAATAAGGGTATAATTGTAACTGAACTTAGGTTGTGTAAATAGCTAGACTTTAATTGAAATTAAGATTGAATCTACAACTAGTGTAGGTTTTAGCCTTTCTCTTTGACCTTTTTTCTCAGAAACTAAGTCTATAAATCCAAATCTTTCTAAAAGCTTTAGGTCTGTGCAAACTGCTTTGAAATCTCTCTTTAATATCTTTGCTAGATGATATATAGAATTTGGTTTTTTCTCTTTAATAACATGTAGTATCTTAGCTTTTTCATTACTAAGTAATCTTCTTAAAGAAGTTAATCCTTCAAAGTCATAATCTTCTTCGTTGCTAGTCCATTTTTTAAAGAAAGTGTTGAAAGTGCCTGATTTATCGACGATAAAAATCTCTCTCGTTTTTGTTTTTTTTACCATTGTTAATGTATGTCTATTAATTACATATATCTGTGTAATAAGATTATATAAATATATGTTTTTATTAAACATATATTAAGTTATTGATTGAAATGGATATTTTTAACGGTTTAAATTAGTGTATTCACTAGAATTTACACCACAAGCTTTATAAAGCAAGTTAGTAGGTTGTTTGTAATCACCTCGATAGTGCGAAATTTAAGGGCATAGGTTTTTAAAGGGTTTTTCCTTTTCTCATATTACTCTAATAAGCTTAGAGTCGCGCATATTATGCCCTAAACATATTATGCATATGGCGGGCTTCGGCCTCTCGAAAGAGAATCCTGAGGGATTGCCAATGACTAAAAAGCTGAAAGGGGGTTTAGAAAAAAGATGAAATTTAACTTTAAGAAGATTGCATCTGTTCTTGCAGGAACTGTATTAATGAGCTCAACTCTAGCTTTCGCTGCTGCTGCAAACTATCCAGCTCCATTCGTAAAGAGTGGTAATGCTGATGTATACGTAGTATACGGTAGTGCACCAGGAGCTGAATTTGACCTAGTAGCTGTTGCTGATATTACAACAAACTTGCAAGCAGGCTTGGCCAAACAGACAGCAACTTCCGGAACAAGTGGAGCAAGCACAACAGCTTCTGGAGAAAACTATCCTCTATTCACTAGTTCATCTGAATTGTTCTTGAACAGTACACTTAATAGTGTCATAAAGACATTAACACCAACTGAATTGCCAACCATCCTAGAAGATGGAACATTCGATGGTAGCGTTACTGCAACATATGAGCAAAGAATTGTCCTTGGAGAATATCCATTGATTAATTTTGCTGAACAACCAACAGATAACGATGATCCGCAATATGGACTAAGACTTGGAACAACAGTCGGAAGCCAGTATTTGTATAACGCAACAGTCGTATTCGACCAAACAGTTAACTTTACACATGCGGATTCAAAGGGACAAGAGGTAACTCTGTTCGGACAGACATTCACTATCGGTTCTGCAACAACTAATACAAAACTTGTTTTGTTCAAATCATCTGAAAAGATATACTTAGATTCTGAAAGCAATCCTTCTCAAGCTGTAACAGTTGGAGGTAAGGAATATACTGTATCTATGGTAGCTGCTACTGATACTAGCGCAACTATAAAAGTTACAGATGCTTCAGGAAAGAGTGAACAAAAAGAAGTAAACGAAGCAGCTTCAAAGAAAATCAACGGAGTTGAAGTTGGTATTAATACTGCTGACGAATCAACTGCATTGAACAAGTTGACTGCTGAAGTTGTTGTTGGAGCAGATAGAATAACTTTACAAGACGGAAACGCTATGAAGTTAGGTTCTGACGAAACAACAGTTGACGGTACTCAAGTTGAGTTTGAAAACGCTGCTGGGGCTAGTGAAACTTACATGGGAAACATTACTAAAATTATCTTCCAGGCAACTGCAGAAGATAGCGATGCTGATGCAATCGTTCCAGGACAGTCATTTAGAGATCCATTATTTGGTTCTTTCAAAGTAGACTTTACAGGAATAAATATTGCAACAGATAGTTCTAGTAGAGAAACAATCTCTGTTCAGAACTCAGGTAATGATAAAATGACTGTGAAATTCACTAATCATGAAGGTTCTGAAGGAACAATAACTTGGGCTTATAACAAGACAGACTCAAATGCTAGAAGCGGTCCTAATGTCGTATCTGGAGCAACAGGAATTGATCTTGCTGATTCAGATGGAGATAGAATCGTAGTAATTGAGAATACTCTAGTTAATAAGTCAGAATATGTTATCTTGGCTAATGATGACAGAGGAGGATTGTATGAAGTTACTCAAATTTCAAACAGTTCATCTTCAACTGCATCAGATGACGAAATAACCCTTAAGAACGTATTCACAGGTGCTTCAACAAGTGCAAAAGCTACATCTGAAGGATCTGGAACTATGACAGTTGAAGGTCTATCATTTACTTTCAATTATTATGGAGCACAATCACTTACAGATAGAGCGAGACAGGTAAGATTTGACTTCCCTGAAAGCACTGGAAACAATGCAATATTATACCCAACTGTGAAAACAGCTAAAGGGGCTAAAGTTGCATTCTACGAACCAGTAAACTTATCATTGACTAACTGGACTGGATATGGTACAACTCTCGCAGGAGTATTATTCCAAGACGGAGATGATTATACTACTGTTTCAATTGGAGTTGGAAACCAATCTAACTATACAATAGTAGATGGTTCATCAACTAAAGTTGTTAACTCTAGTTCATCACAGACTGCTAGTGTAGGAAGATTGACATACAACTTTACTGCGACTGGTGAAGCTGCTGTAGGAAACAATGCTAACAGATCTCAAATCTATCTTCTTTCACCTGAAGGAGGAAATATCGTTAGACCTGCTGTTGTTATCTTTGAAGAAAAGGACGACGCAAGCAACTATGAGGCACTTATAGTGACTCTTGATGCTGGTTACGATGGAGATAGCGCTGGAGTTGGAGTAAGCGATGTTATAAGAACACAAGCTGCGGATGGAAACACATACAACGGTGGTAATGAGATTCAGCTTAATAGCGATAGCGATATGTACAAAGATACTGACTTGTGGGGAGCAATAAGCACCTTAGATAAGTCAGATTCTGACCAGACAACTGCTACAATCAGTTATCCGGACAATCAAGTACAAGCATTCGTTTATGTAGCTGAAGATTCAGCATCTATCACAACTGAAGGTTCTGCTGGTTCTGGAAGTGTTAAGGAACTTGGCTCTGTACTTGTAAAAGATTCTGAAGTTGCATCATTACCTTCTAAGAACTTAGTTGTTGTTGGAGGTTCATGTATCAACGCTGAATCTGCTAGATTGCTTGGAGTCTCTTCTGCTACATGCGGAGCTGACTTTACAGCTAAAACTGGTGTAGGAGCTGGACAATTCTTGATCCAGACTTTCGCAAAGGGCACTGATAAAGTAGCAACATTAGTTGCTGGTTACAATGCTGCTGACACACAGAATGCTGCAAAGGTCTTGACAACCAAAGCTGATCTTGATACAAGTGCTGGCAAGAAGTACGTAAGTACTAGCGCCACAGCTGTTGAACTTAAGACTACTGCTACAACTGTTTAAGAACAATTGAAGAAAAATAATTTATTTTTTTATTTTTTTCTTCTTTTATTTTTCTCCTGAAAGGGAGAAATTCTCTTTCTTTTTATCATAACTTTTTTAAATACCTTATTTGTTAGAAAGATATGAGACAAATAGGAATTAGAGAAGACCCTGAAAAGCAAAGAAGAAGAAATGTTACTTACATGGCTTTGTTTATGCTTTTTACTCTTGTTGTGAGCACTGTAGGATTTGCATTTTATTATAATGATACTTCTAATTCAAATCCAGTAGAACAAACTGGAACCTCGGGGGAATTAGTAACTCAACAAATAGGAGATAGATGGGCTGTTCCATTTAGAGGACAGTATCTTTATTTTACTTATTCTCCTAATGCTACAGATTCAAGCAATTTGGATAGCGTTAATAGAGATATAAGTAGTTATTATGGAGGAAATTTGTATGTTGATTCAAAGCAAGAATATGCTTATAATCTAATAAAAGAAACTTTAGGAAGATATGTTCTTGAAACAAGCAAAGCTTGTTATGGTTCGTGCCTAGAGAATGTGCCTGAAAAAAATTGCACAGAGAATATAATAGTATTTAGAGAGAGTAATGTTAAGAAAGTTGTGCAAGAAGATAAATGCACATTTGTCGACGGAGATTTACTTACTTTAGAGAAAGTTATATCTAAGATATTAGGTATAAATGCTTAGAAAGATTTTAAAAGGTCTTTTAAGATAGAATAATATGGCAGTTAAGAAATCAAGTAAGAAAGATAATCAAAAAAGCCTGTTTGGAGATAATGCTAAAGTCTCTAATCAAAAGACTAAGAAAATACAGATTAGCTGGACGTGGTGGGCTTTAGTAGTATTTGTATTAGGCTTTATACTATTTTATGTTGTATTTTCTAAAATAGGCACATTTGAATATGAAGGTCTTGCTTTTGATAAACAAGCTTATGGAGATGAATTGACTTTGTATCATCATTCATACTTCTATACATATAATAAACAAACTTACAAAAATAATGTTTATTTAAGAATTGATCCAAGAAAAAATAATGTTCCTGTAAATGATGAAATTCTTTTTATTAAGGGAAGAACTGTTTATTTGGGTATAAATAATACTAATATAATAAATTGTAGTGAGAGTCAAATTGCAATTGGTACAATAAGCCAGTTTTTTGCTAATAATCAATTTGATTTGAAATTGGGAACTCCTGATTTGAATGAATCTAAGGAAAGAAAACAACCTTATATTGATTGTCAGAAAGCTGATGACAATACGGTTATAATTATACAGAATTCTGAAAAAACAGATATAATTAAACAAGGAGAAAGCTGTTATTTTATTAATATTAATCAGTGTGAGATACAACCTGCTGTTGAAAAGTTTATAGTTAATTCCCTTATAGATACTAGAGAGTATAGAGAAAGTTTAAAGAATTAAATTATTTCTTTTTGTTCCAAATATAATAAATTATTGCACAAAGGACTATGATTCCACATGTTACTAAAGTTATCATCGATAAATTTTGTTTAATAAGCTCGCAATTCTCTCCCACATAATATCCTATAAAGATTAATATTAAAGACCATATTCCTGCGCCTAAGGAAGTGTAAATACTGAATTTAGTTAGATTCATTCTTGCGAAACCTGCTGGAAGAGAGATAATTTGTCTTACTCCTGGTATAAGTCTTCCTAATATTGTTGTTATTTCTCCGTGTTTAGAGAAATAATTTTCTGATTTAATCAAGGTGCTATTATCTAATAAAAATATTTTACCATATTTTAATATAAGAGAATTAACTAATCTTCTTCCAAGATGTAGAGCTAAAAAGTAATTAATGTATGCTCCTAAAAGACTACCTATTAAGGAACAGATTAAAACAATGAATAAGTTCATCTCGCCGTAGGAAATTAGAACTCCTGCAGGTATTAATACTACTTCGCTTGGAAAAGGAATAAATGAGCTTTCTATAGTCATTAATATAATTATACCTAAATAACCAAAACTACCTATTGATTGTATTAAGAAATCTGTAAAAGTGCTTAACATACCACCATTTGTAAAACAATTCTCTATCATGTTAAAATATAATTTATGAGTTTATAATCTTATTTAAATTTAATTTTAGAAATTAAGTATTTAACGTCGGTAAAAACAGGAATGTTTTTTATCTTGAAGATTTTGACATTTGTAAACCAGATTATAACTAAGATTAAAGTACTTCCTAGATACCATGTTATTTCATGAGTTAAGTTAGAATAATAAAGATTTTCTTTAAATAAATAAGTTAGAAAAGTTATTCTTAATACATTAATTATTAGAAAAGATAATATGATGAATAATAAGCTCTTTAACCTCTTAGGAAAATACATTTCTGTTGATAAGTTTAATATAATTAATAATAAATATGCCGAGCCTGCGATACAGGCAGGTATTAATTTGATTTCAAATGTATCAATAAATATTGAAGTATTATCTATAGTTGTTTCATAAAATAAGCTTATTAGAGTATCTGAGAGGTGTAAAGTTAAAGGGGTAAATATATTGTAAATTATATTCAAATTTAAGGCAATTATAAGCAAAATAATATATCTTAAAGATAAAGTTAAAGCGTATTTATTTATATTTAGATATTTACTCATCAAAAAAAATAGTAAATAGGGTTTAAATTCTTAATTAAAAATAAAAAATTATCTGTTTGAAAGCTTTACTGCTACTACTATAATCAATACAATTAAGATTACATTGATTATACCTATTGCCCAGATAAGACCATTACCTTCAAAAGCATTTCCTAAGCTTAATCCTGCTTTAGGAGCTACATTCACAACAATTTCTTTCTGTTGAGATTCGCCTGTATCTGACTTTGTCTCTAGTATGAAAGATTTTTCTCCAGATGTTTTTTCGTTTACATTGAATGAAAGAGTTATATCTTTGCTCTGACCATTAGATAATTGAACTATCCTATCTGAAACTGATTCCAAATTAGACCATGATTCATATCCCTTTACACTTACTGAGAATATTCCTGAACTTCCTTGATTATTCGTAACTGTTGCTTTAACTGATAACGGCTTGCCTGCTTCTGCAGGTGATGTAAGGGCTGCATTTATTGAAACTTTGTTCTGTGCATTAACTACTTGTGCACATCCGAATACTTTGTAAAGAATCTGTTTAGCTGAGTCTGAGCTTTCTCTGTATGAGTCTGTGCTCTTTCTATAATCATATTGTGAGCTTAGCTCTATTGTATGAAGTTTATCTGCAAGACCTTGTGGAACATCAAATGTATATGAAAGAGTCTTTGAATCTCCTTGATTAAGATTGTCTCTTATTTCAACTGAAGTGTCTACTTTCAAAGCAGTGCTCTTTATGAATACTTTAACTTGGTCTTGGTCTTGGTCTCCAACATTAACAACATCGAATGAAAGAGTAACTGAATCTGAACAAGTTGCTTCGGTAGGTGAGAACTTTATGTTATCAAATACTATGAACTTTCCTTCATCTGATTCTCTTACTACATCAATTTTTTGGAATGAAGTATCGCTTAGTGCTGAAGATGTGTCTGCACACATTTTATCCTCACCAAGAGTCTTACTGTAAGCCTTAACTGCAAGCTTATAATCTCCTTCATCAAAGTCTGCAGGAACCACAAATTCAAAAGTAACTTTTTCGCTATCATCTTCATTTACTGTGCCGATGTCCTTCTTTTCATCATCTGAATCTGTGAATTCTAATTGACCAACTACGTTCTTTCCAGAGCTGTCAAGTAAAGCAAGTTCAACTTGAACATTTCTTATATCGTTATCGCCATCGTTATCCACATCAATTTCAACTGAGACTTTGTCAAGAGGTTTCCATTCAAGATCTTCTTCACCATCGGAATTTATGTCAACATCACTTATTGTAAGATTGCTTCCTACTTCTCCTGATTTACAGAATGTCTTGAAGTAAGTAATCGTAGCGTTTGAAGAAACTGTTTGTCCAGTGGTAGCATTTGTTCCAGTTGCAGTTAATATAGAAGTATATCTTCCGAATTTGAATCCAGATGAAAAGCTTGTACCTGTAACTGTTAATATTTGTGTAGCTCCATTAGAGAAATTAGAAAATGAAGTTGGAGAAACTGTAAGAGTGACAATATTTGTTCCATCAACAATGTTTGCTACGGAAACTGTTACGCTTTGAGTTATGTTTGTATTTGATAATGTCAGAGTTGTTTGATTAGAACCTTGAGTTATATCTTTTGAAGGTGCGCTAAGTGTAAAAGCTGAAACTGATGCAACTAAGGTTAGCATAAAAGCTAGAGATAAAAACACTGATAAGATATTTTTTGTGTTCATGGTCGTTTTGTGTTGTAACTCGCTAATTACACTGGTTTATAAATATTTCGGTTCTAACAGGAAACTAAGATTTTAACGAACATTTAAATAAAACCTTGTTGTTAATGATTTAGAGGTGTTAATTTGATTAGGGCAAGAGAGAATCTCGTCGGTGCATGGGCATTTCTTATAGGCGTTGTGCTAGCAATTATTGTTGGTATTGTAACTGGCATATTTACTTCAGTTAGTGTTACACCTTTAGTTTTAGGAATCTTATCTGTTCTTGGATTGTTTGTTGGATTTTTCGTAGCTGAAAAAGATATATCTACTTTTCTTATTGCTTCTATGTCGTTAGTTGTTGTAAGTTATATAGGAATATCTGGATTGATACTTGGGGCAGCTATATCTGGATTGAATATTGGTAATATAATATCTTCTGTACTTCAATCCCTGCTTGCCTTATTCGTTCCAGCCACAATAGTTGTGGCTTTAAAGAGCGTATTTAGTATTGCTAAAAGCTAAAGCTTTTAGGGATAGTTTGATAGAAAAATAATAAAGTTTATTTATATCATATATCTTTTCTTTGAATGAAGTTAAAGCTGTTAAAAGGTATTGTTTATGACTTATGCGATAGTGTTAGCTCTCCTCCTTTTCATTCAGTTGAGCTTATTAAGAATAAAATTCCAATTAAAGATATTTGGAGAATTGACTTAAAAAATAATAAAGTTTATGATTCTAAAGGTAAAAGTATCAATATAAGTTTTAGAGATAAACATCATATCTGGTTTCTAAAACAGATAAAAAAGCGAATATTGAACTCAAAGATATTAAAAAAGCAGATGAAATAATTGAATTTAACCTAAAAAATAAAGGTGGAAATAGAGTAGAAGTTGTAGTTGAATGCCTTGGTAAAGAGTATAGATATGAAAGATTCTTTGAACTTTTTACACTAATAGTCTAATTTAACCACTAACAAAATCAGTCTTTATTGGCTTTGTAGTTACTGGATCTCTTTGGATTTCAGCAAACTTTGGTGTAACTATGATTACATTTTCCCCAAATCCTGCAATTGAACCTTCAATTGCATCAACAGTCTTCTTTATCTTTGAAATAGCTCTCTTTAATTCTACAACATCTTTTGTCTTCAATGGTTTAATGTCAATAACTGCAATTGTATATCCTTCTCTTAAAGAATTAAGAACATCAGTTATATCATCATATATTTTTAGAACAAAAGGCTTTACGATAACTTTTGTATCCTTAGATTCCATTTGATTTAAATCAATTTCTACATATTCTTCATTGTCACCTTTTCCAAACAACCTCTTTAAATTCATAGCCATAATTTATTATCATAAATGTTAGTATATAAATATTGTTGTCATAATAAATTATAATTGATAATATATAGTTTTAAGAAAAATTATTTCTTCCCTTTGTTCATAGCGTCGTTAATATCTTTTCTAATCTTATAAGCTCTTTCTGAAATTTGTTTTTCTTGTTTTTCAAATGAAGAAATATGTAAATCTAAATCATTTTTATTTTCTGTAAGTTCTTTTTTTGTTTTTTCAGCATCTACTTTAATCATTATTCCTCCCAATACTTTGAAAACATCTCCTTTATAATTTGATAATTCTGCTAGAGCATTATTAACTTCATTTAATTCAACTTGAAGAGATTGTTTTTGCATAAGAATATTTTGAAGAGTCTGTTCATAAGATTGAAGCTCTTGTATATTTTTTTGAGTGTTAGAATCCATAAATTTAAACTGCCTTTATTTTTACTATCTGTGCTCTAGGCTTATAGAAGATTTTTGAGCCACAGTGAGGGCAAACAAATCTTTTTTCTAGAGCTTTACTTGTTATAGCTTTCTCACATTTAAAACATTTATATTGTGCCATTTTATAATTATCAATCAGAAAAGGTATTTTTAAACCTGTTGTTTTTGCTGGAAAGCTGAGATTCTTCTTGAAATAACTCTATAATCGTTTGTCCAAGATGGAGGAATATGCATTTTTAGAGTTGTCATTGGTCTTGAGCGTGTCTAATAAATAAGTTCGTTTTATAAGGAGGTAACACCTCCTTCAGTTAATTAAAGGAGGTGAAACCATGTTATCTAGATGGAACAATGGAAT
>Ga0233425_10000391_pt1 | contig 115220 bp, 99 predicted proteins | sample Watercolumn_Towu_2_FD_181712 | JGI IMG/M metagenome (GOLD analysis project Ga0233425, IMG submission 181712) | Freshwater microbial communities from Lake Towuti, South Sulawesi, Indonesia - Watercolumn_Towuti2014_140_MG | ecosystem: Environmental > Aquatic > Freshwater > Lake | place... | reverse complement strand
CTGATCGAAACCGGTTCCGATCAGGTCGATGGGCGAATCGAGGCGGTGCCGCCGCGCCCTGACGAAGGCGCGCTGCCATGACCGACGCGCTCATCGCCGCTCCGATCCTGCTGCCTGCGCTGGCGGCCACCGCGTCCCTGGTCTTCTGGCTGCGCAATCGCTGGCTGGGGGCTGTCATTTCGATCGGCGCGATTGCCGGTTTGGTCCTGATCGCGCTGCTGCTGCTGGCCCGGGCGTCGACGGGGCAGCCGCAAGCCTATGCTCTGGGGGGATGGCCAGCCCCGTTCGGCATCGTCCTGCTGCTCGATCGACTCTCTGCGCTGCTGCTGCTGCTCACTGCGGTGCTGGCCTTGGCTGTGGCTTTTCATGCGTGGATGACCGGGCTTGATCGCAAGGGATGGCATTTCCACCCCCTGCTCCAATTTCAGCTGCTCGGGATCAACGGAGCCTTCCTGACCGGTGACCTGTTCAACCTTTTCGTTTTCTTCGAAGTCCTGCTGATCGCTTCCTATGCGTTGCTCCTGCATGGGCAGGGCGCCCAGCGGCTGACCGCGGGCCTTCATTATGTGATCGTCAATCTGGTCGGGTCGGTGCTCTTCCTGTTCGCGCTCGGCCTCCTCTATGGCGTCACCGGCACACTCAACATGGCCGACATGGCGGTTCGGGGTGCGCTGCTGCCAGTCGGCGACCGCATGATCTTCCGCGCGGGGGGGTATCTGCTCGCGACCGTATTCGCGCTCAAGGCGGCGCTGCTGCCACTGCATCTCTGGTTGCCCCGGACCTATGCGGCCGCTGCGCCTCCCGTGGCGGCTCTCTTCGCCGTCATGACGAAGGTCGGTGCTTATGCGCTGATCCGTACCATGCCGCTGATTTTCGGCAAGGATGCAAGCGGCGTCTTGCTGATGGCGGCGCTCGCGACCGTGATCCTGGGCTTTGCAGGGCTGCTGGCGGCGCGCGGGCTTCGCGAGTTGGCGACCTTCGCCCTGCTCGGGTCGACCGCGACATTGCTCGTTGCAGTGGCGCCGCTCGATGCCCCGGCGCTCGCCGCCGCGCTCTATTACCTGCCGCACACCACCATTTCGGCCGCACTGCTCTTCCTGACGGCCGATCTCATCCTGCGCTGGCGCGGAGGGGTGGAGGAAGCGATCGAAGCCTCGCCGCCCTATCGGGGCAAAGGGCTGCTCGCGCTTCTGTTTTTCTGTGCCGCGATCGCAATCATAGGCCTGCCGCCGCTGTCGGGTTTCATCGGCAAACTGCTGATCCTCGAGGCCGCGCTCGGCCGTCCGCACGACATAGCGATTTGGGTCGTGATTTTGGCGAGCAGCCTTGCGGCCACGATCGGCTTCGCACGGGCCGGAAGTCGCCTGTTCTGGAAGCCCGCCCCCCCGGATGGCGGCGCTCTGTCCCGAAACGCTTTGGCTGAAGCGCTGCCAGCGGCGTTTCTTCTCGCTTTTCTCATCTTCTGGTCGGTCGGAGCTGGCCCGGCGACGGCCTATGCCGAGGCCACTGCGCGACAGTTGGCGGCTGCCAACGGCTATGTGGGAGCGGTGCTCGGGCCGGCATGGGAGCGCAAGCCATGAAGCGCCTCCTGCCGCATCCGGGGCTGTCGACACTGTTGCTGATTCTGTGGCTCCTCGCGCTCAACGACCTCAGCGTCGGAAATGTGGTGATGGCTGCCATCCTCGCCGTAGCTCTGCCGCTGTTCACCGCTCCTTTCTGGCCGGAATCGCCCCGGATGCGGATCGGCTGGGGAATCGCTCGTTATGCCGTGCTGGTGATCGGCGACATCATCGTCGCCAATTTTCACGTCGCGCGGCTTATCCTGTTCCGGCCCAATCGGCACTTGCGGCCTGCTTGGCTCTGCATTCCGCTCGAGCTCCGCTCGGCTGAGGCGATCACCATCCTTGCCGGTACGATCAGCCTCACGCCCGGCACGGTTTCGACCGACATATCGACCGATGGCCGCCATCTGCTGGTCCATGCGCTCGATAGCGCCGACCCGGAGGCCGAGGTAGCGCACATCAAGGCGCGATACGAAGCCCGGCTGCTGGAGATATTCCCATGATCGAGGTGGCCGTTACCATCGCGCTCGGCTGCCTCGGGCTTGCCATGGCGCTCAATCTTGTCCGCCTGTTGCGAGGGCCGACCGCTGCGGATCGTATCCTGGCACTCGACACGATGGTCATCAACGCGATCGCGTTCATCATCCTCTTTGGAATAGGTCAGATGAGCGCGATCTCCTTCGAGGCAGCCCTCCTGCTCGCCATGGTAGGTTTCGTCGGCACGGTGGCCTACTCCAAATTCCTCCTGCGCGGCGACATCGTGGAGTGACCGGAGCGATGCCAATAGTCCTCGATCTGCTCATCGCGCTGCTGATCCTGACCGGCGGCGCTTTTGCGCTCATCGGCAGCTGGGGGCTCGTACGGCTTCCGTCGCTGATGATGCGCCTGCACGGCCCGACCAAGGCGACGACCTTGGGCGTCGGCGGATGCCTTCTCGCATCAATGCTGCACTTTGCGGTGCATGGTGGACGCTGGTCGGCGCATGAGTTGCTAATCGCGCTGTTCCTGTTCGTCACGGCGCCCATTTCGGCGAACATGATCGCCAAAGCCTATCTCCACCGCCGCAACGTGCTCCGCGATGCGGAGGAGGGGGCGCCGCTCCCGCCAGCGCCACCGCATGCCGGCTGGGCGACCTTCGGTGACGGCGGAACGGCAGCAAAGCGGGACGATCAAGGTCGATAGAGCACGGTTGCCGGCAGGCTATTGCGTCGCGACCCACCAGATATGGCCGGCCGGATCGCGAAACCCGCCCCGCAGATCATCGTCGGTCGCCTTTCGCAGCGGTGGCTGAACCGCCTCTGCGCCTGCCGCAATGGCGCGATCATAAGCGGACAGGGCGTCGGCGACGTACAGGTGCAGATGAACTTCGGACGAGCGATATTCGGTCGCGCCGCCGCCGATCATGACGATACTATCGTCGATCCTGACCTCTGCGTGCATCAGCGAGCCGTCGGGCCGGTCGAAGCGGCGAACCACCTGCGCATCCAGGGCAGCGGTTAGAAATGCGATCAGCCCATCAGGATCGGCGCAGATGAGATAAGGGCTGAGCGAGGTATAGCCTGCGGGTTTCCAATCGCTCATGTCCGATCCCCTGCCGTGCGAGATCTATCCGATCCTACCGACGCCTGTACCGAAAATACCAGACCTCGTGGCCCTTCGCACGTGCCTTCGCTTCGTAGCGCGTTTCGGGCCAGTCTTCGGGGCGGACGAGGAAGTCGTGCGGGGTTTCGCCGAGCCATTCGAAATCGGGCGAGCGGCCCATGATCATCATCGCCCAGCGGACATAGACGGGGTGATCCGTTCCGAAGCGGAACTCACCGCCCGGCTTCATCTTGCGCGCGATCAGGCCGATCGGCCCGTCGTTCATGAAGCGGCGTTTGGCGTGGCGTGCCTTGGGCCAAGGATCGGGGTGAAGCAGCCAGGCGCGCTCGAGCGAGGCGTCCGGGAGCCGTTCGAGGACGTCGATCGCGTCACCCATATGCAGCCGGACATTGTCGAGGCCCAGTTCGTCGATCTTCATCAAGGCACCGACGACGCCGTCGAGAAAGGGCTCGCAGCCGATGAAGCCATGGTCGCGGCGCTGCGATGCCTGCCAGGCCATATGCTCGCCCTTGCCGAAGCCGATCTCCAGTTCGAGCGGGCGGTCGTCGCCGAACAGGACGGGGGCATCGAGCGCGCCGGTTTCGGGCACGCTGATATCCGGCAGCAGCCGCTCGACCAGTTCCGCCTGTCCCTGGCGCAGCTTATGGCCCTGCCGGCGCCCGTAGAGGCGTCGGATCGAGAGCGGATCATTCATGGTCGCGACCTATTTCGTAGACAGCAGCTGGAGGGAGATTCCGCAACGTACTGGACAGACGCCGGGCCTTGAGGCCGAGGCGGTCCATCACGGGCTTCCGCACCGGACACACCGGGCTGTAGCTGAACTGGTAGAGGCGCCCGCCGGGGCGCATCAACTCGAAGCAGCCCCGCATGATCTTCATTTGCTGGCTGACGTTCATGCTCAGGATCGGCAGACCGGAAATGGTGGCGCCGGCGAGACGATCCGCGAACAGAGCGCGGTGACGATGAACGCTCGCCGCATCGCCGCGCACGATACGCGCCTGGGGGAAGCGCGTTTCGAGCATACGCGCGAAGTCGGCCTCATTCTCTATCAGGATCAGGTCGGACTGCTGGAGCCCCCGGTCGAGCAGCGCCTTGGTGAAGACCCCGGTGCCGGGCCCCAATTCGATGACTGGCGCCATATCGGGAGTGATGTGCGCCGTAATCAGGCGCGAGAGCGAAGGGCCGGACGGCGCCACCGCTGCAATGCCGAGCGGATCCCGCGCCCAGGCGCGCAGGAAGGTGGCGAGATCCGAAATGGGCGCTCCGCTCGAGGTCACGACGCTGCCCTACTCGCTTCCCGCCATGCTGCGCCAGAGGAAAGAAACGGCTGCCAAACAATATGTCCGGCCCGGTCGCCCAGGCCGGAGCGGGACGATGTCAGGCGAGTGCAGCCTTGAGCTTGTCGACGAGGTCGGTGCGCTCCCAGGGGAAGAGATCGCCTTCGGCCTTGCGCCCGAAATGGCCATAGGCGGCGGTCTTGCGATAGATCGGCTTGTTGAGGCCGAGATGGGTGCGGATACCGCGCGGCGTGAGGCGCCCGAGTTCCTCGATCCCCTGGATCGCGGTCTCGATCGCGGCGTCGGTCACGCCCTCGCGCGCGGTGCCGTGCGTATCGACATAGAGCGAGAGCGGCTCGGACACCCCGATCGCATAAGCGAGCTGGATGGTGCAGCGACGGGCGAGGCCGGCGGCGACGATGTTCTTGGCGAGATAACGGCTGATATAGGCGGCCGAGCGATCGACCTTGGTCGGATCCTTACCCGAGAAGGCGCCGCCGCCATGCGGGGCTGCACCGCCATAGGTGTCCACGATGATCTTGCGCCCGGTGAGGCCGGCGTCTCCGTCGGGGCCGCCTATCTCGAAGCTGCCGGTCGGATTGATGTGATAGACGGTCTTGTCGGACAGAAGCTCGGCCGGAAGGATGTCGGCAACGACCTGCTTCACATAAGCCTTGAGCTCGGCTTCCTTGTCGCCTTCGTCATAGCCCTTGCCATGCTGGGTCGAGACCACGATCGCCGTCGCGGCGGCCGGCTTGCCGTTCTCGAAGCGCAGCGTGACCTGGCTCTTGGCGTCGGGTTCGAGGAAGGGGGCCGCGCCAGAGTGGCGGTCGGTGGCCATCCGCTCGAGGATCTTGTGGCTGTAATAAAGCGTGGCCGGCATCAGGTCGGGCGTCTCGTCGCAGGCGAAACCGAACATGATGCCCTGGTCGCCGGCGCCTTCGTCCTTGTTGCCGCTGGCGTCGACGCCCTGCGCGATGTGGGCAGACTGGCCGTGGAGATTGTTCTCGAAGCGGAACTGGCTCCAGTGGAAGCCGTCCTGCTCATAGCCGATCTCGCGCACCGTCTCGCGGACGGTCTTCTCGATCTCTTCCTGCGCGCCGGCGGCCCAGGCACCGTTCTCATACACGCCCTTGCAGCGGATCTCACCCGCCAGCACGACCAGCTGGGTGGTGGTCAGCGTCTCGCACGCGATGCGCGCCTCCGGATCCTTCGACAGGAAGAGATCGACGATGGCGTCCGAAATCTGATCGGCAACCTTGTCGGGATGGCCTTCGGACACGCTCTCGGAGGTGAAGAGATAGTTGCTGCGCATAGGTACGGACTGACCTCTTGGGATGATCGTCGCCTGATAAGGCGCTCGCGGCGGATAGGATATAAAGAGTTCGTTATATCGCCCTTAGCGCCGCTTGCCCGCCTCCGCAACGGGCGACGTCCGGCGGTGCGGCTAATGCGGATTCGGAACCTGTCTCTGAAAACCCCTTACGAAATATACCGGACATTAATCTGATTCGGGACATGAGCGAGGCTTGGACAAAAGGGGATTCGCCCCGAGGAACCACATTATGCCTTATAAGGTTGCGATCGACTGGCTCTATGGCTGCCCGCGGGACCCCTCGGTGGAGGAGAGCCGTGCGACCACGGCGGCGCGGCGCGTCTTCGAAAGGGCCGGGATCGACGGCTGCACGGCCGAGAAGGATTATTACGCGCAGGGTGGGCTGTTCGGCAACGAAGCCGCAATGACCGGTCTGGCACGAGTGTGGCTGGACGCGCGAGATGCCGCCAACAATGCCGCCACCGAAAGCTGGCCCGATCCGACCCGGGCGCGCATCTCGATCGAGTGTCGGCCGAAGGGCTAGGCGTGTCGGCGTCGGCCGAGGGCTAGCCCCCCGACGCCCAGCAGCAGTGCGAACAGCATCGGCAGCAGATTGCCAAAGCGCGAGAAGAGCGTCGCCGTGCGTGTCGGCGGGAGCGGCGCGTTGATGACGCCCGGCTGGCGCCACGGCAGTGCATGCAGCAGCCGGCCGTCGGCGTCGATGATCGCCGAGATTCCCGTGGGGGTGGAGCGGATCACGGGAATGCCTTCCTCCACCGCTCTAAGGCGAGCCTGCGCCAGATGCTGGGGCGGACCCCAGCGACCGAACCAGGCGTCGTTCGACGGATTGAACAGGAAGTCGGGCCGGTTGCGCGCATCGATAACCTGCCCCGAGAAAATGATCTCATAGCAGATCTGGATTCCCGCCTTGCCGAACCCCGGCAGGGACAGCGTCGCCGGACCGGGCCCGGCCAGGAAGTCGACATTGCCCTGGACGAGCCGCGAGAGACCGATCGCCGAGAGGATAGGCCGCGCCGGCAGATATTCGCCATAGGGGACGAGATGCGCCTTGTCGTAGCGCCCGATGATCCGGCCCTCTGGATCGAGCCCGAACAGGCTGTTGTGCGCCGCCGTCAGCTGCCCCGCCCGATCGAAGATCAACGAATCGCCGCCCAGCAGGATGCGATCGCCCGGCCCCAGGAGCGCAGCGATACGCGCGCGGGCGTCGGGGTCGATCTCCAGAAAGTCTGCCGTGGCCGCTTCAGGCCACAGGATAAGGCGCGGCTTCGGTCCGGGCGGGCCCGTCAGCGTCCTCAGGCGAACAAAATTCTTGCGCTGTAGCGCCGGATCCCACTTCTCGTTCTGGTTGATGTTCGGCTGGACGACGGTCAGTAGCGGTCCATTGCGCGGGGGCAGGGGCCGGAGCAGCCAGGCGGACAAGATCTGCGCGAGCATCGCCACGAGCAGCGCCCAGCCGACCCGCTGCCAGCGCATCCGCTTGGTGCCCGGCAGAATCGCGAGCAGCCAGATGCCCGACAGCAGAACGATCCAGCCCGACAGACCGTAGGTGCCGAACAGCCGGGTCAGGCCGATCCAGGCCGGCTCGGCACTGTCCGGCGCGACCAGCACCGCGCCGAGCGGGTTCCACGCAAAGCCGGTGAACAGGGTGGCCCGCATATATTCGGTGACGATCCAGCTGGCGGCGAACAGCGGAATGAACGCGGCGGGCGGGGGCACTGGAAGCTCGGACAGGCGTGCCGGCTCCATTCCTTCGGGGATCAGGCCTTTCAGCTTCGCGCGCCGCCGCTCGCCGTCCAGGCGCGACCGCCGCAGGTGCAGCGCCAGCGGCAGGCGGTGCAGCGACCAGGCGAGGATGCAGGCCAGCATCGGGTAGACCGCCAGATAGAGCGCCAGCAGGAAGACCGCGATGCCGCCCAGCCAGTGGGGCATCGCGTCCTGATAGGTGAAGGCCTGCGCGATCCAGTTGTTCCCGAACGTGAAATGGCCGACTCCGAAGGCCCATCCACGCCAGGCTACGTCGCGCAGCCGATCGGCGCGCATCGTCAGCCCCATCAGCGCCGCGACGCACAGCAGGGTGATCGCCCACCAGTTGAGAGGGGCGAAGCCGAGGGCCGAGGCGAGGCCGAGCGCAAATGCGATGGCCGGGTATTTCAGGGAGACGAGTTTCTGCATCACCGGCTTTGAAGATTGCGGTGGCCCCCCAATATCGTGGCAGGCAATCGACCGAAACCCGTGATCGGCATGGTTGGTGCCATGCCCCGCAAAAAAATCCGGCGGGGGTACGCTTGACAGCGTCATGACGCCTTCACATATGCCCGCTAGCACTCGCCACGGGTGAGTGCTAAAAGTTTCCAGTCTGAGGGAATCGACGGGGCCGCTTCCGGCCTGTCGAAAGTTGCTAGGAAAGGGTGAAGCGCATGAGTTTCCGTCCGCTGCACGATCGCGTGCTCGTCCGCCGCGTCGAAGCCGAGGAAAAGACCGCCGGCGGTATCATCATCCCGGATTCGGCCAAGGAAAAGCCGCAGGAAGGCGAAGTGGTCGCCGTGGGTAACGGCGCCAAGGCCGACGACGGCAAGGTTACGCCGCTCGACGTCAAGGCCGGTGACCGCATCCTGTTCGGCAAGTGGTCGGGCACCGAGGTGAAGGTCAACGGCGAAGATCTGCTGATCATGAAGGAAAGCGACATCCTGGGCGTCGTCGGCTGAGCCACGGCACCGGATCTTCCTGAACATCTACCCGTCATAAACACAGAGCTAGAGGAATAGAGACCATGGCAGCGAAGGACGTTAAGTTTTCGCGCGACGCACGTGAGCGCATCCTGCGCGGCGTCGACATTCTCGCCGATGCGGTGAAGGTCACGCTGGGGCCGAAGGGCCGCAATGTCGTCATCGACAAGTCGTTCGGCGCCCCGCGTATCACCAAGGACGGCGTGACCGTCGCCAAGGAAATCGAACTGAAGGACAAGTTCGAAAATATGGGCGCGCAGATGGTCCGCGAGGTTGCCTCGAAGACCAATGATCTGGCCGGCGACGGCACGACCACCGCGACCGTTCTGGCGCAGGCGATCGTCCGCGAGGGCATGAAGTCGGTCGCAGCCGGCATGAACCCGATGGACCTCAAGCGCGGCATCGACCTCGCCGTCGCGAAGGTCGTCGAGAATCTCAAGGCGCGCTCGAAGCCGGTTGCCGGCTCGAACGAAGTCGCCCAGGTCGGCATCATCTCGGCCAATGGCGACAAGGAAGTCGGCGAGAAGATCGCGGAAGCGATGGACAAGGTCGGCAAGGAAGGCGTGATCACCGTCGAAGAGGCGAAGGGTCTCGAGTTCGAGCTCGACGTCGTCGAGGGCATGCAGTTCGACCGCGGCTATCTGTCGCCCTATTTCATCACCAACCCCGAGAAGATGCAGGTCGAGCTCAACGACCCGTACATCCTCATCCATGAGAAGAAGCTCTCGAATCTGCAGTCGATGCTGCCGATCCTCGAGGCGGTCGTGCAGTCGGGTCGTCCGCTGCTGATCATCGCCGAGGACATCGAGGGCGAGGCTCTGGCCACGCTCGTCGTCAACAAGCTGCGCGGCGGCCTGAAGGTCGCAGCGGTCAAGGCTCCGGGCTTCGGCGATCGTCGCAAGGCGATGCTCGAGGACATCGCGATCCTGACCAACGGCGAGATGATCTCCGAGGATCTCGGCATCAAGCTCGAGAACGTCACGGTCGGCATGCTCGGCACCGCCAAGCGCGTCAGCATCGACAAGGACAACACCACGATCGTCGACGGTGCCGGTTCGGCCGACGCGATCAAGGGCCGCGTCGAGGCGATCCGCAAGCAGATCGAGAACACCACCTCCGACTATGATCGCGAGAAGCTCCAGGAGCGTCTGGCGAAGCTGGCCGGTGGCGTTGCGGTCATCAAGGTCGGCGGTGCGACCGAGGTCGAGGTCAAGGAGCGCAAGGACCGCGTCGACGACGCGCTGCATGCGACCCGCGCTGCGGTCGAGGAAGGCATCGTCCCCGGCGGCGGTACCGCGTTGCTCTACGCCACCAAGGCTCTCGAAGGCCTGAAGGGCGCGAACGACGACCAGACTCGCGGTATCGACATCATCCGCAAGGCGATCACCGCCCCGGTGAAGCAGATCGCCCAGAATGCCGGCCATGACGGCGCGGTGGTTTCGGGCAACCTGCTGCGTGAGAATGATGAGACCAAGGGCTTCAACGCTTCGACCGACGTGTACGAGAACCTCGTCGCTGCCGGCGTGATCGACCCGACCAAGGTCGTCCGCACCGCGCTGCAGGACGCGGCCTCGGTCGCCGGTCTGCTCATCACCACCGAAGCGGCGATCTCCGATACGCCCGAGGACAAGCCGGCCATGCCCATGGGCGGCGGCATGGGTGGCATGGGCGGCATGGGCGGCATGGACTTCTGATCGGCCTTGCGGCGGGCGCTTCGCCGTCCGCCGCAGCCATCGCAGTCCGCCGACCGACCGGTCATCGGAACAGGAAAGGGCCCGGGGCGATACTCCGGGCCCTTTTCGTTTCGGCGCGGTATCTGCTTGCGTTCCGTGCTCCGGAACTATTTCGCTGGCGCCGTCACGGCGCGCACGGGGGGCAGGACGTTGCAGATGTCGACGCCGCCCGCAGGCCGGTTGAAGAAGACATCCTGCCGATTGGCACGCGCCTTGACCCATGCGGCGAACCGGGCACCGTCGGTTTTCATCACCTCGAAGCGCGGGCGCTCCGCCGGGGACAGGTCTGCCGCTATGCGTGCGGAGGCGATGACCGGCCGCGCTTCGCCCTCCTTGTAGAAGCCCAGCACCTCGGTGCCGCGCGGCAGGGCCGAGAGCATTTCCATGCCGGCCAATACTCGACCGACGGTGGCGATGTTGCGGTCGAGATGGCGCGGTGCATGGCCGTTGACCACATAGAGTTCGGCGCCCGTACCCGTGTCGGGCGCAATGTTGCGGCCGACCCCGACCATGCCATAGCAATGCGGCAGCCAGGCGAGCCCCTTGCCGTCGGCCGCGACCGGCCAGCCACCCGCATGACCCACCCGCGCGGCATAGGGGTCGGGGTAGGGCAGCGCGCGCAGGCCGAGCCCGGCTGCCGATCGCTCATATTCGGCAGGAGGCGCCGCGACGATGCCGGAGGGCAAGGGCTTCTTCTCGGTCGCATCGCCCCACTGGACGACATAATTGTCCTGCACCCGGTTGATCGTGATCCCGCGGAACCAGCCGGCGCGGACGAGCTTGCGGATATTGTCGACATGGACCGGCGCGAAGGCCGGCGCGAGCGCGATGGCGACGCGGCGCCCGCCGTCGAAGTCGAGCAGCAGCACGTCCTCGTCGGGAAACGCCTGCCAGTCGCCGGGCCCGCTGGCCGCCAGGATTTCCCCGGCGGTCGCGGGTGGCTTCCCCTCAGGCGAGGGCGCCGCCGCCGCGAGCAGAGGCAGCAATGCGGCGAGGATCAGAACGGGTTTCGCCCGAGGGGCGACGGGGCTGCGCGGGCAGAGGGGCACTTTTGCGGTCATCCCCTCATGATACATGCTCCAGCGCCTTGCGGAAGCCGCCGCGCCAAGCTAGGGAGCCAGCCTTCCAGTGCATGCGGAGCGGTGGCCGAGTGGTCGAAGGCGCTCGCCTGGAAAGTGAGTATACGGCAAAACCGTATCGAGGGTTCGAATCCCTCCCGCTCCGCCACCGGACGGTCTCGCGAACCGCGACGGACCGTCAAAACGCCCGAAAATGCGAGCAATTCAACTGCGCGGGTTCGCGATAGATCGTCCGAGATAGCAGCCACGATCGGGAACAGGATTGAGGCTGGATATCGCCTCGCGGGCTTCTCAGCTGAATGCGCGGAGGTTGTGATGGTACGCAGATTCAGCAAAAAGCCGGTGGCCGAACAGATGGCCGCGATCACCAATATCATGGCGGGTCAGGACGCGGCGCCAGTCCTTGAGGCGGCTGAACATGATCGCGATGCGACGTCGGCGTCGATAGCGCTTGTCGCATCCGACTGGCTTGTTGCGCGATTGCCGGCCCGGGATGGGGGGCTGGACGCCGTGCGGTACGCCTTCGGCTATGTCGCGTCGGTCAGATGAACGGGTCCTGCCCCTACGCCGGCTGCCTTGCAGCCGGCTCACGCCATCCGTTTGCTATGGCGGAAACGCGCATAGCGATTGAGCAGATCGTTGATGAGCTGCTCCTGGGTGAAGCCGGTCACATCGTGCGGCTGGTCACTGTCGGAGGAACGCACCATCGCGCGGTAGTGCAGGCGCTCCCGCTTCGAAGCCGTCACCGGCTCAGCCCAGGCAAAGCTGGGCGCGCGGAAGCCGCGGGCGCGAAGCTGATAGCGGAATTCACCCCGCTCGCCGTGCGGAATGTGAAGCTCGGCCCGCTCGGCATCGTGCACCAGACTGGGCGACAGGCCGTTTTCGCGCATCTGGGTTGCCATCGCATGGAGCGCTGGCGCCGCGGTGTCCGTCATGAAAGCGGCGATGTCGTCTTTGGCGTAGAAACGCGTGATGGTGGCAAGGCGCTGCTGCCAGCTGACGGGCGCCTCAGCGATCCCGGCCTGGTCGTCGGCAGACAGGTCCAACGCCTCCCTGCCTTCCATCTGCAGCGCCCGCAGGAGCCCGTAGCAGATGAAAACCATCACAATGGCGAAGGGCAGCGCGCTGGCGATAGCCGCTGTCTGGAGCGCCTGGAGCCCGCCAGCGACCAGCAGCACGGCGGCGATCCCGCCAGCGCAGACCGCCCAGAACACGCGCTGCCAAACCGGCGGATTCTCCGCCGCGCCCGACGTGATCATGTCGATCACCAGCGCGCCGGAATCCGCCGACGTCACGAAGAAGGTGATGATCAGCAATGTGGCGATGCCGGAAACGACCGTCGCCAGCGGCAGCTGCTCCAGCGTCTCGAACAGCGCCACAGGCAGATTATTGGCGACAGTGTCGGCGATGTCCGCGGCCCCGGTCAGGTCCAGCGCGATGGCGGTGTTGCCGAACACCGTCATCCACAAAAAGGTGAACAGGGTCGGCACCAGCAGTACGCCGCTCACGAACTGGCGGATCGTGCGTCCACGAGAGATCCGCGCGATAAACATGCCGACGAACGGCGACCAGGCGATCCACCAGCCCCAGTAGAACAAAGTCCAGTCGCCAAGCCAGGGATTGGGCTCGTAGGCGTAAAGCCGGAAGGTGCGCTGGACGACCTCGCTTAGATAGGTGCCGATGTTCTGGACGAACGCCTGAAGCAGGAACACGGTCGATCCCGCGACGAGGACGAAGGCGAGCAGAAGCCCGGCGAGGACGATGTTGAGTTCGGACAGGCGCTTGACGCCCTTGTCCAACCCCATGACGACCGACAGCGTGGCCATCCCCGTGATGGCGGCGATCAGCACGAGCTGTACGGACGTGCTGCTCGGCAAGCCGAACAAATAGCTGAAGCCGGCATTGACCTGGAGCACGCCGAGGCCGAGCGAGGTGGCGACTCCGAACATCGTACCCAACACCGCGAAGATATCCACGGCATGTCCGATCGGTCCGTGGATGCGCTGTCCGATCAGCGGGTACAGCGCCGAGCGGATCGTGAGCGGCAGGCCCCGGCGAAAGGCGAAATAGGCGAGCGCTAGCCCGACCACGATGTAGATCGCCCAGGCGTGCAGCCCCCAATGAAAGAAGGTCAGCACCATCGCCTGACGTGCCGAATCGATCGTCCGCCCCTCGCCGACGGGCGGCGAGGCATAATGCTCGATCGGCTCGGCCACACCGAAGAAGATCAGCCCTATGCCCATGCCGGCGCTGAACAGCATCGCGAACCAGGAAAGGTAGCTATAGTCCGGCTCGCTGTCGTCAGGGCCCAGCTTTACATCGCCGTAACGGCTGAACATCAGGAACAGGGCGAACACGAGAAAGCCTGCCACCGCGGCGATGTAGAACCAGCCGAAGTCGGCGACGATCAGCGCCTGCACGTCCGTAAATATCCGGCTCGCCAATTCTGGCGCCAAGGCGCCGAACAGTGCGAAGGCGAGGATCAGGGCCGCCGAAACGAAGAAGACTGGCGGATTGATTTGCAGTCTTTGCCCGTCACTTGATCTCGCGGAGTCCTCGGCAGACGAATGCGTCAATCTATTCTCCTCCTGCTGCCGGGGCGTTGCCTAGAAATGGGAACAATCCAGGGCAGGGTCAGTTGCAAGAGTCGCTGTCGCATAGAACGGTGGCGTCAAACAGGCTCGCGAGTCATGGCAAAGAGAATCGTCGGGTGGCCGGGACAGCTCCCGTCAGGCTGCCGGCGGCGCATGGCTCAAAGCCCGGCTTCGCGGGTCAGTCCAGCGCGTCTGCCCGAACACCGGCCGACGGACTATCGCGAGGCGGCCAAATTCCTCAGCCCGACGGCCTTTAGCGCCGAAATATGGTCATCGTGACCTCGAAGTCGACAGCAGGCAGCGCGCCATGGCCGACCGGGAATGGGCCTCCCCCTGCACGCCCTTCTCGCGGCAGTAATCGCCAGAGTCGACCGCTGGACGACCGTCACCACCAGATCGAACTGGCCTTGTCGATCAGAGCGAAATCCGGGCGCAAGGCCGGCATTAGCGGCGGGTCGCGCTGGCAGGCTCTATCCTCTGCTCGGCGAAGAGAACCGGGCGGCTAGAGCGCGCAGCTTATTTGCCGACACAGTCGGGCACGGCTTCCCACTGCCAGGCATCGACGACCTCCCCGCGCAGCAGGTAATTCAGCATGAACGTACTGTCGCCCCGACGAACCTTCAGCTGAATCTGCTCGCGCTGTTCCTAGGCCGCAGGCCCGAAGGCCCTGCGTCAGGCCTGTTGATGCAGCCGGACGTTGAAGAGCGGGCCCGTGGTCAGGCGATTGCCGGCCTTGGCTCCCGCCAGCACGGCGAGATCGATCACCGGCTCGATCAGGACGACGCTCATATAGGCCAGTCCGAAGGTGCCTATGCTGGCCACCGTGGCAGCGCCAAATCCCTGCCCGTAGAGCACCCAGAAAGCGACCCAGGCGACAATTCCCCCCTGATAGGCCATCGAGAGGGACAGGGCCTGCCGATAGTCGAGATCGACATAGGCGGTGCCCACCGGAACGATCCTGTTCGCGAGGTGGCTTATCCCCCACAGCGGCACCAGCACCGTCGTGACGTTCATGCCATATTGCGGCAGATCGGCCGGTGCGAACACCATGCCCTGCATCAGCAGGCCCGCGGCAAGCCCGATCGCTGCCGCACCCGCGCCGAAGATCAGGAGAAGCGTCGAGCCGAGGATCAGATGCACCTCCGACACACCGACCGGATGATGGGGCAGGAACTGAAAGAAGCCGAGCACGAGCGCGGTCGTGATCACGCTACGCGCGAGCAGGCGGCCGACACCGCCATGTTGCCGAATGCTATCGAGGGCCAGCTTCCCGGCCAGGCCGAACGCAGACGCCGCCGTCGCGTAGCTGAGAATGATCTTGGTACTGCTGACGACTCCAGGCTCGATATGCATCGCAAATTCCTTCCGCTGAACTGAGAAAATTGAATGGGCATGGCCTTGATCGGCAGCCGGGCGCCTTGGCTTGCGGCCCGATATCGGCTGGTCTTCCCGATGATATCGGGCGCACTCGAACCCGCGCTACACCGCCGCTGCCACCTGCTTCGCGCGGCGATGTGACGCCTTGGCAGGCCAGCCATCGAACAGGGGTTCCCGGGCGGCGCATCAGATGCGGCTCAGCGGAATGATCACGGGGTTGGCGCCCGTGCGGTCGATAGATGCGGTGATGCCATAGACCGATGCCAGACGGTCTTCGGTCAGGACCTCGGCCGGTGTGCCGTCGGCGATCAGATGCCCGCGACCAAGCAGTAGCAAGCGATCGCAATAGCGCGCTGCCAGGGTGAGATCGTGGAGGATGGCAATCACCAGCGTGCCGGAAGCGGCCTGCCGTTCAAGCAGATCCATGACCTCGAGCTGGTGGCCCGGGTCGAGCGAGGCCAGCGGCTCATCGACCACGAGGGCCGGGGCTTCGACCGCCAGCGCGCGCGCAAGAAGCGCCCGCGCGCGTTCGCCGCCGGACAGCTCGGTCGCGATCCGCTGGCGAAGTTCGCCGACGTCGGCGAACTGGATCGCCCGGTCGATCGCTGCGGCATCGTCCGGCAACAACCGTGACAACGGCGCCAGATAGGGCAGCCGCCCCAAGGCCACCAACCGCTCGACCGACAATGGCCAGTGCAAAGTCTGGCCTTGCGACAGATAGGCGATGGTCCGAGCCAAAGTCGGCCGGTCCATCTTCGCGATATCCCGATCGTCGATGCGGATGTGGCCTGAGGTGACCGGAAGAAGGCCGAGTATCGCCCGCGCCAGCGTGGACTTGCCGGCGCCATTGGGGCCGATGATCCCGATGAGCGAACCGCCCTCGAAGGTCGCGCTGACGTCCTGCAGCACGGCGCGGCGGCCGATCGAAACAGACGCGGCTTCGATCCGTATCTTCACCATATCCGCTTCTCCCGCAGGAGGTGGAAGAGGAAGACCGGAACACCCATCAGGGCAGTGACCACGCTCAGCTTGAGCTCATTGTTGGTCGGGACCAGGCGGACGCCGACGTCGGCGAGCATCAGCAACGCGGCACCGGCCAATGCCGACGGCAACAGGATCGCGGACGGCGAACGGTCGGTGAACGGGCGGACGAGATGCGGCACGATCAGCCCGACGAAGCCGATCGCCCCGGACACCGCTACCGCGCCTCCGACCCCGATCGCGACGCCGATCAGCAGTCGCAGCCGCGTCTTGCGAAGATCGGCACCCAGCGCGCGGGCATTGTCTTCGCCGAGGGTCAGGGCATCGAGCGTGCGCCCGTCGATCGTCAACAGCACCGCTCCGATCCCGATACAGGGCAATGCCAGCCAGAGATGGTCGAAGGACCGGTTCTCGAGTGATCCGAGCAGCCAGGTGGTGATCTCCATCGCCGCAAAGGGGTTGGGTGAAAGGTTCAGGGCGAGGCTGATTCCTGCGACGGCCAATGTCGCGACAGCGATGCCCGCCAGCACCAGGGTCAGCGGGCTCTCCGATCGGCCGGCCAGTGCGAACAGCAGGAGCAGCGCGGCGAGGCCGGTCAGGATGGAGAGCGCCGGCAGCACCGTCGGGTGCAGATCGGCAAGGCCGAAATAGAGCGCCCCGACCGCGCCGAGCGACGAGGCGTTGGACGCGCCGAGCACCGACGGTTCGGCCAGCGGATTGCGCAAATAGCCTTGGAGCGTGGCACCAGCGAGCCCAAGCATCGCGCCGACCGCAAGGCCGAGCAGCATGCGGGGAAGGCGCAGTTCGAACAGGATGGTTTCGGCGATCCGGTCACCGTGACCGGCGAGCGCCGCGAATAGGCGCATCTGCCCGATCGGCGCAGTGCCGATCAGTAAGGACAGTATCGCGGCCAGCGTAAGAATTGCGGTCAATCCCGGTAGGAGAAGTTCATGTCTTCGGGCGATGTTCACGGAAAAGGACCTCGCTGTGGATCGGTCACCCCGTCACGCTTGTGTCCCAGGGCCGTCTTGTTCATGGGGTGAGCCACCATGTCTCGATCGATCAAAGCCTAGCCATGCGGAAACTCCTGTTTGCGGTTGCAGCATTGGCCTGCATGGGCGCCACGTCGCCTGTGCAGAAGTCGGCGGCACCGCCGAAACGGATCGTCTCGCTTAACCTGTGCGCCGACCAATATCTGCTGGCGCTCGCCGATCCCGGCCAGATCGCAGCCTTGACCAGATTCGCGCGCGATCCGGAGATGTCGGCGGGCGCTCGCGCCGCGGCCCATATGCCAGTGACACGCGGCGCGGCCGAGGATGTGATCGCGCTCCAACCCGATCTGATCGTTGCCGGGCCCGGTCGGCGCAATGGCATGCGGGCGGCGATCGCCAAGCAGCATTATTCCACGATCGAGCTGTCCCCGGCCGAGAGCTACGAGGCGATCATCGGCCAGATCCGCGATGTGGCTGCGGCCGTCGGCCATCGCGAACGCGGCGAGGCGATGATCCGGCGGATGAACGCCGAGCTTGCCGCTCTGCCGCGCGTCCGTAGCGGCCGGGTCGCTGCCTATTATCAGCGGCGCGGTTACATGACGGGTACCGGTACCCTGATCGACGACCTGATGCAGCGCGTCGGGCTGATCAACCTGGCCGGCAAGCTCGGCAAGCCCGCGCTGTCGCAGCTCACCATCGAGCAGCTCATCGCGGCCCATCCCGATTATCTGATCGTCGAAAGCGCGACCGAGCAGGTGCGGGACCAGGGCACCGAAATGCTCCACCATCCCGCGCTCAAAGACATTCCGCGCATTCGGCTTCCGCAGGCGTGGACGGTCTGCGGCGGGCCGGCCTATGTCGAGGCAGCCCGCAGCCTTGCGCAACAGGTGGTCGCCGCACAGCAGAGGCCTGTCGGCGCACGCTGACCGACGCCATCCCGGCGGCAAGGCTCCGCCGGGCTCGCCTTTTCCTTTCCTGCTTTTGCAAGCCATCGCGACAGGGCCGGGCAGCATGGTGCGCAAGGCAGGCGCCCTGATCAAGGCGGTTGCCGGTGCATCCGGGTGGGGCGTCGCCGTTGCGAACATCAGAATTCGATGCCCGCCTGCGCCTTGACGCCCTGCTCGCGGAACGGATGCTTGATCAGCGTCATCTCGCTAACGAGATCGGCGGCCTCGATGAGTGCGTCGGGCGCATTGCGGCCGGTGACGAGAACATGGGTCATCGCGGGCTTGGCGGCGAGCACTTCGAGCACTTCGTCGAGCGGCAGATAATCGTAGCGGAGGACGATGTTCAACTCGTCCGCAAGCACCATCTCGTAGCTCGGATCGGCTATCATGCGCTTGACCTCGTCCCACGCGCTACGCGCCGTCGCCATGTCGCGCGCGCGATCCTGCGTGTCCCAGGTGAAGCCTTCGCCCATGGGCTTGAACTCGATCTGGTCGGGGAAGGCATCGAAGACGACCTTCTCGCCGGTCGTCATGGCGCCTTTCACGAACTGGACGACGCCGACCTTCTTGCCATGTCCGATCGCGCGGAGGACCATGCCGAGTGCTGCGGTGGTCTTGCCCTTCCCTTTGCCGGTATGGACGATCAGCAGGCCCTTCTCGATCGTCTTCGACGCGACGATCCTGTCATGGGCAGCCTGCTTCTTCTTCATCCTCTCGGCATGTTGCTCGGCGGTTCGTTCCTTCATCGTCAGGTTCCCTGGAGCTGGGCGAGCAGGATGCCCGCGCTGTTGGATCTGGGTTTCCACATGCCGCGGTCGAGCGCTTCGGCGAGACGGGCTGCGGTTTCACGCAGGGCGGCGGGATTGGCCTCGGCCATGAAGGCGCGAACCCTCTCATCCTCGATGAAGGCCGCGTGGACAGCGTCGAAATGGTGATCGCGAACCGCATGGGTGGTCGCGGCGAAGGCGAAGAGATAATCGACCGAGGCCGCGATCTCGAACGCACCCTTGTAACCGTGGCGCATCACGCCCGCGATCCATTTGGGGTTGGTGACGCGGGCGCGGACCACCCGGCCGATCTCGTCCTCCAGCGTGCGGATGACCGGGCGTTCCGGGCGGCTGTGGTCGTTGTGGTAGGAGCGCGGCCGCCTGCCCTTGAGATGTTCGACCGCGGCGGCGATCCCACCCTCGAACTGGTAATAGTCGTCGCTGTCGAGCAGGTCGTGCTCGCGATTGTCCTGGTTCTGGACAACCGCATCGGCCTGGCTCAGCCGCTCGCTGAACAACGTGCGCTCGGCATCGCCCTCGACGCCGGAGCCATAAGCGTAGCTGCCCCAGTCGAGATAGACGTTCGCGAGATCGGCGCGGTCGTGCCACAGTTTCTCGTCGATCATCGCCTGAAGACCGGCGCCATAGGCCCCCGGCTTCGAGCCATAGACGCGGTAGCCCGCGCGCAGCGCCGAGGCCCTGGGATCGCCGCCTTCTGCGATCAACCGTGCGGTTTCCTCGCGATGGCGTGCAGCGGCGGGATTGTCCTCGGCCGGCTCGTCCAGCGCCATCACCGCCCGGGCGGCGGAGTCGACCAGGTCGATCTGCTCGGGAAAGGCGTCGCGGAAGAAGCCCGAGACCCGAAGGGTGACATCCACGCGTGGACGGCCGAGCTCGGCGATCTTCATCACCTCGAACCCGATCACCCGGCCCGACGCCCAGTCCCAGCGCGGCCGGACTCCCATAAGGGCGAGCGCCTGCGCGATGTCATCGCCGCCGGTCCGCATGTTGGCCGTGCCCCAGGCGCTGAGCGCCATCGCCCTGGGATATTCGCCTTCCTGCTGGAGATAATCCTCTACCAGCAGCTGTGCCGAACGCTGGCCCAGGTTCCATGCCGTGGCGGTCGGCACCGATCGGGTGTCGACCGAGTAGAAGTTGCGGCCGGTCGGCAGCACATCGGGACGTCCCCGCGTAGGCGCGCCGGAAGGCCCGGGACGAATGAAGCGGCCATCGAGCCCGGCGAGAAGCGCGTTCCGTTCGGCGGCTCCGCACGCATCGACCCGGCGCGACAGATCGCCCAGCACCACATCCATCACGGCTTCGGACGCCGGGCCGGGAGCGGGCTGCCCGTCGATCAGGGCGATGGCCAGCAATTCCAGCCGCTCGACCGTATCGCCCAGCGTACGCCAGAGGTCGTTCGACACCTCTGCGAGCTCGACGGGCCTGCCCCCCTCCCACGGATCGCTCATCCGGCAATCGAGCGGATCGAAGCCGAGGCCCAGATCATCGGCAAGCGCGCGCAGCAGCGAGGCCTGACCAGGCAGGTCGTAACCACGCGGCGTCCGTGACAGGGCGATCAGAAGATCGGTGCGCAGCCGGCCCACGGGCGATCGGGTGAACACGTGCAGCCCATCCCGGATCTGCATCTCCTTGAGCTCGCACAGATAGTTGTCGAGTGCGGCCAGCGCATCGTCGCCATCGCCGATCGCACCGGCATCGGTGTCGAGTCCCTGCGAGCGCGCCAGATGCAGGATCTCACCCTTGAGATGGTCGACACGGCGCGGATCCATGCCGGCCGCGAGATAATATTCGTCGACCAGCGCTTCGAGTTGCTTGAGCGGACCATAGCTCTCGGCGCGCGTCAGCGGTGGCGTAAGGTGATCGATGATCGCCGCGCCGATCCGTCTTTTCGCCTGGGTTCCCTCGCCCGGATCGTTGACGATGAAGGGATAGAGCTGCGGCACCGGTCCCGCGCAGACCTCGGGAAAACAGGTCTCGGATAGCGCCAGCGCCTTGCCGGGCAGCCATTCGAGATTGCCGTGCTTGCCGACGTGGACGACCGCATTTGCCCCAAAATGGCGATTCACCCAGAAATGGAAGGCCAGATAGCCGTGCGGCGGAACCAGCGCCGGGTCATGATAGCTGGTCTTCGGATCGATATTGTAACCGCGCGCCGGCTGGACCGCGACCGCGACATTGCCGAAGCGATGGACCGCCAGACGGAAAGCACCGTCGCGGATGAACGGGTCCGATATGGGCGTGCCCCAGCGCTCGCAGACCGCTGTCCTGACGGCTTCGGGCAGCGCATCGAAGGCCGCATGATAGTCGGCGAGCGACAGGGCGATCTCGCCGGGCCGGTCGATCGAGTCGAGCGCGTTGGTCACGCCCCCCAGCATGATCGGCATCAGCGCCGCGCCATCCTTGGGCGCATCGCCCACATCATAGCCTGCCTGGCGCAGCGCACCGAGGATCGCGCCGGCACTTGCGGGCGTATCGAGGCCCACGCCATTACCGATGCGGCCATCGCGATTGGGATAGTTGGCGAGGACCAGCGCGATCCTCCGGTCGGCGGCGGGGGTTCGCCGCAGCCGGGCCCAGCCCGACGCAAGATCGGCGACGAAGGCGACCCGATCCGGCGCAATCCTTGGTACGACGATGCCGCACTCGGTACGCTCGTCGAAACGCTCCGACGCCTTGAAGGCGATGGCGCGGGTGAATAGCCGACCGTCGACCTCGGGCAGAGCGACATTCATCGCCAGATCGCGCACGCCGAGACCACGGGCGCTGTCACGCCAGGCGCTTTCCTCGACCCCGGCGAACACGGTCTGCAGGATCGGGCAATCGGCCTGCTCGAGCACGGCGCCCAGGCGATCGTCGCCGGGCGACGACGCCGCGAACGAGGTCGCGTTGAGGATCACATCGGGGGCGGTCTCTCCGATCACGCCGCGCAACCAGTCGATCGCGAAGGGCTCGCGCAACGATCGGACATAGACCGCGGCAACGTTAAGCCCTCGCGCCTCGAGCGCAGCGACCAGCGCATCTACCGCATCGAGCGTGCCGGCGATGGTCAACGCCCGATAGAAGGTGACCAGCGCGACCGGCCGACCCGCCACCCAGCGCGCCCGCACATCATCGAGCGACGGCCGCTCATGCCCGTGCAGATGCAAACCGGCATCGGAGATCGGGATCGGATCGTCGGGTCGCCCCGCATCGCGGCCGATCAACTGCGCGGCATGGCGCAGGAAGTTCGTCGCATTCGCGACGCCGCCCTGCCGCAGATAGGCGCGCAGTCGTTCGCGAATGTCGTCGGGCAAGGTCGAAGCTGCATCGAGCGCCGGGTCGGCCTCGCGGCCGTCGGCGATCGCCACGAAGGCGATTCCTCGCGCTCGTGCCACGCGCGCGATCTCGTCGATGCCATAAGGCCAATAGGCTTTGCCGCCGAGCAGCACCACGCAGACGAACTGCGCGTGCGCGATCACCTTCTCGACATAGAGGTCGACCGAATAAGGGTGCTTGAGCTGGAGCAGGTTGGCGAGCCGGATCGACGGCGCCCCATCACCAAGCGCTTCGGCCGCACGGGAAAAGCATGCCAGATCACTGTCCGCCACCGTCAGGACTATGATCTCGCCCGGCGACTGGGCGAGATCGATCGCCTCGTCGCCGTTGGAAACCGTCCCGGGTGTGGCGGTCAGAAGATGCATCAGGCGCTGGCGCCGTTCAGCAATGCCAGCAACGCCGCCTCTATCGCCGGCTGATCCATGCCTTTCTGACCGATCACGACGAGCTGTGACCGACGGACCTCTTCGGCCTTCCAGCTTCGATCATAATGATGCTGGATGCGCGGGCCGACCGCCTGGATGACCATTCGGGCCGGCTTGCCGGCGACCGAAACGAGGCCCTTGATCCGCAATATGTCATGCGTCGCGATGACCTCGGACAGGGCGGCCAGGAGCGGCTCGATCCGATTGATGTCGCTGCCCTTCAGTACGAAGCTGTCGAAATCGTCATGGTCATGATCGGGGTCGGCGTCATGATGCGACGGCCGGGTGTCGAGATCATCCTCGGCTCCAGCCACCAGACCCAGCATAACCCCGATATCGACCGCGCCGTGACTGGCCCGGATCACCTTCACGCCGCTACGCGTATCGGCCGCAATATCGCTTTCGATCTGGCCCAGCCTGACAGGGGCGACCAGATCGGACTTGTTGAGAATGACCAGATCCGCACAGGCGAGCTGGTCTTCGAACAGTTCCTCGAGCGGGCTGTCATGGTCGAGCGTCGGATCGGCGGCCCGGGCAAGCGCCAAGGCCGCCTCGTCACTCGCGAAGCGTCCCGCCGACACCGCATCGGCATCAATCACGGCGAGCACGCCATCGACGGTCGCGCGGGTGCGGATATCGGGCCACTGGAATGCCTTTACCAGCGGCTTGGGCAGAGCCAGACCCGAGGTTTCGATGATGATATGTTCGGGCGGGTTGGGCCGATCGAGCAGCTTCAGCATCGTCGGCAGGAAATCGTCGGCGACGGTGCAGCAGATACAGCCATTGGCGAGTTCGACGATGTCGTTCTCGGGACAGGCCTCTTCGTTGCAGCCCCGAAGCAGTTCGCCGTCTACTCCGACATCGCCAAATTCGTTGACGAGCAGCGCGAGCCGGCGACCTTTGGCGTTCTCGAGGAGATGCCGGATCAGCGTCGTCTTGCCCGCTCCGAGGAAGCCGGTGATGACGGTCGTCGGTATCCTGCTCATGCGCAAGCGCTCCGCCGGGTAGCGGACGGATCGACAGCAATGGCCTTCATCGGGACTCTCCCGGCACCTGAGCAGCGGTGGCGGGGCTTACCGTTCGATTGCCGAACGGCCGGCGCGCGACGACGGGCGGGCGCCAAAGGCACCCGTTGTCACACAACCGTGCGGCACCCGCCGCATCGTTCGTCGCTCAGACGGAGAGGAACCGTGCCGTGACCATCCCCTGGATCAAGGCAAGAGCGACCGGTGCGTTGGCAGGTCTCCTGGCTTGCGGGTCACAGCTTGGTGCACGGCCTTCCCGGGGGCCCAAAGGCCTTCCCAGTGACTGTCCGCCTACCCGAAGGTCGGCCGACGATGGCACCTCGCTCACCGCTCACAGTTGCAGGGACAGCTGCGGATTAGGGATTGGTTCCCGCACCGCATTCCCATTTTAAGCCCTTTCGGGCACCAGCGCGATCTATGAGCCGAACGAAATCGATCGGCCCGACATGGCGCATAATCGGAATTGAGGCGCAGGCCAATCATTCATTGCGCCGCCCCGGCAGATCCGACCGCGCGCGGTCGGATCTGCCGGGGCGGGGGGGGGCGATCTGCTCCACTGCCATGTGTTCCGTACTTTCGTCATGTCTTTCCCGACCGGGGAGGCCGCTTCTTGCGCAGATATCGCCAACCCACGACAGCGCCGCTGGCCGACACGATCAGCCCGGCAATCGACAACAGGATCATCAGCCCGTCTCGCAACAGCCGATGTTCGAGCAGGATCGGCAGATCGAAGCTGTGCAGCGCACTGAACAGCCAGCGATATGTGCGGCGTCCTTGGTTGGAGTGGCCGAGCAGCACGCCCGTCGCGGGATCGATGTACAGCCAGCTTGCCTGCGGGTCATCGAAGGTCAGCCGCAGCACCGGCAGCGGCCGGTCGTCGCGGCGCGGGTCGCCCGTGGCATACCAGTAGAGGTCATATTGCGTGAGCAGAGCGGCTTCCACCAATTGGCCCTCCCTTACCGACCCTCTGGCTAGTTTCGTCAGCGCTTCCACGCTGTGGCGAACCGGGGCCGCGGTTACGCCATCCAGCGCCCTGCCGCGATTCTCCGCATCGACGGCCAGGATCGTCGGCCGGCCGCCGATGGTGAGGAAGCGCAACTCACGCGCGCCCTCCGCCATTCCGGCGAGCGCCGCGAGGTTGGTGGAGGCGAAGCGGGGAGGCTGCTCACCGGCGTAGCGCTCGCCGATTTCGGCGCCGCCTTGGCCCATTGCCCCGAAGGGGCTCATCGATATCCAGCCGCTGAAAACCCATGTGATAAGGAACACGCCCCCGATCAGCCCGGTGATGTGGTGCCACTTCATCCAGCCCCGATAGGGACTGACGGAACTAGACCTGTATCGCGTCCATATCCGCAGGCGCAGAATGCCGATCCACATACCCATGATCGCGCCGACCGTGCCGATGCCCGATGCCCAGATCACCGTCTGCCGCCAGGGTTCCTGACAGATCCGGAGCATTTCGAAATAGATCCAATGCGGTACGGCGCCCAGCCAGTTCCAGAAGCGCTCCCGGCGATCGGTGTTCTGGACGATCTCACCGGTCTTCTGCGCAACATAGATGTCCGTGCCCAGGCCATCGGCCATCCGGACCCGCCAGAAGGGGGCGATCTTCGCATAGGCCCTCGTCACCACCCATTGGTCGTGCTCCACCAGTTCCGCCGATTCGGCGGCGGCCCTCGTCATCGCCTCGGCAATGTCGATCGCCCGGTTGCGGCTGACCGGACCCAATAGTGCGCCAGTCCGCGCCGAAACCGCGTGCCGGCCATCCTTGTCGGTCATCCGATACACCGGTTCGTGGCCCGTCATCTCAAGGCGCATATCGTCCGGAAAAATGGGTGCACCCAGTTTGGACAGCGCCTCATCCGGGCGGACCTTGACCTGCTCCCAGTCGATCGGTGCCGCTCGCGAGACACGCTCCGCATTCCGGAAGGACGGGAAGGGGACGTACATCATCACCACGCCCGACAGGAACCAGATCGCGAAGAGCGCACACAGGACGATTCCGGTCCAGCGGTGGCTCCAGTAGAGCCACCGCTTTCCCCTTTTCCACATTGCGTCAGAACGCAGCATTGATCGTGAACTCGACGTTGCGCGGATCGCCGAGTACCCACTGGCTGGTGCCATAGGTCGCGCGCGGATAGACTTCGTCGAACAGGTTCCGAACACGCACCCCTGCGCTCACCCCATCCATGAAGGCCCAGCGCAGACCCAGGTCGGTAAGCGTGTAGGACGGCAGCCGGCGCATATTGGCGGCATCCTGGAAGCGGCTGCCGACATAGCTGAGGCCGCCATCGATTACCCAGCCATCCGCGAACTCCCAACTTGCAAAGGCGTTCGCGGTCTTTGCCGCGACGTTCGCGGGCCGGTTTCCGGCGCGCTGGAAACGGACGCCGCCCACCGATTCCGCGAAGTCGTCATAGCGCGCCTTCAGCAGCGATCCGTTGAGGCTGACGCTGAAGCCCTTCAGGGGTTCGAGGAAGAAGCTAGCCTCGATGCCCTTGGACGATTGCTGGCCGACCTGAGTCTGGACCGTCGGGATTAGCGGATCCGATGACAGCAGACGCTTCTTTGTGATCGTGTAAGCCGCAAAGGTCCATTGGCCCTTGCCGTCCCAGAAGACATGCTTGACGCCGCCTTCCCACTGATCGCCGGTCGAAAGGTCGAACGCGCTTTGGGCGAGGCTTGTGGAGACGAGCGCACCCACCGGATCGGCTGCGGTGGCATAGGAGGCGTAAAGCGACAGGCCCGGCGTCGGGTTGAACACCGCGCCGACGCGGTAGGTCACGGCATCGGGAGTTGCGGAGAAATTGTTCGCGCGGTTGACATAATCGTCCTTTGTGATCTCGGGCCGGTCATAGCGAATGCCGCCGATCACCGAGAGGCCATCGCTGAACGCCAGCCGGTTCTCGGCGAAGATCGCATATTGGCGGATCCTGTTGATGTAGCGGGTCTTGGTCGCGGCATTGCCGGTCTGATCGATGAACGCGCCGACGATCGGGTTGACGATGGACACCAGCCTGGTCGCGTTATTGCCCGAGTTGCTGACGTTCTTGTAGCTGATCCGGTTATAATCGGCGCCGATCACCAGCCGGTTTTCGATGCCTCCCCCGAGATCATTGGAGAAGGCGGCGGTCGTCCGGTTCCCGGTCTGCTTCTGGATATGGTAGAGTTCGAGGAAGCTCGACTGACGGATTCCCGCCGGCGTGGTGCCGGTCGCCGCGACATAAGTCGCGTTCTCTGAATTGTGCCAATATTTGTTGGCGCTCAGATGATAGAAGGTGCTGCGGACCGAAACCGTCTCGCTCGGATCCCATTCGAGCTTCGCCTGCGTCCAGTTGTCGCGAAAGCGCAATTCTGCGTCGGTGACGTTGTAATTGTTCTTGCGGATCGACCTGTCGAGGCGGTTGTCGATCAACGGCACGCCGAACCAGACACGCGGCTTCTGCCGGCTGAAATCTTCCGAGACGGTGATTGCCAGGCTCTCGGTCGGGCGGACGCGCAGCGCACCGGACAGGGCGATCGCGCTGGAATCGCCACGCGTCATCCAGCCATCGGACCGGCGATAGCTGGCATCCACGCGATAGCCGATCATGTCGTTCAACGGGCCGCCGCTGCCCCCGGCAATATTCCGGAAACCGAACGACCCCACGCCGGCCCGGAAACTGTGCTGTAGGGGGTCGCCCGGCTGCTTTCGAACGACGTTGACGGCGCCACCGATGGCACCTTCGCCGTAGAGGACCGAAGCCGGACCACGCAGCACCTCCACCGACTCCGCCATCCAGGGATCGGCCGGAAAGGTCAGCGTGTTGTTGTACATGCGCATGCCGTCGTAGAGCGTCATCACCGAGTTGGTGCCGGTGAAGCCTCGCGCGCTGAGACCGAAGCCGAACACCCCGGACGTGTTGACGATGCCGGTCGCGCGCGCCGCGGCATCCTGGATCGTCAGGTCGCCGCGCAGCCGGATCGCATCGCCTTCGATGATCTCGACGCTCGCCGGGGTCTGGAGAATTGTCAGACCGAGACGGCTGGCGCCTTCACTCTCCTTCCGCAACTGCAGCATATCGTTGGCACCGGTAACGATGATGCTCTGCTCCTCCGTAGCAGCCTCGGCATTGCCTGCATGGACAGCCGAAAGTGAAAAGGGCGCAAAAGCGCAGCCCGCGAGCAGGCAAAGGGTCTTGGTAGTAGACATTACAAAAGGTCCCCCGTTGCGAATGACGCAAGACGAGGCCCTGCCGACGTACGCATGGCACGACGACCCGCATGGCCCGCGACGCCGCAACGCGCCACGTTCCAGACGGAGCGGTCCCCGCCGCTCGTTCGTCGCTCAGACGGAAATCACCGTGCCCCGGCCATCCCCTGGACCAAAGCAAGAGCGACCTGACGCCGGCAGGTCTCCTGGCTCACGGGTCATCGCTTGATGCACGGCCTTCCCAGGCCTCGCATGATTTAGCGTCCGGCCCAGTGGCTGGCGGCTCGGGGCATGGTAGCCAGGCCGCACATGTGCATCGCGCTCGCCGCTTACAGTTGCAGGGACAGCTGCGGATTTGAGTGACACCGACTCTCATCGGCTCACCCGCACCGCATTCCCATTTTAAGTCCTTTCGGACACCGGCGCGATCTATGTCCAAGCATGGCTTTCGAGCCTTGCCTGGACGAAGCGCCATTAGGAGAGTCGATACTGGGCCGCAAGACCAGGTCTCCATATTCAGCTTTCCGGCGGGCGCAGTTCTGGCGCGGTTCCTTTCTCAAATATACTCCGACAGGAGCTTGGCAGGGCGAGCAACGAAGCGGGCAGGCTGCCATGGGCTGAAGAGGAGATATGCGAGCGGGCGCGTTCTCTGGAATGCCGTCCAAACCGCTTGCTCTCCTCCAACCGCGATTTTAGTTTGCCCGATCAGTTGGATAGGGGCGGCGAGATTTCATGGCTTCAGAAGCGGCCATCAGAAGCCTTAAACTGCGCAGCATGGCCATATTGGTCGCCACTTTTTCGATCTTCGCCGCACTGTTTCTCTTTTCATGGGATTCAGGCTGGGAGGCGCGATATCAGCGCTTCGGCGTTCCGACTGTCCCATATCCCGGCGCTGACTCCCGGACCATACAGGTGGCCGCCTACTGTGCTAGCCGCGGTTTTTCATATATCGCTCCGAATGATTGTTCGAAGCGCGCAGAGATCGTGGTGTCGATCTATCCCGAAGCAGTGGTTCCGCTGCTCAACTATCCTTCTTTGTGGCCGCGCTTTTATGGCCTGTTCGGCGACTATTCGGAATCCTTCTACCGTCTTTTCTGGATAGCCAATGCGCTTCTGTTCGTGGGCGCCGTTGCGTTGCTCTCATGGCGGTACTCGGCGCTTGCATTCCCTCTGGCGATTTTCAGTCCCGTTGCGCTGCTGGCCGTCGAAAGAGGAAATATCGACGCGTCCGTCTTTTTCGTGACTTTCGCCCCGATGGCCCTTCTGCCGCTGCGTGCGAAACGGTCTCTGGGCTTCTTCCTGGGCCTCGCTACGGCGCTAAAGCTCTATCCCGTCTTCTCGCTTGCTGCGCTCGTGCATCGCCGAAAGCCATGGGTGGATTGGCGCCTGGGGGTGGGCCTCGCCCTAGCCGCGCCTTTGATCGTCCTGTCAGTCCGCGAAATGCCTGAAATGGTAGCAAGAACGCCGCAAGCCTTCTCGACCGCTTATGGACTGATGTCCGCCCGCTTCGCGCCGCACCTCGGTCCCTATGCGGACTGGTCCTATGCGGCGATCCTGCTCTATGCAGCGATCTGGCTGTTCGCCGTCATCAGGGTCCCGGATAGGCTCAGGCAGCGAGCGGACTTCCTTGACGACATGAAAAGGATGGATGAACGCGCCACGGGAATAACACTTGTTTCGCTGTGCATATTCCTCGGTACCTTTATGGTCTTCACGAACTGGGCCTATCGGCTCATCTTCCTGATACCGGCTTTCATCGTGCTGGCAGGCAGGCTGCGCAGCCCCATTTCAAAAGCGATTTGCGCCAATATCCTGTTTATCTGGTGGATTCCCATCCTGCCTCATGGCTGGTTCTTCGAGAATCTCGGCTGCTATTCGCTAGCCCTGCTGGGCTCCGTATTTGCGATCGCTGTCTGGTCTCACGGGGGCGGCAAGGCTGGCGGGCACGCCACGGTGTCCGGTCGCGGAGAGATTTCGCCGCTGCTGAAGCCTTCAGACGTCACCTGATCATCCGCCCGCGCGGGCTTATGTTCGCGCATAGGCATCCCCGCCTTTGGCGCGTCGCAGGGGGCGCCTCGGCCCTTATGATCTGCCAGGCTACCGCAGCAATTCCCCCGCGATGATCACCTTGCGGATCTCGGTCGTGCCCGCGCCGATCTCCAGCAGCTTGGAGGCACGGTAGAGGCGGTTGATCTCGGACTCGCGCATATAGCCGGTGCCGCCGAAGATCTGGACGGCGTCCGACACGACGCGGGTGCATTGTTCGGCGGCGTACATGATCGCCGCGGCGGTCAGCTTGTGGATCTCGCCGCGCCCGCCTGCGCCATGGTCCAGCGCATTGGCCTCGGCCAGGGTACGGTAGCAGAAGGTCTTCATCGTCTCGACGGCGACATACATCTCGGCGAGCTTGCCCTGCACCAACTGGAAGTCGCCGATCGGGCGGTCGAACTGGGTCCGCGTCTTCGCATAGTCGATCGCGAGGTCGAGGGCGCGTTCGGCCATGCCGACGTTGATCATCGCGACGATCGCGCGTTCGAGGTCGAGGCCGCTCATCACGACGCCGACGCCCTTGTTCTCGGTGCCGACCAGGTTGGCCGCCGGCACGACGCAGTCGTCGAACAGCAGTTCGGCGGTGGTCGATCCCCGGAACCCCATCTTGTCGAGCTTCTGCGCGACCTTGAAGCCGGGGAAATCCTTCTCGACGACGAACGCCGATATGCCCTTCGCGCCCGCCGCTCGATCGGTCTTGGCATAAACCAGGATGACGTCGGCGACCGGGCCATTGGTGATGTACAGCTTGCGCCCGTTGAGGACATAATTGTCGCCGTCGCGCCGCGCGGTGGTCGCCATCGAGCCGAGGGCGTCCGAACCCGCGCCAGGCTCGGTGAGGCCGAGGCAGCCGATCATGCTGCCGTTGCACAGGCCCGGCAGATAGCGCGCGCGGATATCCGCCGAGGCATTGCGCGCTATGTTGTTGAGGCAGAGATTTTCATGCGCCACATAGCTGAGCGCGATCGAGTGGTTCCAGCGCGCCAGACCCTGCGCAATCAGCCCCGACGTGAAGAAATCGCTGCCGGCGCCGCCCTCCTCCGGCGAGACGGTCACGCCGAGGAAGCCCATTTTCCCGAGCAGCGGCATGACATGGTCGGGCCACCACTCCTCATCGTCCATCCGCGCCTGGAGCGGGCCGAGTTCGTCGCGCGCGAAGCCGCTGGCAAGATCGAGGATTTCCTGCTGCTCGGGCGTCAGGCCGAATGCCGGTTGCGGGGCGTTGGGGAGGGCGGGCGCATTCATGGCGATGCTCATCCTTCGTGACAGGTCGACGATGCGCGGGCGAAGGCCGGCGGCAGATCAGGGTTGAAGGTCCGGTGGCGCATCATGCGCCCTTCCAGTCGGGCTTGCGCTTCTCGGCAAAAGCGCGCGGTCCTTCCTGCGCATCCTGGCTGCGATAGGCGGTTTCCCAGGCGTGCCGGGCGGCGCGTAGGGCCGCGGTCTTGCCCATTTCGGTCGCCAGATGGACGGTCTCCTTGGCCGCCAGGACGGACAGCGGCGCGTTCGCCACGATCGTACGGGCGAGCGCGAGCGCTTCGTCGATCAGTCGCTCGGGCTCGGCCACCCGGTTGACCAGCCCGATCTCATAAGCGCGCTGTGCGCTGATCGGTTCACCGGTCAGAACGATTTCCATGAAGATGCGCTGCGGGATCATGTGGATCAGCGGCGCCGCCCAGGGCGAGCCGCGCCCGACCTTCGCCTCGGTGATCGCGAAGCGCGCGGTGGTCGAGGCGACGCACAGGTCGCAGGCCTGCGCGATCAGCCAGCCGCCGGCATAGGCAACGCCATTGACCGCCGCGATCGTCGGCTTGGTCACGGTCAGGTTGTCGCCGGGAACCGGAAACATCGAGGGCGGCGGAACGACCAGCTTGAACTCGGCCATTTCCTTCAGGTCGCCGCCCGCGCAGAAGGCCTTGTCGCCGGTCGCGGTGAGGATCGCCACCTTCAGTGCAGGGTCTCGCTCGAAACGCTCCCACCCCGCGAACAGACCCTCGCGGACCTCGCGCCCCAGCGCATTCCGCGCTTCGGGGCGATCGATGGTGAGGATCGCAATGCCGGGTTCGGGCACGTCGAAGCGGACGGCGTCGGTCATTCAATATCCTCTCGTCATGAGCGCATGCGCATCGCGTTCGAGGCTTTCCCGGAAATCGGGATGGGCGATGGCGATCAGGCGCCGCGCGCGTTCGGCGAGCGAGGCCCCCTTCAGCTCGGCAGCACCATGTTCGGTGACAATGATGTCGGCTTCGCTGCGGGCCGTGGTCACCGGTCCCGACAGGGCCGTGACGATCCGGCTCGCAGCACCGCCCTGCGCGGTCGATGGCAGGGCGATGATCGACCGGCCGCCGCGCGACCGGCTCGCGCCGCGCACATAGTCCACCTGGCCGCCGGTGCCGCCCATATAGGCGCCGCCGATCGCCTCGGCGTTGATTTGCCCGGTGAGGTCGACCTCGATCGCCGAGTTGATTGAGACCAGCTTCGGCAAAGCGCTCAATATCGCATCGCCATGGGTGATCTCGGACCCGCACAGCCGCACGGCCGGGTTCTCGTGGACGAAGTCGTAGAGCCGCTGGGTCCCGATGAAGGCGCCGGTGATCGATATGCCGCGATCGACCGTCTTGGTGGCGTTGGTTATCGCGCCGGCTTCGACGAGATCGACGAAGGCGTCGCCGATCATGCCCGTGTGAATGCCCAGATCGCGCCGATCGACCAGCAGCTGGGCGATGGCGTCGGGCACGGCGCCGATGCCGAACTGCAGGATCGACCCGTCCTCGATATAGGCGGCGCACAGGGCCGCCGTCGCCCGGTCGGCGTCGCCGATGCGCGCGGGCGGAACGGTGACCAGCGGGCGGTCGCTGGGCACGACATAGTCGATCTCCGATGCATGCAGCATATGATCGCACGGCACATTGGGTACCTGCGCGTTGACTTCGGCGATGACGACCCGCGCCTCGGCAACCGCTTTGCGGACATAGTCGTTGATCACGCCATAGCTGTGCCAGCCATTGGCATCGGCCGGGCTGACCTGAACGAGGGCGACATCGCAGCCGATCAGACCCTGGCTGATCATGCTGCCGATCTGGCCGACATGGCAGGGGATGATGTCCAGCACGCCGGCCTTGGACAGGCTGCGCAACGAGCCCAGCGCCCCCATGCTCGAAAAGCGGATATGGTCGGCATGTTCCGGCTTGATGACGCCCGAGAAGCTCGATCCGGCAAAGGCGGACAGCGGGCCGAGCGCCGCGCGCTGGTCGAGGATCGCCTCGATCAGCGTCAGCGGCTCTCCGCAAGCCTGGCCCCAGACGATCGCGTCGCCGGGCTTGATGATGCCGCTGAAATCCAGCGCCTCGGCTTCGATCGTGCGCGTCATGCGATACTACTCGTCGATCTTGAAATAGTCGGGCTTGGCGATGGTCCACTGATCGCCCCAGATCTGGTTGCCCCCGTCGACATGGACGACTTCGCCGGTCATGAAGGACCCGCCCTGGCCCCCGACCATGCAGACTGCGTCGGCGATCTCCTCGGCCTGGCCGAAGCGCTTCATGACGTTGGTCTGGATCATCGCCTTGACCGCTGCAGGGTCATAGGCGTTCATCCCGCTCGTCGAGATCAGGCCCGGCGCCACGCAATTGACGCGGATGTTCAGCGGCGCCCATTCGATCGCCACCGTCTTCGACAATGCGATGACCCCCGCCCGCGCCGCCGCGGTATGCGCGACGCCCGGCATGCCGCGCCCGGCGACCGCGACGACGTTGACGATCGACCCTGCCCTGCCCGCGGCGCGCCACCGCAGGGCGGCGGCCTGCATCATGTGCCACGTCCCCATCAAATTGGTGTCGATGACGGCGTTGAAACCCTTTGGCGCAATGTCGATCGCCGGGCTAGGAAACTGCCCGCCGGCATTGTTCACCAGCAGGTCGGGTCCCCCGAAGCGTTGCTCGATCGCCGCAAACAGCTGCGCGACGGCGTCGGGGTCGCGGATGTTGACCGGATGCACCAGAAGCTCGGCCTCGTATCGGGCGAGCGACGCGGCGGTTTCGTCGAGCTTGTCCGGCTTGCGGCCGCACAAGACGACATTGCCGCCGAGACGCGCTACCCAATGCGCTATGGCCCGGCCAAGCCCTGAGCCGGCTCCGGACACGACCACCGTCTGTCCGTCGAAATACCCGTCGCGCAGAGCGGGCGTGGCCGCCGCGAGCTGGTCGTCGGTTCTGCCATAGGCCGTCATATCTTGCGGTCCCGCCCTTCCCAATAAGGGCGCCGCAATTCGCGCTTCAATATCTTGTTCGCCGGCGTCAGCGGGAAGTCGCCCTCCCAGAAGGTGATGCTGCGCGGCACCTTGTAGCGCGCGATGAGGCTGCGGCAGTGGTCGATCAGCTCTTCCTCGCTCACCTGGACATCGTCGTGCAGGCGAACGATCGCGTGGACGGCCTCGCCCCATTTCTCGCTCGGGATGCCGATGACCGCGCATTGTCGGACGGCCTGGTGCAAGGCTAGCGCATTCTCGACCTCCTGCGAATAGACATTCTCTCCGCCCGAGATGATCATGTCCTTCACGCGATCGACGACATAGACGAAGCCCTCATCGTCCATCCGCCCGCCGTCGCCGGTGTGCATCCACCCGCCGCGCAAGGCGGCGGCCGTCTCCTCCGGGCGCCGCCAGTAGCCGAGCATCATGTTCTCGCCCCGGACAGCGATCTCGCCGACCTCGCCGCGCGGAACCTCATTGTCCTCCTCGTCGACGATCCTGATCTGTACGCCGACGGCGGCGCGCCCAGCCGCGCGATAGACGCCCCGTTTCCGATAGTCGCCGCGCAGGGCGTAGTCGGGCAGGATCGCGCACACCGGGGAGAGCTCGGTCATGCCATAGGCCTGAACGAAGCGCGCGCCCGGAAAGGCCTTCACGGCGCGGTCGAGCAAAGTCTCGGTGATGGGCGACGCGCCATAGAGGAGCGTGGTGAAGCTCGACGTGTCGGTCTTCGCGAAATCGGGATGTTCGATCAGCATCTGGATCACGGCGGGGACCAGCAGGCTTTCGGTCGCCCGGTGCGTCTCGATCAGGCGCAGCGCCTCGGCCGGCTCGAACTGCGGCATCACGATGGCCGTGCCGCCGCTGCCCATCAGCGACAGGCTGGGCCAGGTGCCGGCGGCGTGGAACATCGGGCCGTTGAGCAGATAGCGGGCGCTTTCGCCGAACAGCCCTTCGGCCCAGCACATCATCGCATCGCTGATGACGTTGCGATGGCTCAGCATCGCTGCCTTGGACCGGCCGGTCGTGCCGCCGGTATAACCGAGCTGGTAAAGATCGTCGCCGCCGCGCCCCGCATCCTCGCCGGGTGTATGCTCGGCGATCAGCGCTTCATAATGGGGTAGGCCGTTGTCGCTCTCGCCGATCGCGATCATCCGCAGCGACGGCCGGCCGGCATGGAGCTGACGCGCGGTGTCGAACATGCGGTCGTCGACGAACAGAAGGTCGGGTTCGCAATCCTCTATGCCATCGGCCAGTTCGGCGACCGACCAGCGCCAGTTCAGCGGTACCACCACCCCACCGGCGCGCGGGATCGCCGCGAGCAGCTCGAAATAGCGGTCGTTGGTCAGCGCGAGCACGGCCACGCGGTCGCCATTGCGCACGCCCATAGCACGCATCGCGGCGGCCATGCGCGCGACGCGGTCGGACAGTTCGCTCCAGCTGCGATGCCGGTCGCCGTCCAGCGTGGCCGGATGGCGCGGCCGAACCTGCGTCGTACGCGCCAGCATCGCGCTGATGCCGATCGACGGGCGCGGCGGAATGCCATGGTCAAAATCCGACATGATCGCCCCCCTTCAGCGCGAGCATCTCGCGAGCGTCTGCCGCCGTCGCGACCTCCAGTCCCAAGCCTTCCAGGATCTGACGCACTTTGGTAACCTGGCTGGCGTTCGATTCCGCCAGTTTGCCCGGGCCGATCCACAGATTGTCCTCCAGCCCCACCCGAACATTCCCGCCCATCGCCGCCGCCATGGCGGCGATCGGCATCTGCGACCGTCCGGCGCCCAGTACCGACCAGCGATATTGGTCGCCGAACAGCCGGTCGGCGGTGCGCTTCATGTGCATGACGTCGTCGGCATGGCTGCCGATGCCGCCGAGCAGGCCGAAGCAGGTCTGGATGAACAGCGGGGCCTTCACCAAGCCGCGCTTCCAGAAATGGTGGAGGTTGTAGAGGTGGCTGGTGTCGTAGCACTCGAACTCATAGCGCGCGCCGGTCTCGTTGATCGCGCGCAGCGCATATTCGATGTCCTTGAAGCTGTTCCGGAACACCAGATCGCGGGAGTTTTCGAGCATCTCCCGTTCCCAGTCGTGCGCGAAGCTGTCGAACCGCTCGAGCATCGGGAACAGGCCGAAATTCATCGACCCCATGTTGAGCGACGCGATCTCAGGCGCCCAGCGCACGGCCGGCGCGATGCGCTCCTCGATCGGCATGAAGGGTGATCCGCCCGTCGTCAGATTCACGACGACATCGCAGCGTTGCTTGATCATCCGCAAGAAGGGCTCGAACGCTTCCGGGCTCTGATCGGGGCGCCCGTCTTTTTCGTTCCGGGCATGAAGGTGGACGATCGAGGCACCCGCTTCGGCCGCGCCGATCGCGGCCTCGGCGATTTCCTCCGCCGTCACCGGCAGATGGGGCGACATCGACGGCGTGTGGATCGAACCCGTGACGGCGCACGTGACGATCACCTTGCGCGCCTGAGAGCCTGGCACTGCTTCTCTCCCCACTACCGATATCGTTTCCGGTTGACGCAAAGATGAACGACATTCATTATACTGTCAACGCGCTTCACGAGAATGGCGCAATGCCCGGGGGAGAATGCCGCACATGCCCAGAATCGCTGCGGAGAAGATGGAAGCGCGGCGCGAGTCGATCGTGCTCGCCGCACGATCCGTGTTCGTGGCGAAGGGATATGCCGCAGCGACCGTGACCGATATTGCCCAGGCGGCGGGCATCTCGGACGGGCTGCTCTACCGCTATTTCGGCGGCAAGCGCGAATTGCTGATGGAGGTGCTGGAGCTCTTCTACACCGACATCATAACGGGCACCGAGCGGGCGATCGGCCAGGAGCCGACTTTCCAGTGCAAGCTGGAGGTGCTGGTGCGGCGCCATCTGCAGGCCTTCGCCGACGACCCCGATCTGTGCCGGCTGTTCATCAGCGAGGTCCGGACGCTCGACGACTATGTCGGCTCGACGACGCAGGAACTGAACCGCCGCTATACGCATATCCTGACGAACCTGATCGCCTGGGGGCAGGAGCGCGGCTTCATCGCCGCCGACACCGATCCGCGGCTTGCCCGCGACTTTCTGTTCGGAGGCATTGAGCATCTGGCCTGGCGGGAGATTGCCAATGGCAGGGCGATCGACGTCGCCCACCGCACCGCCCAGGTCGTCCGTCTGTTGATGGCGGGTCTCAAGGGGAGCGACATCGCATGACGGCGCGTCCTTTCACGTCGGTGCTCGTCGCCAATCGCGGCGAAATTGCCGTGCGCATCCTGCGGACGGTGCAGGCGCTCGGGATGGAGGGCATGGTCGTCTATCACGCCGCCGATGCCGGCTCGCCGGCCGTGCGGATGGCCGACCGGGCGATCGAAATCGAGGGCCCGACGCCTGTGGCGGCCTATCTCGATGCGGCCCAGATCGTCGCCAAGGCGAGCGCGGCGGGGGCGGAAGCGATCCACCCCGGCTATGGGTTCCTCTCGGAGAATGCCGAGTTCGCGAAGGCCGTCGCAGCGGCCGGCATGGTCTTCGTCGGGCCGACACCCGAGGCGATCGAGCTGATGGGCGACAAGGTGCGCGCGCGCAATTTCGTCGAGGCGCGAGGCTTTCCCGTGGCGCCCTCTGCAATCGAGGATGACGATCCGGCCAGTTTCGTCGAGCGCGCCAGGGCGGTCGGGGCACCGCTGCTGATCAAGCCCTCGGCCGGCGGCGGCGGCAAGGGCATGCGGATCGTGCGCGATCTCGACCTGCTCGACGAGGAGATCGAGCGGGGCCGTTCGGAGGGGCTCCGCTATTTCGGCGATGGCCGGCTCTATGCCGAACGCTATGTCGAGCGTCCCCGGCACATCGAGGTTCAGGTCCTGGGCGATGCCCATGGCAATGTCGTCCACCTGTTCGAACGCGAATGCTCGATCCAGCGGCGCTTCCAGAAGGTCGTCGAGGAAAGTCCCTCGCCGGGTCTGACGCCCGAAGAGCGGACGCGCATCTGCGAGGTGGCGGCGGGCATCGCGCGCGCGGCCAACTATCGCAATGCCGGCACCGTCGAGTTCATCTACGGCGCGGGTGAGTTCTACTTCCTCGAAATGAACACCCGGCTCCAGGTCGAGCATCCGGTGACCGAGGAGGTGACGGGCGTCGACCTCGTCGCCGAACAGCTGCGGATCGCGATGGGTGCGCCGCTCGGCTACGCGCAGAACGACGTTCGAATCCAGGGCCATGCGATCGAGCTTCGCCTCTACGCCGAGGACTCGGCGCGCGACTTCTCGCCCACGACGGGCCCGATCCTCGCTTATCGGCCTCCCGACGGCATTCGCGTCGATTCCGGCATCGCCGAGGGGAGCGCGGTGACCGCCAATTTCGATCCGATGCTCGCCAAAGTGATCGTCCATGGCGACAGCCGCGCGCAGGCGATCGAGCGGGCGAAGCAGGCTCTGGCCGACTTCGTCCTGCTCGGCTGCAAGACCAATGCGGGCTTCCTCCATAGGCTGCTGGCCGATCCCGATTTTGCGGCGGGCGACATGCACACCGGCTCGATCGCCGAGAAGCCTTGGCTGGCGCAGGAGCCGGAGCTCGACCAGCAGCGCTTGATCGAACTGCTGGGGGCGGCGGCATTGCTGCTGGTGCCCGTGCGCACTGCGGCGGATGCGGTGTCGCTGCAGCATGCGGCAATGGGGGCCTGGCGGAACTGAGATGCAGCATCATATTTCCGTCAACGACGTTCCCCATCGCCTGTGGCTAGGTCGCTCTGCGGACGGCTATGTCCTGCACATCGCGGACGCGGTTGCGCCCGTCGCGCTGCGGCATGATTCGAGCGGGCAGGTCATCCTCGAAGCCAACGGACGTCAGGTGCCGATGGTCATCGCCGTCGATGGCGACGTCATCCATATCCACCTGGATGGCGAGGCTTATCGTCTCGCCTATACCGATGCGGCCACTTTCCATGCGGCGGCCGCCGGCGGGGCGGCCGGCAATGTCGTCAGGGCGCCGATGCCCGGCGTGGTCATCGCCAGCCCGGTTGCAGAGGGTGATGTGGTTGCGGCTGGCGACACGCTGATCGTTATCGAAAGCATGAAGTTGGAAACGGCGATCAAGGCACCGCGTGCCGGCACTGTAGAGACCGTTTCTTTCACGCTCGGCCAGACGTTCGATCGCGACGCCATATTGGTCAAGCTGGTCGCGGAGGGAGAATAAGGTGGCCAGGATTCTCTCCGCGCTCGACACCGCGTCCGATCCGTTTCGCGCGAACAGCGCGCACAACAAGGGGCTGGCCGAAGAGCTGCGCAGACGCCAGCACGCCGTCCGCCGCGAACGGCCGCAGCGGGACATCGATCGGCTCGCGCGACAGAACAAGATGTATCCGCGCGACCGTCTCGAGGCGCTGCTCGACCCCGGCACGCCCTTCCTCGAATTCTCCACGCTTGCCGCCAACATGGCCTATGATGGCGAAGCGCCCGGCGCCGGCCAGATTTCCGGCATAGGCATCGTCGCGGGGCAGGAAGTCGTCATCCACGCCGACGATTCCTCGATCAAGGGCGGCGCGTGGTATCCGCTTTCGGTCAAGAAGATCGTTAGGGCCCTCGATATCGCGATCGAGAATCGCCTGCCGATGATCCACCTGTGCGACAGCGCGGGCGGCTATCTCCAGCTGCAGCGCGAATTGTTCGCCGACCGCTATTATGCGGGCCGCATCTTTCGCAACCAGTCGATCCTGTCGAAGATGGGCGTGCCGCAGCTGGCCGTCGTCCTGGGCCATTGCACGGCCGGCGGCGCCTATATCCCGGCGCTCAGCGATTACAGCGTCATCGTTCGCGGGACCGGTGCGATTTTTCTCGGCGGCCCGCCGCTGGTGAAGGCTGCGACCGGCGAGGTCGTGACCGTAGAAGAGCTGGGCGGTGCGGACATGCATACCACCGTCTCGGGCACGGCCGACTATCCCGCCGCCAGCGAAGCCCATGCGCTGGCCATTGCGCGGGAGATCGTCGGCAGCTGGACGCCGGCGGTGAAGACCGAAATCGACCGGATCGCGCCCGAAGAGCCGCATTATGATCCGCAAGAACTCTACGGCATATTGCCGCGCGACAGCCGCACCGCCTTCGACATGCGTGAACTCGTCGCGCGGATCGTCGATGGCAGCCGCTTCCACGAATATCAGCCCGCTTACGGCACCACACTGATCTGCGGCTATGCGCGCATCTGGGGCTACAAGGTCGGCATCCTCGCCAACAACGGCGTCCTGTTCAACGACAGCTCGCTCAAGGGTGCCCATTTCATCCAGCTGTGCGACAAGAACCGGACGCCTTTGCTGTTCCTGCAGAACATCACTGGCTTCATGGTCGGCAAGGAGTATGAGCGCCGCGGCATTTCCAAGGATGGCGCCAAGCTGATCATGGCGGTCTCGGGTGCCAGCGTTCCCAAATTCACGATCAACTGCAACGGGGCTTTCGGCGCGGGCGTCTACGGCATGTCGGGCCGGGCCTTCGACCCGCGCTTCCTGTTCAGCTGGCCCGGCAGCGGTACCTCGGTGATGGGAGCGGAGCAGGCGGCCAATGTCCTGTCGGAAATAAAGATCCGCCAGCTCGAGCGCGAGGGGCGAACATTGTCCGAAGCTGAGATCGCCGCGATCCGCGACCCGGTGCTCGAAGATTATAAGCGCGAGCAGAGCGCCTATTACGCAACCTCGGAGCTCTGGGACGACGGAATTCTCGATCCCGTCGACACGCGCAACGCGCTTGGCATGTGCATTTCGGCATCACTCAACGCCCCGATCGACCCGCCCCATTATGGCGTCTTCAGGCTTTAAGGAGCGGCTCATGTCCGACGATTTTCGACTGCTGCCCAGCGACGAGTTTCCCCACACGCCGGATGCGGCCATCAATTATAATGAAAGCATCTACAGCAACGCGTTCGACCGGAAGACGGGGGTCGGCGGATGGATGCGCGTCGGTAATCGGGTCAACGAAGGCTATGCCGAAAAATCGGTCGTGCTCTATCTTCCCGATGGTCGTGTCGCCTGCGCTTTCGGGCGGCCGAAAATCTCGACCAATGCCGTGTTCGACGCGGACGGCCTGAAGGTGGATATCGTCGAGCCCTTCCGCCATCTGCGGCAGAGCTATGTCGGCGAGATCATGGTTCTGGACGATCCTGCAATGCTCCGCGACCCGTCGACGCTGTTCGAGAGAGCCGATCGCGCACCTGCCGACATCGTCTGGGATCACAAATCTTCCTGGCCGCTCCACGGGGGAGAGCCGACGCGCGACGATGTCCGCACCATGTACGGACGGGATTTTTCGCGTGGGCATTTCAACCAGCATAGCGTGGTGACCGGTCATGTCGCGATCGGCGACGAGCGCTGGGAGGTGGATGGCTTCGGCTGGCGCGACCATAGCTGGGGGCCGCGCTACTGGCAGAATCTGTTCATCCATCGGCTTTTCATGGCGACATGGCCGAGCGGGAGAGGCGTAAGTCTGCTCAAGATATTCTCGCCCGACGGCGTGGGGCGCTCGGAAGGTGCGTTGCTGATCGACGGGGAATATCATGAGGTGATGGACCTGTCCGTCGTCACCGACTGGGACGACAACAAGGAGCCCGCCCGGATCGGCATTGCGGTGCGCACGGCGACCCGGTCGGAGCGGATCGACATAGAGGTCATCACGGCGGCACCGCTGCGCAACCGACGCAAGGACGGGGATGTGACGCTGATGTCGCGTATCATCGAAGCCAATGCCCGCTATCGCTGGAATGGCGAGGAAAGCTGGGGAATGGTCGAATATATCGAGCGGGTCGATGATGGCCGACTGGCCGGCTGGCCGGTCTGATGACAGCGCAAGCGACCGAGCCTCTGGCGGCGCATGCCGATCTGATCGCGGCGGTGCGGCGCAGGCTCGGCAGCGGCGTCGACGTCGAGAACATCGCCATCCCGACGCTTGGCGGTATCAACCGAACGATCCTGTTCGACGTGGTCGATCGGGGACATGCCCGGCGCTACGTTTCGCGGCAGGAAACCTATGTCGATCCGGACAGCCCCTTCCTGCCGACCGGTGACCAGTTCCGCGCTATGCGGATCGCGTTCGACCATGGGTTGCCTGTGCCCGAGCCGGTCTTCGAATATGATACGACGGACGGCATGGGAAACGGCTTCGTCACCGCCTTCGCGGCGGGCGAGACCATGCCGAAGCGCATTCAGACCGGCGCTGCTTTCGACGCGGTTCGTCCACGGCTCGTCGGAGAGGCGGCGGACATATTGGCCCGGATTCACGCCCTGCCGCTGGCCGGCTTCGACTTTCTGGGCCATCGGCCTGGTAGCGTCGACACCCTGTCTGCGCACCGCGATCTCTATGACGGCTATCGCCAGCCGCGTCCCGCGATCGAGGCGGGCTTTCGCTGGCTGGAGCGCAACCGGCCCGACACCGTCGACCGCGCTTTCCTCCATGGTGACTTTCGCCTCGGCAATCTGATGGTCGACGCCGCGCTTGGCATATCGGGGGTACTCGACTGGGAATGCGCGCATCTGGGATCTCCGGCGGAAGACCTTGGCTGGTTTTGTACCCGGTCGTGGCGCTTCGCAGGCCCGAATCGTCCGGCTGCGGGGCTGGCGTCGCGGCAGGACCTGCTCGATGCCTATCGCGCGGCGGGCGGAGGTTTCTATGATGCCGACGAAATCCGCTACTGGGAGATCTTCGGCCTCGTGCGGTTCGCGGTGCTGAACATGATGCAGAATCACGGGCATGTTTCGGGTCAGCGGCGCGGCCTCGTCTATGCGGCCTGCGGGCGGAACACGGCCCTCGTCGAATATGATCTGCTGATGACCCTGGCAGGCCACTATGACTGACGCGCTGCGGCCGCAGTCCCCCGACATGGGCGACATCCTGCGCACGGTTCAGGCCTTCCTCAAGGAGTGCGAGCCGCAGCTGGCGGCCGAGAGCCGCTACAAGGCTCAGGTCGCGTCCTATCTGCTGGGCATCTGCGAACGCGAGATCGCTCATGGCCCGCTGCGGCGGGAAGGGGCCGACGCGCTCTGTGCCGACATTCGTGCGGGCCGGCACGACGGCAATTGGGAAGCGCTGCTCGATCAATTGCTCGACGAGACGCGTGCGGCCGTGCGGGTCACGAAACCGAGCCATATGGGAGAGAAGGCGTGAGCGGCGTCCAGTTGACCGTCAAGGATGGCGTCGCCCGGATCCTGTTCGAGGACGCGGCGGGCCGCAACGCCGTCAGCCTCGATTTCTGCCGCGCCTTCGCCCGTGCCACGCGCCAGGCCATCACCGACCCGGATGTGAAAGTCATCCTTCTATCCGCCAAGGGCCGCTTTTTTTCGGTCGGTGGCGATCTGGCGGACATGCTCGCCCATGCCGACACGGTGCGCGACCATGTCCATGAGATGACCGACCTGTTTCATGTCGGCATCCGGCATCTGCACCATGCTCCGGTTCCGGTCGTGGTCGCGCTGCACGGCATGGCGGCGGGCGGCGGCATGAGCATAGCGCTGGCCGGCGACCTGATCGTCGCGGGGAAGTCGGGCAAGTTCAACAGCGGCTACACCCGCTCGGGTCTCACGCCCGATGGCGGGCTCAGCTGGCTGCTGCCCCGGCTCGTGGGCGCTACCCAGGCCTTCCGTATCATGGCGCTCAACCCGACGATCGGGTCGGAAGAGGCCCTGCGGCTGGGCCTGGTCAGCAAGGTGGTCGAGGATGCCGATCTCGACGAGGAGATCGAGGCGATGCTCGCGGCGCTCCGTGCCATGCCCACCGGCGTGCTGGGAACGCTTAAGCGATTGATGCACGAAGGGGCGGGACGGAGCTTCGAGGCGCAGCTTGACATCGAGGGCGACATGATCGCGCGGCGGGCCGAGGATCCGGAGACGCTGGCGATTTTGCTGTCCTTCCTGTCGGGCGGGTGATCGCCTAGCGCCCGTCCGCCCGGGCGATATGCGCGGCGAAACCCGTGCCGCCCGGGATGTCGTGCTTCAGGACCTGACGGTCGTCATAGTCACCGCCATTTTCGCTGCGGTATCCGATCGGGGCTGCGTCGAAGATCGACAGCAGACGCCCGACATAATCGGTCGCCAGCCTGTCCGCCGTTTCTTCCGTCAGGCGCGTCGTCTGGAACGCCACCCAGGGCGCCACCACCTCCAGACCGACATAATGCAGGATGCCGTGGTTGATCGGGAACAGCAGGTCGTCGATCGGTCCGTGAATGCCCCGCGCGCCGAACTGCGCCTCACGGCCGCCGGTCGTGACCGCCAGCATTGCGCGCCGTCCCGCAAGGAGCCCCTCGCCATAGCGCAGCCATTGGCCGCTGCCGTCCTTGGGAACGCCGATCGCGAAACCGGTAGCGAACACCCGGTCGACCCAACCTTTCAGGATCGCCGGCATCGAGAACCACCAGAGCGGGAATTGCAGGATGATGGCGTCGGCCGCGAGCAGCCGGGCCTGCTCGGTCGCGATATCCTCGCTTTGCTCGCCCTGCGCCTGCGCCATGCCGGACTCGCGATGGTAGATCAGCCGCTCGTCGGTGAAATCGCGCGACGGGAAATCCTCCGCATCGGCGGTCGCCTTGAAGCGCATCGCGTAGAGATCGGACTGGGTGACGACATGCCCCCGCGCCTGCAGGCCGGCAATCGCGCGGTCTCTCAGAAAGCCATTCAGAGACCGGGGCTCGGGATGGGCGAAGACGATGTGATAGCGCTTCGGCATCGGTGGCATCGGCGGTGAGGGAATGGCGGTCGTCGACATGATCGGAGCCCCAATGCTGCTCCGCGCCGGACTGTTGGCGGGAGGAGGCCACTTTGCCCCGCCGAGCGGAGCGGGACCAGAGCCGACATGCGATCGCGAGGATCGGTCATTGGCCCCCGCACAAGTCTCATCTTTGCAAGATTTGCACAGGTCATGTTCCGAGTTTCGACTTTTCGGACGGCTAGTCCCGCCGCATAGTTGCCGCACGCCGGGCAAGGCGTCGCCACCAAGGCGGGAGAGGAATCGCGCGATGCAGCGGGATGATTATGCCGAATTCCTGCGTCCGGACGCGGGCAAGCGGCCCGTCAGCCGGGCCTATCTGGAAGAGCTGGGAGTCGACCTCGAAGCCGACTTCCCCGGATCCACGCCAGAGGATTTTCTCGAATATCCGGTGCTGGGCGAAGGCGGCTGGTTCATCGTGGTCAAGCATCAGCGCACGCTTGCCACGGTGAGCAGGAAGCCCTGGCGCCTGCTGGGTCCGATCACCTTGCTGTCGGATGGCCTGGACTTCGACTGACGACAGGAGGTGAGCCCGTAAAGGGCCGCTGCTCCGGGGAGGATGCATATGTTGATCGGTGTTGACGTTGGCGGCACGTTCACGGACGTCGTGGCGATCAGGGATGGCGACATCCGGACGGTGAAGGTTTCGACCGACGTCCGGAACACGGAGCGGGGGGTGCTGGCCGGCGCCAAGGAAATGGGCGTCGAGGATGCCGACATCTTCAGCCATGCGAGCACGCATGGGCTGAACGCCATCATCACGCGCCGCCTGCCGAAGATCGGCTTTCTCGCAACCGAAGGCCATCGCGACATATTGGACGCGGGACGCACCTGGCGTCCGACGGCCGACCTCACCAATCCGCATTGGCGCCGCCCGTTCGGCGACGCCGCCAAGCCGCTGGTGCCGCGCTATCTGCGGCGCGGTATCACCGAGCGCATCACTGCCGACGGTTCGGTGCTGATCCCGCTCGACGAAGCCCAGGCGCGCGAGCAGCTGGCGGTGCTGCGCAAGTGCGAGGTGACGGCGGTCGCGATCTGCCTGCTCAATTCCTACGTCAATCCGCAGCACGAATTGCGGCTGAAGGAGATCGTTCGCGAGGAACTGGGCGACATTCCCTGTTCGGTGTCGAGCCAGGTCTCCCCGCTGGCGAAGGAATATGCCCGCGCGTCGACCACCGTGATCGACGTGTTCATGCAGCTGATCTACGGCGACTATACCGTCCGCCTCGACGACGGGCTGCGCGACCTCGGCTTCAAGGGGGAGCTCAACTACGCCAATTGCGCGGCGCAGCTGGTGGCATCCGACGTCGCGATGCAGCGCCCGTTCGAGATCGTCTTCGCGGGCCCCGCCGCCGGCACCATCGCCAGTGCGCATTTCGGCAAGCTGATCGGCGCGAGCAACCTGCTGTGCGCGGACATCGGCGGCACGTCGTGCGACATCAGCCTCGTCAGCGATTTTCGGCCCTATGTGAACACCACCTTCGAGCTCGAACATGATCTGATCGTCAACGCCTTGTCGGTCGAGGTGTCGAGCATCGGCGCCGGTGGCGGCAGCCTCGTCACGATCAGCCCGGCGGGCGAGTTGCTGGTCGGGCCGGGCAGCGCGGGCGCCGATCCGGGGCCGGCCTGCTATGGGAAGGGCGGCCAGCAGCCGGCGGCGACCGACACCTGCCTGCTGATGGGGATCATCGATCCCGACAAGTTCGCGGGCGGGCGGATGCGGCTCGACAAATCGCTGTCGCTCAGGGCGTTCGAGGCGCTCGACACGACCCTGTCGCTCAACGACCGCATTCGCTACGCCTTCTATGTCGGCATCAACAACATCGCCGAAGGGCTGACCAACGTCGCCATCCAGCACGGCATCGACCCGCGCGACTACAGCATCGTCGCCTTCGGCGCGGCCGGGCCGATGCTGCTGCCGGCGGTGCTCGACCGGGTCAACGCCGCCGAGGTGATCGTGCCGCCGCATCCGGGCCTGTTTTCGGCGCTTGGCCTCGTCAGCTCGGAGCAGACCTATAGCGACAGTCGGAGCGCCTATACGGTGCTGACGCCCGACGCGGCCGAGGATATCGAGCGCGTCTATAGCGAGATGGAAGCGCAGATGCGCGAGCGCTTCAAGGATCGCCATCCCGACCCCGTCTTCGTCCGCGCCTTCGACGGCCGCCTGCTGGGGCAGAGCTGGGAAACTCCGTTCATCCCCATTCCGCCAGGCGCGATCACGGCCGAGACGATCGAGACGATGATCTCCAACTTCCATGACACCTATGAGATGCGCTCGGGCAACCGCTTCCCCGGCCTGCCCGTGCAGGGCGTGACCTACCGGATCGAGACGCTCGTCCCGACGGCCAAGGTGGACTATCCGAAATTGCCGAAGCGCGAGAGCGGACAGCCGAGCCCCAGCCGCACGGTCGAGCTTCATTATCTCGACAGCCAGCCGATCCCGGCCCACGAATATCAGCGCGCCGAGCTGCGCTTCGGTGACGAGATCATGGGGCCCGCGATCATCCGCGAGGAATCGTCGACGACCTTCATGCTGCCCGGACAGAGACTGGTCGTCGGCGAATATGGCGAACTGCACATCAGCCGCATCGAGAAAGACTGAGCGAAGACCGATCATCCGCAGCGCTTCCATCGAAGGACAACAGCATGGCTTCTTCCAGCACGGATACCCTCGCGGCGCCCAAGGATCGCGACGAACCATCGGCGCAGACGCCCGCCGCACTGTCTTTCGACGATTTGCCGCTGCGGTCGCTGACCGACGAGCAGTTCCTCGCGCGCTACAAGACCGATCGCTTCACCGCGTCGATCCTCGCCAGCCGCATGCGCTATGTCGTCAAGCATATGAGCACGGTGCTGCTCACCACCGCTTTCTCGATGATTTTGCGCGACTGGTATGATTTCGCCGCGACCATATCGGGTCCGCGCGACATGAATTATCCGATGAGCACCGGATCGGACAGCCTGTCGATCTTCATGTTCACCATGCCCGAGGGCATCCGCAACACGATCGAGGAATTCGGTCCCGAAAATCTCCGCGCGGGCGACGTCATCATCGCCAACGATCCCTATCGCACCGGTCTTCACGTCAACGACGTCAGCTTCATTCGCCCGGTCTTCTACCGGGGCAAGGCGGTCGCCTTCGTGACTATCCGTGCGCACCAGCTCGACATGGGCGGCGTCGTCGCCGGCGGGTTCAGCGGCAACAAGAAGAATGTCTACGAGAACGGCCTCGTGATTTCTCCGACGCTGCTCTACCGCGACGACAAGCCGGTGCGGTCCGCGTTCAATTTCATCTTCGACAATGCGCGCTATGGCGAGCTGCTGCTGCCCGACATCCGCTCGCTCTATCAGAGCCTGCTGCTCGGCGAACGGCTGCTGCTCGAAAGCATCGAACGCTATGGCATCGACGCCTATCTGGGCGCGATCCGCTACAGCTGCGACGTCTCGGCGGATTCGATGCGCGAGGCGATCCGGACCAAAATCCCCGACGGGGTCTATGAGGCCGAGGACGGCATCGACGCCGACGGCGTCGATGATACGCGCGACTATCGGCTGAAGCTCAAGCTCACCAAATATGGCGACAATATCGAGCTGGACTTTACCGGCACCTCGCCCCAGGCGCGGGCCAGCATCAATTGCGGCCCGCTCGACGTCAAGGCGGCGGCGGGCGTCGCGCTGAAGATGCTGATCGAGCAGCAAAGCCCCTTGTCGTCGGGCTGTTTCCGCAACATCGACGTCGTCATTCCGCCCGGCACCTTCTGCAGCGCGACGCCGCCCGGCGGGCCGATCTTCATGTATTGGGAAGCCTCGATCACGGTGCTGCTCGCGATCTACAAGGCGCTGGCCCCGGTGCTGGGCGAGGATGCGATCGGCGGTGATTACGGCTCGCTGATGCTCCACAATGGCAGCGGACTGACCAAGTCGGGGCAGCCCTGGCTGACGGTCGGCAATTGCGGCGGCGAACATGGCCCGTGGGGCGGGACCAAGGCCGGCGACGGCGACAGCTACACCGTCTTCCACGTCAGCAACAATCTCGACCCCGCCACCGAAGCCGTGGAATCCGACGTCCCCGTCGTGGTGATGCGCAAGGAATATGTCGCCGACACCGCAGGGCCGGGCGAGAATCGCGGCGGTGCTGCGGTCCGGCGCGACACGCTGTGGCTGGCCGATGGCGAACATCTATCGATCGCGCTGCATGCGAAGGAGCCGAGCGGGATCGGCGTCTATGGCGGCCGTCCCGGCACAACACAGGCCTGCTGGCTGTTCCCCGGCGAAGAGGAAGGGGGCGCGGGACTCGGCCCGCTGCTGCCGGCCGACGACTCCATCCTCGCCCAATCGGTGCCCGTGGTCGGGCTGCTCGATCCCGAAACCAAGCGCGTCGATCCGAACGGGCGCTATTATTACTATGCCTCGCGCAAATCCTGGTCGGTCAAGGCTGGCGGCGCATTCCGTTTCCAGACCGGTGGGGGCGGCGGCTGGGGCGATCCGCTGGCGCGCGATCCCGAGCGGGTCAAATGCGACGTGCGCGACGAATATGTCACGATTGAGGGGGCCTATCGCGATTATGGTGTGGTGATCGAGGGCGATCCGATCAACGCGCCCGAACAACTGGTCGTCAATGTCGAGGCGACGGCGCGTCGGCGCCGGGAAATGGCCGCCGCCTGAGGGGCCGACAGCTTTGGGGGCTGTCGAACGCGGGCCTTCGGCGTCGGCCCGGACATGCTATAGGACTGCGGCAGGCGAACCGCCGCAGGAGGGCGCATGGATAGGCTAGAGGGAATGCGAACCTTCGTCCGCGCGGTTCAGCTGGGCAGCCTGTCGGCGGCGGGGCGTGAGGTGGGCCTGTCGCCGGGGTCGGTGTCGCGCAAGATCAGCCAGCTCGAACATGCGGTCAAGGCGCGGCTGCTCAACCGCACCAGCCGGAAGCTGGCCCTGACGACGGTGGGGCGCGTCTATTTCGATCAGGCCTGCAAGATATTGGACCAGATCGATGCGCTGTCGCAGTCGATGGCCGAACAGCAATCGGCGCCGCGCGGGCTGCTGACCGTCCACACCCGATCGAGCATCGCCGAGAAATTCCTGTCCAACGCACTGCCGAACTTTTTGCTCGCCTATCCCGACATCACGCTGCGCCTCATATTGTCGGAGGACGATCTTGACCTGTTTGCCGAGAAGATCGACCTCAGCATCCGCGTCGGCACGCCCGAGCAGCAGAATCTGACGATGCGCCGCCTCTCGCAGGGACTGGAGCGCGTCCTCTATGCGAGCCCGCTCTACCTTGCGAGCCATCCGGAGATCCGGACGCCCGAGGATCTGCTGCAGCATAATTGCTTGTCCTTCCCGCAACCGGGCCTGGGCGAGAAGGGCGAGGCGATCTGGCACTATCGATCCCCCACCGGGGCAAAGGAGTTACGGGTGTCGGGCAATCTTCAGGTCAACGACGCCAATATCCTGCACAATGCCGTGGTCATGGGCGTGGGGATAGGCCTGCTTCCCGCATGGCTCGTCGCCGACGATCTGGGCTTCGGCCGGGTCAAGCGCGTGCTGCCGCATTATGAGTTCACGCCCAGCTTGCTCGACCACGGCCTCTATGCCGTGTTCCCGACGACCGAGCTGATGCTGCCCAAGGTTCGGGTGTTCCTCGATTTCCTGATCGCCACCTTCCGCAAGTTCGAGCCCGAGATCGGACGCATGGCGATGGATGCGAAGCGCCATTCGGCCGACAGCGGACAGCATCCTCCGGATGCGCTGCGCTGGGTCCGGCCGAGCATCGAGAACCGCCGGATCAATCAGCGATAGCCAAGGAATGGCGCTGATCGATCCGGCATCCGCAAGACAGATATCGAATGGGAGAGTGAGACTATGACGGACGGAACAGCCACGGGCGGGATGCGGCGCTTCGCCGGAAAGTCGGTGCTGGTGACGGGCGGCGGTGCCGGCATCGGCCGCGCGGTCGCACTCGAATTCGCGAAGGAAGGCGCCAGCCTGATCGTCGCCGACGTCGACGAGGCGGCGGGCGCGGAATGCGTCGATCTGATCCGGCAGGCCGGCGCGCAGGGCGCGTTCGTCCGTGCGGACGTGGCCAGCCCCGACGACGTCTCGGCGCTGTTTGCCTCGATCGCGCAGAGCGGCACGCCGCTCGACATCGCGATCAACAATGCGGGCATCGAAGGCCATGTGGCGCTGGTCGAGGATCAGCCGGACGCCAATTTCGACCGGGTCTTCGCCGTCAACGTGCAGGGCACCTTCCAGTGCATGCGCGAGGAGGTAAAGCTCATGAAACCGCGCGGATCGGGCGTGATCATCAACTTCGCCTCGATCGCGGCGCATGTCGGCTTTGCCGGGCTGTCGGTCTACACCGCGTCCAAGGCGGCGGTGCTGGCGATGACCAAATCGGTCGCGCTCGAACTGGCCCAGAGCGGGGTGCGGGTTGCGTCGGTCAGCCCCGGCCTGGTGCAGACGGCGATGCTCGAGCGCTTCTTCGCGGCCGACGCCAACGCCAAGCAGCAGATGACCGCCAGCCTGCCGCTCGGACGGCCCTGCGACGCTTATGAAATCGCGCGGGGCGTGCTGTTCCTGGCGTCCGACGATGCCAGCCTCGTCCTGGGACAGACGCTGAACCTCGACGGCGGCTGGGCCTATGTGAAGTCCTGATCGGGCAGAGGATCGGGTTTGAAGGGATTCAGGGGAAGATCATGACGTCATCGTTCGAAGCGGCGCAGCGCGCACGGTCCTGGTTGTTCGCGCCTGGCGACAGCGAGAAGAAGATGGACAAGGCGCGCGGGTCCGAGGCGGACATCGTCATCATCGACCTCGAGGATGCGGTGGCCGAGGGCGAGAAGCCGGCGGCGCGCCTGCTGGTCCGCGCCTTTCTCGAAGGGCACCCCGCCGAACGCCACCGCCTGTGGGTTCGCATCAACCCGATCCAGACGCCGCACGCGCTGCTCGATCTTGCCGGGATCATGCCCGGAAGGCCGGGGGGGGTGATGCTGCCCAAGCCGCGCGGACGCGCCGACGTCGAGTTGCTCGATCATTATCTGATGGCGTTCGAGGCGGCCAATGGCGACATGGAGCGCCAGACCGCCGTGATCATCGTCGCGACCGAGACGCCCGAGGGGCTGCTCGCCACCGGCAGCTATGCCGACATGCCGCGCCTCGCCGCGATGACCTGGGGCGCGGAGGACATCGCGACCGCACTCGGCGCGACCACCAACCGCGAGGCCGATGGCCGCTATGGCTTCACCTATGAACTGGCACGGACCTTCTGCCTGACCGGTGCCGCCATTGCCGGGGTGCCGGCGGTCGAGACGATCCATGGCGACTTCCGCGACGAAGCCGGCCTTGCCGCGCTCGCCGCCAAGGTGCGGCAGAATGGCTTTCGCAGCATGCTCGCCATCCACCCCGCCCAGATCCCGGTCATCAACGCCGCCTTCACCCCGACGGCCGAGGAATGCGCTGCGGCTCAGGAGATCGTCGACCTTTTTGCGGCGAACCCGACCCTCGGGACGATCGGCCACAGGGGCGCGATGCTCGACCGCCCCCATCTGGTGCGCGCACAGGCGGTGCTGGCACGCGCACGGGGGTGAGCGGGCGCGGCTGGAGGTCGCGCCGCTCAGTGCTTGAAGCAGTGCTCGCGGTGCCAGGCGAGAAAAGCGGGATGCGGACGTTCCAGCGCGCGCTGTGGAGATATCGCAAAACCGGTCTTGTTGATCAGCGACCTGATGCTGTCTGGATCGTTGGCCTGACGGCTGACCAGGATTTCGAGGTCGTCCGACAAGGCGATCAGGCCGCGATCGAACATCCAGTGGACCGTCCCTGAAAGTGCGATTCCATTGGTGACGATGTCGGGTCCGCCGCGTTCCACGGGGCGGATGTGCGCGGCCTCGACCTCGGCCCTGCCTCCGCCATTGATGAGTTTCAGCCCGGTCACCGCGCATCGCGAGTCATAGGCCGCGACCACGCGGCGGCGGAACAGTCGATCGCGGACCAGGCGTGACCCCAGATTGGCCACACGGTCTCGTTCGATTTCGAATGCGAATGGCGCGCGTTCTTCGAACAGGGTGGCGTCGAGCGTGGCGCCAATCCTGGGCAGGAAGCTCGTATCTTCCGCTAGACCAACGTCGATGATGCGGTTGAAGTCGTCGGTCGACAGGGGCCGCACCGCCGCCTGCGCTCGACCCGATATCTTGCCCTGGTCGTTAAGAACGCCTCGTTCGACGAGCCCCAACGGTCCGTTGAACGGGACGGGATTGGGGAAGTCGAGATATGTGCCGGGTTCGATCAGGGCGACATACATGTTCGTTGCGGTCGGGTCGGGCGCCACATGCGCAACCTTCGCCACGGCGAAATAGCCGCGCGTATCCCGGACCTTGCGGGGCTCATAATAAACGATCCAGTCGCCTATGCAGGCACTGACCCGGCCGAGATATTGCTTGGGAAACTGATAGCGCTCGGCCGGGCTGTCGTCATAGATCGAGTCCGTTCGATGAACGAAAATGCCTTTCGTCATTCGCTGAAGAAATCCTCGTCGATCCGTTTGACCTCGATCGATCGGTAGCGCCGGACGCCAACGTCGAATTCGATCATCAAATCGCACAGCCGCTCGCCATCGATCAGGATGATCCGCTGCTGCAATCCGCGGGCATAGTCCTGCGCCTGCTTGCTGAAGGACGATGTCGTGACGAACACGCCTTTGCTGGCGCCGAGCCCGACGAGGCTGCCCACAAACCCCTGTATCTCCGGCCGTCCGACAGCCGAAGCGGGGGCATAGCGCTTCGCCTGAACATAAATGCGATCGAGGCCGAGACGGTCTTCGTCGATAATCCCATCGATGCCGCCGTCGCCCGATTTGCCGAGGCGCCGCGCGGCGTCTTCGTGCGACCCGCCATAGCCCATCGTGACCAGCAGCTCGACGATCAGGCGTTCGAAAAAGGCGGGAGATTGCTCGATGATCCGCGCGAGAAGATCGGCTTTCAGAGCGGAAGCGAGAAGGCCGCTTGCAGCATCGATCTGTTCTTCGGGGGTTGCGCCCGAAGCGGTCGCTTCTGCCACCGCCGCAGCCTGATCGATCGGCTGCGATGTTCCCGTCTGGTCGTAAAAGGCCCTGAAAGCAGGGTAAGCCTTCAGCCTTTCGACATCGATTCGAGCAGGCTTTTGGTCCAGCAAGGCCGTTCCGGCCTTGGTTGCGACGAACACACCGCGCTGCGGGCTGGCAATAAGCCCGGCCTTGGTCATGTAGAATTTGGCCCAGTGAATGCGGTTGTGAAGAACGCGCTGCTTTCCGCTGGGCAGCATCTCTTCTCGCTCCTCGTCAGACAAGCCAAGTCGGTCGGCGACCGTCTCGGCGGCTGCCGGCACGCGTGTTGCGCCTTCGGCCGCGACGGTGAGGACGGGAAGCATGAGCGCCTGATAATCGGGGATGGGCATGGATTGCTGCGTAGCAACGGCGATGGCCATCTCAAACAGGAAAGCGCCGAAATCCCGTTACGTCAAAGCCGTTGCCTGCCCATGGTGGCCCCGGCTGGGGCGATGTCCCGCGAGGATCTTTTCCACAGCCGTGACGATCGCCGCTTCGGCCTCGCGGATCATCTCGGTCGGGCCGGCAACGGAGAGGATCAGCGGGCGGGGGTCGCGTTCCTGCCGCAGTGGCCAGGCGATGGCGCCGACGCTGGCGATGTAGCGGCCATAGCCGACGCCATGGCCGGCCCCGCGGATCGCGGCGATCTCTTTGGCGATGTCCGCCATGTCCGGGGTCTCGCGGCTTTTGGCGGGCAGCTTGCGCACGCGCTGGGCCAGTTCGGCGATCTCGCGGTCGCTGCGGCATGACAGGGCGACCAGCCCGATGATCGAGCCGAACAGGGGGGCATGAGTGCCCGGATCGATGTTCAGTGTCAGCGGATTGCGGCCGGCGCGGACGCTCAGAAACTCCATCCACAGGTCGTTCTGGCCGACGATCGAGACGGTCTCGCCGGTCGCCTCGCCTACCTGCCGGATCAGATCGTCGAGATGGCCCTGGACGAAGCGCGCGCCCACCCAGCGGCCGAGGTTCGACAGCCGCAGGCTGGGCTCATAGCGGCGTTCGAGCGGGTCGAAGGCGAGATAGCCGAGCTGCACCATCGTCTTGAGCAGTGCCAGCGTGCTCGACTGCGGCCATGTCAGCGCGCGTTCGATCGCAGTCGCCGTCATCGGGCGCTGCTCCGTCTCGAACAGCTCCAGCACGGCGAAGACCCGCGCGGCCGATTTGACGATGCCGTCACCGTCCATGGCGGGGCTCCTGGCTCCAGTCGCTGGGCACGCCCTTGGCCGGAAAGCCATGGCTTTCGAGCAGCGCCGGAATCAATTTCGCGATCTCCTTCTCCGATGCGCGGATCTCGTCGATCGGGCCGCCGATCGAGAGGACCAGGACGGGTGCGGTCGGCTGGCGTTGCAGCGGCCAGCTCAGCACGCCGATATGGGGGATGAAGCGGCCATAGCCGGCGCTGAAGCCATCCGACCGGATGCGGCCGACATGCGCGAGCACCTCGTCCAGATCGTCCACCCGCTCACCGAGCAGGCTGGCCCGCCGGTTGACCCGCTCGGCGAGCCGCGCGATTTCGGCGTCGTTCTTCGTCGACAGGGCGACGCGGCCCATGTTCGACTGGAACAGCGGCCCTTTCAGTCCCGGATTGATGTTCATGCGCAGCGGGCGGCTGCCCGCCTCGACCAGCAGGAACTGCATCCGCAGGTCGTTCTCGCACGAAATGGTGACGGTCTGCCCCGTCATCGCGGCGCAATCCTCGACCAGCGCGTCGAGATCGCGGCGTTCGTCCGCGCCATCGATCCAGTCGCCGAGCCGCGCGACGAGGATCGTGGGCGAATAGCGGCGTTCGATCCGGTCGAAGGACAGATAGCCGAGCGCGACCATGCTCTTGAGCAGCGCCAGCGTGCTCGACTTGGGCCAGTCGAGCGCGCGCTCCACCTCGGTCGCGGTCAGGCCATCGCGGCGGCGGTCGAACAGTTCGAGGATCGCGAACGCGCGCCCCACAGACTTGACGACATCGTCCGCGCTCATCCCCGCATCCGTCTTTCTGCCATCGCCGCCTCCCGGTCGCGCCAGGCCGTTTCATCTCACGCTACGGACAGGAGCGGCTACGGGTCAATGGGACCAGGCATGAGATGTTTGAAATCACATATATGTGCAGCCGTCCTGGGACGGCGGATTATCGGCAGTGGGCGGCGCCATAAAACACAGAAATATGTTTTTGCTAATCGCATTCATGATGACGTTGACCCGTCATGGAAGCGCAACCTAGCCTCGTCTCCCAGGTGGATGCGCAGACTCCAGCAGACGGGTGCCCATGTCCGGATATATCGACATCGTATGCAATATCTTCACGCCTGAGGCCGTCCAGAAAGGCTGGACCGGCCTCGACGAGACTTTCAAGGAACAGGTCCGCATGGATCCGGCGCTGCGGCCCGGCATCGCGATCGAGGATTATCTTCGCAAGATGGACGCCGCCGGGATCGAGCGGTCGCTGCTGATCGCGGTGCGCGCCGGGGACCTGCGCGTGCGCGGCAGTTTCGAGGTTCCCTATGAGGCGATCGCCGAAATCTGCGACCGCCACCCCGACCGCTTCTCCGGGCTCGCCGGGGTAGATCCGACGCGTGGGATGCAGGGGCTGCGCGATCTGGAAAAGGGCGTGCGCGACTATGGCTTCGTCGGCGCGCACTGGTATCCGCACTGGTTCTCGATGCCGCCCAACGCGGCGCAGATTTACCCCTATTATGCCAAGTGCTGCGAACTCGACGTGCCGATCATGATGCAGGTCGGCCACAACCTCGTCTATTCGCGCGAGCGCAGGCTGCCCTCGGTCGCGCAGCCTATCCTGCTCGATCAGGTCGCGATCGACTTTCCGGAATTGACCCTGATCGGCATCCACATCGGCATTCCGTGGACCGACGAGATGATCTCGATGTGCTGGAAGCACGATAATGTCTACACGGCGGGCGACGCCTATGCGCCCAAGCACTGGCCGAAATCCTACGTCCATTACGCGAACAGCTATGGCAGCCATAAGGTGCTGTTCGGAACCGACTTCCCGGTCATAGATCCGGAGCGCGCAGTGCGCGAGGTCAGCGAGCTCGGCTTCCGTCCTGAGGCGCATGCGAAACTGATGCGCGACAATGCGCTGCGCATCTTCACGAAGATTCCGCGATGACTGTGGCGGAAGCCCCGCATAGCTATCCTGGAAACCCGGCGACCCTGCCGCCGGGTTTCCAGCCCATGACCTTCGGCAATGCGATCCGCGCGGCCTGCGCGCGCAATCCGGACAAGCCGGCCGTCCTCTATAACGACCAGGTCCGCACCTATGGCGAGCTGGTCCGCCGGAGCGACGCGCTGCGCGACGCGGCCATCGCCGATCTGGGGCTGGTCAAGGGCGACACGGCGGCGATCGTCGCGCGCAACTGCATCGAATATCTCGAAGTGGTCTCGGGGCTGCCCGATGCCGGCGTCGGCGTCGCCACGATCAACCCGCGTCTGACCCCTGCGGAGATCAAGGTCGCGATAGAGGACTCGCGCGCCCGGCTGGTGATCTGCGACGAACAGAGCATCGGGCTGGCGCGAGAGGCCGGTCTCGATCCGTCGGTGCGTCTGATCGCGCTGGGTCCCGATTACGAGGGGTTGCTGGCGTCGGCAGGCCGCCCCACCGCCTATCCCCGCATCGAGGAATGGGACGTGTGGACGATCCCTTACACCTCGGGGACGACCGGGCAGCCCAAGGGCGTGCTGTTGTCGCATCGCTCGCGCATGCTGGTCGGGCTCATCTCGGGCTCGGAATTCGGGTGCTTCGGCTATGACGACGTCTTCCTCGCCATGGCGCCGATGAACCATGGTGGGGGCCTGGGCTTTCCTGCGGCGACGCTCGCCAGTGGGGGGACGGTCGAGATCCTCGACCGCTACAACCCGATCGAGACGCTCGACCGGCTCAAAAATGGCGGCATCACCGGCGTGTTCATGGTGCCGACCCATTTCCAGATGATCTTCGAACTGCCGGCCGAGGTCACCGATCCCTATCGCCGCCCGCCGATCAAGACGATCATCTCCAACGCCGCGCCGCTGCCGCAGGCGATGAAGGAGAAGATCATCCCCTGGTTCGGGGAGGGCATTCTCCACGAAATCTACGCATCGACCGAGGCGGGGCTGGTCTGCAACATGCGCCCGGCCTGGCAGCTTCAAAAGGAGCGCTGCGTCGGTACGCCGATCCCCCACGTCGCGGTCGAGATCCGGCGCGAGGACGGAAGCGTTTGCGACGTCGACGAGGTCGGCGAACTGTTCAGCCGCTCGCCGATGCATTTCAACGGCTATTGGCACCGCGAGGAAGAGACCGCCGCCGCGATCCAGGGCGACTGGGTGACGGTGGGCGACATGGCCCGGCGCGACGCCGACGGTTTTCTCTATATCGTCGACCGCAAGAAGGACATGGTGATCTCCGGCGGGGTCAACATCTATCCGCGCGAGATCGAGGAGCTGCTGGTCCGCCATCCCGCGATCGTCGAGGTGGCGGTGGTCGGCATGCCCGACGAACGTTGGGGCGAGACGCTGAAGGTCTTCGCCGTCCTGCGCGAAGGCATGACGCTGACCGTCGAGGACGTCGCCGATTTCTGCGCCGGAAAGCTCACCGCCTACAAGATCCCGCGCGCGCTGGAGATCATCGAAGCGCTGCCGCGCAACGCCAATGGCAAGGTGCTGAAGCGCGAACTGCGCGATCGCCCGGCCTCGGCGGGTCAATGACGATGTCCCGCGAACCATCGGCGCTGGGGAGATAGGCGATGGCGAGGACCGACGACTTCGCTGACGCACCCGACGAGCGGTACGGCTGGTATGCCGTTTCGATCCTGGTCCTCGCCTACACCCTCTCCTACGTCGACCGGCAGATACTCACGCTGATGGTCGAGCCGATCAAGGCGTCGCTGCAGGTGAGCGACGTCCAGATCAGCCTGCTCCACGGCCTCGCCTTCGCGGTCTTCTACACGCTTCTCGGGCTGCCGATCGGGCGGCTGGCCGACCGCTACCGCCGAGTCACGATCATCTCGACCGGCGTGTTCGTGTGGAGCGCGATGACGGCGCTGTGCGGGCTCGCGCGCAATTTCGGCCAGCTGTTCGCCGCGCGGGTCGGCGTGGGCGTGGGCGAGGCGGCGCTGTCGCCGGCCGCCTATTCGATGATCGCAGACTATTTCGGCCGCAAGACGCTGCCCAAGGCGATGTCCTTCTATACCGGGGCCATCTATCTCGGCGCCGGCCTTGCCCTGATTGCGGGGGGCACGCTGGTCGGCCTTGCGCCGCCGATCGACCTTCCTTTTGTCGGGCATCTCGAATCCTGGCAGACGGTGTTCCTGATCGTCGGCGCGCCGGGTGTTCTGGTCAGCCTGCTGGTGGCGACCTTGCGCGAGCCGGTCCGGCGCGGCGTCGATCCCGCCAAGGCCGATTTCCCCAGCGTCGGCGAGCTCTTCGCCTATCTGGGCACGCATCGTTCGAGCTTCGCGCTGCTGATCCTCGGCTTTGCCGCCTCCGGGCTGATGTGGAACGGTGCGACCGCCTGGATCGCGACCTTCTTCATCCGACATTTCGGCTTCACCGCGCCAGAGATCGGGCTGGCCTTCGGCGTCATCCTGCTCGTGGTGGGCAGCGCCAGCATCATGGTGGGCGCGTGGCTTTCCGGCATCCTCCATGCCCGGGGAATGACCGACGCCAATGTCGCGGTGACGGTGGGGGCCGCCTGTGTCGCCGTTCCCTTCGGCATTGCCGCACCGCTCGTTACCGATCCGCAGCTATCGCTGCTCCTGTTTGCGCTGTTCGTCGTCGGTGGAGCCATGCCCTATGGCTGCGCCGCCGCCGCCCTGCAGGAGATCACGCCCAACCGGATGCGGGGCCAGGTTACGGCGATCTACTTCCTCTGTCTGAACCTCGCGGGGATCGGCCTGGGCCCAACCGTAGTCGCGCTCTTCACCGAGAAACTGTTCGGCGATCCGCGCTTCGTAGGCCTCGGCCTCGCGGCGACCATCGGTCTCTCGGGCACGCTGTCGGCCCTACTGCTCACCGCTGCACGGCGACCCTATCGGCGCTCGTTGGCGTCCATCGGCCAGGCACGGGATGCCGCCGGTTAGAGAAATATCTTTCGGGAAAAGGGGACTATCATGACGAACAAGCATAGGTTCGCCACGCTGCGTGGCTTATTGTCGGCGTCCATCCTGCTCGCGTCCGCAGCGCAGGCGCAGGACCAGCAACCGCAAGAGGAAGGGCTGGGCGACATCGTCGTCACCGCGCAGCGCCGCTCCGAAAGCCTGCAGCGGACGGCCGTCTCGGTCACCGCGATCGATGCCGCCGCGCTCGATCGTCAGCAGATCACTGACACCAAGCAGATCGTGTTCAACGCCCCCAACCTGACCGGCAACAACAATGTCGGGCAGAACACGGCCACCACCTTCTTCATCCGCGGCGTCGGTACCACCGAAAATCTCGCGACAGCCGACACCAGCGTCGGCCTCTATGTCGACGACGTCTATATCTCGCGCCAGGCGGTGAACAATTTCTCGCTGTTCGACGTCGAGCGGATCGAGGTTCTGCGCGGGCCGCAGGGCACGCTCTATGGTCGCAATACCAATGGCGGTGCCATCAAGATCGTGCCCAAGGCGCCGGACGCCAAGACCGCCTTCGCGCTGTCGGGCTCCTACGGCAATTACGATCGCTGGGAGGGCCGGCTGTCGGCCAATGTGCCGCTGAGCGACCGGATCTTCGTCCGCGCCAATCTGCTCGTCCAGCAGGGCGATGGCTATATCTACAACCGCACGCTCGACAAGAAGGTCAACGATCAGGACTATGCCGGCGGTCGCATCGCAGTGCGCGCGCTGCTCACCGACAGCCTGACTTTCGACTATGCGTTCGACTATGGCCGCGACAAGACCAATGGCGGCTACGCGTCGGACATCGCTGGCTCGCTGCGGCCCTCGACCGGGGATCTGTTCACCGTCGTCTCGGGCACCGATGCCAGCGGCTATGCGCGCGGCATGGGGCATTCGGGCAAGCTGTCCTGGGACGTCAACGACGACCTGTCGGTGGAATCGATCACGGCATGGCGCTCGACCAAGCAAAATCTGCTGCTCGATCTCTCCGACCAGCCCATCCCGCTCTATGTTCTCGACCAGAAGCAACTCGCCAAGCAGTTCAGCGAGGAGATCAAGGTCAACGCGACGCTGAGCGACGCGCTCAAGCTCACCGCCGGCTTCTTCTATTTCGACGAGAATATCGACGCGGACGTGACCGACACGACGCGCAGCGCCCCGACCGCCGCGCCGAGCATCTTCCGCAAGGTGTTCGAGGTCGACGTGAACAGCTGGGCGGCGTTCGGTCAGCTCGAATATGCCGTTCTCGACAGTGTGAAGCTGGTGGCGGCTGGCCGCTACACGCATGAGAAGCGCGAACTGACGGTCACGCAGACGAGCAACCTGGCCGGGCCGCTGTTCAACTTCACGACCGCCGATCTGCTGACCCGCGCTGCCGCCGGTCAGGATTTCGACAACAAGCGCAGCTTCAACAAGTTCACGCCGAAGATCGGGATCGACTGGACGGTCAACGACGACCTGTTCGCTTATGCATCCTGGACCAAGGGGTTCCGCTCGGGTGGCTGGACCGGTCGCGCGTTGCGCGCCGACCAATATATCAACTTCGATCCGGAAGAGGTCGAGAGCTGGGAAGCCGGCACGAAGGTCAGCCTGTTCGACCGCAAGGTGCGGTGGAACAGCTCGATCTTTTATATGAACTACTCGAACCTCTTCAACACGCTGACCGTCAACGGCGCTTTCACGGCGCAGCTGGCCGACGCCCGCATCTATGGTCTGGAAAGCGAGCTGACCATTCGTGCGGCGCCGTGGCTCGACCTGTTCAGCAATGTCGGCCTGCTTAACGGGCGCTACAAGGGCAATCGCCCCGCCAATCTCGCCGACAAGCTGCAGCGCGCGCCGTCCTTCCAGGGCAAGGCTGGCTTTTCTGTTAACAAGCCGCTCGGTGCGGGGACGCTGCTGGTCAATGGCGACGTCTTCTACACGGCGCATTATCTGGTGACGCCGGCGAATCTTGCCTTCACCGCGCCGCTGGTGCCGGTGAACAGCAACCGGAGCGGCGATTTCGCGCTGGTCAACGGATCGATCGGCTATCGCTGGGGCGCGGACGACAATTACCAGCTGACCTTGTCCTGCTCCAACTGCTTCAACCGCGAATATTTCGACGCGCAGACGGTGATCGGTCGCTATGCGGCGGCCTATGCGGGTGCGCCGCGTTTCTACAAGCTGACCGGCTCAGTGAAGTTCTGACGCACGACGACGTCGAGCCATGATGGCAACCGCCCGATGGAACAGGGCGGCGCCATCATGGCCGCGGTCTTCGGTGATCGGTTATTGCGCCCTAGGGCAGCAGGACCGGCTCAGCCTCGCCCGCCTGCCGCTCGAACAGCCGCCGGTAATGACCGCCGGTGATAGCGAGCAGATGGTCGTGCGGACCGTCCTCGACGATCCGGCCATGGTCGAACACCAATATTCGGTCGAGCGCGCGTACGGTCGACAAGCGGTGCGCGATGACGATCGCGGTGCGGCCGACCATCAGCCGTTCCATCGCCTGCTGGATCGCGGCTTCGGATTCCGAGTCCAGGCTGGAGGTCGCTTCGTCGAGGATCAGGATCGGTGCGTCCGCGAGGAAGGCGCGCGCGATCGCGACCCGCTGGCGCTCGCCGCCCGACAGCTTGACGCCGCGTTCGCCGACCAGCGTGGCATAGCCCTTGGGCAGGCGTTCGATAAAGCCATGCGCATTGGCGAGGCGCGCGGCCGCCTCGATCTCCGCCTGCGTCGCGCCCGGGCGGCCATAGCCGATATTCTCGGCCAGCGAGCGGTGGAACAGCACCGGTTCCTGCGGGACGATCGCGACCTGCCGGCGTAGCGTTTCCTGCGTAACGGCGGCGATGTCCTGACCGTCGATCGACACCTGCCCTGCCTCGACATCATAGAGGCGCTGGATCAGTTTCACGAAGCTGGTCTTGCCAGAACCCGATGGCCCGACGAGGCCGACGCGTTCGCCGCCGGCGATCGACAGGTTGAGCCCCTCGTAAAGCGGGCTGGTCTGGCCGGCATAGCGGAAGCGGACCGCGTCGAAGCGGATCGTCCCTACGGTCACGCGCAGCGCGCGTGCGCCGGGCGCGTCGACGACCGCCGGTGGCTCGTCATGCAACTGCACCAGTTCTTCCATCTCGTTCACCGAGCGCTGGAGCATGTGCACATGCTGGCCGACGTCGCGCAGATAGCCGTGGACGAGCAGATAGCTGGTCAGGATGAAGGCGACGTCGCCCGCGCTGGCCTTGCCGGCCTGCCATAACCACAGGGCCCCGCCCGTTACGCCCATCCGGATCAGCCACAGCAGCGCCAGCTGGCCACTCCCGGCCCAGGTGAAGGCCATCCACGACCGCCAAGTGCGGCGGTGCCATTTGGCGACGGTCCGCGACAGCCTCTCGTCCTCGCGGGCTTCGCCGCCGAAGGCCTTGACTACGGCGTTGGCGCCGATCGCGTCCGACAGCACACCGCCCAGCTTCGTATCCCACTGGTTGGACAGGCGCGCGATCGGTGCCAGAACGCGGGTCGCCAGGCCGAAGGTGACGGCGACATAGGTGCAGGCCCCGAGCGCCATGCCCAGCCCGAGCAGCGGCCAGTCGAGACCGAGCAGCACGACGGTGCCCGCCAGCACGGTCAGCGATGGCAGCAGCGACAAGAGCAGAACGTCGTTGAGCGTGTCGAGCGCCCACATGCCCCGGCTGATCCGCCGCACGGTCGATCCGGCGAAACTGTTGGCGTGCCAGTCGGTCGACAGCCGCTGGACGCGGGCGAACGCCTCCTGTGCGACATCGCGCATCATGCCGAGGGTCAGCGGGATGATCGCCCACCAGCCGAGATGGCGGAGCAGCACCATCGCCAGGCCGAGCGCGGACATGATCGCGAAGGCGTGGATGGCGCCCGCGCGATCGCCCGCGCCGACGGCGTCGATCAGTTGCCCGGCGAGCATCGGCACGAAGATTTCGGTCATCGTTCCGGCGATCATCGCCAGCGTGCAAAGCGCTACGATAACCGGCCGGCGCAGCCAGTGGCGGAAGGTGAAGCCCAGAACATTGCGCAGCACATTGGCGCGCGGGAAGAGATCGTCGGTATCGTCCATGATGCTGTTCGCGCCCGATGGCGCGGCTCCGATATCAGAAAGGGAAAGGCGGTTCGGTGAACAGGCCGCCGCCGTCAGCGGTGCCCGATGTGCCCGCAGCGCGAGGGCATGTGCAGATCGATCATCATGGCCCTCCCTTCGAATCGATGGACAAGCGTCAGATAGCAGAGCGCCGCCATCCCTGTCACCGGCCGCTGCTCCGGAGCCCTTTCAGAATTGCCGCTCGACCCGCAGACTGATCGTTCTGGGGCGCAGCGGTGTCTCCTGCGGCGCAAGCCTCAGCGAGAAAGGGTTGCCGAAACCGAAGCTGTTGCCGCGGTTGTCCAGCAGGTTGGAGACCGTCAGCGAGACGGTCGTGCGGTCGCGCGACACTGTCAGGCCCGTGTCGGCCTGCCAGTAATTGCCCATCGGCGCGGCAAGGCCGGGATCGAAACTCAGCCGGGCACTGCCGGTATAGCGGGCCGCCGCGAAGCTGGTAAGATCGAACTGGCCCAGCCGGCTTTCATGCGCAACGCGCAACCGCCCCGCCATGTCGGGCACCACCGGCAGCCTCGTATCGTCGCCGATCGCCATGGCTGCGGCGGAAGGGCGGCTCAGCCGGGCATGTTGCACGGTCGCGTTGCCGTCGATCCGGAAGTGGCCCGGCTTCCAACTGAACGACATCTCCAGCCCGTAATTGCGTGCACTGCCGGCGTTGATCGTGCGGACCAATCCGTCGGTCCCGACCGTGTCGCTCTGCACATTGCGCCAGCGCAGCGCGAACAGGGCGCCGTGTATCTGCACCTGCGGCGCGACCCTTGCGCGCCATCCCAATTCGAGGCTTTCCAGCTTGTCCGATCGGAAGCCGCTCAATCCTGGGGCACCGTCCGGGTTGAGCCCGCCAGGGCGGATCGCTTTGGCATAGCGCAGCCATAAGGTCCGTCCGCTTTCGGGATGCCAGGACAGATCGGCCGACGGTGTCAGGCCGAAGCGGTTTGCCTCGCTCTCGCGCACGCCTTCCAGCTCGTCCTTCACCTTGGACAGGAAGGCCCGGACGCCCAGCGTGGCGGTCCAGGCATTACCCAACTGCTGGCTGGCTTCGCCGAACAGTGCGGCCTCGAACGTGTCGTTATGAAGCGAGGTAACGCGCGCCGCCGGCGCATTGCCGGGCAGGAAGGTTCCGCGCGCGCTGTTCTCCACGCTCAACAGGGTCGCGCCGAGCACCCAGGGACGGGCGGGAGACGGATCGCTCAGCCGCAATTCCTGGCTGAACAGCCGGACATCGCGCGCGTCGAGATAGGCGAGCGGTGCCGCATATCCGACCGATGCGGCCGCCGTGCTGGCGTCGTAACGACTCTCCACCTCATGCTTGACGAAAGCGGTCGCCGACAGAAGGTCGAGATCGGCAAGGACGCCGCGTATCGTCACCGAGCCGGCGAGGAAATCATTGTCATGCGGTTCTGCCAGCCGCGTCGATCGGCTGAGGCCGCGCGTCGCATATTGGCTGTCGTCGGCGTCTATCCATTGTGCGACCGCACCGATGTCGACGGTCCAGTCTTCTGCAGCTTTCCACCGCAGCGACGCACGGCCGCCATAGCGCCGGGAGTCGTTGACGTTCCGCCGCGACCGGCCGTCATCGTCGATCCAGCCGCCGGTGCGCTCGCCATAGGCGACCAGGCGCAGGCCCAGCCGGTTGTCGACCAGCGGCGCGTTGATCGTGCCGTCGAAGGAACCGCCCGGTGCGCCATGCGCTGTCGTCCGGCCTTCGAGGGCGACAGATGCGCCCCAGCTGTCCAGATCGGGTTTGTGGGGGACGATGCGGACGATGCCGCCCAGCGCGCCGGTGCCGTACAAAGTGCCTTGGGGGCCGCGCAGAATCTCGACATGATCGATGTCGATCAGGCGCAAATCGGGATCGGGCGTCGCATAGCTGACCCGCGCGTCGTCGAGAAAGAGGCTGACCGTCGACTGCGTCGGGCCATTGAACGCGCTGTCGGCAACCCCGCGCAGGAACAGCCGGTCGCGGCCGGGGCCGAGATTGGTTGCGAAGATACCTTCCGTATCGCCTGCCAGTTCCTGCAGGCCGCGCCCCGGTATCAGCCCGTCGGGCAGGTTGGGGCGGACGATCGAGACGGCGACGGGAATGGTCCCCAGCGCCTCGTCACGTTTGGAGCCGCTGACGACAATCTCCTCGCCCGCGTGGTCGAGGGGGTACTCGACCGAGGGGGCCGCTCGCGCGCCAGGCTCCAGGCGCCAGAGCCCGGTCCCGGCCCGGACTACCCGCAATCCGCTGCCGCGGACGATGCGGGTCAGCGCATCTTGCGGATCGAAAGCGCCCTTGATGCGGCGGACATGATGGCGGGGCAGTGCGCCAGCCGTTCCGACCGATTCTCCGGTCTGTCTAGAAAAGATGAGCAGGGCCTGGCCGAGGTCGGTCGCCGGAATGTCGAGCTGCACCGGCCCCGCCTGAGCGGGGACGGCGCAGAGGAACAGGTCAGCGAGCAGCCACCAGGCGCACGCCGCCACCCTGCCGGTCGGCCCGGATCGGCAGTAATGCGGTGACCTGCGAAACAAGCTTGGACCCGTCACCGATGTTGAGCACCCCGGACATGCGCAAATCGGCAATCTGTGGATCGACCGATATTCTCTGCCCCGAATAGCGGCCTATATCGATCGCGACCAGAGCCAGCGGCGAATTGTCGTAAACCAGACGGCCTTCGCGCCAGCTGCCCACCGATTCCGTCGATGTCGGGCGGATGGTGGCGTCGCCCTTGGCCTCGTCAAGGTCGAGACGATGACCGGCGGTGAGCGTGACAGGGCTGCCGTCACGCGGCGTCACGCTCAACCGTCCTTCGCCGACGGCGACGGTCGTGTGTTTCGGTCCAACGACCAGATCGAACTGCGTCCCGATGTCGCTGATCTGTACCGAGCCGGCGTCGATGACCATCTGTCGGCTGGGATCGTGCCTTATGTCGAAATGCGCGACGCCCTCGCGCATCCGGATCGACGTTCCACCATCGGTGACGGCGAGCTCGGTCTTGCCACCAAGTGCGATGCTGCTTCCATCGGGCAAGGCGATGGTGCGACCGGCCTCGGCGGTTCGATAGGTGGAAGATGTCGTGGCCGGACCGACCGGCATCCATTGCGGCATCCCAATCAGCGCAAGACAAGCGGCAAGAGCTACGCCCCCGCCGGCCCACCAGCGGCGACGGTTCGTCTGCGCGACGGCGGGCTGTTCTTCCTCGACGTCGTTGGCGGGGATCATGGTCACGATCGCTTCGCGGCCTGCCTCTATCTCCTGGTCGAGCAGCGCTATGTCGTCATAGGCGTCCCGGTGGCGCTGATCGCGGTCCAGCCATTCGGCAAAGGCCGCCCAGTCCATCTCTTCGGACGCGGACGCGACATGCCAACCCGCAGCTTCGTCGCGGATGTGCGCGTCCTCCTTTCTTCTATCTTCCATCGCGCTCCTCCTGCGCCGCATCCACCCTCATGGGCGATAGACGCCGCCGCAAGTCGTGCACCCCAGTCCGGTCCCGGCTTTTCATGCCATAAGCTCCCGCAAATGGCGCAGCGCCACCGCTATATGCTTCTCGACCGCACTGCGGCTTATTCCCAGTTCGGCGGCGACCTCGCCATGGCTCAGGCCATCGAGCTTGTGCCGCTTGAACACGCGTGCCGCGCCGGGCGGCAATTGCCCAATCGCCTCGGCAAGCCGGCGGAGCCGGTCGCGGCCTTCCAGCACAGCGAGCGGCGAGGGCGACTGGTCGCTGACCTCGCCCGGGCCGGCCGGATCGACATCATGTTCGACCGCGATCCAGTCGCTCTCGCGCTTCGTCCTGCGCCGGCGCTCGCGCACCCGGTCGAGGACGATGTTCATGCCCACCCTATGCAGATAGGCGAGCGGGTTGGCGATCGGCCCGGACTCTGCGCGATAGATGTGCAGCCAGATTTCCTGCAGGACATCTTCCGCCTCGCCGGCATCGCCGGTTCGGGCGGTAAAGAACCGCAGGAGTTGGGGGCGGTTGGCGGCTAGGACGCTCGTCAGGCCGGAAAGCTGTTCGGATTCTTCGCTGACCGCCAGTCTCCCCATGTCAGCCCTTGAGCTTGGCGTTCACCTGACCCAACAGCTTCTGTATCTCGCCGCGCCGACCGGAGTCGGCCACTTCCCGGCCCGGTCGGGCAGGGGCCGCCAACGCCGTCTTCAACGCCTTGGCCGCATCCGCATATTGCCCCTGGTGGAACAGGAAGTCTCCCCAGAAATAATTGGAATCGATACCTTGCGGGTTTGCCTTCAACCCCGCGAGCAATTCGGCGCGCGCCTTGTCGCTGCTGCCGAAGCCGATCGGCCAGCCGGGCACCTGATAATAGAGCGCGCCGAGGCTGGTATGTGCCGAACCGCCAAGCGCGTTGCCGTCGATCTTCTCAGCCTTCTCCAGCAGCGACTTTGCTTCCTTGGCCAGCGAGAGGCCACCCATGCCGCCCTTTAGGCCTGCGAGGGTCGAGGTGACGATGCCGTCCCAGATCAGCGGTTCGGCGCGGTTCGGGGATGCTGACACGAGCGCGTCGGCCTGCGCCTTGAGCTTGGTCATCGCATCGGTCTGCGCGGCGGCAGGAGTGCCGTATTTTACCTGCGCCCATGCGCCGGCAAGCGCCATGGTGCGGTCGCTTATGCCGTCGGCATGAGCAGGGGCGAGGGCAGTGCCGAGCGCGAGCGCGGCAAGGATGTAACGAGCCTTCATCATCGTCTCCATGGTCTCAGTTAAAGATGGCCGCCGCCTTGCGGTCGTTGGCGGCGAGGGCCTTGTCGATCATCGTCGGCATCAGTGCATTCAGGCGAACGAAGACCGATTCCGGGAAGCCGATCACCACGTCGCGCTCGCCCTTTTCGATGGCGCTGGCGATCCGGTCGGCGACATATTCGGGCGCATCGAGATGCATCTTGGTGATCTCCGCCAGCGCCATCACCCGTTCGGAGTTGAGCGGCGTCCGCACCGCGCGCGGCGCGACATGGGTCACTTCGACCCCGCTGCCCGCCAGTTCGCGGCGCAGCGCCTGGCTGAAGCCCTTCAGGCCCGCTTTGGCGCTCGAGTAGCTGACGAAATGGGCGAAGGGGATCGATCCGAACACCGAGCCGATGTTGACGATCCGGCCGTGCCGACGCTTGCGCATGCCGGGTAGGACCGCGCGCGAGAGCATGGTCGGTGCGATCAGGTTGATCACATAGCCCGCCCAGAGATTTTCAGGCGTCTGATCTTGGAACGGCCCGAAATATTGGATGCCGGCCAGATTGACGAGCATGTCGGGCCCGAGCTCGTCCAGCCTCGCGGAGAGCTCGGCTATGCCTTCGAAGCTGCCGATGTCGGCGATGATCTCGCTGTTCGCCTCGGGCGAGGGCAGCCGATCGATGCCGACGACGTTTGCGCCACGGGCCACCAGCCGCTGGCAGAGCAAAGAGCCGATGCCACCGGCCGCGCCGGTGACGGCGATGCACTGTCCATCAAGCTGCTTCATGTTCGAACTCCATCGGTATGGTTGCGAAGAGGGCGCCGAACAGCTCGAAGATCCGGTCCGCCATGGCGATGATCGCCGCCGCGTCGTCGGGGTCTTCGATGCTGTCCATCAGGCTTTGGAAGAAGCGCATATGGTCCTGGTCGAGCGCCCCGTGGGACTGCAGGTAGGAAAAGGCGGTGCTGGGCAGGTTGAGGCTGGTCCGCAGCGCGTCCGCCCCCTGGCTTGCCAGCGCGATGCTGGTGCTCTCGAGGACATAGACCATCCCGAAGAAGCTGGCGGGGTTGCCCTCCCGGATCGTCTTATAGGCATGATCGACCATCGCCTTCGTCGCGGGAGACGGGCCGAGGGCAATCGCCCGTTGCGGATCGTTGCCGAGCGCCGCGATGTCGTTCAGGATCCAGTGTTCGTGACCGGTCTCCTCCTCGATATATTCGTCGAGGGCGGCGACCAGAGCAGGCCGGTGGCCGAGCCGGGCGCGGGCTTCCTGCATCAAGGGGACGGTGTGGCGGACATGATGATAGGCCTGCGCCAGATAGGCGGAGTAGGTTGCCCGGCTGATATTGCCGGCAAGGCCCGCACGGATCTGCGGCACGCGCAGCAGCCCTGCCCGTGCGGGTAGGGTGCGGAGTACCAGCCGGTCGAACAGCCGGAATGTCCCTTCGCGGGCCAGTATCTCGCAGCGCCGCATCCGGCCATTGGCGGTCAGCGTGCCGTCGACCGGCAGGAAGGGCTTGGTGCAGCGCCATTCGCTCAGGCGCGCATAGTCGGGCAGAGCAGCGTTCACTGCGGCGATCGCAGGCGCGACGTCGGCCATAAGCGAAGAGGGGACGATGAGCGCGGAAAGCGCTGCCTCGCCGTCGCCATAGACCATCGCCTGAGCGATCTCCGAACGTGCCTTGAGCATCGTCTCGATCCATTCGGGGGAGACGTTGCGACCGAAGCCGGTCACGATCAGGTTCGACTTACGACCGTCGATGATGAGCCGTCCCTGCTCGTCCCAGCGGCCGATGTCGCCGGTCCTCATCGGGGCTTGCTGCCGGGGATGACCGACCAGGCCGAGATGGCCATTCCCATCGACGACGATCTCGCCGTCATCCTCGATCGTGACCTGCACATGGCTCAGCGGGCGGCCGACGCTGCCTCGCCCGGCAAGATCGCCGGGCGCTTCGATCGCGACGACCGAGCCGCTTTCGGTGAGGCCATAGCCCTGAACCAGCGGCAGCCCGATCCCATCGGCGCGCGCCAGAAGATCGGGGGAGATGTGGGCACCACCGACCGCCACGATCTGCAGCGTCGATGGGACCCGGCCGGCCTGTTCGCATGCGGCGAGGAGGCGACCGAGCAGTTCCGGCACGAGGATCAGGCTGGTTGCGCCGCTCCGCTCGATCGCTGCCAACATTGCGGCCGCATCCGGGTCGAACATCCGGGCGAAGCCGATATCCTCGAGGGGCTGCACCACATAGGTACCGCCGGCGATCAGGGTCGCGTAAAGCCCCGCGACATTCTCCAGCAGCACCGCGAGCGGCAGCATCGGAAGGTGTAGCCCGGCCTTGTCGCTTCCCACCCGCTCGATCACTGCCAGCGACGTCGCGAGCATCCCATCCGCTGACAGGCAGATGCCTTTGGGCATGCCGGTCGATCCGGACGTGTAGCTGATCTTCGCCGTGCCGTCGGGCAACGTGGCCGCCGGATGATCGAGCTGGACGACCCCCTTGGGCGTCACGCTTGCGACGACGCCGGCGTCGCGAAGTGCGTCCTGCCGCTGCGCCGGGGTGAAGAAGGGCGGGACGGGGACGCAGGCGCGGCCGAGCGAGAGCAGCGCCAGATCGGCCACGACCCAGTCGATGCCATTGCCCAGCTCGATCGCGACGGGGCCGGCCGGTCCGGCCTCGGCTTCAATCATCTCGGCCATCGCGTCGATCGCGAGCGGGAGGTCCTCATAACGGACATGGTTTGCGCCGTCGCTCAATGCGACCTTGCGGCCCCGCTCGCCTGCTGCGGTCAGGATTGCGTTCAGCAGCGCGCTCATTGTGCACGGCTCCGGGCGGCGAACTTCGCGAGGAGCGCGGCACCGTCCGCGATCTCGCCGCAGCAGATCACCGGATCGAGCTGATAATAGCGCCCCCAGCTGTCGGCATTGGCGAGACGGGCCGGGTCGGCGATGTGCAGTTCGACGAGCGGGATGCCGACGCGAGCGAACATCGACCGGAGCGGTCGGGTCAAAGTGGCGACGGCTACTCGGTGGCTGGTGCACAGCGTTTCGGCGGTTTCGCACCAGAGTTCGATCAGGGAACGGGACGGGGTAGCGGCAAGGCACCCGATCTCGACGATCTCGGGCCGGGCGATGTCCTTGTCGAGCGCTGCGGAGACCAGCGTCTCGATCGGCTGGTCGAGATAGGTCTCGAGGAAAAGCGGCCCCTCGGCGGCGTCACGGATGCCCAACGTCGCGGACGGGCGACGGGTTTGGTTGCGAACTTGAATCCAGGCGGGATAGTCGAGGCAGGGGGTTGCCGAATGTATCCGGTCGAAACGGTCGACCACGAAATCTTTGAGAAGCTGGTCCATCTTTGCACTCGCACTGTTTGGATGGGAGACGCCACCGGATCGGCGCCACCCCAGTGCGAGGACCGGGATTATTGCATTGCGGGAAATACGGGGCGACCTGGCTCCGTCGGCCCGGACCGCTATTTGGGCCCGCTGCGATCTCAGCCGGCTTCGTGTCGCAACCGGCTGCGCACGCTTGACGCGATCATAAGCGCACCGAGGGAGAACAGGGTTATGTCCACCGCGAGTGCGATCGCATCGCCTTGTCCGAACATCGAAACATGAACCAGTGCGAGCACCGTGATCATCATGCCGGCGCTGAGCCGGGCTGTGCGCCGAACGCGGACGGGGTCGTGAAGCAGCGCGAAACCTCCGCTCAGGATGGTGAGAATGGACCAGACGAGGATCGCGCTTGCGGGGCTCGCGGGAAGCAGCCGCGCCCCGAGCGCTGCGGCGGCCAGCGCAATGGGCTGGCCCCAGGTCACTGCGGGCCACATGCGATCCCAGAACAGGGCTGGCCTCCCTTTGTCGCGGCGACGCGCCAGCCAGATGTTTACTCCACCCACGCTGAGATAGCACAGGCCAAGTCCGAGAAGGCCATAGGCGATGCGGAGAAGTCCGCCCCCGAACCAGCCGAAATGCAGCCGGCCCAGCGATCCCAATATCGCTTCGCCGAGATTGTTGTTCGCCGCGCGTTGCTCATGATAGATACGGCCGGATCGATCGAAGGCGAAGGCATCGAGCCGAGCGATACGCTGCGAACCGTCTTCCACGTTGAACAGCGCCGCTCCGCCCCGTTCGTTCGGATGCTCGACGAACACATAATCGACGGACCCTGATCCGCGCTGCGCCACGGCGGCAAACATCGGGCGCAGATCGAGCGGTGGTGCCGGCCGCGCGTCGTCCACGGGATGCGGCGGGGTGAAAAGGGCATAGACCTTGGCCGTGTCGCCCTGAAACACCGCGAGGCCGAGCGCGCCGATGATGATCGTGGACAGGCCCAGCAATGCTCCAGTCAAGGATATGATCAGGTGGAAGGGCAGGGCCCATACGCCGATCCGGTTGTGAAGGTCTGCCTCCTGCAGACGTTGCGAGCCGCCCAGGCGGAGATGGAAAGCGTCGCGGAAGATGCGGGGATGCGCAAGCACGCCCGAGATCAGGGACGAAAGCAGTGCGACCCCCGTCATGCCAACGATGAATAGGCCGATGCCGCGCGGCAGATGAAGATTGACGTGAAGGTGGATAAGGAACTGCGTCCAGCGTTCGTGCGCGGCGGTGGCGAGATCGCCCGACGCGTCGGCATACCAGCTGTGCCGCTCCCCGCCGTCCACCTCGGTCGTAATGCGGAGAAGCGGGAGTTCGGGCTTGGGCATCTGGATGATGACGTGCTCGACCGGGCCATGCGTCCTGCGCATCGCTTCGACATAGGCATGCTGAACCGCGCCCGCCTCGACCTGCTCCAGCCGTGGGGCCGCGGGATTTTCCCAACGTTCGAATTCATGAATGAAGACGGCAAGCGTACCGGTGAGGCATATGAGATAGATCACCGCAGCAAAGGCGAGGCCCAGAGCGCTATGCCCTTTCAGGACCGCCCGAACGACTTCGCCGGGCAGGGCCTTGACCATTGGGATGGCTATCTTCACGAAAATCCTCTCACCATTGCCGCACCGAAGCTCAGCAGCGCGGTGGCGGTCAGCACCGCTGTCGCGCGCAGCACCCTGCTGTCCGCGAGCGTCCAGGCCATAGCCGCACCCCACGCCACGGGAACGATCAGCCCGCCGATCACCAGGCGGGTCTGGGCGGAGCCGGGAGCCCAGACGGTGAAACAGATTCCGATCCCCATCGCCGCGATCATGCCGACCGGGCCGGCCAGGAACCACCGCAGCGCCGATTTCCAATAGGAGGAGGCGCGCTCAGCAGGCTCGGGCGCAAGCGAGGACCGGCCTTTCCTCGCTGACCGTGATGTCCGTCGTTCACGCCCGACCGCCACGACCGCGAGCAAGGCGAGGGGCAACAGCGCGAGGGCGATGAAGGGGCCGCGCGCCTCGCCGAGCGAGACGGCCGGCAGTCCCAGGCTCAATGCGAGCGTCGACCATCCTGCCACCCGCCATAGGGTGCGCGGAGGACTCCCGCGCCAAGCCCGGCGAAGCATGATGGCCCCGCCGATGCCGCCGGCTAACACCGCGACCATGGCGGCGATCTCTGCTGCCGGGCTCAGAAGCCGGTCTCCAGCACGATGCCCACGGTGCGCGGCGCTCCGATTATCGACTGTCCGGTAAAGCTGTTGCGATATTGATCATAATGCTCGTCGAACAGGTTGTTGGCGAACAGCGACAGGCTCCAATGGTCGGCCTCATAGCCGAGCCGAGCATTGACGAGGGTGCGCTCCCCGACGCGATCGTCTTCCTGGGGACGGGCGACATCGTAGAACACCGCGCTGCGATAGCTGGCATTGATGTTGGCGTTGAACCCTCCGCCGAACCGAAGGTTCGCACCGGCGGCCAGGGTCCAACGCGGTGCATAGGGGAATTGCAGCCCGGACAGGTCGGTGATCGATCCGACATTGGTCAGAAAACGATCGAACTTGGTTCGGGTGTGGCCGACGCTGGCATACCAGTCGAAGGCCGACGAAAGGCGGTGCGCCAGTTCCAGCTCAAACCCGTAGAGATGCGACTTGCCGGCGTTCACCGTATGGGTGTCGTAGACGCCATTGCCGAAATTGGCGGTGGTCTGCTGGTCGGTCCAGTCGATGTAGAAGGCGTTGGCATTGGCGGTCAGCCGGCCATCGAGCCACTTCGACCGCAGCGACAGCTCATAATTCCAGGTATGTTCCGGATCATAGGCGAAGAGCTGAGATCGTGCCGTATTGAACGAGCTGCCGCCGGACCGGTAGCCTCGTTGCGCCACGAAAGCGGTGGCGAGGTCGGGCGTCCAGGCCATCTCCACGCCGGCCTTCGGCAGGAAGGCCTTGAACGTTCGGGTGCCGGCCGGGGTCGAACCATTGGCATCGTCGACGAGACCGAGCACGGCAGCATTGATGGCGGTGAAGGCCGGGGCCAACGCGCCATAGGCGGCAGGATCGGGGAGCGTCCCGGCGAAGGTCGCGATCGCGTCCCCGGCGATGCGGTTGCGCTCGCGGTCATAGCGGAAGCCGCCGAGCAGCGAGAGGCGCTCGGACAGACGATATCGGCCGTCCGCAAATAGGGCCATGGTCTTCACCCGCGTCGGAAAGTCCGAGGTGTAGTCCACGACGATGTTGGGAAGCGCTGCCGTATAGAGCCCTGCGACCTGCGCGGCGGTCTGCGCCCCGAGGGCACCCGTCAGCAGATTGGCGATCGTTGCTCCGGGTGTCGGAACCAGCGTGACCTGATGCGAGCGGCGCTTCTCGTCTCGATCATAGTAAAACAGGCCGACCAGCCCGCTGAACTTCTGGTCCTCATAATTCAGGCGCAGCTCCTGCGTGACGATCTTCGAGCTGCCGGTGATGTCGCTATATGCCCGGCTCTGGGCTGAAGCATCGCCATCATATTTGCGGACGAAGCGCGTATCGCCCCAGGTGCCGAGCGCGGTGAGGGAAAAACCGCCGCCGATGTCGTAGCGCAGGTCCAGCGTGACCTGATCATTGTCGACGTCGCTGCTGTTCGGATAGTCGGACGGGTTGGTCCGATTGTCGAAATAATCGGGGACGCTGGTGTCGGTGTAGACGAACAGATAGCCGCCCTTGGTGCGGAAGCGTTGATAGTTCAACCGCGCCTCGAAGCCGGGCAGCGCGGTCGGCGTCCAGAGCAGCTTGCCGCGCAGCATCAGCGAGTCCAGCGGGTTTTCCGGCGCCTTGCGCGTCACGTTGTAGATGTAGCCGTCAGAGTCCCGCTTTTCCGCTGTCACTCGGAAGGCGAGCTGATCGGCGACGAGGGGGCCGCCAGCGGCAATTGCGAACTGGGTGGTGTCGAAGGACGATAGCAGCGCCCTGCCTTTTGCCGACCAGTCGAAGTCGGGGTCCTGGGTGCGGATGTGCACGGCCCCGGCCAGCGCGTTGAGGCCCTGGATGGTCGATTGGGGGCCGCGGAAAATCTCGACCTGAGCGACGTCCCACATGTCGGTCGGGCCGTTTGAGAGTATGTCCTGGGCCACGGGAGCGTCGTCGACGAAAACGGTTGCGGTTGCGGCATCGCCGCCGCCCGACACGCCACGCTGGTCGATGCCGCGAATGGAAAAGCCCGAAGCGCCATAGGTTTCCGACAGATTGGCGGTTCGCTGGTAGATTTCCTGGATCGTGAGGACATTTTCTTCGGACAGGCGGCGGGGCGTGATCACAGCGACCGAGGTGGTCGTCTGCTGAAGGCTGCGCGTGCTCTTCTCGCCGGTAACGATGATTTCGTCACTGACGGCGTCGCTGGGCCCGTCCGCCAGCGCGGGAGCCGTCCACGCAAGCGAGGACGATAGGAATAACCAGAGATGACGCATCGTGGACCCCCATTATGATCTGGGGGAGCGTCTATTCATTAAGATATTGCGAGTCAATCGCATTAGCTATTGCGACGTCGATCAGCCTTCCGGCTTGGCACGCACGGCCACGACCACCTTGCGCAGTTCGGCGACCCCGACCGCGCCGGGCAGAAGATAGGGACCTATCAACAGGCCGGGCGTGCCCGTCAGGCCCAGCATGCGGGCGTAACGGTCGGAGCGGCCGAGCACTGCATCGATCTCCTGACGCCGAGCCGTCAGATCTTTCTGGAGTCGTGTCCAATCAACGCCTGCGCGATTTGCGGCGGACCGAATGGCGGCGCTGTCGAGCTTGCCCTGCGTAGTCATCAGCGCGTCGTTAAAGGCGGCATGCTTCCCCTGGAACTCGGCGGCAATCGCTGCGCGGGCGGCCTCGGTCGAGGCGCCGCCGAAGATCGGCCAGTCGCGATAGAGTAGCCGGACCTTGGGGTCTTCGCGAAGCAGGGCCTGCAGCGCCGGATGCACCTTGCGGCAATAGGGACAGTTATAATCGGAGAAGAGGACGATGGTGACGTCGGCGCCTTTCGGCGTGATGACTGGCGCGACCGGATCGGTTCGGATCGCCTGCCGGACCCGGCGTGCCATGTCGCTGGCGACCTGATCCTGCCCGGCAATGCGCGGTTGCTGGCTCTGGACGCTGCCGGCCAAGCCCATCAGCAGGGCGGCGGTCGCGGCCCGGCGGGCCCGTGAAGCTGTCATTGTCACTCCTCGATCAGGGCAATGCCTTCGGCCAGTGCGGCGCGGGAAATCTCGCCCTGTTCGACGCGCCTTACCCGGCCCGATGCATCGATGAAAAGCGTCGTCGGCAGAACGTCGCTGCTCGCAGCCCGCATCAGCGCCTGTGTCTCATCGAGCAGTACGGCATCACCGCCTAGCCCTTCGCGGCGAAGGAAGGCCCCGACGGTCGCCTTACTCTCTCCCGCGTCGACGAGGCGGATCGGTACGTCCGAGGCAGCGGCGGCATGGATCAGCATCGGCAGTTCGCGCCGGCAGGGACCGCACCAGCTCGCCCAGAGATTGAGCACGAGCGGGCGACCGCGATAGCTATCAAGCGGGACGGCGTCGCCTGCGATGCTGCGCACCATGATCCCGCGCGGCAAGGCGAAGGGAGCGGGGCGAAGCCACGCCTGCACGGTCAGGGCGCTGGCCGCACATAGGCCGAGCAGGGCGAGGCCGGCGAGCAGCGCGCGCCATGGACGCAGCCCCACGACGAGGACAAGCGCCGCCCCGGCGATGCCCGGCCAGGTAAGGAAGCCACCCTGCCACAGGGCGAGCGCCGATAGCGGGTCGTCGGCGTAGATCGGGGCATGTGCGACGACGAAGGCCACCCGCGCCATGACCAGTCCGATCACGGTCGCGAACCAACCTGTCCGCGCCGGCTGCGGCAGCGCCCATCGCCGGGCGATCATGCCCGTGCCTGCGAGGAAGCCCCAGATCGCCAGCAGCGCGGCGAGACGGTCGCCGGCGATCGCCAGCGGGCCGAGGCTCAGCATGTCATGCGGCTGGCGATGGGGGCAGGCTTCGTCAGTCGCCTGCCACCGGCAGCCACAACGCGCTGGCAGCGTCGCCGCCCCAGCGGATCGTCTGCGTCGCCTTCACATAGTCGGCGGGCTTGGCGTCCATGATCGAGTCCACCCAGCTCTGCGGGTTGCGATCGTAGAGCGGGAACAAGGTCGACTGGACCTGCACCATGATCCGGTGCCCCGGCAGGAAGACATGGTCGACATTGGGCAGCTCCCAGGCGAAGGCATAGGTCTTGCCCGGCTTGAGCGGCGCTGGCGTCGCGAAGCCATTGACATAGCGCCCCCGGAAAATCTCGATGCCGATCGCCAGCTGATAGCCGGCCATGGTCGGATTGGCGCTGTTCTCTTCCGGATAGACGTCGATCAGCTTGACCACGAAGTCGCCGTCGCGCCCGCTCGTCGCGGCGCGCAGGTCGACCTTGGGGGCGCCCTTGATGTGGACCGGCTTGTCGAGAACCCCGATCGAATAGCTCAGCACGTCCGGCCGGCCGTCGACGAAGCGCTGGTCGCGGACCAGCCAGGTGCGCCATTCCTCGCCCTGCATATGGACCGGGCGCGGCAGCATCGGTACCGGCTTGGCCGGGTCGGAGACATAGCTGTCGCTGCCCGCCTGCGGCTTGCTCCACGACAGGCCGAAATCCTTGCTAAGATAGAGCGGCTTATAATTGCCTGCCGGCCATTTCGGCGACACCTCCCAGCGGTTGGCACCGGTCGCATAGGTGAGCACGGGCGGCGTGTCGCACTTCGGCGGCGCACTCTTCAGGTGGCAGTCGAGGAAGGGCTTCATCCAGCGGGTGCGGAACTGCAGGCCGGTATCGCCTTCCCATTTGAGCGGGCCGAGCTCGCGCGCCTCATAGTTCACCTGCGAGTGGCGCCACGGGCCGATGACCAGGCTGAGCATCCCATCGGCGGGCGACTGCTTCGCCAGCGCCTTGTAGACGGCGGGGGCGCCATAGCTGTCTTCCTGGTCCCACTGCCCGACGACCAGCATGGTCGGCACGGTCAGCTTGCGCTCGCCGAGCAGCTTGTCGACCGCCTGGCCCTGCCACCAGGCGTCGTAGCTCGGATGTTCGAGCACCTTGCGCACCACCGGCAGATCGAGCAGCCCATAGCGGCGCGCATAGGCCATGGCCGAGCCCGCCTCGAGATAGGCGGCATATTCGTCGCCGGTCCCCTTTGGCACCGCGCCGCCGCCCTTCTTGACCGTCTGGCCGAGATCATAATCGAAGCCGAAGGTGCGGAAGGCGCCGTTGTGGAACCAGTCATCGCCCATCCAGCCATCGACCATCGGGCTCTGCGGTACCGCCGCCTTGAGCGCGGGATGCGGATCGATGAGCGCCATCAGCGAGGTGAAGCCGAGATAGGAAGAGCCGGTGATGCCGACTTTCCCATTGCTCTCCTTCACATTCTTCACCAGCCAGTCGATCGTGTCATAGGCATCGGTGGCGTGATCGACACCGGTTGGGTTGAGCGGACCACGCAACGGGCGGTTCATGACATAGTCGCCCTCGGAGCCGTCGAGGCCGCGGACATCCTGATAGACGCGGATATAGCCGTCGTTGACGAACTCGGCGTCGGCGACGGGCAGGATCTCCTCGATCTTCTGGCTGCGGTTGCGCGACGTCATCTTGTTGGCGTCGTACGGGGTGCGGCTCAGCAGGATCGGGGCGTCGGTGACGCCCTTGCGGTGGATGATCACCGTGAACAGCTTCCTGCCGTCGCGCATCGGGACCATCTCGACCCTGCGGACATAGTCGGCTTCGGGGCGGACCCAGTCATATTCGGCGACCTGCTCGTTCGCCATAGTGTCGGTTGGCGGCGGGGCCGGCTGGGCGGCGGAGAGGGCGGTTGCGATGGCGAGGGCGAGCGGAGCGAGCGCGAAGCGGGCATGTGTGATCATGTCACATGGGTGGCCTGGCGGACCCGCTCCGGTCAAGCCCTCGATCGCGGGTCAGTCGCTCGGCGCAAGCTCCGCGGCCATTGCCTCGCGCATCATGAACTTCTGGACCTTGCCGGTGACGGTGAGCGGGAAGGCGGGCACCAGCCGAACGTGGCGCGGCACCTTGTAATGGGCGATCCTGCCCCGGCAGTGCTCGATCACCGCGCCCTCGCTGAGCGTCGTGCTTCGCGCGATGACCCAGGCGCAGACCTCCTCGCCGAAGCGATCGTCGGGCACGCCGAACACCTGCGCGTCGACGACTTCAGGGTGGGTCAGCAGATGTTCTTCGATCTCACGCGGGTAGATATTCTCGCCGCCCCGGATGATCATGTCCTTGATCCGACCGACGATACGGCAATAGCCTTGCTCGTCGATCGTCGCGAGATCGCCCGTGTGCATCCAGCCGTCCTCATCGATCACCTGGGCGGTCTTCTCGGGATCGTCCCAATAGCCGAGCATCACCGAATAGCCGCGCGTACACAGTTCGCCGGGCTCCCCGATCGGGAGCGTGGTGCCGTCGAGATCGACGACCTTGGCCTCGAGATGCGGCTGTACCTGCCCCACGGTCGAAACCCGTAGTTCGAGTGGGTCGTCCATCGCCGACTGGAAGCTGACCGGGCTGGTTTCGGTCATGCCATAGGCGATCGTCACGTCGCGCATGTGCATCCGGTCGAGCACCGCCTGCATGATGGCGGTCGGGCAGAGCGAGCCGGCCATGATCCCGGTCCGCAGCGAGCGCAGATCGAAGGCGGCGAAGTCGGGATGTTCGAGCATCGCGACGAACATCGTCGGCACGCCGTAGAGCGCGGTGCAACGCTCCTCCGCCACTGCCGCCAAGGCGGTCGCCGGGTCGAAGGCGTCGCCCGGCAGGCACATGGTCGCACCATGGGCGATGCAGGCGAGATTGCCCATCACCATGCCGAAGCAATGGTAGAGCGGCACGGGTATGCAGACGATGTCGGCGGGGGTCAGCCCGATCCGCCGCCCGACCATATAGCCGTTATTGACGATGTTCCGGTGCGACAGAGTCGCGCCCTTGGGCAGGCCCGTGGTGCCGCTGGTAAACTGGATGTTGGTCGCGTCACCCGGCTGCACATCGGCGGGCAGTGGCGTAGTCGGGTCGCTCGGCAGCGTGCCAAGCGGCAGGCACCCCTCATGGTTCCTGTCGCCGATCGACAGGACCAGCCTCAGATCGGGCAGGTCGGCGCGAACCTCGGCGAGCATCGCGACATAGTCGCTCGACTTGAAGCGCGGCGCGATCACGAGTGCCGCGCAGCCGACCATCGCGACGGCGCGCTGCATCTCGATCGCGCGATAGGCCGGGCTGATGTTGACCAGCACGAGCCCGGCGCGTGCGGCGGCGAACTGGACCAGCACCCATTCGAGGCAATTGGGCGACCAGATGCCGATCCGCTCACCCGGCCGCAGCCCGGCTCCGATCAGGCCGCGGGCGAGCGCGTCCACCCTTGCCAGCAGCTCGGCATAGGTCAGGCGGACATTCTGATGGCGTACTATCAAAGCTGTCGCGTCCGGCTGCCGCGCGGCCGTTTCCGCGAGCAGGTCACCGATCGTGATATCGAGCAGCGAAGGCGTGTTGCCGCCGCGAACCTGCGAAAGCGTCACGCGGCCCCTCGCTGCCATTCCTGGTCGCGCAGTTCCTTGCGCCGGATCTTGCCGCTGACGGTCTTGGGCAGGCTCGCCACGAACTCGATCTTGCGCGGATATTTATAGGGTGCGGTCGTGGCCTTCACATGGTCCTGTAGGGTTTTCACGAGCGCCTCCGACGGCTCGTGGCCGGGCGCGAGGATCACGAACGCCTTGACGACTTCACCGCGCGTCGGGTCGGGGCTCGACACCACCGCGCTCTCGGCGACGGCCGGATGTTCGAACAGCGCGCTTTCGACTTCGAAGGGGCCGATGCGATAGCCCGAGGACAGGATGACGTCGTCCGACCGGCCGACGAACCAGAAATAGCCGTCTTCGTCGACGATGGCGCGGTCGCCGGTCAGGTACCAGCCACGGCGGCGCGTGTCGGCGGTGCGTTGCGGATCGTCGCGGTAGCGCGCGAACAGGCCCGGTGGCGGCGTCTCGGCGATGCGCAGTGCGACGTCGCCTTCCTCGCCGGCCGGCATCCGCCGTCCCTCGCCGTCGATCACCGCCAGATCGAAGGCCGGGGCGGGGCGGCCCATCGATCCCTGGCGTGCGGCTCCGGGGCGGTTGGCGCACAACAATACCGTCTCTGTCTGGCCGTAACCGTCGTGGATATCGAGGCCCGTGGCCCCCTTCCATAGGTCGATCACCTCGGGGTTCAGCGGCTCGCCCGCGCTGACGCAGTGGCGCAGCGATGAAAAGGTCCGCCCGCCGATGTCGCCGCGCACGAACATGCGATAGGCGGTGGGTGGCGCGCAGAGCGTGGTCACCGGCATGCGTTCGAGCAGGTCCATGGTCGCGGCTGGATCGAAGGCGGCATTGTGGTGGACGAAGATCGTCGCGCCCATCAGCCAGGGCGCGAACAGGCTGCTCCACGCGGCCTTGGCCCACCCGGTGTCGGACAGGTTCCAATGGAGGTCGCCGGGCTTGAGATCGAGCCAGTAGCTGCCGGTGATCCGGTGCGCGAGCATATAGCCGTGCGTGTGGATCGTCATCTTCGGCTGGCCGGTCGTCCCGCTGGTGAAATAGCAGAGCGCATCCTCGTCGAAGCGAGTGTCGGCGAGCGGGGGCAAAGGCTGTGCGGCATCGCGCAGTGCGTCAAAATCGAGCCAGCCTGCGCGCGGCCCGCCGATATGGAGCCGGACGATGTCGGCGTTGCCCAGCGCCTTGTCCACCCGGTCCGCCATGTCACCGGTCGCGGCTACGCAGCGCGCCTCGGCGGCCTGATGGCGATAGGCGATGTCCTTCGCCATCAACTGTGTCGTGCCGGGGGAGGCGACCGCGCCGATGGCGATGCAGCCGAGCATCAGCTCCCACCATTGCTGCTCGCGGTTGAGGAGGATCAGCACCGTATCGCCCCGACGAACCCCAGCCTGCGAGAGCACCGCCGCGGCCCGTCCTGCTGCGGCAGCGATATCCGAAAAACTGCGCTCGACCGTCCGACCGTCGGCATCCACCCACAGCATCGCCGGATCGCCGGGCCGAAGCTCGGCCCAGCGGCCGATGACGTCGCGGGTGAAGTTGAACAGGTCGGGCCGGTCGGGAAGGTCGAGCATCGTCATTTGGCTTCGTTGATGATGTGCAACTGGGTGAACTCTTGCAGCCCTTCCTCGGCGAACTCGACGCCGAGCCCCGACTGCTTCGCGCCGCCGAAGGGGATGGTCGGCCCGAAATCGAGATGCTGGTTGATCCAGGTCGTGCCGCTTTCCATGCGGCTGGCCATGTCGCGCAGCTTTTCGCGATCGCTGCCCCAGACCGAACCGCCCAGGCCCATCGCCGACGCATTGGCGCGCGCCAGCGCATCTTCGGGGTCGTCGAAGCGGATCACCGGCAGGATCGGGCCGAACTGTTCCTCATCGACGATCCGGGTTCCATCGCTGATATCGCGGACTATCGTCGGGCGAACGAAATAGCCTGGACGGTCTTCGACGATGCCGCCGGCGACAATCGTGCCATTGGCCTTGGCATCCTCAAGGAAGCCCTTCACCTTCTCATATTGCGCAGCATTTTGCAGCGGACCGATCTGGACGCCCTGCTTCAGCCCGTCGTCGACGATCGCCTCCTCAGCCAGCCGGGCGAGCTCGACGCACAGCGCATCATAGATGTCCGAATGCGCATAGACGCGTTTGATCGCCAGACAGACCTGTCCCGCATTGAGGAAGGCGCCGCCGAAAATGCCGGGCGCGACCTTGGCCGGATCGGCGTCGGGCATCACGATCGCGGCGTCGTTGCCTCCCAGTTCGAGCGTCAGCCGCTTGATCGAGGCGGCGGCGCTGGCCATCACCTTGCGGCCGGTGTCGGTCGATCCGGTGAAACTGATCTTGGCGATGTCGGGGTGCGCGGTCAGCTTGCCGCCCAGATCATTGGCATCGGTGACGATGTTGACCACGCCAGCCGGGAAGATGTCGGCCATCAGCGCGCCCATCTTCAGCGTCGTCAGCGGTGTCGTCGGCGCGGGCTTCACCACCATCGTGTTGCCGGCGAGAAGGGCGAGCGGCAGCTTGAAGGCGACGATCAGGACGGGGAAATTCCACGGGATGATTGCGCCGACCACGCCCAGCGGGCGCCGCCGCTGCTCGACCCGGTGGCGCTCATTGTCCTCCAGCACCCGGATCGGGAGATCGTGCGTGGCGAGCTGCCGGATGAAGGCCTGGGTATAGGCGATCTCTGCGGTGGCTTCGGGCAGCGGCTTGCCCTGCTCCTGAGTCAGCAGGCGGGCGAAGGCCTCGGCCTCGGCTTCGATCGCGTCGGCGAGCTTCAGGATGGTCGCGCGGCGGTCTTCGATCGGCTTGGCGGCCCAGGCGGGAAAGGCGCGCTTCGCGGCGGCCACGGCCTCGTTCAGCTGATCCTCCGACCCGCGCGGGCATGTCGCGAGCACTTCCTCGGTTGCCGGGTTGACGACATCCATCGTCATCGCGCCGTCCACCAGACGGCCGTCGATCAACAGCTTATAGTCGGTCATGATCCTCTCCTCATGGGCCGCGATCCTTGTGGCCGCGGCCCCTCATCCTGTCAGAATTTATAGCCGACGGTGACGCCGTAGGTCCGCGGTGCGCCGACATGGTTGTAATCGAAGCCGAATCCCCCGACGAGATCGACCCGCGAGGTCAGGTAGAATTTGTTGGTCAGGTTCTTGCCCCAGATCGAGGCCGAGAAGGGACCGCGCTCGAAGTCGATATGCCCGCCGAACAGCGCATAGCCGGACTGGCGCAGCCGGCGCACGTTGAATACCTCGAAATATTGGCTCGATACATAGCTGATGTCGGGGTGGAGGCTGAGCTTGCCGGCGTCGTCGTCCATCAGTGTGATGTCGAGCCCGGCATTGGCGCTGATCGACGGCGCGTTGGACAGGCGGTTGCCCTTGACGTCGACCCCGCTCAATATGCCCTTCTTGATCTTGGCGTTGAGAAGGCCGAGGCCAGCGCGCACGGACAGGAAGTCGCTCGCGCGGGCGTTGAACTCGACCTCGCCGCCGAAGATGCGGGACTTGTCGACATTCACCAGCGTCTGCGCGGCCGTTTGCGGGCTGATGTTGATGAACTGCTGGTTCTTGTAGAGATAGTAGAAGCCGGCAAGGTTCAGGGTGATGCGGCGATCGGCAAGCTGCAGCTTCGCTCCCCCCTCGAACGCATCGATCGTCTCGGGCTTCGCGACCGAAGCCTCGGACGGATCGAAGAAGGCCTGCGCATTGAAGCTCGGCGCGCGATAGCCGCGGCTGTAGCTCGCATATAGCATGCGATCACGGTCGATCTTGTAGTCGATGCCGATTTTGCCCGACATGTTGTTGTTCTTGAAGCTGAGTGTGGTCGGCGGAATCAGCGTTGCAACCAGGACTCCGTCTGCGCCGATCGCATCCGACCGCAGGCCCTTCTGCTTGCCGTCGTCGCGGGTATAGCGCAGGCCGCCGCGCAGCGTGAAGCCGCCGCCAAAATCATAATGCATATCGGTGTAGAGCGCATAGCTGTGCTTGAGCTGGTCGAAGCTGTTCGCCACGCTGCACGCAGCAGGCAGTCCCGCAGCGCAGTCTGCTGCATCGATCGTCCCGTTTCCGTCGATGTCTGCATCCTTGAAGATGCCGAAATCGGTCCGGTTGAACACTTTCTCCCGGTTGTAATAGGCGCCTAGGATAAATTCGAACGGACCACCCCAGCTGCTGGCAAGGCGCAGGTCCTGCGACAGCTGGCTGGCCCGGTCGCCGTAGAAGATCTCGAGCGTCTTGTTCGGCGCGCCATCGGTATCCTCGCCGAAGTTCAGCCGGCCCTTGTCCCAGGAGGACACCGATACGATCGACAGGTCGTTGCCGATGTCGAAGGTCGAGGTCAGGGACAGCGCATAGGTGCGGGCGCGACGGCGCGGCGTATAGTTGGACTCGATCTGGCGACGGCCGATCCCCGTGCGGAAATAGCTGCTGCCCTGCCCCAGTGATTCATAAAGGCCTGCGCCGACGCCGTCCGGCCCGGGCGCGGCGAAGATGCCGTAGTTGCGAGGGTTCTGATAGCTGGTCGAGGCGCGCAGCAGGAAGGAGGTACCGTCCGTCGGTTCCCACAGCATCGAGCCGCGCACCGCATATTCGCGCGTGCCGTTCAGATCGGGCTGGCCGGGGAGCTGGTTGCGGAACCAGCCTTCCGCGCGGGCTGCGGTGAAGGCGACGCGCGCGGCAACCGTCTCGCCCAAGGGCAGGTTAATCGCGCCATTGGCCTCGCGGCGGTTGTAATTGCCATAACCGAGATTCAGATAGCCCTCGACCTTGCCGAGGTCCGGCTTGTGGCTGATCAGATTGACCGCGCCGCCGGTGGTGTTCTTGCCGTAAAGGGTGCCCTGCGGTCCGCGCAGCACCTCGACACGTTCGAGATCGTAGAGCGCCACCCCTAGAAAGGCGAAATTGCCTTTGTAGACCTCGTCATAATAAGTCGCGACCGGACCCGACTGGTTGAGGCTGTAATCGGACATCGACACGCCGCGCAGCGCGAAGATCGGGGTGCCGTCGCCGACGGTCGAGGTCAGCTGGAGATTGGCGACCTTGCTGACGAGGTCGTCGGCACTGGTCAGCCGCTGCTTGCGCACGGCATCGCCGCCGATCGCCGACACCGAAATGGGAACGTCCTGCAGGCGCTCGCTGCGCTTCTGCGCGGTAACGACGATCTCCATGCTCTCGTCGACCGCATCGTCCATGGCCGCCTGCGCCATCAGCGCCTGGCTCGACAGGCCGGTGAGCAGCATCGCTGCGATGCGAGAGGTCCTTTGCACGCGTGCCGAGATCGACATCATTTTTCCCCTTCGTGTCTTGTTGCGTCATGGGCGCGCTCGCTCGCTGCCAATCGGGCGACGAGGTCGGCGCGCAGGGCAGCCCGTTCGATCCGCAGCGGCTTTTCCCGCAGCTTTCGGATCTCCTCCCTGGTGTAGGGCTGGAAGCCTGCCGGGACGTGATCCGGATCGAAGCGGATCAGCGTCCAGTTCAGGAGTTCTGCCAGCTGGTCGTCGGGAAGTGGCGTCGTCGCCACCCCCGGTACCCGGCCGAGAAATTCCCGCCCGCCGGGCACGGCGAGCAGGCGCGACACCTGGCCGGCGAGCGGCGGCGTCGAGGTGGGGGTGCCGCCGCCGTCGGGGCGGTGGCATCCCTGGCATTTCACGATCCAGTTGATGTGCGCCCGCCGGGGATCGGGAACCCCGGGCATGACGCTGGTCGTCGCGGCCGCCGCGGCGGCCGTTCCGATCGCGAGGATCGCAAGAGCCGCCGTAAGCCTCATTTGGCTGGGAGCTTCGGTTGCAGCCGGGCCACCGCTGCTGCGTCGAGGGTCGCGCCGCTTTCCCGCGCCGCCTTCACTTCGGCGGCGGTGAAGGGTTTCACCCCGTTGCCGCCACCCGCGATCGTCCCGGTTACATGGGTGAGGACCGCCGCGACGGACTCGTCGTCCAGCCCGCTTTGCGCCGGCATCATGCCGCGATAGGTCTTGCCCTCGACGGTGAGCGGACCTGCCAGGCCCCGGGCGACCGCAAGCACGAGATAGCGCCGTCCCTCCGGTTTGCCCGCCAGCGCGCGTACGTCGGACTGCAGTGGCGGAAAGGCGCCGGGAACGCCCTTGCCCGTTGCCAGGTGGCACGCCGCGCAGCGCTGGTAGATTTTGGCGCCGTCAGGAGCGGATTGGGCCGGAGCAGCCGCAAGCAAAGCAACGAGCGGAAGTAGGAACAAGCCGTGCCGCATCACTGGCTCTCCAGCGCCGTGCCGAGGATCACGGCCGTCGAGCAATTGTAGATCGAGCCGTTCTCGGTCCCGAGGCACCAGTTGATGTCGTTGTTCGCCTGTGGCCTTACCATCGGCCGGTCGCTCTCGTTGCGGTTGCACAGGCAGCGGCCGCAGGAGGATTTGCCGCAGCAGTCGTTGTAACTGATGATGTAGGAGCGTCCGTCGGCGGGGTTGAGGCAGGTGCCGATCCAGGTGATCGGCGACATCTCGGTTCCAGGCGGACAGGCATTGGCGGTGCCGCCACAGCAGGAGCAGAGGAAGCCGTCGATCGCGCAATAGCGCCAATAGTCGCATTGGGTCTGGTCGCCCGGATCCTGCGGGTTGCCGCTCGTCTGCGGCGGCAGGCCGCTCTTGCCGCCACCATGGGTCGAGGCGACCGCACGGGATACGGGCAGCACGGGGATGACGGCCGCGCCGGTGATGGCGCCCCCGATCAGCGTCAGCAGGCTCCGGCGCGAGGTGCGGCCGGCGACCATGCGGACGGCGCGTTCGGCAAAACGATCTATGGTGGACATGGGAGCAGCCCCCTCTTGCTCGTGGCGGCGCTCAGGCGCCGGCCAGATAGTGCTGGATCGATGCGACCCCGCGTTCCTTCGCCTCGAACAGGCTTTCCAGATGCTCGCGGTTGTTGATCAGCCCGAGCGACGCGATGCGGCCCTGTTCGTCGAGAAGGACGGCATAGGGCAGTTTCGACACGCCCAGCGACCGGCCGAGGGTTTCGGACAGCACATAAGGCATGCCGGCCAGTCCTTCCTTCATGATCAGGCGGCGATGCGCGGTCTCGTCACCGTCGCTGGCGAGGATAGTGTCGACCCAGCCCTCCTCGGCACGCGCGGCGGAGCGGAGGATCGGCAGCAGGGTTTTGCAGATCGGACAATCGGGCGAGAGAAAGAAGAGCAGCTGGCTGCGCCCGTCGCGTTTGCCGCCGATGCGGATGTCCTGTCCGTCGAGCGCGGTCAGCGTCATTTCCGGGCCCTTGTCGCCCACGGCGACCTTCTGGTGCAGCGTCAGCGCGCCCGCCGGGGCGATGCGTTCGTGCAGCACGCCGACCTGGCGCGCGAGGGCCATGACCAGGATGCCGAGCACCCCAACGGCGATCCACAACAGGATTTGGGAAGCGAATGCGAAGCCGGTCATCGTGCAAGGCTCCTTGCCGAGGAGGAGGCCGAGGCGATTTCGCCTGCGGCGAGGTACAGCGCGAAGAAGGTTAAGGCGCCGAAGACGGAGAGGATATTGGGGCTTCCCGCAGGAAGCAGCGCCGCGACCGCCGCGAGCGTGGCCAGAGCGGCAGCGCGCATCGCGGGATAGGCTTCGGTCGACCGCGAAGGGCCGCTGAGGCTGCAGCCACAGTCGAAGCGATCGCCGCGCTGACGGGCCCGCCAGAGCAGCAGCGCATAGCTGGTCCAGAGCAGTCCGGCCAAGGCGCAGCCCGTCGGTCGGGTGGCGGGACTGAGCAGCGCGACGGCGGCGCCCGCCTCGACCGCAGCGGCCGACAGCGACAGCGGCTGACCGAGACCTGGGGCAAGCCCCGTCATCTGTGCCGCGGCCGATGCCAGACGCTCACGCGCCACCAGCTTGTGGATCGCGGCCGAGGCGAGCACGGTGGCCAGGAAATAGGGGAGGATCTCGCCCATCGCGATCACCGGGCCGCCGTCATGGTCATCGGATCGTGGACGACCTGCGCAATGCTGCGCTGAAGCTTGCCGCTGGCGGCGTCATAGACGTCGAGCGAGCCATCGGCGCGCGAGGCGACGAGCAGTGGCGAGGCCTGCGCGGTGACTTCGATGGAGATGGCCGGATTGGCGAGCGGCACCCGCGCGACGCGCTGCTTCTTGGCAGGGTCGATGACCCACACCTCGCTGCCGCCGTCCTTATGGGTGCCTTCCTTGCCGGCCGGGTTCATCAGGACATAGACCCGTCCGGCAGGATCGCTGCTGATCACCTGCCAGCCGCCCGGCCGCCACTCGCCCTCGGCGGTCTTTTCCTTGGGCATCGGAAAAGTGCCGAGGTCGCGGGCCATGTCGCCGCTGAAGTCGATGCCGTGGAGATTGCCCTTGAAGGTAGCGAACCAGGCGGTGCGCCCTACCATCGCCGGGGTCATGAACATCGCGTCATGGTCGATGTCGTTGATCGCCTTGCTCGTAGCGCTCGACGCGACCTTGCCGGCTGCGTCCAGCGCAATGCTGGTCATCGTTCCATCGGCACAGAGCGAGGTAAAGCCGCGCGCGCCTGTCGGGTAGACGAGCGAGCAGCCCGGCAAATCGATCTCGTTCAGGATGGTGCGGCTGTCGAGGTCGATCACCGACACCGACGAGGCCGGCGTGAAGTTGAACAGCAGCGCCCACTTTTCGCCGTTGGTCAGCTGGAACGCGTTGCGCAGCGTTACGAACTGGCCCCGCTTGCCACCGGGTAGCGCGATCTCGCCCTTGGGCTTGAGCGTCGCCTTGTCCCAGATGGTGATGACGTCGGTGCGCTCGCCGCGCGTCAGCCGCGCGTGGAAGGTCTCGGCGACATAGATGTCGGGCCGGGTCGTCGACGGTAGCAGCGTGCCGAACTGCGCGACCGGAATCTGGCCCTTCAGCGCGCTATGTTCGGCGGCGACGTCGACGATCGCCGCACGGCCGTCGAGGATGCTGTTGAAGTGCAGGTCCTGCACATAGATCCAGCTGGCCGGATATTTCGGTGTCAGTTCGAGCACGTTGGGGATCGGCTCGACTGGCAGGGGATCCGGATAGGGAGTGGCACCCACCGCCACTCCGCTCATCAGCGACAGCACAAAGGCCGCCATCATGGATTTTCGAGTCATCGGATGCCCGCCTCCCTGCGTCCGCCCTTTTGGCGTGACGGAAGAAAGTTTGTCATACGTCCAAAATATGCCAAGCGACAAAAATAGACGCGGACTTGTTGACTCGCTTGGCGGAGATTAGGGCAGTGCAATCAAGCGTTTCGAGGACCCCGACTTGGCCAATTTCATCGTTCCCGATTTGCGAATCACACCGCGGGAAGGGGGCTATGCGCGCGGTCAGGAAGGGTTCGAGCAGATTCTCCATGCCGCACTCGACATTCTGGTCGAGCAGGGCTCGAAAGCGCTGACGTTGCGCCGGATCGCCGCTGCCTGCGGCATGAAGGCCGGCAATCTCGCTTATTATTTCCCGTCGAAGGATGAGTTGCTGCGCGAACTGCTCAACGCGATCATCAGCAGCTATGAAGAGGAGTTCGACGTCATCGTCCACGATCCGGAGGCAACCGCAGAACAGCGGCTGGACCGGCTGGTGACGCTGGTGCTCGAGGATATTCGCAGCAAGAAGACGACCCGCGTCTTTCCCGAGCTATGGGCGATGTCGAACCATGACGCGTTTGTGCAGGAACGGGTGCATGAACTCTATGCGCGCGCCCGCGTCGCGCTCAATGAGTTGATCGCAGAGATAAACCCGCGCCTCCCCGTCGAAGAGCGGGAGCTCGTGGCGCTGTTCATCTCGGGCTCGATGGAAGGGATGACGATGTTCGCCGGCTATGAGAAGCCCTTCGAGGCGCGCATGCCGGCGCTGGAGAGGATTGCGGTCAAATCCTTCATCCACCTTATCGGCTCGCTGGAGCCGGGCGAGATCGATCTCCCGCAATCGGCCTGAACCGAAAAAGGCCAGCCACCATCGGGCGGCCGGCCTTCCTCGCTGCTGGTCCGCAGTCAGGCGATATAATGCGCCGTCGTCTTCGACGCGATTTCCTCGGGCGTGACGCCCGGCGCCGTTTCGATCAAGCGGAAGGGCGACTGGTGGTCGGGGCGCTGGAAAACGGCGAGATCGGTGACGATCATGTCGACGACATTCTTGCCGGTCAGCGGCAGGGTGCAGGCCGGGATGAACTTCGGGCTGCCGTCCTTGGCGCAATGCTCCATCACGACGATGATCTTCTTGACCCCGGCCACGAGGTCCATCGCGCCGCCCATGCCCTTCACCATCTTGCCGGGGATCATCCAGTTGGCGATGTCGCCCTGCTCGGACACTTCCATCGCGCCGAGGACGGTCAGGTCGATATGCCCGCCGCGGATCATCGCGAAGCTGTCCGACGAGGAGAAGTAGCTCGACGAGGGCAGTTCGCTGATCGTCTGCTTGCCGGCGTTGATCAGGTCGGCATCCTCTTCTCCCTCATAGGGGAAGGGGCCGATGCCGAGCATGCCATTCTCGGACTGCAGCGTGACGGTCATGCCTTCGGGGATGTTGTTCGCCACCAGCGTCGGGATGCCGATGCCGAGATTGACGTAGAAGCCGTCCTGCAGTTCGCGGGCGGCGCGCGCCGCCATCTGGTTGCGGTCCCAGGCCATTATGCCGTCTCCCTCTGCCGCACGGTGCGGAACTCGATCTTCTTGTCGTAAGGCGCGCCGAGCACGAGGCGTTTCACATAGATGCTCGGTACATGGATGTGGTCGGGATCGAGGCTGCCGGTCGGCACGATTTCCTCGACCTCCGCCACGCAGATTTTGCCCGCCGTCGCGGCCGGCTGGTTGAAGTTGCGTGCGGTCTTGCGGAAGATCAGGTTGCCGCTCTCATCGGCCTTCCAGCCCTTGATGATCGACAGGTCGGCGCGGATGCCACGTTCGAGCACATAGGTCTCGCCGTCGAAATCGTTGGTTTCCTTGCCCTCGGCCACGAGCGTGCCGACGCCGGTCTTCGTGTAGAAGCCGGGAATGCCTGCGCCGCCCGCGCGCATCCGCTCGGCGAGCGTACCCTGCGGGCAGAATTCGACCTCGAGCTCGCCCGCCAGATATTGCCGCTCGAACTCCTTGTTCTCGCCGACATAGGAGGCGATCATCTTGGCGATCTGGCGTGTCCGCAGCAGTTTGCCGAGCCCTTCGCCATCGATGCCTGCATTGTTGGAAGCGACGACAAGCTTCTTCACGCCCGAGGCCTGGATCGCGTCGATCAGCCGGTCGGGCACGCCGCACAGGCCGAAGCCCCCGGAGCAGATCGTCATTCCATCGAACAGAAGCCCGTCGAGCGCGGCCTCTGCGCTATCATAGATCTTGGTCACGGCAGTACCTCCTGCCCTTGGGTTAAGTGGGCGAAATCATAAAATCCAATTGTTGTTTTTTGATGATATTCATAACCTACCGTTATGCGACGCATTTCGCTCTATCATCTCGAAACGCTGCTCTGGATCAGCCGGCTCGGCACCTTTGCGGCTGCGGCCGACCGCCTCAACACCACCCAGCCCGCCATATCCGCACGGGTGAAGGAATTGGAGGGGCAGGTTGGTTTCGAGCTGTTCCAGCGCGCAGGCCGCAACATGGTGCTGACCGCCAGAGGGCGGCAACTTGTCGAGGAATGCGAGCCGCTCTGGGCGTCGATCGAGCGCACCCTGCTTCACTCCGCCCGGCTCTCGGGAACCGCCGGCATCGTGCGGATCGGGACCGGCGAGATCGTCGCGGCGACCGTGCTGCCGCCCTTCCTTCGCACGCTGCAGGATGATTTTCCGCAAGCCTCGCTCGAGGTCGACATCGATCTCTCGCACAACATGCTCCAGAAGCTTCTCGGTGCCGCCAATGACCTGATCTTCGTCGCCGGGCCGGTCGCCACGCCCAATGTCGAGACGGCGCCGGTGGGCAGCGTCGACCTCGTCTGGGTCGCCTCTCCGGCAGTGGCGGGGCAGGCGGAGGCCGGTCCGGAGGCGCTGCCCATCTGGCTCCTCCACCGCCACTCGCCGATCCACGGCCTCGCGCTGTCGGCGCTGGAGGAGGCGGGCGTGGCCCGGCCGATGATCCACATCTGCAACAATGCGCGCATGCTGATCGATCTGGTCGCGGCTGATGCGGGGCTGAGCCTCGCGCCGCGCCCGATGGTCGCCGACAAACTCGTCAGCGGCACGCTCGTCCAGCTGTGGCCGGAGCTCGACCGGTCGATCGAATTTCAGGTCGCGATCCGCCGACAAGAGCGTGATCCGCTGGTCCGCGCGCTGTTCGACCGCGCCGCGCTTTTGCGGATCGGCGTCTGAGGCATCAGCCGACCAACGCCTCGGCGACGCGCTCCATCATCCTGCGAGGCGTTTGTCCGCGCTGGCGCAGGAGCAGCGACGCGACGCGATAAGTCCGCTCATTGTCGACATCGATCGCGTGCGAGCCATCGTCGAGGATCAGCGGGTCGATACGCAGCCCGAACCGGCGCGACAGCCGGTCGAAGGCGGCCGCCAGCGACAGACGGTGGAGCAGGAGCAGCGCGACATTGGTAGCGCCCACGGCCGCGAGGAGGCGCAGCGGTTTCTTGGCGAACTGCCCGCCACTGCGAAAGCTCTCGGCTGCCGCCACGGCCCGGCGTCCGCCGAAGCCGTAGAGATTGCAGTTGGAGATCTCGACATCGCTAAAGCGGTAGAAGCGACGCTGCCCCTCGGGATGCGCAGACAGTACGCTTTCGCGCGTCGCGAGCGCCACGCTGGCGTCCGCACCGGCGCTGAGGTCGCGTACGACCGCCTCGACCGCCGCCGGAGTGAGCAGGACGTTGTCCGCGGTCGTAACGATCATCATTCCGTCTGCGGCTTCAGCTGCCGCCAGAACGCTGTCGGCGAGATTGTCGGCTGCCGCGACAAAGTCGATCGCGGGCGAGCCGTCACCGAGCAGATTGCGCAGCGACGCGAACATGGCGGGTTCGACCACGATCAGGATGCGGCGGCATCCTGACGATGCGCGGAGGGCTGCTACGACATGGGCGATCAGCGGTGCGCCTTCGATCGGTACGACGCATTTGTGCGAGACGCCATGCGCCTCCGCAAGCGGGTCGACGATGCCCGGCCGCTGTGCTGCCAGGATCGCGGCGGAGTAGCCCGGTTCAGGCAGCAACACGGTGCGGCATCTGCTGGAGAAGCCCGTGCCGGGCAAGGCTTTCGGTCAGGATCGTCTCGATCAGCTCGGCATGGCTCCAGCCGATCTGCCGCGCCGCCATCGAGATCGTCTTGCGCGACCAGAGGTTGCAGTTGAGGTTCACCTCCATGAAGCGGACCTCGCCGCTATGCACGTCGAGCCGGAACTCGAACCGACCATAATCGAACGGCATATATTCCTGCATCAGCGCGAGCGACTGGCGCTCGGCCTCGGCGATCACCGCCGCGTCGTGGAGGGGGCGGATTTCATAGGCCTGGCCGTCGATCAGGTTCCGCTTCTCGAGATAGGTGCGCAGATAATGGGGATCCTCCTGCTCGACGATCTGCATCGGCAGAAGAAAGGGACGACCCTCGCGCGTGATCACGCTGACCTCGATGTCGTGGCCCGGGATGAAGGGCTCGACGATGACGTCATGGCCTTCGCGGTGCAGCCGGTCGACCGCCGCGCCGATGTCGGCGAGGTCGTCGGCGGCGCTGATGCCCCAACTGGCCGAGGAGGCATTGGGTTTGACGACCCACTTTCTCGCGGCAGGCACCGTCGAGAGATCGACGGCCGCGCCACGCCTGAATATCGACCAGGGCGCGGTCGGCAGGCCGCGTGCGACCGAAACGCGCTTGGACAGATGCTTGTCGTCGGACAGCCCGCGCAGGATCGGGCTCGCGCCAAGATAGGGAATACGGTGACGCTCGCACAGGATCGGCAGCAGCATTTCCGAATTGAGGAAGCCGCCGCGATTGAGCAGGGGAAAGACGAAGTCCGCATCGGGATCCTCGAACAGCGCCTGATAGCTGTCGGCGAGCCGGAGGTTGACCCCGATCTCTTCCAGCGTCGCCCGCATCTCGCGATGATAGGTCGCGTGGGTGCCGTCGCTCGGATGAAGGCCGCCGTCCCAATGGACGTGCTTGGCGATCAGGAGGATGCTGAGCGCGCGCTTCGCCGCCGCGGGAAGCAGGCTCGGTGCCGCGATACGAGTCATTCCGGTCTCCGGCCCTGCCGTGCGCGAAGACGATCTCCGGCGGGTTCGGTCGGGCTGGGGGAAAATAGGCGGGGCGTATGACGCGCGAAGGGCGACTGCGTTACGAGGACGCTACGCTTTCATGGCGAGATGATAAGCGAGCAGGGTGCCGTAGCGGCCCGCGCCCATCCCGCGCCGGGCGGCGCGCTGCGGCATCAGCACGCCTGGCTTTCCATTCCCCTCGATTAGGATCGGGCCTTCGGGTGACGGGGCGACGTCCCAGCCGATGATGACATAGTCCACGAAGGCCTCGCGATGGGCGCGCATGGCGAGCGCGCGCATTTCTTCCCAGTCGGGAAGCAGTCGCCCCTCGATCGGTGCGCCGGTGGCGGGGTGGCGGTCATGATCGCCACCGCCATAGCCGAAGCAGCCTAGCCCGAGCCGGCCGTCCTCCAGATCGACCGGAATAATCAGTCCCCCGGCCTTCATATTGTCGACGCGCGCCTTGGGATCGGAGGCGCAGCGGAAGGTCGCGCTGACCACTTCGGGCCGGCCTTGTTCGTCGAACATGGTGACGATGCGGACGGTCGGCAGCGCGCCCAGCGCAATGTCGGCCAGCGCAGGATGGACCGCGACGAGCGGCTGCACGATCAGGTCTTCGCTCATGTCCTGCAACCGGGCGAGCAGGGCTTGCCGGTCTGCGATCGGGCCAAGCATGCGGACTCCGTCTCCGCCCTCGCCCCGCCTGGGCTTCGCGATCATAGGCCGGTCGGCGGGGTCGATCCGCACCTCTGCGCGACCCTTCTCCACGAGGGCTACGGTTGGCGGGCAGGGCAGGCCGCTCGCGGCGCAGCGTTCGGCAAAGCGAAACTTGTCGGCGAGCACGCAATCACTCGTCCAGCCGAGCGGATTCAGCCGCTTGTTGATGGCCGCATCCTCGAAGCGACGGATATAGTCGTCGAGCTGCTCCGCGCGCTCGATCCGGAACAGCGCAATGTCGCTGGGGTCGGCGAAGCGGGTGCGCGCGATCGCGACGGCGCGGCGGCGCCACGCTGCGTCGAGCCCGAAGCGGCGCTGGACGGTCCCGGCACGCAGCGGGATCCAGGCGTGGAAGGCGAGGCCGATCGCCGCGTCGGCCAATGCCCGCACCGCGCCGCGCTGTCGACGACGAAGGGCATAATGATCGCGCAGGAAGCCGGCCGACCGGGGCTCGACTATGCCCGGATAGAGCGGCCAGGCCTTTTTAAGGAAATAGAGTTGGTCATAGCCTGCCATGGATCGTCCGCGCTCCGCCGTCTCGCGGGACCGTCATATATGTCGGCTAGCGTGACGCTTTCGGGTCGGACCGAGGCACATGGATCATATCTACATCTATATTCACGATTTCCGGTCGAGCGGGGTGGTGCGCGACGCGCTGATGCTCGCCGACCATTGCGTGGATCATCATCCGACGACGTTAATCGCGGGGCATGGCGAGGGCTTTTTCCGCGAGGCGGCCGATATCGGCCGCTACCGCGTCGCGGTGATGAAGCCCATGGCCAGCCCGGCGGCGTCGCGGGTCACCGCTGCCTTTCCCTTGCGTCGCTGGCTGCGCGAACAGCCGGGCGGGGTACTGATCTCGATGGGCAATCTGGGCCATGCGACGCCGCATCTCGCCTGTCGCGGGCTCGACCATATCGGCCGCATCTATCGCATCAGCAACGAGGTGCGGCGGGGGGACGGCCTGCGCGGCGTGCTGCGGATGCACTGGATGCAGCGGCTGGTGGACGATGCCGACCGCATCGCGCTGGTCGGTGCCGCGCTCGGGCAGGTCCCGGTGCTGGCGCGCGCGGTCGAGAGCGGCCACGCGGTGACCGTCGCGAGTGGCGTGGACGTCGATCATGCGCTGGAGATGGCGGCGGTGCCCGCCCCGCACCCGTGGTTCGAGGAGGATGTCCCGGTCGTGCTGGGCATCGGACGGCTGCGGCCCCAGAAAAATTTCCCACTGCTTGTAGATGCCGTCGCTGCCTCCCGCCGGTCGCGCCGCCTGCGTCTGGCGATCGTTGGCGGCGGCAGTGTGGACGAACGGGCCGAGCTGGAAGCACGGGCCTCGGCGGCTGGCCTCGGTGAGGACTTCCTGCTGGCGGGGGAGACCACCAACGTCTTCGCCTGGGCGGCGCGTGCGGCGCTGTTCGTGCTGCCGTCGCGCTGGGAAGGGTCGTCGCTGGCTCTGCTCGAAGCGATGGCGGTCGGGACGCCGGTGATCGCCAGTCGCAAGGCAGGCGACGCGGCATTGGTGCTGGACGAGGGACGGCATGGCCTGCTCGTCGGCGGCGAGGATGCGGAGGAGCTGGCGGCGGCCATGGCGGGCCAGCTCTCGCCTTGTGCCGTTCGTCCGGGCGACCGGGCACGCGACTTCGGGCTGCCATCGCCCGTCTATCTCCGCCTGGCACAGCAGGTGATGGCCGAGCGCCGTGAAGGCGTGCGTCGCGCCGCATGACTCTGGCCGGGTCGGCGCCGTCGGGCGCTGCCATCTTCTCGCGCATGGGCCGGAACCTCGTCTGGCTGCTAGGCGGCAGAGGTTTTCAGGCGGTCGCCAGCATCGCCTATCTGGGGATCGCCGCCCGGGCACTGGGGCCGGCGGGCTTCGGCGAATTCTCGCTCGTGCTCGCTTATGGACAGGCCATCGCGAACGTCGCCCAGCTTCAGTCCTGGCAGACGGTGATCCGCTACGGGACGCTGCACATCGCTGCGGCCGCCCGCGCCCGGCTGGGACGCCTGCTCGCTTTCACGACGATGCTGGACGTTGCGGGGGCCTTGCTGGGCGCCGCCGTCGCCTTGCTTGCGGTGCCGCTCGTCGCATCCTTCCTCGGCTGGGCGCCTCATGAGCAGGGGCGGGCGGCGTGGTTCGGTGTCGCGCTGCTCTTGTCGATCGGCGCGACGCCGACAGGCATGTTGCGGCTGGTCGATCGCTTCGATCTGATCACCTATGCGCAGGCGGTCGGGCCGCTGGTGCGGCTGGCGGGTGCGGTGCTTGTGTGGTTGCGGGGCGGTGGCGTGGAGCAATTTCTGGTCGCCTGGGCGGCGGCGGCGTTGCTCCAGCATCTTGCGACCTGGAGCCTGGCATTGCTCTGCACCGATCTGCCGATCCGCATGTCGCGGGCAAGCCTGTCGCGGAGCCATATCGAAAATCCCGGCATCTGGCGCTTCATGCTGACCACCAATGCAGCCGGCACGATCGGGCTGCTGTCCGAGCAACTCGCGACGCTGGCGGTCGGCGGGGTGGCCGGGGCGACTGCAGCGGGGGGCTTCCGCATCGCGAGCAAGATCGCACGCGCGCTGGCCCGCCCGATCCAGATCGCCGCGCGCATCGTCTATCCCGAGCTGGCGCGCCTCCACGCGCATGAGGACAGTGCGACCTTCAACATGGTCGGTTCACGCGTGGCGCGGCTCGGCCTCCTGCTGGGGGCGTTGGCGCTGCTGCTCGGAACGCTGTGCGGCCCGCTGCTTATCCGGCTGCTGGCCGGGGAGGAATTCGGTTTCGCGCGCTGGATGCTGGCGCTGCTCGCGCTGGGCGTCGCGGTCGATCTTTCGGGTTTCACGCTCGAACCGCTGCTCGTGGCGCGGGGAGAGGCGGGGCTGGTGCTGCGCATCCGGTTGATCGGGGCGCTGCTCTTCGCCGTGTTGCTGCTGGGCGGACTCTACCTCTTCGGTCCGATCGGGGCGGCTGCGGCTACGGTCGTCGCGTCGCTGCTGATGCGCTTCTTGCTGGGGCATGCGGCGTCGCAGGGGGCTGCACCGCGCGGCGTTAGCGCCTAAAGAGCGTCTCCATGAGCAACCTCTACGCGCGCCTCGCCGCCGGTTTTCCCGATCCGGCCACGCCCTTCCTTCACTTGGCCGACGGCGCGACCGTCACCTATGGCGATCTGGAGAAGCGCTCGGCTGCCTTCGCCAATGTCCTGCGGACTTGCGGCGTCGGCATCGGCGACCGCGTCGCGGTGCAGGCCGAAAAGAGTGTCGACATGCTGATGCTCTATCTCGGCGCGCTGCGCGCGGGCGCCGTCTTCCTGCCGCTCAACACCGCCTACACCGCCGGAGAGCTCGATCATTTCCTGCGCGACGCCGAACCCGCGCTGTTCGTCTGTGACCCTGCCATGCGCGAAGCGGCGGAAGCGCTTGCCAGCGAGGTCGGCGTGCCGCGCGTCGAAACGCTGGGGTCGGGACGCGAAGGCAGCCTGTCCTCCCTCGCGGACGCCTGCGCGACGACGTTCGACGGCGTGCCGCGCGACGACGACGATCTCGCCGCAATCCTCTACACTTCGGGCACGACCGGACGGTCGAAGGGCGCGATGTTGAGTCATGACAATCTCGGCTCCAACGCCTTCATGCTGCGCGAGCAATGGCGCTTCACGGCCGACGATGTCCTGCTCCACGCGCTGCCGATCTTCCACACCCACGGGCTGTTCGTCGCGACCAACATCGTCCTGGCCGCGGGGGCTTCGATGATCTTCCTGCCGCGTTTCGACGCCGGTGAGGTCATCGCCCGGCTGCCGTCGGCAACGACCATGATGGGCGTCCCCACCTTCTACATCCGTCTGCTCGACGATCCCCGCCTCGACCGCGCGTTGACCCGCCACATGCGGCTGTTCGTCTCGGGCTCCGCGCCGCTGTCGGCGGACATCCATCGCGAGTTCCGCGAGCGCACCGGCCATGCGATCCTCGAACGCTATGGCATGACCGAGACCAACATGAACATCTCCAACCCCTATGAAGGGGAGCGGATCGCAGGCACGGTCGGGCTGCCGCTGCCAGGGGTGTCGATCCGCATCGCCGATCCCGACACGGGCACCGAAATGCCGGTCGGCGCGGTCGGGGTGGTCGAGATCGCGGGGCCCAATGTCTTCAAAGGCTATTGGCGAATGCCGGAAAAGACCGCGGCCGAGTTCCGCGACGGCCATTTCGTCTCGGGCGACCTCGGCTTCATCGACGAACGCGGCTATGTCACGCTGGTCGGGCGCGCCAAAGACCTGATCATTTCGGGCGGCTATAATGTCTATCCGGCCGAGGTCGAAACGGCGCTCGACGAGCTGCCGCAGGTGCATGAATCCGCGGTGATCGCCGTGCCCCACCGCGATCTGGGCGAGGCGCCGGTCGCGATCGTCGTGCCTCGCGAAAAGGGCTTTTCCGACGCCGACGCGATCCGCGCCGGCCTTGCCGACCAGCTTGCCCGCTACAAGCAGCCGCGGGCGATCCTGTTCGTCGAGGCGCTGCCGAAGAACGCGATGGGCAAGGTACAGAAAGCGCTGCTCCGCGAGGAGCATCGCAACCTGCTCGCCGGCTGACGATCAGGGCGCCTTGGGCGGGACGGCGACGCGCCGGACGCTGATGATCTTGATCGCGGGGGCGAGCATCTGCCCTTTCATCACCCCCTCGCCGAGCGTGGGACTGCGCGGGGCGGCGAGGATCTTCTTCACCACGTCCATGCCCTGGACGACATGGCCAAAGGCGGCATAGCCGACATTGTCGCCGGGTGCCGAAGGGTTGGCGTCCATATAGCTCATGTCGCCGACGACGATGAAGAAGTCGCCCGCCGCCGTGCCCGGCGCGTTGCGGCCCATAGAGATGGTGCCGTCGACATGCTTGAGCCCGGTCTTGGTCGTCGGTTCATGCGCGATCGTCGGGAAGACCTTCTTCGGATCGAATTTGATCCCGCCCTGGACGAGGCCCAGCTCGGGCGCGCCCGGAACCGCGACGGCGCGGTAGAAGGTCGAATTGTCGAACCGCTTGCTGTCCACATAGCGCAGGAAATTGTTGGTCGTGATCGGCGCGCGCTCCTTCTCCAGTTCGAGCAGGATCGGTCCCTCGCTGGTCAGGATGCTGACCTGCACCGTCGCCGGCTTGGGCGCGGGGGCCGGAGCAGGGGCGGCCGCCGGGGCAGGCGCAGCGGCGGGAGCATCCTGCGCCACGGCCGGCATGGCCGACAGGCAGAGCAAGGCGGGAAGCGCGAATCGGATCATCGTCATGGCTCCATTGTAGACCAGATGTCCGCGCCCTTTTGAACCCGGCAGCTGCCGCGAATTTGGCGGAACGGGCCAGCAGGCCTATAAGGCGGCGGTCGGCGCGGTGCCGGCAGCCTGCGAAGGACCGATGCGATGAACCTCCACCTGACAGCAAAGCCCATAAGCTTCGTCAGCAAGGTCGTTCATCATGTCTCCTTCGATCCATCTTTCCCGGCTGTCCTTCTCCAACCCTGACGGGCGGACCCTTTTAGACGATCTCGACCTTCATTTCGGGCGTGAGCGCTGTGGCCTCGTCGGCCGCAACGGCGTCGGCAAATCGACCCTGCTGCGGCTCATCGCGAGGGAGATCGCGCCGCGGTCGGGCAAGGTCATCGTCGATGGCAGCATCGCCGTGCTGCACCAGCTGGTCGAACCCCCGCCCGGCCTGACCGTCGCCGATCTGTTCGGGCGGGGGGAGGCGCTGCGCCTGCTCGCACGTGCCTTGGCCGGCGACGCGTCCGTCGACGAAATGGCCGAGGCCGACTGGACGCTCGAAGCGCGGCTGGAGCAGGCGCTGGCGGACATGGGCGTGCCGGTCGCGCCCGATACGCCGCTGGCCTCCTTGTCAGGCGGGCAGCGTACGCGGGCAGCGCTCGCGGCGACCGTGTTCGACGATCCGGATTTCCTGCTGTTCGACGAGCCGACCAACAACCTCGATCGCGAGGGGCGGCGGGCGGTGATCGACCTGCTCGGCCGATGGTGCAACGGGGCGATCGTCGTCAGCCACGACCGCGAACTGCTCGACGAGATGGACGCCATCGTCGAACTGTCGGGTCTCGGCGCGGCCCGCTATGGCGGCAATTGGACCGACTATCGGACCCAGAAGGCACGCGATGTGGACGCGCTGCGGCACGATGTCGCGACCGCAGAACGGCGCGCCGACGAGGTCGGGCGCAAGGCGCAGATCGTCAGCGAGCGGCAGGCGCGGCGCGATGCCGGGGGCCGGCGCAAGGCGGGGCGTGGCGATATGCCGAAGATCCTCCTCGGCAAGCGGCGGCAGCAGGCCGAGGAGAGCGGCGGCGCCCATGTTCGCAACGCCGAAAGGCAGCGGGAAGAAGCGAGCGGGGCGCTGGCAGAGGCCCGAGCGCGGCTGGAGGTGGTCGAGCCGATTCGTATCGTCCTGCCATCGACCGGGCTGCTGTCGGACCGCGTCGTTCTCGCGCTCGATGGGCTGCTCTTCGGCCACAACCCGGCAGCGTCGCTCGCCGCACCGATCGAGCTCGTCGTGCGCGGACCGGAGCGGATCGCGATCGTCGGACCGAATGGCTCCGGCAAGAGCACGCTGTTAGTCACGCTCACCGGCCGATTTCCGCCGCTGGGTGGTAGCATCTGCTGCCCTCTCGGGGCGGTGCTGCTCGATCAGCAGGTGTCGCTGCTCGACCGGTCTTTATCGATTGCGGACAATTTCGCGCGGCGTCATCCCGAGGCGACGGCCAACGCCTGCCGCGCGGCGCTGGCGCGGTTCCGCTTTCGCGCCGAGGCGGCGGACCAGATCGTGGGTACGCTCAGTGGAGGACAGATGCTGCGTGCCGGGCTGGCCTGCGTGCTGGGAGGAGAAAGTCCGCCGCCGCTGCTAATGCTCGACGAGCCGACCAACCATCTTGATCTGGAGGCGATCGAGGCCGTGGAGGCGGGGCTCTCCGCCTATGACGGGGCGCTTTTCGTCGTCAGCCATGACGAGGCCTTTCTCGATGCGATCGGCATCGGGCGCCGGCTTCAGCTTCCTGCCGGGACGATCGATCCCGGCTGAGCTCGATCAGGCGAGCCGCTGGGGCACGACCTCGGAATCCTCTAGCACCTTGTCGACCGGAGACATCTGTTCCCAGGGAAAGACGAACCAGTCCTTGTTGACGGTGCGGTCGATCGTACGGAAGCGATAGTCGACGCGCTCGGTCGAGACGACATTGTCGATCAGCGTCGCGAAGCGGACATTGTCGAGCGTGCCGCCCGCCGCCGTCACGGCCGCGCGGATATGCGTGATGGTCGATCCGCTGTCGTTGATGTCGTCGACGAACAGCAGCCGGTCGGTCGCGCTTCGCGCCGCCAGCTTGACCAGCAGTTCGGCGGAGAAATCGGGCAGCTGCGAGCTGTGGTCGACCGACAGCATCGGAATACCCGTCGCATGGCTCAGATAGACCGCGGGGGTCAGGCCGCCGCGCCCGACGCCGATGATGAAGTCGGGCTGCCAGCCGCTCTCGCGGATGCGCGCCGCGACATAATGGACCGCGGTCAGGAACTCGGGCTGGTCGACGGGGGTCAGGGTCGGCATCGGCGTCCTCGGTTCAATGGGATCGGTTCAAAGTGCGGTCGCGATATAGGCGTCGAGTTCGGCGAGGTGGCGCGTGATCGCGCCATCGTCGAGGAAGGACCCCAGGAAGCTGTTGCGTGCAAGCGTCGCAAAATCGCGCGCATCGAGCCGTCCGGCGGGGATCAGCGCGCGATAATTATCGTTCACATAGCCGCCGAAATAGGCGGGATCATCCGAGTTGATCGTGGCTCTGATGCCCAGGCGCAGCATCGCCTCGATCGGATGCGCGGCGATGTCGTCGACCACGCACAGCTTGAGGTTCGACAGCGGGCACACCGTCAGCGTCATCGCCGACCGTGCGAGTCGGGTCACCAGATCGGCATCCTCGAGCGCGCGATTGCCATGGTCGAGCCGGTCGACATGGAGCATGTCGAGCGCCTCATGGACATAGGTCGGCGGGCCTTCCTCGCCGGCATGGGCGACACGGAGCAGACCCATCTCGCCCGCCCGCGCGAAGACGCGCGCGAATTTGGCCGGCGGGTGGCCGACTTCGGACGAATCGAGCCCGACCCCGGCGATGCGACCCAGCCAGGGATCGGCGGCCGCGAGCGTCGCCAGCGCCGCCTCCTCGTCGAGATGGCGCAGGAAGCAGAGGATCAGCTTGCTGGTCAGCCCATGGCGCCGCTCGGCCTCCTCCATGCCTGCGAGCAGGCCGTCGGCGACGACGCCGAAGGGAATGCCGCGATCGGTGTGGGTCTGCGGATCGAAGAAGATCTCGGCATGGCGGACATTGTCGGCGGCCGCGCGGTCGAAATAGGCGAGGGCGAGATCGCGGAAATCCTCCTCGGTGCGGAGCACATCGGCGCCCTGATAATAGATGTCCAGAAAGTCCTGCAGGCGCGAAAAGCTATAGGCGCCGCGCAGTTCCTCGACGCTCTTGAACGGGATCGCGATGCGGTTGCGTCGCGCCAGTTCGAACATCTGCTCGGGCTCCAGACTGCCCTCGATGTGCAGGTGGAGTTCGGCCTTGGGCAGGCCGGTGACGAAGGAGTCGAGATCGGTCATGGGCGATAGCAGTACACGATGATCAGCCCGCCGCCAGCCAGATGAAGCGGATCACGAACAGTCCGGCGAGCAGGAACAGCAGCCAGTCGCGCGGTCGGGCTTCCCCTTTCAGCATCTTCATCAGCGCATGGGCGGTGATGCCGAAGGCGAGGCCGTTGGCGATCGAGAAGCTCAGCGGAATCATGACGAGGGTCAGGAAGGCGGGGATGGCGATGTCGGGTTCGTCCCAGGGCACCTCCGCCAGCGGGGCCATCATCAACGCGCCGACCAGAATCAGCGCGGGGGCGGTCGCGGCCAGCGGGATCAGCTGCGCATAGGGCGCCGCCAGCATCGCTAGCAGGAACAGCAGGCCGGTGACGACCGCCGTCAGCCCGGTGCGCCCGCCCGCCTGCACGCCCGCCGCGCTTTCGACATAAGAGGTGACGGTGCTGGTGCCCGCGACCGACCCAACCATCGTCGCGGTGGCGTCAGCGAGCAGGATGCGGTTGAGCCGGGGGATGCGGCCGTCCTCGCCGATCAGTCCCGCGCGGCGGGTAACCGCCACCAGCGTGCCGACATTGTCGAACAGATCGACGAACAGGAAGACGAAGATGATCTCCAGCAGCCCCAGCCCATGGCCGCCGAACAGGCCGGGCAGGTCGAGCTTGAAGGCGGTGTCGCCGATCGCGCCGAGATTATAGGGTTGCGGGGCGAAGCTGACGACGCCGATCGCCCAGCCCGCGAGTGTCGTGACGACGATGCCGATCAGCATCGCGCCCCGGACGCGCCACAGGGTGAGCGCCGCGATCAGCAGCAGCCCGAACAGCGCCAGCGTCGCGCCCGGCTCGGTCAACTTGCCGAGCGTGACCGAGGTGGCCGGGCTGGAGACCACGATGCCGGCATTCTTCAGGCCGATGAAGCCGATGAACAGGCCGATGCCGCCACCGACAGTTGCGAACAGGTGGAGAGGGATCGTCTCGATGATCAGCTGCCGGATGCCGCCGAGGGTCAGCAGCAGGAAGACGACGCCCGACAGGAAGACGCAGGCGAGTGCCACCGGCCAGGGAATCCCCATCCCCTGCACGACGGTGAAGCTGAAATAGGCGTTCAGCCCCATTCCCGGCGCCAGCGCCAGCGGGACGTTCGCGACCAGCCCCATCAGCACGCTGGCAAACGCCGCCGCGAGGCAGGTGGCGGCCGCCACAGCTGCGACGGGCATGCCCGCCTGGCCCAGGATCGCCGGGTTGACCAGGATGATATAGGCCATGGTCAGGAAGGTCGTCGCGCCCGCCAATATCTCGGAGCGGACGGTCGTCCCGCGCTCGGACAGCCGGAAATACCGGTCGAGGCGTTCGCGTAGAAGAGGCAAAGGCGGTCCCCCGGTCGCTGGATTACCCTCTCCGCCGCGATCCTAGCAGCGCCGCGAGGGGGCGCAATGGCGCTTCAGGCGGCGTCGCTTTCCGTCGCGCGAGCGTAACGGCCGGCAGCCACCGCGCAGACGAACAGCTGGAGCTGGTGGAAGATCATCAGTGGCAGGATGATGATCCCGACCTGCGCGGGGGCGAAGATCGCCCCGGCCATCGGCACGCCCGAGACGAGGCTTTTCTTCGACCCGCAGAACAGCAGCACGATCTCGTCCCCGCGCGGCAGGCCGATCCGCCGGGCGAGGAACAGGTTGGTGCCCATCACCAGCGCAAGCAGCACCGCGCTGAGCAGCAGGATGGCGAGCAGATCGGCCGCCTCGGTCCGCTGCCAGATGCCGCCCACCACCGCCGCGCTGAACGCGGTGTAGACCACCAGCAGGATCGACGAGCGGTCGACATAGGAGAGGATCGCGCGGTGCCGTGCGACGAAGCCGCCGATCAGCGGGCGGGAGAGATGCCCGGCAACGAAGGGCAGCAACAGCTGGAGCATGATCGACAGGATCGCGTCGGTCGAAATGCCCGGCGCCTGTCCGCGCACATGGATCAGCAGGCCGACGAGCACCGGGGTCAGCACGATACCGACGATGTTCGACAGCGAGGCGCTGCACACGGCGGCGGGGACATTGCCCCTGGCCATGGCCGTGAAGGCGATCGAGGACTGCACGGTCGACGGGAGCAGGGACAGGAACAGCAGACCCGAGACGATCTCGGGCGTCGTGACCGCCGTCGCGCTCTGCGCAAGCGTCCAGCCGAGAAGGGGGAAGAGCAGGAAGGAGGAGGCGAGCACGAGCAGATGCAGCCGCCAGTTGCCGATCCCCGTCAAGATCGCCTCGCGCGACAGCTTGGCCCCGTGCAGGAAGAAGAGCAGGACGATGGCGACATCGGTCGCGCCCTCGAACCAAGCGACCGCCTGCCCGCGCGCCGGCAGTATCGAGGCGAGGACGACGACCAGCGTCAGCAGGACGAGAAAGGGGTCGAGCCCTTTCAGCAGGCGAAGGAGGAGGCGCATCGGCGCGGGCATGTCGGCTGGACCGGCCAGCGTCAACCCGCGATCCCGAACGCGATTGCGGTCTGGCGGCCGTCGCAGGGCTTGGTCTGGCGCGCGGCAGGGCTTATCGCGGCGTCATGTCCGAACCGCGCAGCTATCAGATCGACGCCCCCCGCATCCGGCTCAACATCGTCGAATGGGGCGATGCTGCCGCCCCACCGCTGATCCTCCAGCATGGCGGGCGCGACCATGCCCGCAGCTGGGACTGGGTGGCGCGCGCCTTTGCCGACAGCCACCGTGTCATCGTCCCCGACCTGCGCGGGCATGGCGACAGCGAATGGTCGCGCGACGGCGGCTATGACCTGTTCGCCTATCTTGAGGATTTCGCCGCGCTTGTCCGCCTGCTCGATCTGCCGCCCTGTGCGATGGTCGGTCATTCGCTCGGCGGCAACATCGTCACGCGTTTCGCGGGGCTCTATCCCGATCGGGTGACGCGGCTCGTCAATATCGAGGGGCTGGGCGACTCGCCCGAGGTGGTCGCGCGTCGGGCCGCGCAGGACCAGCTGGCTCTGCTGCGCGACTATCTGGAGGAACGCGCCCGCCATCTCGCCCGCCGCCCGCGCGACTATCCGAACCGCGCCGCGCTGTTCGAGCGGATGCGCCAGATCGACCCGCGCCTGACGACCGAGACGGTCGAGCATCTGACGCTCCATGCGGCGCGCGACAATCCCGACGGAACCGTTCGGCTGAAGCATGATCCCGCGCTGTTCCCGCCCAATGGCGTCGACATTCCGCACGCCACTAAGGAGTTGATGTGGGCGGCGATCACCTGCCCCGTGCTGCTCGTCTACGGGGCCGACAGCTGGGCGTCCAACCCGGCGATCGACGGTCGCGCCGCGCATTTTCTCAATGCGCGGGTCGAGCTGTTCACCGATGCCGGCCACTGGGTCCACCACGACCGGCGCGAGGATTTCATCGCCCTGCTGCGCGACTTTCTCGGCTGAGCGGCCCTCAGTCCGCCTTGATCAGGTGACGCGACAGGAAGTCGCGGGCATCCTGCGACAGCGGGCAGGATTTGCGGGTCGCCTCATCCATCTGGACGATCACCGTTTCGGCCGAGGCGACGCGGCGCCCCTCCTGGAACAGTCCCTGGTAGAGGCCGAGCGAACTGGTTCCGACGCGCAACACGGCCGTGCCGATGTCGACCTGTCCCGGCCAGCGTATCTCGGAGACGAATTGCAGGTTGAGATTGGCGATGACGAAGGCGGCCTGCACCGCCAGCAGCGGGCGCACAGCGTCGTAGAGAAACTCGACCCGGCCGGTCTCGAGAAAGGTCGAGAAGACGGCGTTGTTCACATGGCCCTGCCGATCGGTGTCGGAATAGCGCAGCTTGTCGAAGGTGCGGAATGGGAATTGCTCGAAGGACAGGTCCTGCAGCGCGGTCATGGGGGCGTCTCCTCTGGTCCGCCGAGGCTCTAGCCGCGCTGGGTCGGGAATTGAAACAAGATCGGGCCGCGCTGCGTCATTCCGGCAGATCGTCGAGCGCCAGCAGGGCGAAGCTCGCCAGCCAATGCTCACCCATATAATCGTCGCCGAGATGGGGCAGCGCCGCAGCGACGTGGCGTGCCGCCGCGTCGGCTGCGGTGGACCGCACGGGGTGATCGGCCGGCAAGCCGTAGGCGATAGCGCGCCAGCTCCACGCCCGGCTGAGGTTGAGACCGTCGAGATGGGCGATCTTGCCGTCGCTCCGGTCCGAGACGAACGCAGGGGTTAGCAGCGTTTGAGGGATTGTCGGGAGGAAGGCATCGAACCAGTCGGTGAAGCGATCCGGCGGCAATATCTCGCGCACCAGATGCGCCTCGGTCAGGGCGGGTGAGAGGAACTCGTCCCCGCCCGGCTCCCACGCCTGGCAGCCGCGATCTTCGCCGAACCAGTCGAGCGCGCGCGTCTCGATCAGAGCGCGCAGCGCCGGGTCATGGCGTCGCGCCCAGCGGTGGGCGTGGATCAGGGCGAAGCCGCTGTTGAAATGGGTGCCGACCCGAATCGGATAGGTCAGCTTCGGCAGATAGTCGGCGAAGCGTGACGCGAAGGCTTCCGCCAGCGGGGCAAGCGTTCCGGCCCAGCGATCCTCGTCATGTCGGCCGAGTTCGTCGTGCAGGGCGAGAAGCCAGCCCCAGCCATAGGGCCGTTCGAACCCGCCCGAGGCCGGACGCGCAAGATAGGCGAGTTCGCCCGCAACCTTGTCCGGGACGAGCATTGCGTCGGCGCGCGCGCGGATGTCCTCCGCCTGTGGAAGCTCCGGGAAACGGCGCAACAGCCGCATCACCTGCCACCAGCCATGGACGCAGCTGTGCCAGTCGAAACTGCCATGGAAGATCGGGTGGAGGTCGATCGGCGCACGCACGTCCTCCGGCCCGGTCATCACATGGTCGAGCTTGTACGGCCATTGCCGGCCGAGATGGCCGAGCGTCATCGCGGCGAAGGACGAGGCGAGCGCGGGGGTGAGGGCTGTCGTCATGGGTAGGGGCGTCCGGGCGGGATCAGCGGAAGGCGAGCCAGTAGAGCAGGGCGATGTTGACCGCGAGCAGCGGCAGCGCGGTCGGTATCTGCGCGCGGATGACGCCGTTGCGGTCCTTCAGGTCGAGCAGCGCTGCGGGCACCAGATTGAAGTTCGCCGCCATGGGGGTCATCAGCGTCCCGCAGAAACCGGCCAGCATGCCGATCGCGGCGACGATCGCGGGATCACCCCCGGCGCCCCGGATCAGCAGCGGGATGCCGACCGCTGCCACCATCACCGGGAAGGCGGCAAAGGCGTTGCCCATGACGATGGTGAACAGCGCCATGCCAAGCGTATAGGCGAGCACCGCGCCGATCAGGCTGCCCTGCGGGATCATCGCGCCGACCAGCCCGCCGACCACTTCTCCGACGCCCGCTAGCGCGAAGACGGCGCCGAGGCTCGCCAGCATCTGCGGCAGTACGGCCGCCCAGCCGACCCCGTCCATCAGCCGCCGGCCTTCGTCGAACGCCGTCATCGGGCGCGGCCGGAACCAGAGCAGGGCGGTGCCGAGCGCGAGGACGACGCCCAGGCTCAGGGCGACGAGGGTCGCCTGCTTCGGGTCGATGGCGGTCGGCATCTGCTTGAACGCCAGCGTGCCGGCCAGCGCGGTGACGGGAATGATCAGCGCAGGTACGAACAGCCGGTTCCGGCGCCGCCCCGCTTCTTCGCTGCGCTGCTCGGGCGAGGTGGAGGCAGCCGCGCCTCGACCCATCAGGCCGAGGCCCGCGATCGCGACTAGGCCCAGCACGAGGACGCCATTGCCGAGATCCCCGAGATGGTCGCCGGCGACGAGGCTGAGCGCGATGAGCGCATAGAAGCCGGCATTGCCGAACCTTTTGGGGTTGCTCCGGTCGCGCAGCGCGGAGGCCGCAAAGGCGAGGAAGATCAGCCCGGCGAAGGGATAGACGAGGTTTAGGCCGATCATCGCCGCGACTTCCGCCGGTCGAACAGCCACAGGCGCAGGCCGTGAATCAGGAAGGCGGCGATAGCGGTCGGGATCGCCCAGACCGACAAATGGAGTGGCTCGATCGAGATGCCATAGCCTTCGAGCACGCCCTTCATCAGCAGGATCGATCCGATCGCGATGAAGATGTCCTCGCCGAAGAACAGGCCGATATTGTCCGTCGCTGCCGCCATCGCCGCCGCTTCCTCGTCGCGATCCTCTTCGCCGCTCTGCTGCTGCGCGGCGGCCTCGGCCATCGGAGCGACGAGCGGGCGCACGGTCTGCGCATGGCCTGCGACCGACACGAGGCCGAGTGCTGCGGTGATCTGGCGGAACGCCAGATAGCCGAGCAGCAGCCGCCCCACGGTGAAGCCCTTGAGCCCGGCTATCAGCGTCCGCGCACGCTCCTGCAATCCGTGGCGTTCGAGCAGGCCGATCACCGGCAGCACCATGTAGATGACGGTGACATAACGGCTGTCGTTGAAGGCCTTGCCGAAGGCGGCGAGCAGGTCGAGCGGGCCGATCCCGGCGGCGAGCCCCGTCGCCACCGCCGAGACGAGCACGACCAGCAGCGGGTTGAAGCGGAGCAGGAAGCCCGCGACGATGATGACGATGCCTGACAGGACCAGCATCAGCTGTCCCTTGGGCCGCAGCCGCCACCGCCGGGCGTCTCGATCACGAACAGGTCGCCCGCCGCCAGTTCGGCCGAGGCGGTGGCGGGGAGGTCCTCGACCCGCCCGTCCGCGCGCTCGATCCGGTTAATGCCGGGCTGCCCGTCGCCTCCGCCGTCGAGGCCGGGGGGCGCGGTGCGGCGGTGGTTCGACAGTATGTCGACATGCATCGGCGCGCGGAAGCGGATGTGCCGCACCGCACCGTCCCCGCCGTGCCATTGCCCGGCTCCGCCCGATCCGGTGCGGATCGCGAAACGCTCGACCAGCACGGGAAAGCGGCTTTCGAGGATTTCCGGGTCGGTCAGGCGGCTATTGGTCATGTGCGTCTGCACGGCGGCGCAGCCATCGAAGCCGGGGCCGGCCCCCGATCCGCCCGCGATCGTCTCATAATATTGGTGGGTCGCGTCGCCGAAGGTGAAATTGTTCATCGTCCCCTGGCTGCCCGCCATCGCGCCGAAGGCGAGGAGCAGCGCGTCGGTGATCGCCTGGCTTGTCTCGACATTGCCGGCCACGACCGCCGCCGGGTGGCGCGGGTTGAGCATCGATCCCTCGGGCACGTGGAGGGTGACGGGGCGCAGGCAGCCATCGTTGAGCGGTACCGGCTGGTCGATCAGCAGCCGCACCGCATAGAGGGCCGCCGCTCGCACCACGGACAGCGGCGCATTGTAGTTGCCCGGCAGTTGCGCACTTGTGCCGGTAAAGTCGATCTCGATCCCGCTTGCGTCACGGTCGATCCGGACGGCAATACGGATGACGGCGCCATTGTCCATCTCCACCGCAGCCTCGCCATCTTGCAGCGTCGGGATCAGCGCCCGGACGGCGGCCTCGGCGTTGACCTGCACATGCTCCATATAGGCGGAGACGACCGCGCGGCCCTGGCCCGCCGCCAGTGCGCGCAGCGCTTCCGCCCCGCGCGTACAGGCAGCGATCTGCGCAGCGAGGTCGGCGATGTTCTGGTCGGGATTGCGCGCGGGCCAGCGGTCGTCGGCGAGGATCGCCCGCATCTCCGCCTCGCAAAAACGTCCCGCGTCGACCAGCAGGACATTGTCGAGGATGATGCCCTCTTCGTCGATCGTCCGGCTGGTCGACGGCATCGATCCGGGGCTGATGCCGCCGACATCGGCATGATGGCCGCGCGCCGCGACGAAGAAGGCGGGGGCCGCATCGTCCGGTTCGACAAAAACCGGCATGATGACGGTGATGTCGGGCAGATGGGTGCCGCCCTGATAGGGCGCATTGAGCGCATAGGCATCGCCCGGCTTCATGCCGCGTCCGTCGCGGGCGTTGCCGCGCCGCGCGATGATCGTGCGGATGCTGTCGCCCATCGAACCCAGATGGACGGGGATGTGCGGCGCATTGGCGACCAGATTGCCGGCGGCATCGAACAACGCGCAGGAGAAGTCGAGCCGTTCGCGAATGTTGACCGACGAGGCGCTCTGGCGCAGCGCCGCCCCCATTTCCTCGGCGATCGCCATGAACATGCCCGCGAAGATCTCGAGGCGGATCGGGTCGGCCTCGATACCTTGCTCGAAGCCCGCCGATAGCGGGCGAGGGGCCGTTCGGTCGAGGATCAGATTGCCGAGGTCATCGACCGTCGCGCGCCAGCCGGGCTCGACGGCGGTTGTGGCGACCGGATCGACGATCAGGGCCGGCCCGTCCACAGCGAAGCCGCTGGGCATTGCCGCGCGGTCGAACAGCGGCGTCGCGCGCTCGGCCCCGTCCATCCAACAGCGGACGCTTGCGAGCGGCTTCGGCTCTTCGAGCGGCAGGGTAACGATCGCATCCGCGCCGGTGGCCCCCTTCACCAGCGCCTCGACCCGGACCGCGTCGACGATAGGCTCGCCTTGGCCGGCAAAGCCGAAGCGGCGGGAGAAGGCCGTCTCGAATGCAGCGCGCATTGTCGCAGCATCCGCGAGGGGCACCGGAATCGCGGCATCGCTGGCGGCATAGCGGACGAGGACGGTGGCGACGATGTCGGTCGCTTCGGGCAGGGCGGCTCTCGCCTCACTCGTCAGCGCCTCGACCTCGGCCGCGATTCCTTCCGCATCGTCCAGCCGCAGCACGGTGCTGCGCTCGCGGATGACGCCACGATCTGCGAGGCCGATGCCATAGGCTGACAGGACGCCCGCCAGCGGATGGATCATCACCCGTTCGATCGACAGCGCGTCGGCGACGAGACAGGCATGCTGCCCACCTGCGCCGCCGAAGCAGGCGAGGGTGAAGCGGGCGGGGTCGTGGCCGGCGCCGATCGACACCGCCTTGATCGCATGCGCCATATTGGCGACGGCGATCGCGACCATGCCCTCGGCCGCGACGCGCGGATCGATATCGGTGCCCGCCTCGGCCAGCAAGTCTCCGAAGCGCGCCTCGACAGCTGCCCGGTCGATCGGCTGGTCCCCTGCCGCGCCGAACAGCCGGGGGAAATGTTCGGGCTGGATCTTGCCGAGCATGACGTTGCAGTCGGTCACGGTCAGCGGCCCGTCACGCCGGTAGCAGGCGGGTCCCGGGACGGCGCCCGCCGATTCCGGACCGACGCGGAAGCGGCCATTGTCGTAGCGGCAGATCGACCCACCCCCGGCCGCCACCGTGTGGATCTTCATCATCGGCGCGCGGATGCGGGCGCCGGCGATGCGCGTCTCGGTTTCGCGCTCATAGTCGCCCGCGAACAGCGAGACGTCGGTCGAGGTGCCGCCCATGTCGAAGCCGATGACATGATCGAAGCCCGCCGCCTGCGCGGTGCGCGCCATCCCCACGATGCCACCGGCCGGGCCCGACAGGATCGCATCCTTGCCGTGAAAGGCGTCGCCTTCGATCAGGCCGCCGTTCGACTGCATGAACAGCGGCACCGGCCCGTCGCCTAGCGCCCGGCGGACGCCATCGACATAGCGTTTTAGCACCGGAGACAGATAGGCATCGACCACGCTGGTATCGCCGCGTGCGATCAGCTTGATCAGCGGTGCGACGACATGACTCGCCGAAACCTGCTCGAAGCCGATGTCGCGTGCAAGCTCGGCCAGTGCCGCCTCGTGGGCAGGATAGCGATAGGCGTGCATCAGCACGATGGCGATCGCGCGGTAGCCGTCCTCATGGGCTTGGCGGAAGGCGGTTCGCGCCGCCTCAAGGTCGAGCGGGCGCAACACCTTGCCCTCTGCGGACAGGCGCTCGTCTATTTCGATCGTACGGTCGTGCACGGGCGCGGCGCGGCGGATCGCGCGGGCGAAGAGCTCGGGCCGCTCCTGATGCCCGATCGTCAGCGCGTCGCCGAAACCGCGGGTGATCGCGAGCAGGGTCGGCTCGCCTTTGCGTTCGAGCAAGGCATTGGTCGCGACCGTCGTTCCGATCCGCGCTTCGAGCGGGGGCAGCGGGCCTTGCGCGCATCCGGTCAGGCG
>Ga0233425_10000390_pt1 | contig 115223 bp, 106 predicted proteins | sample Watercolumn_Towu_2_FD_181712 | JGI IMG/M metagenome (GOLD analysis project Ga0233425, IMG submission 181712) | Freshwater microbial communities from Lake Towuti, South Sulawesi, Indonesia - Watercolumn_Towuti2014_140_MG | ecosystem: Environmental > Aquatic > Freshwater > Lake | place... | reverse complement strand
CGCAAAATTTCCTCGGTGATTTGACGACCAGAAACTTTGGTGAATAATTTTCTGTCTACTAAATTGATATCATCATTGACGTGCAAAAGGATCGGAAAGATAGAATCAAACAAACGGCTCAATAATTCAAATAAAATATGAGCCGCCGTGCCTGAAAAATATTTATCACGACTGACAATATTCTTTTTACACTCATTAAACAGCCCTTCAATTGCCGGCAATTTATTATCATGGACCGTCACCAAATAATTTTGGCTTAAATAAAAATCCACTTCAGTAAAACCCAGACGAAAAGTCTCACGGTCAAACACTGGAAAATGCAAAACCATAAAATAATAAGAATCGCGCTTTACAATTTTTGGACGCTGAAAAGGCGGAAGGCTTTCTTTGATATCCAACTCATCAAATCCAAATCTTTTTTGGACCTCACGCAACTCTTTTTCGCCTTGTTTGGTAATATTCACCCAAAGCGATCCTTGATTTTCCAATTGAAAAATATTTTTCATAGTGACGACAAGAATATTATACCATAAAATAAAACTACCAACAATCCACAATCGGATTCTACTACTTTTAATTTGCAGTAATTAATGATATAATAATTATACCTATAGAAACTATGAATGATAAAATTTTGGACAATTTAAACAACCCGATAGAAAACGAATTATCGACCAGTGAACGTGGCACGCCAGAAAAATTATCGGCCAAAGAAGTAGAAAAGACTCAGATAGAAAAAACAACGGAAAAAAAATTTGTTACTGAAAAATATCCGGCCAAGCCGGCCGTTCGTGTCCCCAAACGGACCGCTATGCCGCTACCGAAAATGCGCGACGAAGTGGTAATAAAAATAGAAAAAATATTAGAGTCCGGTTTGGCAGAAGAATACAGCAAACTCTCCCCCATCGCCAAACAAGAATTCAAAATCAAAGGAGAAGAAGTGGCGGAAAAAATCAAAGATATATTATCGTCCACTCACATTAAAGTGAAAAAAATATTTTCTCTGATTGTCGAATGGCTACGCTTACTGCCCGGCGTCAACAAATTCTTTTTAGAACAAGAAGCCAAAATAAAAACCGATCATCTTATCGAACTGCACAAAAAACAACAAGAAAAAGAATCAAATAAACTTATCTAACGATGGATTTTTCTAGTTTTTTAAATTTTTTAATACAATTTTTTACGGATACTATTAGCCAGCCGGTCTTTTTTGCAATCTTTCTATTTATAATGGGATGGGCGGCACTCATCGGCCTACTTTTTTTAATCCGTGCGATTCTGCATAGTCAAGGACATCAAAATAAAGCTTTTCACAAAACTATCCTGCTCATTCGCGTACCAAAAGAAAAAAAGAGTGAGGGTGCACAAAATCAAGCTCAAGAACAAAACATCAACCAAACTCGGGAATATATCGCTACTGCCGAAACCATGTTTTCCTCTATCGCTGGTTTAAAACGCGACAAAGGATTCTCCAAATGGTTATATGGCCGTAATGATCATATTGCCTTTGAAATAGTAGTAAAAGACGGTACTATTTCTTTTTATGTCGCCGTACCAGATCGCTGGAAAGAATTTGTCGAACAGCAAATTCACGCTCAATATCCACATGCGGAAATAACCCAAGAGCGAGATTATAATATTTTTAAACCTCAAAGTCATATCGTGGGCGCTTATTTATTTTTAAAAAATCGTTCTGCTTTTCCTCTAAAAACCTTCAAAAAAATGGATAGTGACCCGCTGGTAGCGGTCTTAAATCCTTTGAGCAAAATGTCTGAAAACGATGGGGCCTTGATCCAATTTATCGTTCGTCCCGCTACCTCTCATTGGCGCAAACAAGGAGTTCATATGATTCGTGATATCCGCGAGGGTCAAAAATTTGAATATGTAGCCAGACGCGGAAGTGCGATGCGGGCTTTGTCCAAATGGCAGAAGGTTATTTTTCCAAAACATCATGATCCGGCCAAACAAAACCATTCCGAAAAATACCAACTAACTCAAATGGAAGAAGAGATGGTCAAAAGCATGGAAGAAAAAATTTCTCATGGCGGACTAGAAATTACCATTCGACTCATCAGCTCATCTGACAGCCAAGAAAATGCCAGACTGAGTTTAGAAAATATGGTCAATTCTTTCAGTCAATACAATATTTACCGCTATGGTAATTCATTTGGGGCGGCGGTGCCACGTAATCAAAATAAACTAATCCGCGACTCTATTTATCGCTCGATGGATCCAAAACGATATATGGTGGTAAACACCGAAGAATTTGCCGGCTTATGGCACATGCCGATACCAAATACTGAAACTCCGCACATCAATTGGTTGGGAGCGCGCAAAGCCCCTCCACCAACCAACATGCCAACTGAAGGTATTGTTTTGGGACGAGCGGTTTATCGCGGCGAAGAAACTATCGTTCGCATGACACGCAGTGATCGCCGGCGCCATCTTTATACCATTGGTAAATCAGGCAGCGGTAAATCCGTATTTATCCAAAATCTTGCCATTCAAGATGTTCAAAATGGCGAAGGGGTGTGTATCGTAGACCCCCATGGTGATTTCGCTGAATATGTTTTGCAGCATGTGCCCAAAGAACGCGCCGACGATGTGATATATTTCAATCCTTCGGACATTGAACGACCGATTGGATTAAATATGCTAGAAGTAAGAACTGAGGAACAGAAAGATTTTGCCACACAAGAGATGATTTCCATTTTCTATAAAATGGTTACTGACCCATCGATGATCGGTCCGATGTTCGAACACAACATGCGCAATGTAATGTTGACTTTAATGTCTGATATGGAAAATCCAGGTACCATTGCCGAAGTACCACGCATGTTTACCGATGATAGCTTTGTGGCCAAATGGAAAAAGAAATTAAAAGATCCGGTAGTACTCGCCTTTTGGGAAAAAGAAATGGCCAAAACTTCCGATTTTCATAAATCGGAAATGCTCGGCTATCTTATCTCCAAGGTCGGCCGTTTCGTAGAAAACGGCATGATTAGAAATATTATCGGACAATCTCATAGTGGTTTTAATTTCCGTGAAGTCATGGATCAAAAGAAAATCTTGATCGTCAATTTGGCCAAAGGTTTGACCGGTGAAATCAATTCCAATCTTCTGGGTTTGATCATCGTTTCCAAATTACAGATGGCGGCTTTAGAGCGCGCCTCTTTGCCAGAAGAACAGCGCCATGATTTTTATTTGTATATTGATGAGTTTCAAAACTTTATTACCGATTCTATCGCCACCATTTTATCCGAAGCGCGTAAATATCGTTTGGAGCTGATTATCGCCCATCAATATATGAAACAGTTGGAAGACAACAAGGGTAAAACCACCGTCCGCGATGCGGTCTTGGGCAATGCCGGTACCGTAGTTTCATTTCGAATTGGTGTGGAAGATGCTGAAATTTTACAAAAAGAATTTGCGCCAGTATTTTCTGCTTATGATTTGGTCAATGTCGAACAATATACTGCTTATTGCAAGCTACTGATAAATAATACCGCTGCCAAACCATTTAGCATGATGACCTATCCACCTAAACCGGGCAACAAAGAATTAGCCGAAGCCATCAAGGAACTTTCTCGTCTGAAATACGGCCGCCCCCGTGAAATAGTCGAAGCTGAAATTATGGAACGCGCTCAGCTCGGTGTAGCTCGACCTTCTGATATTGATTTAAGTGAGGCGTCATTGTAGAATATAGCCCTATGTCAACCTTATATAGAAAATACCGACCACAACTTTTTTCTGATATTCACGATCAGGAACATATCGTCAGAACCATTACCAATGAAATTGCGGGCAACAAAATTGCGCACGCTTATTTGTTTACCGGCCCACGTGGCGTTGGTAAAACCACCATCGCCCGCCTGCTGGCCAAAGCCATCAATTGCAAAAATCGCCAAAACGAAGAGTTTGAACCCTGCGATCAATGTTCTTCCTGTCAGGAAATTGCTTTAGGAAAAAATATCGATGTGATAGAAATTGACGCTGCTTCCCACACCGGCGTCGATAACGTACGTGAAAATATCATCGAAAATGCCCAGTTTAAACCAACCGTCTCACCTTACAAAATATTCATCATTGACGAAGTGCACATGCTATCTGGCAACGCTTTCAATGCCTTACTAAAAACTATCGAGGAACCGCCGGCTCATGTTATTTTTATCTTAGCCACCACTGAACTTCACAAATTACCAGCCACTGTGGTTTCTCGCTGTCAGCGATTTGTTTTCAAAAAAATCACCCGCGAAGCCATGTTAAAAAAATTAGAAAGGATATGCAAAAATGAAAAAGTGAAAGTCCAAAAGTCGGTATTGGAAAAAATTATCAACAAAAGCGAGGGTGGCATGCGCGACGCTGAGAGTTTGCTCGGACAAATTTTGACTTTAAACCTGAAAGAAATCAAAGAGGAAGATGTGGAAGCGATTTTACCATCTACTGACTTTCATTCAGTTGTTTCTTTTGTAGATTTTTTGGCTACCGCCGATGCACAAGATGCGCTCGAACATATCAATACTTTGGCTAATACCGGCTCTAATTTAGAGCAATTTGCTTTAGATATAATTGAAATTTTACGAGCTTCCCTCATCGCTCAAACTGGTTATAATATTGAAAATATCATCAACGCGCCCACGGAAACTTTGAAAAAAATAAATGATTTGTCAAAACACTTGCTGTCAAAACAAATTATTGCAATGATCGATTCACTCCTGATACGCAAACGAGAAATTAAACAGATGCCAATTCCCCAACTTCCTTTGGAATTATTTGTTATACAATTTTGCAGCCAAACATACGAATCAAATGATAATGATAAAAAAATTCAAGAGAGAAAAATAACTGAATCTGAGACAAGCCCTTCTCCTCGGATTAATACTATCAAAACTGAAGAAATAAAAACTAAAAATTTTACTGAATCTATCAAAACGGCTATTAGCAATTTGGCTCATAAACACCATCCAAAATCGACCATTGAAGAAATAAAATTAAAATGGGAAGAAGTAGTCTCCAATTTATCCAAAAAAATACCATCGCTGACTTTCATACTCAAAAGTTGTGTTTTACAAAGTGTGGATGAAAATGGACTCAATATTGTCTTTCAATTTTCCATACACAAAGATAAGGTAGATGAAAATAAAACCAAAAAAGTATTGGAAGATGAACTGGAAAAAATTATTGGGGAAAGAATAAAAATAAATTGCTCGGTTCAGACAGCCGCAGAACCAATTCAAAATGATACTGACCTAAATAATCTAGCCGCGGAGTTTGGCGGAGAAATAATCTAATTACTTATGCAAAAAAAATATTTGCCTATTTTGTTGTTGTCAATGTTTTTATCAAGCCAAACTGTTTTGGCCCAGGAAGTAAAAATTACTGATTTAAAAGTACCATTCACCTCTGAAATTCCCAATGGCAGTTGGGTAAAACCATGGAACAATGCTTGTGAAGAAGCGAGCGTTATCATGGTTGAAGGATATTATTTTGGATACGAAACCATGTCCAAGGCCGTGGCTATAAAAAATATGACCCCGCTGTTTAAAATCGAAAACAAAATTTTTGGCAGCAACGCCGACACTGACGCCAAACGTACTGCTAAATTAATCAATGACTATACCGATGCCGCGGCCTATATCAAAGATAAACCGACCGTCGAAGAAATAAAAACCGAGCTAGACGAAGGACGGCCGGTTATCGCTATGCTCAATATGAAAAATATTATCAACAAATTTCATCGTTTCCGTGCTGGTGGTTCATATTATCATGTGCTGGTCATTACCGGATATGATGAAACAACCAAAGAATTTATCACTAATGATAATGGCAATGATGTTACCGGAGATGGATACCGTTTCAAATATCAAGATATCATGAAAAACTTACATGACTTCAACCATAAAACCAAACGTGCTGACGGACCGGCCCGCGTACTTTTCACTGATTCAAAAGTATTATTTAAAGAAAAAAATAGCCCGGCGGTTTATCTTATTAAGCACGATATCAAATATCCAATTGCCAGTGGTGAAATTTTTATAAAACATGGTTGGAAATGGAAAAATATACACGTAGTAGACCAAAAAACATTGGATAAATTCAAAACCGGCGACCTCATATCGGCTTGACAAAATGGCTAAAACATAGTTAAATTGAGAACAGAAAAATTCCGAGATCGTCTAATGGTAGGACAACGGTTTCTGAAGCCGTTTATCTTGGTTCGAATCCAAGTCTCGGAACAAACTTGAAAGGGGCCATAAAATACTATGGGGCAATTAATTGACGGCAAAGCGATTGCCAAAAAAATTCATGCGCAAACAGCTAAAGAAATAAAAAAGCTCAAGCGCAAAGGAATAACACCAAAACTAGGTGTAATTTTGGTTGGGACCGACAAACCTTCACAGACTTATGTCAGAAAAAAACAAGAGGCCGCTGAAATGGTCGGTCTAAAATTTATTTTGAAAAAATATTCTTCTAAAATTAAGAAAAATGAATTGATAGAAGAAATAAAAAAAGTACAAAAAAAAGAAAAGTTATCCGGCCTGATTGTGCAATTGCCGCTACCAGAAAAATTATACACTTCAGAGGTTCTTAATGCGATTTCTCCTACTATCGATGTAGATTGTTTGACCGATACCAATATTGGCAAATTAGTAATGCGTACTAATTATATTTTTCCGCCCACCCCTTATGCAGTCACGACCATACTCAAAGAACTAAAAATCAGTTTGGCTGGAAAAACCATTACCATTGTCGGCATGGGATCATTGGTCGGAAAACCGCTAGCCATAATTTTAGCCAACGAGGGTGCTAGTATTATCACTTGTAACAGCCGCACCGCCGATATTAAAACAAAATGTTTAATGGCCGACATTATCGTCACTGGCGTAGGCAAAAAAGATTTGCTACGCGCCGATATGGTAAAACCGGGCGCCATCGTTATAGACACCGGCATTGTCTTTGAAAGCGGCAAGATGTATGGTGATGTAAACCGGCAAGAAGTTCTAACCAAAGCCAGTTTTCTCACTCCCACCCCCGGCGGAGTCGGCCCGATCACAGTTGCCATACTTTTGCACAACACAGTACTTTGCGCCAAACAAAACTATAAAAAATAATTACATGAAAACCGCTGTAATAATACCCACCTACAATGAGAGTGAAAATATTGTTGAACTTATAAATGAAATTTTTAATCAAAAAATAAACGATTTGAAAGTAATAATTGTAGATGATAATTCTCCGGATAAAACAGCTGACTTAGTGGTCAAAGCGCAAAATATTCACCCTGATTTATATCTCATAAAACGCTACAACAAACTCGGATTGGGATCGGCTTATATCGCCGGCTTCAAAAAAGCTCTGTCTTTACAAACTGAATTGATTATACAGATGGATGCCGATTTTTCACACGACCCCAAAGACATCATTAGACTCATTGAAATTTGTGAAAATGGTTTTCATCTAGCGATAGGATCTAGAAAAATAAACGGTGGAAAAATAATTGGCTGGAATTGGAAGCGTAAACTAATGAGTCACGGCGCCATGTTTTTGTCGAGATTGATTTTGCACTTACGTACTAAAGATGTGACGGCCGGTTTTCGCTGTTATCACCACGAAGTGCTGAAAAAAATAAATTTGGATAATATCAAAAGTAACGGTTATGCTTTCCAGGAAGAAATGCTATATCGAACAGAAAAACTCGGCTTTACAATAGCTGAGATCCCTGTTACATTTAAAGATAGAAAACACGGTCAATCCAAATTGGGCAAAAAAGAAATTAAAGAGTTCTTTATTGTTATTTTTAAATTGAAATTTAAAAAATATGGCAATAAAAAAATTAGCTCATAAAAAACACTCAGCTCAAATTGATCTGCGATGAAGATCCGCGCGCTCAAACGGCAAGAGAATGGCGTTCATATTGGGCAGGCCGCGGCGGTGGCCGGCGGCGGGTTTAAAAGTTATCCACAGCGTTTTTGACAGTCAATAAAAACACTGGTAGTTTACCAATAACATTTCAACCTATTATTTTGTGGAAATGGGGTCAAATTCCCCTACTGTGCCGCAACGGTAAAGGTTCCGATTTAATCGGGACACAAGTCCGGTCTTCAAATAATAGCTATCCCGAGCAGGAATATTCTATTTTTGAATCTTTTCATCTCGGGAAAGATTTTTTGTTTATATATGCACAACAAACACCTCATTCGCCTATTTTTTATTCTCACTTTTCTATTTTTATCCAGTGGTGCCTATTTGCTTTTGCCAGATAGACCAAAAACTGAAACACCCCAGCCATTAGTCCAAAATATATCTTGGACTAATGTAGCGACCAATACGGCAATCTCTGAAAAAACCGATACTGCTACTGCCAAAAAAATACCAGAACCAGCTGTCAAAGAAATGGAAATTAAAAAAAATGAAGAATTAAAAACCGAGACGGCTTCATCTACATCTGCAGATATAAAAAATCCCATCGCCGCTACGATAAAAATAAATGATCAGCAATACGAATTATCTTTGTCGGAAAAATCTACCGTTTACGATGCACTGCAAAAATTGACAATGGAGAAAAAAATTACGATCAGTATGAAAGAATTCAGCGGTTTGGGATATTTTGTAGAAGAGATAAACGGAACAAAAAATGATAATCAGGCCGGCCAATATTGGATATACTACATCAATGGACAATCGGCCAAAGTCGGCATCTCATCATACATTTTAAAAAATAATGATTTAATCACTTGGAAATATGAAGCTGAAAAATTTTAAAAATAAATTTACCATAACTTTGGTAGCATTATCCATATTTGGTTTTGGTAGCGTAGATTTCACTCAAGCGCGCACCATCAATTTTGCCGACTATACTTGGGATGTGAAGGAAACGGCTTCCGGTACAACCATGGGACCAGGAGCAAACAATTGGGGCAGTACGGTCGAGAACGATCAAAATGATGTCTATGTGGACAATGACAAAAAATTGCACTTGTTTGTTTCTCAGCGACCAGATGGACAGTGGTATTCTTCAGAAGTAACTCTAGATCATTCCTTGGGCTACGGTAAATACACTTTTGAAATTAATTCTGATGTCAATAACTTAGATCAAAATCTAGTCGCAGCGCCATTTCTATATCAAGATGATACCCATGAAATTGATATTGAGCATTCTTATTGGGCCGGAGAATCTAATGGAAAAAATTTATATTATACTGTCCAACCTGTTAAAAACGGCAGCCAGCAAACTCAGACTGTTTCTTTATCTAATCCATTTTTAGATATTATTGATTGGCAGTCGGATAAAATAATTTTCACCACTGAGCAAAATGGCAATACTATATCCAGTTTTACCTATGCCAGCAGTACTGATAGTACTACTAATAATTTCATACCAGGCAGTGAAAAAGTGCACATTAATTTTTGGCAATACCAAGGCAAAACACCAACCAATTCTTCCACCAGCGAATTTATCATCAAAAATTTTACTTTTGATCCTTTTGTAGCACCAATTATAGCTAGTAGCTCTACTAGCACTACCGATCAGACTGCCACCTCTACTACCGCTACTACTTCTACTCCTATTACTTCCACCTCTAGCACCCAAACTACATCCTATTCCCGTCTTACCATCCGCTACAATGAAAATCTTATTTTGTTGAATAAAGATATCGCTCTCACCACGACTACTTATCATGATATCATCAATAATATTGACTATCCGTTAATTGACACCAGCACAGTATTTTCATTATTGGTGAATGCTGATCAACAAAATGATAATTTTTATATTTCCGATGCCCAATTAAGCGCGTGGCTAAATAATTTTTATGTCAAATGTATTAATATTACTATTGCTAGCTCCACTGAAAATAAATGCAATAATTGGCAATACACCGTCAATAGCATCTATCCCAGCGTGGGCATGGATAAAATGGTATTAAGTGGAGGAGAAAATGTTTATATTTATTTTGGCAATCGTTATGATCTTAGTACAGAAAAAAATATTTTCTCTACTAATGAAACTATCACGACTACTTTCAAAGAGTATGATTATCAAACCAATAATTGGACACTACTAGATAATAAACTACTTTTGGCTACCGATCCAATCTTGCCAGACTATTCCAACTGGCCACCGGCGACTAAAGATACTGCCACTACCACCAATGGCTTGGGTTATTTTAATTTTTCGGCCACCGGTACTTATTACCTCACCATACCCAATGATTATTGGCCGGGTGTGACAATTTCAGTAACTTCTACACCAGTGGCTACTACCACCCAAACCAGTACCTCCACTAATAACGGCGGAGGCGGCTCAGGAAACACTCAAACCAATTCCCTTATTCCACAATCTACTATAGATGACATTGTCAATAAACTTATAAATTTCCTTAAATCAAAACAAGATAATGACGGTAAAATCATTGATGGAAATATTTCTGATTGGGCAGCTATGTCTTTTGCATCCAGAGATATTTATGCCGCGGATGTAAAAAAAGGAGATAAAAGCCTATATGATTTCATCTATAATTACAATTTTACTGATAATAGTGACATCAACCTCTGTGCCAGTTATCCTCGTCATATCTTGGCGTTATTAGCTGCTGGCACTGACCAAAGTGATGACAAAATAACCAACCTAAAAAATAAAATTAATGCTGAATGTGTCAAAAATAATAAATTTGGCCAAGACGGTATCAATGATGATATCTTTGGCTTGCTAGCCTTGCTAGCTCTTGGTCAAGATATTAATTCTTCTAGTGTACAAACCGCTTTTAACGCCATACTAGCTGACCAACAAACTGACGGGTCATTCACCTGGAATGGATTCTCGGGTGCTGATATTACCGGAGCGGTAATGGACACTTTATTCTACGCCAAAAAGAAAGGGCTTAATTTTGATAATAATGTTTTAGAAAAAGCTAAACAATATTTAAAAAATCAACAACTGTCAGATGGCGGTTGGGGATTTGGCGCTTCCGACGCGTTGACCACCAGCTGGGCGGTGATGGGAATTAATGGCACTGCACAAGATCAAGAACAATGGTTCAATAGTTCAGGAAAAAATCCTTGGTATGTTCTGACAACCTTGGATAATGATCACTACACCCAGAGTTGGGACGGAAATATTGATTGGTTTGCCACCAAACACGCTATTCCGGCTTTAGTTGGCGCCCACTGGCCAATTATTTTGAATCCAAAACCACAGACCACTTCTATATCAGTCAACACCTCTGGAGGTGGTTCTAGCATTGCAACAATTTTGGCTACTACCACAATAATTACCACCACGACTGTCACCACTACAACTAATATCGCGACTTCAACAACTTCTACTTTAATTAATACAGTAGTAACCAATAATGATATTGACAATAATTTCGTAATAAAAACTCCTATTTCCAAGACAAAACCGGACAATAAACCGATCTCAGTTATACCGGAAACTATCAAAAAAGAAATTGTTACTACATCCAAAAATACAAAAAAAGAACCAACAAATCTGGCCGCCACTACTCAAAATAATTCAGATACAAAACCCCAACAAGAATTAAATGCCGGCCAACCACAAAATAATCAAAACAAAACCTTGGATGATTTACCGCTAGATACTCCGACCAAAAGAAACGCCAAAAAAATCTTGGCTGTTTCTGGTGGTAGCGCTTTAGCTGTTGGTGCCTATCTCGGATTGAGATTATTGAGAAATGTGATATAATTAAATCTCTAATTATTGTTATGAAAAATTATACTATTATCTATTTACTCATTATTCTTGGTATTATTACTAGATTTATTCCTCACCCTGGCAATTTTACCGCCATCGGCGCGATCGGTTTGTTTGGGGGTCTCTATCTGTCCAAAAAACAATCTCTGATTATTCCACTGGCCGCTATGTTGATTAGCGATATCTTTATCGGTTTTTATAATATTTACATTATGGCCTCGGTTTATACCGGCTTTACTCTTGCTGTTCTTATCGGTCAATATCTAAAAAATAAAATCCGTCCAGTAAATATTATCCTAGGCGCAACGGCCGGCAGTGTCGTATTTTTCTTGCTGACCAACACGGCGGTTTGGGCTTTTGGTACGATGTATACGCACAATCTATCCGGTTTGTTGGAAAGCTATTATCTGGCTCTTCCCTTCTGGCGTAATCAAATAATTGGTGATCTGTTTTATACCGGCGTGCTCATCGGTGGATATGAGATGATAAAAAAACTGGTACCAGCAATCAGTGTGCAAACAACAAAATAATAGAAAACAAAAAACACCCCGACTTGATCGAGGTATTTTTATTATTTTTCAAGATCGTCCTCGTTTTTATCACAAATAAATTATGATGAAAACGAGTTCGGACGATCTTGGTAGAAAGTCCTTCCCTCGCCCCTTGCGGGAAGCGGAAGAGACGGACTACTGCGCCGACGCCGGCTAATCCTGGAAGGTGCGGAAGATCCGCCTCGCCAGGAAGAGCCAAACGATCAAGCCGGCCGTGGCCGCGACCTGGATCCAGGCCGTCTTCTCGCTGCAACCGTACTTGAACGGCGCGATCATGACGAAGCCCAGGAGGCTCAAGAGGATCAGGACGTAGAGAACCGTGTTGAGGGTCTTGCCATACTTCAGGACGAAGCTCGAGATCATGTTGTCCTCCTCAGGACACTCCCACTAGGTGGAGAGAAACCTGTCGCAGAAGCGACGTTGATTGCCACAACCTGTGGCGCGGCGTTGGTTTGTGACACCGAGCCGATATCAATTAAAGACGTGTATCTTTGTCTGATATCGACTCAATGTCTAGCTATATTGTAAAGAACTATAGTTTTAATAAAAACTCCCTTTTTTGAGAGAGTTTCTTTATATATATATTATATGTTTTCTCTATAATTGGCCACTCTTTATCCTCTGGTCTCTCTCAAACCCTAGGAATAAGTACGATTTGCCAATTTAGGTTATTTATTTAAATAACAAATCAGTATAGCATGAATTGGGAGTTTTGTCAAGGGTTATCCAGTTATTTTGGCTAATATTAAATAAAAATAGCATAAATAATTACTTTCGAGCAGGTTTCCATCTTTATCCATAAAGCAATTCCTCCGGTTCTGACTCCGGCTCGACTGCTGGCGATGGGGTTGGTTCGGTGACTTTCACTTTGGCGCGCAATGGCCCTTCCTCGGCCTCTATCGGCAAATTCATTGGCGGCTCGCCGCGTTTGGCACCGGCTTTTTGAATGAGCGGTGTCTTTACAAATGGCAATGGGAAATGCCACACTGTGGCCAATTCTTCAATGTTTAGGACATAAGGATTGCCGCCAACTTTTAATTTTCTCCCGGCAAACGCTTTATAAAATTTATTTTGAATTTTTATTTCTCTTTCGTGATTAAAAAATAAAAAATGAGTATGAGTAATCATTCGCGGTACAATCGCATTGCTACTTTGCACATGAAACTGATTGAGTGCTCCAATAAAACCATCCACACAGCGAGAAGGATTAAAAACTTCGTTACGAGCGGTATACAAAGCGCGCATTTTAGTTTTAAATCCAATCTTGGAAATTTTTTCTTCAATTCCCTCAATCGTACTTTTACCACCAGGAGTAAGGTCGCTAATCTTTCCAGCCGGAGTTTCTTCGTGCTCATGAGGAGCAAATTCCGTACCATTAATAATCGCCAAGATCTCTTTAGCAATTTTCATTGGTACATCGCCAAGCATACTGAGAAAACCACCACCATGACCATGCCCGCCACCAGCGATAATACCTTTTACCAAATCTATTCCTTTAGCTTTCCAATCATTACCGGCTGGTTCGATAATTATTTGTAACCAAAAATGTTCGCCGTGGCCAATACGTGAAAAATTTTCCAAAATCGCGGCCATTGGATCACTGAAAACATCATCTTTACTGATTTTATATTCAAAGCTGGGATAAGTACGAATTGGATAAGCCTCGGCATCGGCCAATTGAAATTCCACCCCAAACATATGATGAGTATCACTGGGATATTTATTCGGTATCATATCGATATAGTCCTCCACCTCGGTAATTTCCGCCTCTGGATATTGAGCGTAGACAGCCGCTTCTACTAAATCGCGATATTCGGCTTCGGTACGAATTAAAAATTGAATATAACCCTCGATAGAAACTACTTCGAGACTAAAATTCTTCTGTCGTTTTCCCCGCCAATACTTATCCAATAAATGAACACTGACTTTCGCGCCACTCAAATGGGCAAAAATTTGCTCCACCGCTTTGGGAGTTTGGATATACAAAGGCGGCACATCCACCGCTAAAACTACCCATTGCCATTTCGAACCAACCTTTTCTGCTCGGTATTTCGCTAACAATTGTGAAGCGATATCCACTGTAATCAACGCTAAAATTTCCCAACCAATTATGGAAAATAGATATTTGATTATCACGATTGTTGGTTGAGAAAAAATCCAGGACCAAAATTCCCAGTTTACTGTAAAACCAAAAGTAGACGAAAAAGTAAACGGTTCCATAATTAAGCGTCGATAATTTTATACACTCCGCCGTAAAATATTACCAACCCAAAAACGGTCCACCACCAACCTTGACCACCAGAGAAGTATGCCCCCCAGTAGACAAAACCGGCTACCAACGTGGCCAAAAAAGCGATAAGATGACGGAGGCCGCTTTCACCATGACCATGACCAGACATATTTATTATTTAAAATATTATATGATCATTATATCACAAAATTTAAAAAACAAAAAACCCGTTTGTTTAAACAAACGGGTTTAAATTATATCTTATTTAATTTGACGATTCTGATATTTATCTACATAAGCCAAAAGTGGGCTGGCTACGAATATTGAAGAATAAGCGCCGCTGGCAATACCCACTATCAAAGCTAACGCAAAACTTTTAATGGTGGCACCACCAAACATATATAAAGCAACTAAAGGAATCAAAGTAATAAGGGTGGTATTAATAGAACGCATCAAGGTCTCATTTAGACCAATATCCACCATTTCACTAAAGCTAGTATGACGATGATACATTAAATTTTCACGAATACGATCATAAACTACGATAGTATCCTGCACGGAATAACCCAACACCGTCAACAAAGCGACCACAAAACCAATATCTACTTCTATATTGTTATAATGACCCAAAAAGGCAAAAACGCCAACTACCAACAAAACATCATGAGTAGCCGCAATAATCGCTGTCACTCCGTATTTCCAACTTGCTACCGGTTGAGAAACTTTACGAAAAGCATAAGCTACAAACGCGACAATACTTAAACAAACCAAAATTACTGCCCACACCGAACGCTGGCGTAATTGTTTGCTCACTGCCGCGCCAATAGTTTGGAATTGATCTTCACGGATTTTGTTATCTTCTTTGTCAAATTTCTCACGCAAACCATTTAAAACAATTTGATGTTCGTTTTCTGGCAAAAAAGCAGTACGTACAATCACACTTTTGTCACCGGTTTTCTGAATTACCACATTTTTGTGGCCCAATTCAGCAAAAGTATTTTCCAACAGAGTGTTGTCTGGACGATTCTGACTAAAATTCAATTCCATTAAGGAACCGCCGGTGAAATCAATGCCGGGTTTTAATCCCCATTTAAATAATGATACCAAACTAATAATTGTGACAATAGCACTGACTGTCAATAAGAACTTAGAATACTTTATAAAAGGAATAGACATACAGATTATTTATTAGTGAGATCAGAAGAGGATTTGGTAAAACCTAAAAACAGCAGATTACCTTCTTCTTTAAACCATTTAAATACTAAGCGAGATAGTGCACGTGTGGCCACAATTGCAGTAAACAAACTAAATAGCACACCGATAGCCAGAGTGACCGCGAAACCTTGCACAAAACCAGTGCCAAACCATACCAAGAAAACACAGCTTACCAAAGTGGCAATGTGCCCATCACGAATAGATGGCCAAGAACGGCGGAAAGACTCTTCCGAAGCCGTGTGCAAATTTTTACCAGCGCGTAATTCTTCTTTGAGACGCTCAAATACCAATACATTGGTATCGACCGCCATTCCAATAGATAATATAAAACCGGCAATACCAGACAAAGTCATAGTCACACCTAATAATTTAAAAGTAGCCAAACTCAGTGCCGCATATACTACCAATGAGAAAACAGACAATAAACCGGGAAAACGATAATAAACAATCATAAATAACATTACACCCAATAATCCGATCAAACCAGCCCGGAAACTTTTGGTCAAGGAATCTATACCCAGAGTCGCATCCACAGCCTGCTGGCTGATCAATTCTACTGGCACCGGTAAGGCGCCGGAGTTCAAGCGTTGGGCCAATTGTTTGGCTTCAAGCAAATTAAACCCGCCGGAAATGACCGCGCTTCCACTAGTAATTGCTTCATTCACTCTAGGAATACTGATTGGCTGACCATCCAAAAATATAGCTACGGGTTGTCCAACATTACGGCCAGTAATTTCAGCAAACAATTTTGTACCCTCTTCATCAAAATTCAAGCTAACCTGAATCTGGCTAGTACGACTATCTTGGGTCACTTCAGCGCGTTTCAATTGCTTGCCGGATAAACCAGAAGTTTTCCACTGTTCGGTCGGTGGGACAATATCAGCTTTTTGTTTGGTTTTTACGAACACGCGAGCCACTTGAAAGACTGATTGGTTGTCTACCTGACGTTCCCCAATTCTCTTAACCAAATTCAAACCATCAAAACTCTTGATCATTTCTTTGCTCACTTCACCATCTTGATGAGACTTGGCCCAACTATAAATTTCTGGATAGATCTTTTCATTGATAAAACCCAGATCACCACCATTGGCTTTACTGCGTTCATCTTCACTGTATTTATTTACTAAACCAGCGAAATCAGCCGAGCCTTTGGCTGCAATCAAAACTTCTTTGGCTTTTTTATCGGCCTGTTTATTGTAATCATCCATTTGTTTTTTTTCTTCTTTGGTCAAATCGCGGGCTGGTTCATTATTTTGTTCTTTGAATTCCAGTACTGGAGTTTCACCAATCATTTTGATAGCTTGATTCACATCAGCCACACCTGGCAATTCTACAATAATACGATAATCCTCGCCAACTTTGGTAGTTTGCACAAGCGGTTCGGATACACCCAATCCGCCACGCACGCGGCGCTCAATCACATCGCGCACTCCTTCGACTGCATCAGCTCGATCAGCATCTGGCACTTGTTTCGTGTCGGCTTGATAAACCAAATGAGCACCACCTTGTAAATCTAGACCCAAATTAAAACCCTTATCTGGTAAACGTGGCAAACCTAAATTAGCCTTATTGTTTACCCAATCAATACCTCTATTGGCGTAAGTTGGGGCCACTACTAAAGCGCAAAAAACTAATAAAATACCAATCCACAATACCCTCCACTTAATCTGAGAACGGGTTAAGCTGACGACCGGTTTTGCATTCTTAGCCATAAATTAGATAAATTTAATAATTTTAGATATATAATTAACAGGCGAATTTTACCGCTTTTTTGGTTTTTTGGCAAGTGGATAATTTGGGACAAAAAACCTTTAAGAATAAACAAAAATCGACCTTTTGGGGCCGATTTATATTTTACAATTCAATGATTGTCTGTTCCCCCACTATCAACCGATGGAAGCCGTCATTATTTTTTTTCTTTATCTGTACATTACCACCCACGATGCTATCTTTTATTTTTAAATCACAGGCTAAGTGGCAATTGGCCAAAATAATAGAATTGCCGATCTCGACACCGTCTACCATACTACCGCTACCGATAGTGACGTTGGGCTGAATTATACAATTTTGCAAAATACAATTTTCACCAATGATAACTGGGCCATCTATCTGAACGTCTTTGCCAATTGTGGTACCAACTCCCACTTTTACTTTCCCGTTAATTTTCGCGCCATTTTCTATTTGACCAAAATTTTTAAACTCGTTGCCAGTCATTTCTCCTAACAATAATTGATTGGCTAAAATCAAATCTACCGGCGCGCCAGTATCTTTCCACCAACCGGTAATTTCTTTATGTCCAACTTTAAAATTATTTTTAAGAAAATAGGAATGAATATCAGAAATTTCATATTCACCGCGCGCACTTTTACTGATCTTTTTAAAAGTATCAAAAAATACTTTGGGGGCATACAAATATATGCCAGTAACTGCGAAATCATTCGGTGGATTTTTGGGTTTCTCTTGGACATCGATTAATTTATGGTCGCTATCAAAAATCGGTACACCAAAACGATTAGGGTCAGGCACCTTGGAAAGCGCCAGCATACAATCATATTTATTTTCCAAAAAACTATCCAGCATCGGCTTAATACTGCCTAAAATAATATTATCAGAAAGATAAAATAAAAACGGTTCGTCACCAATAAATTTTTGCGCTTCGTTGACTACGTGAGCAATACCTTGCGGTCCGCCGGTCTGTTCAAAAAATTGAATTTTTATACCCCAATGACCGCCATCACCGATATATTTTTGTAAATCATTTTCACCTGGATTTGTATTGATAAAAATCTCTTCGATGCCGGCATCCACCGCTTTTTGAATAGCATGAAAAATCATCGGTTTGTTGGCCAATGGAATCAAATGTTTATTCATGGTGGAGGTTACCGGTCGCAGTCTAGTTGCTCGCCCGCCACCGGTTAAAATTGCTTTTTTGATCTTTTTCATAAACTAAAAACTACCAAACAATAATACTTTTCACTATCTTCCAATAAAAATCCATCAATGGATTGGCAATATTGTCTAGGACTGGATTTTTAATACTGCTTTCATTGAATTCCACTCTACCGACAAAAGTTTTTATCATTTCTTTGTCAGTAATTTTACGGATACTTTGAACGTAAGCGCGTTTTTTTAGCCATAATTTCCAACTGGATAATTTCAGCCAATAGGCGTAAGCTTTTAATTTTTCTTTGATCCAACCTTGTTTGGCCGCAAACAACAACAAACCAACTTCGAGCACCAAACCCATTGGCAAAAATAATAGCAATGTCGGCCATTTAAAAAACATCAACATCACTCCCGGACGATTGCGTTCAATATAATAAAATTTTATTTGGTTACGACCAAAAGAATATTTATGATAAAACACAGAATCAGACGCCACCATGATTTTATAACCAGCGATTTTTAAACGAAAACTATATTCGATGTCTTCGTGATACATAAAAAAATCCTGATCCCACAGACCATATTGGATAAGCAAATCCGCCCGCATCAGGACTGCCGCTCCGCTAGCATAAGCGGTAGTGAATACTTTCTCCAATTCCAAACTATCTCTTTTGACTCGTAAATTATTACAAAAACCCAAACCTAAATAGTGAAAAGAATTACCCGAACTATTTAATAGATCGGTTTCTGGATAAAGCATGAGCAATGACTGCACCGCCCCGATAGTTTTGTCGCCCTCCATTACCTGTAATAACGGCTCCAAAAAATTAGCCGCCACAAAACCATCATTATTATGAAAATAAATATAATCAAAACCATTATTAAGCGCCCATTGCACTCCCACATTGTTGCCGCCCGCAAACCCCAAATTTTCATTTTGTGGCAAAAGAGTAATATGCGGCAATTCCCTACCAGACATCGACATAATGTTTTCTTCCAGATATCGAACTGATGATCCCAAAGTGGGATGAGGATTATCGACAATTACCAATTCCACTTTATCTTTGGGATAAGTCATTTTTTTCAGAGCCGAAACCACGTCATCAATATATGGCTCGCAATGAAAAGAAAGATAAATAATAGCCACTTTTGGTTGAGACATATTAAACAGAATAATATTTATTATTGGTTCTCCATTTCCACATATATTTTAACCAACTCATCAGATGAATTCTGGCGATTTTATTTTTTAATAAAGCCCGCAATGCTCCTGGCACCTGAGCTGATAGGCGTCCATGGGCATGAAAGATCTGTACTTCGGGGAAATAATAAACCGCCCAGCCCGCTTCCCACATACGACGACACCAATCAGAATCTTCCATATACATAAAATAACGCTCATCAAAAAATCCGACCTCGTCAACTGCTCCTTTTCTAGCCACCATCACCGAGCCCATAACCCAATCCACCGGCCTAGTTTCATTGTGATCAAAATCTTTCATCATCAGTCTGTCTGAATATTTTTTGACCCAAGCATATTTTTTGTCCCAATTTATTTGTTTGAGTGGTTTAATAGCAATCGAAGGAAAGTCAAAACGATAACATGAATATTGCAAACTACCATCCATATTTAAAATTTTTGGACCCATCATACCCACTTTTGGATGTTCATCCATGAATTTAATCATGCGTTCAATAGTGTGAGAATTATCCGGTAAATAAGTATCAGGATTGAGTGTCATGTAATATCTGGCTTCCTCTTGTTTGAATACCATATTAAGACCGCGCCCAAATCCAACATTATCGCCACAGTTAAAATATGGAATATTGGGGAATTTTTCGGCCAAGGCTTCTTTGAGACCGTCTTTATTCATGGAATTATCAGCCACGGTAATTTTTATATCATAAGGGCAATCGGCGATATCTTTCAAAACCGAATCAAGTGCACGGATAATATCATTCTTGGATAAAAAATTTAGAAATACTAAATTGACATCTTTCATATTAATTCCACCATTTTCTTAAATCTTTATAACTAACTTTTTTTATCTTATTAATCTGCGTTCTTTTGCCGATCAAATCTTTCCTCTCCTGCCAGACTTCTTTTAGGCCGGATAAAACTTTACGATCAAATAAACAAAAATAAATCAGCTTCTTCAATTCATACCACAAAATCCAGGGAAAATCAAGAATAAAATTCTGCCAGTATTCATTTTTATAAAGGGTGCGCAGATGATTTTTGTAACTATGATATTGTACCCAAGGGGATTGTTTTTTCTTATTTTCAAGAGCCGAATTGTCGTCCATTGTTTTTGGACCGGCACCGGTGCGATCATGGTGAGCGATAGTACCCAAAAGTATAAAGGATTTATATCCAGCCTCTTGTAAACGATACGACAAATCTACATCTTCTTTATAGGCATGATAAGTTTCATCTAAAAATTGTTGGCCACTAAAAGCAACTTTGTCGATAATACTACGACGCATCATGGGAAAAGCACCGGAGACACCAAATACTTCCAACTCATTTTGGGAAAATTTATTTTTTAATTCATTCCAATCATATTGAGTATACTGCTCTACCACCCGACGATTACGAAATACTTTTAGACCAAGCGCGTCCACTTGATTGCTCAAACTTTTTTCCAAACCAACGCTCGCGATCTGACCAAAATTCCATTTCATCAGTCGGGGCGACACAGCGGCCACCGATGTGTTTTTATCCAAAAAATCCACCATATTCTGCAAACAATCTTTTTGCAAATACATGTCTTGATTCAATAATAAAAAATATTCATTATCGGTATCACAATAGGCTTGATTGTGACCGCCGGCAAAACCATTATTATTGGTATTAACTACCAATTTATATGGCACTGGAAAATTTTCCAGTTCTTTTTTGATCAGTTCGACAGTATTATCCTTGGAATCATTGTCCACAATATACAAAAGCCAATCCCGGCATGTTTGTTGACGCAAAGATTCAAATAAATGCGGAATATATTTGGCGCCATTCCAGGCGACTAAGTGTACTGAAAGTTTCATAATAATAAGGTTATCTGGTAATCTTGTTAATAGTATCATTCACCCACGCCGTCGCAATCCCAATTGGACGAAAAATTGCGATCCATATCCATTTATACCATGGCTCCCATTTCTGAAAATATTGCAACATACTTTTGGTAAAATTTTTCTGTTTCCAAAGCGTGGTGCGTTGTTTGAAACTTTGACCAATATAATCGATACAAGAAATAATCGGGGTGTGCACTACTTTATATCCAAGTCGCTGAACTTCACGGCAAGTATCCACATCTTCAAACCAAATAAAATATCTAGGATCAAAGGCCCAACCTAATTTTTCAAAAACTTCCCGACGCATAATCATAAAAGAACCGCGCACTGAATCGACTTCTTGTTCTTTGTCGGCATCAAAACCTTTGAACATATAATGATCCAAAATCGACGGAAATAAATGTGGTAATTTTAAAATTATCGCCAACTGATCAAATAATCCTGGGAAACGACGGGGCTGGGCATCGGCATTCAATATACCATTTTCATCTACCAAGCGACAACTTGCTAAACCAACATTATGGTGTGAACGCATCCATTCTACCATGGTGTCCAGACTCTCTGGTGACACACGCATATCCGGATTTAAAAATAACAAAAATTCACCATTACTCATTTTAGCGGCCATATTATTGGCTGCACCAAAACCAATATTCTGTTGGTTGTGAATTAATTTTACCCAAGGATATTTCTCCTTCACAATTTTTACGGTGTCATCGGTCGAACCGTTATCTACCACCAACTGTTCAAACGAAATATTACGACAACCAGTTTTTACTGATTCGATCTGCTCCCCTATCAATTTAGCGCTATTCCAGGTAACAGTGATTATTGAAATATTCATACCTACTCAAATTTTTTATATAGATTATCTTCATATATCTGCCCAATATCTAGAGAACTAAAAAAAGCGATGGCTCTATCTGTACCAATATTACCAGATTGATCACTTTGTAAATTAGGTTTTTCTCCCTGACTCACATATAAATCTCTGATATATTTACCCCACCAAGTATTTTCTGGAAATTGTTTGGAGATCTGTTGCACAATTTCTTCCACCTCTTGATCAGAAGAAGCGGATAATATCCGCTGTTCAAAATCAGCCAGTTTATCATAAATACCCTGTTCAGCGTCTTGGATGTATAACCTTCGAATATATTTTTCCCAAGCTGGTTGTTTGGGAAATTCATCATTTAAGTCGGTCGATTCGAGCAAAACACCATTTTTTTTATCTACAAATTTATCAAAAATATCTCTCTCGGCTTTTTGTGACCATTCTTTTAATCGGTTTAATTCCTCTGGTGTCACACGACCATCATCTACTGCACGCTGTAAACCTTTAAAGCGTTCGGCCAAAGGCATGACATTTTGTGCAATACGAAAATCAGCATACAAAGCCAACTTCTTTTCCCAGGTATCCAAATCTACTTCAGGATTTCTAGTACCATGGGCGGCGACATTATCAATAATTACTGGTGAAACGCCAGCCTCTCTTAATAATTCTAAACTGAGCTCGGTGTCTCCTTTTTTTACTTTCTCCTGGGCATGAGTGGCATCTTTTGGATACCATCTCGCTTCATCCCACTGCCTACGACCGCTATGTGATACCAAAATAGAATTCAAAACTTGTTTTGGATCTACATCTACACCCAGACCTTTCAATCTTTCGGCTAAATAAGTGGCTACTCTAGCTGTTTTTATAACATGATTAAATATACCAGACCATTCTTTATTTTCATGTATTTCCTTCAAACCAACCATCCCCGAACCTTCTCTTACCAAGCTAATATCATCAGAAACATTGGTATCTGGTTTTTTAATTTCTGCAGGCACGACTTTCTCTGTCTTCCCTTTTAGTACCCGCATGATGTCGCCTTGTGGTCTAATTTCTTTATTCATAAAAATTATTTTTTCAATTGCTCTTTAAAAAAGTCCACAAACGGTATCGCAGTCGGATCTATCCCCTCGAGCAAAGCGCCATAATAACTAATATAACTACCCAAAACTAAAATCTCACAAGCTTGACCTAATTTATCCTTTTCTTGAGCAACATAAGACCAATATTTGATTTCATTTTTTTCTAATATTTTTTTGGTGATATCAAATCTTTTTTGTACACGATTATCATATAAACTAGATTCCAATAAAACAAATCCCAAATTATTTTTATTGTTTTCTGGGTAAAGCATTCCTTCCATTAAATGATGATTTAATTCCGGAATTAAAAAGTAAGCAGCGAAACGCTTGGAATTTTCATTAGTTTGATTGGCGGCGGCATGAGCACTACCGGACAGATGTTCAGCCCCCACATACCACACGCTTTTATTAAATAAATTTTTAGCCATTTCTTTAGCTAAATTATTAGAAAAATTAGCTACACCAAATTCCGTATTATACTTTTGCAAAATATCAATAATTTTATTTACATCTTTGGCCGATAATTTAATCAATCCAACCTTGTCAAACAAAATCATCTGACCAACAATAGAATAACCAAGTCCCATACGCGGTGATCCACAAGGATTATTATTGACAGAGAAAACTAAACTGGGAATTTTCTGAGCTTGGCCAATTTTGGCCAAATCACCACCGGAAGTAATTATGGCCAATTTTGCTCCTCGTTTTTTGGCCTCTTTCATAGCAAATAGTGGTTCCTCAGTGGTGCCAGAGTAACTAGAAACTACCACGAAACTATTTTTATCGACATAAGCCGGAACATGATAATCATTAACAATTTGCAATGGCGCTTTTAATTCTGATAAAAAAACTGATTGTAAAATATGTGCCCCCAAAGTGGAACCACCCATACCAAGGACCACAATATTTTTTACTTTTTTATAATTCGCCGGCACTTTTATTTTTTTCGAACATTCCCATACTTCAGCCACCTGCGCCGATAATAATTCCAAACTGCCAAGCATCTGCTTGGAATCCAATTTTTTAATCTCTTCGATATTATTTAAAATGTTGTTCATATTATTTTTTATTTAAACCTAATTCTATTCTAAACTCCGCTACTCTTTCTTCCAAAAGTCTTTTACATTTTTGGATAAAGGCTGCGGTAGTATCAAGTAATGGTAGGCGCTCGGCTTCTGCTATCGTAAACCAACCGTATTCTGTAATCTCACTATTGGGTGCAATGTCACTTTGTCTGGTACGCGCAATAAAATCTATAAATTCAAAATCAATATTTGGTTTTTTAAAATTTCTTGCGCCGGATTTTTTACTTTCCCCTACTTTCTCTATCCTTTCTATTTCAATTCCCAATTCTTCTGTTATTTCTCTTTTGAGAGATTCTTCTTCGGTTTCTTTCTCTATTCCACGATCATCCTTTTCAATTTCCCCACCCGGCACAATCCACACATTTCCAAATTCATCATTTTCATCCAATCGCCATTTGTGAGATTTCATCAAAAAAATTTTACCATCTTGGTTATAAATGATGGGCCCAACACATCTTTTTATAGTTCTAGTATTATTCATATTACGATAAATATTCTTTTAATGCTTCCTGCCAATTACGCTGTGGTGGCAGTTTGGTATTTAAAAGTTCAGAATACATCGGACGTTTAGCCGGGCGCGGAAATTTGTCACCAGACACCGGTGTGATATCGATAGTGATATTTTTAATTTTAAAAATTTCTTTGGCCCACTGATACCAACTGCATACGCCATTGTTGGCGCCATGATAAATACCAAATGGTCTGCTTTCTTCAATTAATGTACGGGTAAGATGAGCTAAATCCGATGCATAAGTGATACAGCCAATTTCTTCATCGACCAAATCCAAATGGGTTTTCTTCCCCTCAGTTGCCAGCCAAATCATAGTGTCAACAAAACTTTTTTTAGCGCCGACACTGGCAGCCGGCTTGCCAAAAAGTTTGGACAAGCGAATAATATAAAATTTTCCACCAATATGTAATACTTGATTTTCGCCAATGGCTTTGGTTTCACCATATTTGTTCACCGGATACACCTTATCTTCTTCTTTGTAACCATCGCGATTATCACCGCGGAAAACATAATCCGAAGAATAATGTACGAATGTGATATTGTTTTCTTTACAAACGCGTGCCAAATTTCCAACCGCTTCACCATTGATATTTTTAGCCAATTCAGAAATACCAGGATCTTCTTCAATTTTATCTACCAAATTATAAGCCACGGCATTGATCAAAACATTAGGATTTAGCGCGGCAACTTTTTTAGCAGTCTCTTCAAAATTGGTAATATCCAGCTCTTCTTTATCCCAACCAATAACATCGTTGCCAGATATACCAAATACACGGACTAATTCTTGTCCGAGCATTCCTTTGGCACCGAGTATTAACACTTTTACCATATAATTATTTCTTAACAACTTTGTCTAATATTTTTTTCAAAACGGCAGACACTTCCCTATTCCCACCATAAAATATTCTATCATCTGATTTTATCTCATCCTCGTCATCAATATTAAAAAATTTTCCACCTGCTTCTTTGACTATTAAAGAACCAGCAAAATCCGGGAAGCCGTCCTTGCTAAAGCAAACCATGCCATCATATATCCCTCTCGCCAAATGGCACCAACTCACTGCTTCGCAGTTATTAGTTCTATATAAATTAAAATTAATCAACTCTTCAAGCATTGCTTTGGATGTCTGTCCGTCTTTCCAATTTCTAGACAATAAAAATAATATATTAGTTTTATCAGGAAATTTACTCTCCATCTTAAATTTTTTTCCATTTAAAAAAGCACCTTTGCCCTTATACGCAGTAAACATCTGATCCATTGTCGGATCATAAATTGCCGCAAAAATCACCTTTCCTTTATGCATATGGGCCAATGCCATGCCATAATGAGCCAAACCGTTTATAAAAGTTGCGGTACCACTAATCGGATCACCTATCCAGACATCTTCTGCGTCGATAAATTTAAAATTTTCCTCTTCAGAATAAAATTGGTGGTTAGAACTGTAACTTTTGATGATCTTTTTAAGACCACGCTCTATTTTTAAATCTTCTATGGTAAGATACTTCTTAGTAACACCAATATCTTCTATATCGCCAGCATGCTTTTTAATTCTTTTGCCGGACAACACCATGAACTTTATAATGTCTTTATAAAGTTTTTGCATATATTATCCTTTAATTAATTTTTGATACCCCTCATAATCAGTCAAATAATCACTGCGATCTGGGCTGTAGTTAGTCGAAGACAAAGCCAAGAGCACACCATCACTAGATGCATCTTGGAATCCGTGCCACACATGATTGCCTACATACATCGCATCACCAGCCGTCATCGGAATCTCTTCTTTACCATTTCCCCTATCAATCACGGCGGTCATTGTGCCACGCTGACAAATAAAAAATTCAATTTCTTTGTAATGACAATGTTGACCGGTCGACATGGTGAAATCTGTCACATAATAAAGACGCTTCACTTCAAAATCAATAAAATCTTTTAATTCGACCGGTGTCAAAGAAATTCCGGTATTGGTAAAGGTTTTAAATTTAAATTGTTTAAAATTTAATTGCATACTACTTAATATGATCATTAATGCTATCTTTTTTTGCCCAAATTTTTTCTACCCACTCCAAATTTTTCAGATACCAATCCACGGTTTCTTTCAAACCTTGTTCAAATTTTTCTCTGATATAATCCGGTTTCCAGCCCAAGGCTAAAATTTTGGCGGCATCGATCGCATAGCGACGATCATGTCCCGGTCTATCTGCTACATGTTCAATAAAACTTTGATCTTTCCCCATCATCTTCAAAAGCAAATGAGTAATTTCCATATTGCTACGTTCGTTATCTACTCCAATATTATATACACCGCCCGCTTCGCCTTTTTCCAACAACAAATCCAAGGCGCTAGCATGATCATCAACATGAATCCAATCGCGCACATATAACCCGTCGCCATACATTGGCACCTTCTCATTCTTCATCAAACGCATTACAAAAAATGGAATTAATTTTTCCGGATATTGATAAGGACCATAATTATTGGAACAATGGGTCACCACTACCGGCACTTTATGAGTGATATGATAAGCATGACACATTAGATCGCCGCCGGCTTTAGCTGCCGCATAGGGCATATTGGGATTGATCGGAGTGTGTTCAAAAAATTTTTCCGGGCTATCCAGACGTAAAGCACCGTAAACCTCATCGGTAGAGACATTAACCATCTTAACCAAATTATTGCCACGCACAGCGTCCAACAACATTTGCACGCCCAAAGTATTGGTTAATACAAAATCTTTACAACCACCATGTATAGATCTGTCCACATGAGTTTCGGCCGCAAAATTTATCAAATGGGTAATGCCAAATTTTTTAATAGTTTCGTTTATTTTATCTAAATCTATAATATCACCTTGGACAAAATGATATCGGGGATTATCTTTTAAATCTTTTAGATTATCCAAATTACCGGCATAGGTCAATTTATCATAATTGACCACTTCCCTATCAGGATATTTTCTTAAATAATAATGAATAAAATTTGAACCAATAAAACCGGCACCTCCACAAACTAATAATTTCATAAATACAATTTTCAAAAAATTAAACTTCCTTTTTACTAATATTTAACATCAAGCCAACTGCCGCTAACTCCGCCATTAAAGCAGAGCCACCATGAGAAATAAAAGGAAGCGGCACGCCGGTTAATGGTAAAACTCCCACCATCGCCCCGATATTTAAAAACGACTGCCATCCCAACCACACCACAATACCAGTGGCCAACAAACGACCAAATTCACTAGTGGCATTCTTGGCAATCTTTAAGCCTTGCAGACCAATTAACATTATTAAAATTATTAAACTGGCAGAAATAACAAAGCCGGTTTCTTCGGCAATAATAGCAAAAATTGAATCGGAATTAACTTCCGGCAAATATTGAAATTTTTGTCGTGATTGCCCTACGCCCAACCCCCAAAAACCACCTGATCCCACAGCCAAAAAAGCTTGATTTATTTGATAACCAATCCCTTTGGGATCAAGTTCTGGGTGCATAAAAATAGTAATGCGTTGCAAACGATAAGGTTTGATAAAAACCAAAACTGCAAAGGCCGCCAAGGCCAAAAAACCTAGAACGGCCAAATATTTCTTTGGCACTTTGGCCTCAAACAACATACCAAACAATATGACGAGCATAATAGAAAGGGTGCCAATATCTGGTTGTAATAAGATCAAAATCACCACCGGAGACAACAAAGTTAAAATAGGCAGTAGACCCATTTGCCAATCTTGCAAATTGCGTTTGCGATCGGATAATAAATAGCTGGCAAAAATAATCAGACCTAATTTAGCCACTTCGGCCGGCTGAAAATTAAAACCAAAAATATTTATCCAACTACGCGCTCCGTTAATGACTGTACCAATCCCTGGAATAAAAACTAGTAACAATAAAAATACCGAAACAACATACGGCAACCAACTGACTTTTCTCCATTTTTCAAAATCAAATTTTGATAAAAAATAACCCAAGATCAATCCCGGAATTAAACCAAAAATAATTTGGCGCTTAACAAAAAAATATGAATCATGAAATTTGCCATAGGCCAAAGGGCCGCTGGCAGAAGTTAATGCCCCCAAACCAAAAACTGTGATAATTATAATGTAAATTAAAAAAATACGATCAATTGTGTTACCCAAACGTGCCATATCAAATATTTAAACCAACCACCAGATATAAAGCCAGCGCTAGACCAAGATTCAACAAAGCGGCCGCAAAAGTCAAAAATCTTGACAAAATTTTGTCCTGTCCATAACAATACCAAGACAACAAAAAATTTATCAAAAAAATGGACAAACCGCCAACTGGGGCAACAAAAACCTTCCACCACTCGCCGATTAAATCTACACCAAAAACCACATTATAATGCAAGAATATCTGATCGGCGGTAGGATGGATAAAAAAAGCTCCATAACCCCACATAAATAGCTGAAAAATGAACAAAAGCAACGCTGGGATCAAAATCCAGCGATCTTTCCAATAGACGCTAAAAGAATAGAACATATATGCAATTATTTTACCATGCTAATAAGCTCTTGACAAGTTAGCCAAATTAGAATATAATAAACCCACTTTTTACGATTTAAATTTCAAATATGTCACATAAAAAAGCGGGTGGTTCTACCCACCTAGGCCGAGATTCCGTCGCGAAGCGCCTAGGAGTAAAGGTTCATGACGGACAAGCTATTAAAGCAGGCATGGTAATTGTCAAACAAAGAGGTAGCCGAATCCACGCCGGTAAAAACGTATTGCGTGGCGGAGATGATACTTTGTTTGCTCATATTGCCGGTAAGGTAAAATTCTCCAACCGCAAACGCCGCCGCTTTGACGGATCGCTCAAAACTGCTAAATTTGTTAGCGTTGAAGCCTAAAAAATAAATTCACAAAACCCACCAAATCGGTGGGTTTTATTTTATTATATTTCTTATTTTATATCCCGTGACACTTCTTATATTTTTTACCACTGCCACATGGACAAGGATCGTTGCGTCCTACTTTATCGCCCTGTTCATTTTTTATTTTGGTATTAATATCGCTTACTTCTACCTCTGGACCGCTATATTTCAGATTATTTTTTTGCATGACACTTGGTGCCATCTGCATACCGGCGCTAATTTTGAAAATAGAATAAACCACCTCATGTTGCATGGCTGCCAACAGTTCATTGAACATGCGGAAAGTTTCTTTTTTGTATTCTACTAATGGATCACGTTGGCCATAGCCGCGCAAACCGATACCAGTACGTAGATAGTCTACTGCAACTAAATGATCAATCCACAGCATATCCATCGAGCGCAATAGAATTTGTTTTTCTACCTCTATCTGCATTTGAATATCGACAATTGATTCGACTAATAATTTTTGATATTTTTCTTTGGCCAAAGCAGTGATATACTCGATGATATGAGTACGCTCAACAACTGCTTCAATTTTTTGCCCCTCATGTCCGCCAAAAGACAAGATTTTCTTTTTTTCGTCTTCCGATAATGGATAAATAGTGGCAACCGTTTCCATGATCTCTTGAATATTCCAATCCTGTTTACTCTCCGCATTAGTATGAAATGAAACCACTTGTTCCATTTCCGCTTCTACCATATCCAAAATCAACACCTGCAGAGTCTTTTCATTTTCAGACAGCTGATTATTTTTTTGTTTATTGAATGTTTCCAAAATCTGACGACGCTTGCCATACACTACTTCACGATGACGATTGAGTACGTCGTCATATTCCAATAAATGTTTTCGGGAATCAAAATGAAAACCCTCCACTTTTTTCTGAGCGGATTCAATAATTTTAGTAATAGAGCGCTGTTCTATTGGCATATCATCGGGCACGCGCAAAGTCTGCATGACCGAACGAATTCTATCGCCCGCAAAAATACGCATGAGGTCGTCTTGAGTCGAGAGATAAAATTGAGTGGCACCCGGATCGCCTTGACGAGCTGCTCGACCACGAAGCTGATTGTCGATGCGACGGCTTTCGTGGCGCTCGGTACCAATCACAAACAAACCGCCGGCAGTGCGTACTTTTTCAGCTTCGTCTTTATCGGGCGGATTACCACCCAAAATGATATCTACACCGCGACCAGCCATGTTGGTGGCCAAAGTGACCGCCCCCGCTTTACCTGCTTGTGCGATAATTTCACCTTCTCGTTCGTGATTTTTAGCATTTAAAATTTCATGCTTGATGCCTTCACGTTCCAAATACAAACTAAGCTCTTCATTTTTTTCTACCGAAATAGTACCAATCAAAACCGGTTGGCCTTTGACCTGTAATTCCTTCACTGTTTGGGCGATAGCTTTGTATTTGGCTTCTTCGGTTTTGTATATTCTATCTGGATGATCAAAGCGCAGATTATTTTTATTGGTTGGGATCACTACTACTTCTAATTTATAAATTTTGGAAAATTCTTCCGCTTCGGTCACGGCCGTACCGGTCATGCCGGATAATTTTTCATAAAGACGAAAATAATTTTGAAAAGTAATCGTGGCCATAGTCTGACTTTCACGCTGAATCTTCACGTGTTCTTGTGCTTCTATGGCTTGATGCAAACCTTCACTATATCGGCGACCAGGCATTTTTCTGCCGGTAAATTCATCGACGATAATCACTTCACCATTTTCCACTACATAATCACGATCGCGCTTAAATAACGCTTTCGCGCGCAAGGCTTGTTCAACATGATGCACTAGCGACATACCGCCTTCGGCATAAATATTATCTACTCCCAAAGCCTGCTCTACTTTTTTCAAACCGGCTTCGGTCAAAGTCGAAGCGCGCATTTTTTCATCCACATTATAATCAGTATTTTCTTCTAAATGCGCCACTATATCGGCAAATTGATAATACGTATCCGCCGCTTCTTCGGCTGGCGCGGAAATAATAAGCGGAGTGCGGGCCTCATCTATCAAAATAGAATCGACTTCATCGACAATCGCAAAATAAAATGGACGCTGAGACATCTCTGCTAGACTGGCGACCATATTGTCGCGCAAATAATCAAAGCCAAATTCATTATTGGTGCCATAAGTGATGTCGCAAGCATATGACTCTTTGCGACTGCAAGTTTCCAAATATTCATACTCCACTTTATAAGCGCCTTTGGCGTCGCGTTCTTTATCAATCGAACCGCCTTCATCCAGAGCCGACTGACCATTTTCATCAACAATCTTTAATTTATGAGGATTATACTTGTAAGAAACTAATTGTTGCTGGATAATACCAATACTTAGACCAAGCGCATCATAAATTTGACTCATCCATACGGCATCACGTTTGGCTAAATAATCATTGACAGTGACCACATGCACACCACGGCCAGCCAAAGCATTGAGATATACCGGCAAAGTCGCTACCAAAGTTTTACCTTCACCAGTACGCATTTCCGAAATTTGACCACGGTGCAACACGATTCCACCAATTATTTGGACATCAAAATGACGCATCCCGGTAACGCGTTTAGATGTTTCACGCACGACTGCAAAGGCCTCTGGTAAGAGATCATCTAAAGTCTCACCTTTAGCTAAACGTTCTTTAAATTCAATAGTTTTGTTTTTTAGCTGATCCAAAGATAAATTTCCCATTTCCTCCTCCAAAGAATTAATCTTCTCTACTAGCGGCATTATTTCTTTGATAACCTTGGCATTAGGATCGCCAAATATTTTACTAAAAAATGACATAATTCTCGATATTAAAACAAAAAACAGACCTGCTTAAGTCTGACTATATTATCATAACAAAGAAAAAAATACAAGCTAAATATGGCTATAGAACGCTCAAAAACGACGAGCCACTGCACGTCGTTGCCAGCCTTAGCCGACATTGACGTGCAGTGGACATGAAACCACGGGACTGGAAACCGAGGATAACATCCTGCGAGGTTCCACAGTGAGATGACCGTGGTGGTGGCCGTAGATTTTGGCCAAGAGAGGAGTTCAGTGGACGCCGAACAGGCAGAGGATGCCTTGGCGTCCGATTCGTAGACAACTTGAGAGGAGTCTGTACTAGACTTGACGAACCAGGAAGGAGTGAGAGCTGTCGAGGTCATCGACGAGCTCTGGGCAGATCGAACCGCTCACGCAGTCGCAGACAGCGACATACTCGTGACCGTCTTCACCGCACCTCCAGGAACGATCGGTGATGACCAGCTTGCCCGCGCGCTTCTGCTGAGCCGCGATGTAGATCAGGGCGGAGCCGGGACCGACCGGCTGGAACTTCAGGAACAGATCCTCGTAGGCCGCACGACCGACCTTACCCTTGGGGCAGGACACTTCCGACACGCCGTCAGCGGTCGGATTCTGCTCGATCGGGAGATGATCTTCGATCTGACCGGTGACTTCGGCGAACCGACAACCGGTCAGCAGGCGCTGCCACTCCGACTTGGTACCGAAGACGATGCTCCAGACACGCTCGAAGAGCTCATCGGAAGCGCCCGCCAACTCAAGCGCCAAGATGATGTTGCGCTCCTTGCGAGGGTTCATTGCACTTCTCCTCTATGCCATTTGTGGCACAACAACTGACCGAACTGTTTCGGCCATGTTTAGAAAAATAACCGCTATTATTTATCTAAATATGACTAAAACCTAAATTAAACGATTAGCTAGCTTATCACAAAATTACTATTTTGTCAATTATAAAACCCCAATTTATTGGGGTTTTGCGAAAGGTATATACAAAAAACACTATCCTGCATCCTATTAAAAATCATTAAATTAAAAACTAATTTTAATCCACTACGATAAATTTACCAGTGTACATACCCATAGAACAAGAAAAAGTAAATTCACCGGTTTCTTTTGGGGTAAAGGTAAAAATATTTTCACCTTTTTTCAGAGGTTTCCCAATATTAAATTTACGCATTACAATATAACTGGCGCAAGACAAAGAATTTTTTGAATTGATTATCCATTTTACCGGACGATTTTTTTGTACAGTAAAAACATTGGGTCGATAACCATTAAAATCTTGATCCATTCTTATTACTTGTTCTTTGACTGGAGAAACTGCTATTTTATTATCATCTGACCCAAAACCAAACAGATTACTGGCATTACCGATGTTATACCAACCAAATAAAATTATGGCGATACCAGAGGCGGCAAAAAAGATTCTGGCTTTTTTACCTTTAAAAATAGCAGACAGACTGCCAATACCCAATAACCCGGGAGCGGTACCCAAAGCAAATAAACCCATGATCATCGCTCCCTGATAAAAACTACCGGAACTCACCGCGTATAATTGCATCGCTTGAGTAAAGCCACACGGCAAAAAGAAAGTAGCCACGCCGGATAAAATCGCCCCGCGATGGCTATATTCTCTATTTTCTTTTCCTAAACCAAAAAATTTGGCAATACCTTTTGGTAAAACAATATTTTTTTCTTGTAAAAATGGAAAAATATTAATTAATTTTAATCCCAAAAAAATCATGACCAAACTAACAACAAAAGTCATTATTCCTAAAAAGCTGGTCGATATTTTAAAAGCCGAACCCATGACACCAATGATACCACCCAATAAAACAAAACCACCGATGCGACCTAAGTTGAAAAAAATATGCGGACGAAATTTTTGTTTAATGGTAGCTTCAGGATGAAGCTCGGCATGACGAGCCGATAAACCAAGTACCAAACCTCCAACCAACGCCATACAGGTCGATACCCCGGCTACTAATCCCACCAAAAAGACCACCCCTAACCCATTATTTTCCGTATTTACATTGACATTAAACAATCCAAACCCACGCGCAATATAATAGAAAACTAATAAGGCCACTGCGCCATACAACAAATTATGATAATCATTGGCGTCTTTGGATAACCAATCATTTTTTTCTTTTTGGCCAATTTTATAACCAGATTCTTCTATAGCCTGCGCCAGCTGATCTTGCTTTGGTTTGATACTGTCATAATAAACTTGGGCTTGGCCAATTTTATGATCAACATCCGCTTTCACTACCCCACAGACCTTTTTTAAATTTTGCTCCACCAAAATCTCACATGATTTACAGTGCATACCAGTAATTGGAACTGAAAGTTTAGGCATATAAATTATTTAATTGACTCTATCTCTGTTTAATCTTGGCTATATTTCCAATTTCATAGCATCAAAAGCCGCAAAAGAATTTTTAAATTTCTGACGCGCTCGTTTTTGCGCTATCAACCTACTGGATTTAGTGGCAAAAGCATTTGGACCAAAATGAGTTAAATAAAGTTTTTTTACACCAGCCGCCAATGCTAACTCCCCCGCCCCCTCTGGATCAGTATGCCCCCAAAAATCATCTGGCGGCTGCAAATTATATCCGCATTCGTGCAATAAAATATCTGCACCGGCAGCTAATTTCAAATCATTATCACATGGTTTGGTGTCACTGCAATAAGTAATAATTTTATTTTCCAGATATAGACGATAACCAAAAGTCAAATCCACATGTTCTAATTTTCGACATTCAAATTTTATTGGCTCACTATAATTACCTTCTTTTAATTCTTTTGTTTTTATTTTAAAATTTAAATCTCTTATCGGTGAAGCATAAGGATGAACAAAAATTGTTTTTAAAGTTTTATCTAGTCCCTTATGACTTAAAATTGTCAGTGGCTGTTTTAATGATAATTTAGACAGCGCGCTCAGACCGCAAATGTGATCTAAATGAAAGTGAGTAAGAAAAAGATAAACTGGTTTATCTTCCTTGATGTGTTGTCCGGCTTTGGCAATACCGAAACCGGCATCTAAAATAATATAAGCATCAATAGTGTCGATCAAAATACTTGGTGTACTACCGGCCAACGAATCATACCAACCGTTTGTTCCTAAGAAAAATATTTTCATAATTCATCAGGAAATAAATAACAAAGTGATTAGACAGATATTTAAAACAACAATCACCAAGGCAATTAACCATGCCAAAACGCTAAGCAATTTACTGTTCACAAAGCTACCCATATATTTCTTTTGACCGGTAAAATATACCAGAGGAAAAACAGCAAAAGGTAATTGCAAGCTCAAGACTACCTGACTTAAAACTAAAAGTTTGGTCAAACTACCACCGCCATAAAGCAAAATAGCGATCACTGCCGGCACAATGGCAATTAATCTAGTAATCAAACGACGCAACCAAGGCATTAATTTAAATTTCAAAAATCCTTCCATTATTATTTGTCCGGCTAAAGTGCCGGTAATTGTAGAATTTTGCCCAGAAGCCAAAAGCGCGACAGCAAACAAAATTGAAGCTAGAGTTGTGCCGAGCAATGGAGATAACAACTGATAAGCCTGAGAAATTTCAGCTACTTCACTCAACCCGCGAGTATAAAAAGTGGCGGCTGAAACTACTAATATAGCCGCGTTAATATAAAACGCGAAAGATAAAGCCACTGTTGAATCAATCGCCGAAAATTTTAAAGCCTCTCTTTTGCCTGCTTCGGTTTCTTCATAAGCGCGAGTTTGGACCACTGCCGAATGTAAATAAAGATTGTGTGGCATCACAGTCGCTCCCAAAATACCAACAGCGATATAAAGCATTTCTTTATCGGTAAATAATTGAGTGGCCGGAATAAAACCACCGAGGACCGCGCTAATGGCCGGTTGAGAAAAAGCAATTTCTAAACTAAAAGATACCATTATAGTACCAATCAAGGTGATAACCAATGCTTCCAAATAACGAAAACCGCGATTTTGTAACATTAACAAGACAAAAACATCCAATGCTGTGATCACTACACCAGCCGCTAATGGAATTTTAAATAATAAATTTAGCGCGATGGCTGAACCGATTACTTCAGCCAAATCACAAGCAATGATCATTATTTCAGCCATCAACCACAGAAAAAAAGAAGCGCGTTTTCCAAAGTTATCTCGACAAATTTGAGCAAGATCGCGGCCGGTTACAATACCAATCTTAGCAGAAAGATATTGCAACAACATGGCGAACAGACTAGATAATAAAACCACGAATAAAAGGGTATAGCCATATTTCGCTCCACCCATGAGATCAGTCGCCCAATTGCCAGGATCCATATAGCCGACAGCTACCAAATAACCCGGGCCGGAAAAAGCCAACATTTTTCTCCAAAAAGAAGCCGACTGAGGAATAGACACCGATTTGTGTGATTCTGATAAACTTTTATCACTTACTACATCACCTTTTTCCCAATGGCGAGATTTAAACCAATTAATATGGGTCATAAAAAATAAAATAACCAAAAATTAAAATTTAAGATTAGAGTAAAAACTATTGCCGAGGAAAATTTACTCTAACAAGAAGAAGGAAATAGTAATATAATTATACCATTTTAAAAAATAATTGTCTAGAAAAACAGCAAGCCCCCGCGTGTTGCACCCAGTATCACTAGGCACTAAACACGCGAGGGCTTTGTCGACTAGACTCAGAGCGGATCGGGCCACTTCCCAATCGGCCCTAGAAATTCTAGCTGACCTTCTCCAGCACCAGCAGGCGGGCATTGGCGCCCAGCCGCACTCCCTGGCGATGGATGTGCACCGCCCTACGGCCGGCCGTGCAGGAGAACGACAGCACCTGGGGCAGCTCGTGCTGATCGAACGCCATGGCTCCTTCGCCGCCGACAGCGAGTGGATGTTCAAACTGCGCCCGCGGGTGGTCCCGGACGTACTGCCAGGCCTGGAAGGCACTGGCCAACACGAGTCCGTGATTGCGCGCGTAAGTGGGCAGTTCGCGGACGAACACCTGCCCCGAGAACTCCCGCTCGACGACCTTGTAGCCAGCCGGGACACCTTCGCCCACCAGACCGAACTGACGCTCGATGTAGGCGGGCAATTCCCAATCCGCACACGCCGTCGCCCAAGACCGACTCACCACCATGACACACCTCCGACGCTAGTCACCGCTTACCCTAGCCCAATGCTAGAGTTTGTTGATGACCAAATACATAACACTAAATACACCATTTGTCAACGGTGTATTGATCTGATAAAATAAAAAAATGACCAAATATATTGCCATTGCGGCCATCACAATAGACGGCCGTATCGCCAAAAATTCACACCATTTCTCCGATTGGACCAGCACCCAAGACAAACATTTCTTGCATGCGATTTTAGATATCTGCGATGTTGTCTTGGTGGGAAATTCTACTTATAAAATGGCCATTAAACCACTATCCAAACGCAATTGCATCGTACTAACCAGACAAATTCAAAATAAAAAAAATAAAATCAGACTCACTTATCTTGACCCTACCAAACAATCTCTGACTCGAATTATAAAAAACCAAGGCTACAAAAAAATTGCTATCCTTGGTGGAACTCAAATCTATTCCTATTGTTTAGAAAAAAGATTAATCGACGAATTATACCTAACAATTGAACCAATTTCTTTTGGATATGGTTTGCCATTATTTGAAAACCACACACAAACGAACTGGAAATTAAACTCAATCAAAAAATTAAATAAACGCGGGAGTATTTTATTGCACTACTTAATAACAAATTAATTATAAAATATTTTGATGATGTAATAAAAAACAGAGCAATCTATTACTCTGTTTCGTTGCACGGGGTGAGGGAATCGAACCCCCGCCAGCGGTTTTGGAGACCGCAGTTCTACCATTAAACTAACCCCGCAATTATTTTTTATTTTGCAATATCTTTCTTCAAAATTATCAAATACATCCAGATTCCAAAAATCAACATCAATAACCAATTTAATAAACCGCCCGGCAAAGTCTGAGTCAAGATAAGCGGCAAAGTAATAGTGAATAAACCAACATTAAGAATCTCTTTGAATTGCCACGGTGACGAAGTGCGTTTGGTGATAAAATAAAAGATTGAACTAAATAATAAAATATACACCAAATTACTAACCGATAAAAATATCATTAATGTTAAAAAAAATACTGACATAAAAACACCAAACATCTTTTTATTAAAAATATATTCGGAATTTTTTAAAATTTGCGAACGATCGGTCTTGAAATTGGAATATTTTTTCATCGCCTCCGATTTAACCTCTTTGCTTCTACTGTCATAAAATTCCAATTTTTCCTGAGCAATCAAGATCGCCGATTCGTCTTCTCTTTGCAAAAAACTCTTAACACTAATTGTGCCGGTGGCACGGGTATCAACTATCACTAAAAAATTATTGTATTTTTTAATATACGGTTCAGTGAGACCAGTGATTTGCATTTTACCATCATTTACTTGAGCCGCGAAATCAGGTAATTCGTTATTGATAAACTGTTTGATTTTTGGCACTTCATCCCAGTATTTGAAACCAAATGAAATCACAGACAATCCACTTACCAAAAACACCAACAGAAAAAAATAGCCCCAAGCCCAGCTGGTATTTTTCTTCTGGTTCCGGAGCCATTCAAAATTGTACAGGCTGTTGTAAAGCGATTTAAAAAAACGCATAAACCTTGGTGGCTTATTTTGTCTCTTTTTGTTCGGTGTGCTTCTTGCAGTGTTTGCAATGTTTCTTCAATGCCAATCTAGTTTTAATTTTTTTGTTGCGAGAAGTGAAATAATCTACGCGTCCACAGGAGACACATTCCAATTTCGCCAATCTATCTTGTGACATATATTAAATTAATAATTACTTTGGTGGGCAGAGTAGGATTCGAACCTACGAAGGCTGAGCCAGCAGATTTACAGTCTGCCCCAGTTAGCCACTTTGGTATCTGCCCTTAATTTTGGAATTTGGAGCCGGCTTAGGGATTCGAACCCTAGACCTACGGTTTACAAAACCGTTGCTCTACCAACTGAGCTAAGCCGGCAAAATTTGATGTGAGAAATCGTGGGTAGAGTGCTCACCTGAGCCGTTGTCGGGATTTGAACCCGAGACCTTTTCCTTACCATGGAAATGCTCTACCAACTGAGCTACAACGGCGTTATATCTTATTAATTCGATCCTTGAATTCAGATAGCTTGAAATTTTCGGGATTTACCAAACGCAAACTCTGGTAAGCTTCACCGGCCAAATTCTTATCTTGACATAGTATAGCAGTTTCTATCAGTAAGTCAAGATATTTAGGATTTTGCGGCTCCAATTCCACTGCCTGCAAAACGGCTTCTTTGGCTACTATCGGCTGACCAACTTTTAATAACAATTCAGCCAAATGAGCAAATCTAGGAGACAGAGCGTCATTGGACACTACTGCCCTTTGATAATATTCAATTGCTTCATCCAAATTATTTTGCGATTCGGCAATTTCCGCTAATTTTACCATTACAGCATCATTTTCTGGTTCAAGTTGCAACAAAAAAGCGAAAGTCTGCTTAGCTTCTTCTACTGATCCTTTATTAAGATAAACCTCTCCTAAACCACGATAAGCACCAGCCGCTTTCACATCCATTTTGATAGCGGCGATGAAAGCCGATTCCGCCTGTTCAAAATTACCCGATCGCAAATTCTGTTCACCATCTTGGATTAAGCCTTTCAATTTATTTTCTTTTTCTTGAGGGGTAAGCAAACTCTGTTCTTGTTTGCTTTTGACCATTTGTTCATGATGCAACAAACGTTCAATTTTACCAACATAAATCCGAAATTTAAGCTGAAAATTTCTCCATATTCTATCTAACGGACGCAATTTTTCACCCAATTTTGCTCTAGCTTCTTTACTCTTTACTTCAATCCTTTTGGATATAATTTCATGTTTTTTACGAGAAAATTTTTCTTGTGGTAAATTTTCTACATCCAAATTGGATAATTGCGGCAATTTTTTCCAAATTACAAAACCAATCACCCCTAAACAAGTCAAGATAATAATGATGAATAGAATATTAAACATATCAATTTAGCAGGCATTGTGCACAATCTCTATCCAACTGTCAAGCTTGGTAGAAGCGGCCCCAACCAACACACCATCAATATCAGGTTGCTGTAAATATTCTTTTACGGTATTAGGTCGAACACTACCACCAAATAGAATAACTAGTTCCAAATCTTTGGACAATTGAAATACTAAATTCTTTATAAATTTATGGATACGTTGCGCCTCCAAATAATCACAATGTTTGCCAGCTTCTTGCGGGCTAATACCCTTACTTATTGCCCAAACCGGTTCATAAGCAATGATGAGTTTTTTATTTTTATTCCAACTTAGAGCATGTAGAGCCGAACGAATCTGTATTTCAATTGTTTCTTTGGTTTTATCATCCTCTCTTTCTTTTTCCGTTTCACCTACACATAACACTGGAATTAAACCAGCGGATAAAGCCGCTTCCATTTTTTGTCTGACATCATGATTGGTTTCATGAAATAAATGACGACGTTCAGAATGGCCAATGAGTGTATATTTAGCACCGGAATTTTTATACATCAAGGCTGATATTTCTCCGGTAAATCCTCCTCTGTCCTCAAAATGAATATTCTGAGAACCAGCACCGACACCAGATTCCAATAATGTTTTTGTGACTGAAAAAAAAGACAAGGCGCTAGGAAAAACCGCCATTTTGATATTCTTAGAAATTTTTTTAGCTTGCTTTTTTATCCCCTTGGATAAAAAATTACTTTCATCAAAATCCAAATACATCTTCCAGTTTGCAAAAAGGTAAACTTTTTTGGATGCTGACATAAAAAAATTATTTTAAAACCTTAATTAAAACATCTTTTTTAATCTGTCCAATGGCAGCCACATGTACGTCTCCCCAATTAAAAATTTTTTTAGCCACACGTTTCACATCAGCGGCCGTAACTTTATTAATCTTTTGTAATACTTGTTCATAAGTTTGCATTTTATCAGCCAACCAAAATTGTTTGGCAAACCATTCGGCTTGCGCGCTACAATCTTCCATACCCAAAGTCATACGTCCGGAAATATTGGATTTCGCATCCTTCAATTCCTTGACGGAAACCAATTCTGTGCTAATTTTTTCTAATTCTTCTTTAATTACTTTTATAGCTTCCGGCAAACGGGCTACATCCAATCCGGCCTGCACATACGCTGTACCGACATCGCGATAATTGCTAGCCCCAGTCCTAATCATATAAGCCAACCCGCGTTTTTCTCTCACCTGCACAAACAATCTTGAACTCATACCGCCACCTAAAATATTTAACAAGACTGACAAAATATAACGATCAGGATGATTCAAATGCAAACCGTGAAAACCGACAATCAGATGGGCTTGATCAAGTTTTTTTTCCTTTACTTGTACTCTGTGAGCTAAAGACTTTTTCTCTTTTGGCCAAACAAATTTTTCAAAATTATTTTTAGTAATTGTGGACTGAATTTTATTTTTTGTCGCATCAGTATTCAAGAAATATTGTAAATGTTTTTTTAATTTTTTATCAATATTGCCAGCTACTACCAAAACCATATTGGAAGTTTTATAAGCAGATTGATAATAATTCCACAACTCTTGACGTGAAATCCCACGCACCGAACTTTCATCTCCACCTTCATCTCTGCCCAACGGACAATCGCCAAATAATAATTTTTCATATAGAAAACCAATACCCATGGTAGGATTGTCTTCATACATCCGCAATTCCTCCACTATCACTCCTTTTTCTTTTTCAATTTCCTCCGCATCCAGTTTGGAATTAAAAAGCATGTCAGCAATCAGATCAAAGGCCACCGCCTGTTTAGCGCCATCGATTTTCACATAGTAACCGGTATAATCTTTACCGGTAAAAGCATTATATTCCGCACCAGTAGCGTCCAATATTCGTGAAATATCTTGAGCGGTTGGACGTTTGGTAGTGCCTTTAAACATCAGATGTTCCACAAAATGCGAGGCGCCGGAAATTTTTTTGTGTTCATACCTTGAGCCGACTGGGACCATCACCAATACGGTCGTGGCTTTAGTACCCTTAAGTGGCACGGTTATCAAAGTAAGATTATTTTTTAATTTTGAAATTTTGTACATAAGTAATCTTTCAATTCAGAAATATTAATTCTTTCTTGCGCCATCGTGTCGCGATCACGCACAGTCACCTTTTTATCTTCCACAGAATCAAAATCCAAAGTTACACAAAATGGTGTGCCAATTTCGTCCTGACGACGATAACGTTTTCCAATACTTTGCGTTTCATCATAATCGACAGAAAAATATTTACGTAAATCATTGGCCAAATCTCGAGCCACTGATGACAGTTCCTCTTTTTTGGATAGTGGCAACACCGCCACTTGAATAGGTGCTAAATGTTTGGGAAATTTCATCACAATTCTCGGTTCAGTTTCTCCCTCTTTAGTGGTCGGTGCCTCTTCTTCTGTATAGGCCTCTAACAAGGATACTAGCAACATGCGATCAATACCAAAAGTCGGTTCGATGACGTGAGGCAAAAATTTTTCGTTGGTTTCTGGATCGGTGTAGTGTAAATCTTGACCACTCACTTTTTCATGACGAGATAAATCAAAATCGGTGCGATAAGCAATACCATGTAATTCTTTCACTCCAAACGGATATTTATATTCAATATCCACTGTCCGTTTGCTATAATGCGCTCTTTCGCCGTCTTCAATTTCATGCCAAACCAGATTATCCATATCAATCTGCATTATATCTTTCCACCAACGTTTAATTTCTCCCAACCACATTTCAAATACCTGTTCCCAATCTTTTGGTTTAATAAAATATTCAAATTCACCAATCTCAAATTCGCGGGTGCGAAAAATAAAATTACCGGGAGTAATTTCATTGCGAAAACATTTGCCAATTTGAGCAATACCGAAAGGCAAACGGCGACGGGTGACGTTCAAAATATTTTTAAAATTTACAAACATTCCGCCGGCGGTTTCCGGACGCAAATAAGCAACTGTAGCGCTGTCTTCAGTCGTACCTAGAAAAGTTTTAAACATTAAATTAAAGCTTTTTGGTTCGGTTAAAGCGCCATCACAATCTGGACAACGTAATTCTGAAATTGATTTTACCTGAGCTTTATCATATTCCGGTTTTAAACTGGCAGCCTCAAGCAAATGGTCACTGCGAAAACGATGATGGCATTTTTTACACTCTACCAATTCATCACTAAAATTTTGCAAATGACCGGAAGCTTCCCAAACTTTTGGGTTCATAATAATGGCGCTATCAAGCGGCACCATATCAGAGCGTTCTTGAACAAAAAATTTCCACCAGGCCTTTTTAATATTCTGTTTTAAAAGATGGCCGAGCGGAGCGTAATCCCAGCTGTTCGCCAATCCGCCATAAATTTCACTACCAGGAAAAATAAAACCTCTTCTTTTACACAATGAAACTACCTTTTCTAGATCTTTGGGCATATTAAATAGTGTTAATTTCAGTTTCTTTACCTTCACCAATTACTTTTATTTTGTCATTGTACTCTTTGACAGTTTTTTCTAAATCTTCAAATAATTTAAACTTTTCATCTTCACTAATTGATTTAGCCTCTTCCTCGGCCTCCGCCAATTCACGCACTTCCTGGCGAACTTTTCGCAGAGATACCCTGGCATTTTCCAATTTTTCATGCAAAACCTTGGTTAATTCACGACGACGATCAGTGGTTAAATCCGGTAAAATTACTCGAATCAACCGCCCGTCATTGACCGGATTCACACCGATACCCGAATCTCTAATACCTTTTTCTATCGCTCCCAAAACGGTTTTATCCCAAGGTTCAATATTTAAGGTCTTGGCGTCAGCGACTGAAATTGAAGCCATCGCTTTGAGCGCCTGATAAGTGCCATAAGCCTCAACAGAAATATCTTCCACCATTGCGACCGAAGCACGGCCGGTACGTAAACCAGTAATATCTTTTTTAAGAAATTCTACAACGTTGTCAAAATCTCCTTTAAAATCATTAATGTTCATAAAATATTAATTTAAAACTGCAAAACCCATGGACACGATACTATCTTTCTCCGAATTAATTAATAATCCCACTGGTATAGTATTGGTAGGTAATTTTTTGGTTACCCAATTTTTACCACCGTCTACGGATTTATAGAAAGTAGAGCGAACGTGAACATTTTTTTCACCTAAAATCGTACCGGTATAATACATTTCATTCTGATTTTTACCATTAATATCGAAACCGTAAATATTAACACTACCGGGCGGGGTAATTAATTTCAAATCAGTCCAGGTCGATCCAGCATCATCGGAACGTAAAATACCATATTTAGAAACCCAAAATAAACTGTCTTTTTTGCCTGAATTCAAAGTAAGACGATAAAATTTATTGGCATCCGTAAAGGCATCCAAACCGGCGGACATATTTTTCCAAGTAGCACCAGAATCATCTGAGCGGTACAAACCGTCTTTATAGGCGGCGGCATAAACACGTCCGGGGGTGCTGGGATCAGCAGTAAGATACTGTAATTGAAGACCAAAACGCTGAGTAACACGCCAACTATTACCAAAATTATTACTAAGCAATATGTCTCCACCCAATTCAGCGGCATAAATTAAATTACTTTTGCCAAAATCAACCGCTAGAGAAACTACTCGCTGATCGGGGCGTTCTTCGGTATAGACCAACTTCCAACTACGCAAACAATCTTCGGTTCTAAAAATATGCTGTCCGTCACTGACAAAAATATTACACTTATCTTTTGGATCTACTGCCAAACCATAAATAAATCTACCGGCCATGGCTGGAACGGTCTGCCAACTACCGCCATTATCATAACTATAATATAAACCTTGACCGCGAGTGGCTAAATAAATAGCCATCGGGTCACTAGGATCAGTATGAATACGATAAACATTTATGCCAGCGATACTTTTTACACCGGCGGCCGTGGGAAAAGCGACTATCTGCTTCCAAGTTTCACCTTTATCACTAGATTGATACATGCCCATTGGACCTTTAGATTGAGAAGAGCCAAATTGCAAACAACCAGCACCGGCAGTCAATAACATGACTACCAAGGCTAATAATAATAAAGGTGTCTTTTGCATAAATTATAAATAAATTTAAATTTTTGCTAAAAATTGTTCAATTGCCAAGCGCGGATTCACATTGGCGGCCAATAAATTTTTAATATTTTTAATTTCATCAATGATCATTCTATAGCGCTCATTAGGATATTTATCCGACAACATTTTACTTCGCCACAACATCATCCAAAGATCCAAAATCGGATCTAGCTTTTCTTTAATTTTTATCAATCCGCCTTTTTCTCCTAAAATATCTTCCATCTCTCGCCAGCGCTCATACATTGGCACATTGATTATTTTCAACCAACGTTTTTTTTCTTTCAAACAATTTTCAAATAATTCCAAATTATTTTGCATATCTATCGCCCGGCCCGGCCGCCCCCATGACAATTCGACAATTTCTTTAATATTTTTATCATCAGAAATGGATCGCAGATATTTTTCTATTTCTAAATCCGGCACCGGTCTCAATTGTAATACTTGACAACGTGAACGAATGGTCGGTAAAAGTAAAAAATCATTTTCTGTTAATAAAAAAATAATACTTTTAGTCGGCGGTTCTTCCAAAATTTTTAAAAGAGCATTACTAGCTTCTTCGCTCAATAATTCCGCTTCATCAATTATTGCTATTTTATAGCCATTCAGCCAGGAACGATTGTAAAATTTTTCACGTAATTCTCGAGCCTGATCTACAGAAATTTCCTTTTTCTTTTTGCCGGTTTTTTCATCTTCCAAACGTTCAATATAATAATAATCCGGATTTGATGACAATTTATTCGCTTCAACATTCAAAATTTTAGCCGCCAGAGTATGTGCTAATGTACGTTTACCAACTTGACTAGGGCCAGCCAGACAATAAGCTTGGGCCAACTGCCCATTTTGGACGGCTAAATCAAAAAATGATAGGATTGGTTGTTGGCCTATAAACTGCATAAATACATAACTTATAATACCAAAAAAGGCTAAATTTTGCAACTATTTAAAATTTAAAATCCCGGTATAATCGGGATTTTAAATTATGCTATTTTTTATTTTATCTTAATCTTCTTTTGGTGGAAGATTAATGCCAGCTTGTGAGTCTATCGCCGCTTGTGCCCTTTGATCAATTTCCTGTCTCAATGCACCACTAACATTATCGGGGGCTGAAGGTAAAGAAATATCCGGCGTCTGAGGTAAAACCAATGATGACCTTAAATCTTTTACTATACTCATCAAATTTTTGGCATCGGCTCTAAGACTACTTTCAGCACTAGCATCTTTTAATACAATATTTATTTTGGTAACAGCTTGTTCCAATTTCTTGAGTTGGGCACCTTTGTTTAGATCTAACTCCATAATTTCCTGTAAGATCTCTACCGCGCCGCCGACACCGTGTATGGCACGATCATCGATTCCTCGTGCTCCTTTCCGCACACCAACACGAGTTTTGTTGGCATTAATAATTTTATTCAGGGCTTCAAAAGCATCGGCACGCACTAGTTTGGCATCTTTGGTTGGTAAACTTTTTTCTAACGCAACAACCTGTTTCTTTGCAATCGAAAGTCCAGCTTGAGCCTGATCAAGAGTGTATTGATTAGGAGCTTTATCAGTACCTTGGTTGCTCAAAATATACTCATACAATTTCTGAGCATCCTTGGCATCTTGTAAATACTGTCTAATATTTTTTTCATCCGACGTCGCTCCGGCTAAAGCCTGAACTGTTTTGACTTTGTCATGAGCGGACAATAAATCACGGGCAAAAACACCGGTGGCTCTCAAACTGGCTTCCTCATCTTTTCCCAAATCATTAATTGTAAATTCATGTTTGATCTGGCTAAAATCTAATTTTTCACCAGCACCTTGAATCACTGGCTGTGCTTGAGCTAATTCGGCAGTCGTTATGACTAACTTATCTTTTTCTAAACCATCCAATTGTGCCTTCTTAGCTTCCAACCTCTTATTTAGCTGTTTGAATCCGTTTGGATCCTCGTCCATTTGTCTAAGTTGATCTGGAGTCAAAGATGCAAGATCCAAAACAGGAGGAACCTGATCCAAACGATTTTGTAAATCGGCTATTTCTTCTGTCACTGCACTGATTTTACCATCAAGTTCGGCCGTGGTAACTGGTTTCTTTTCTTCTACCCTTGACTCTAATGGTGTCGCCCGCTTTTCTCGTTTAGCAGATTTTTTGGCTCGAATTTCTTGGCCGGCTTGGCTAATTTTTTGTTCTGATATTGGCGTAGAAGCTTCTGGTTTGGCGACCACAGGCTCTGCTAGCGGACGAACAGATTCAGTTGGCTGATAAGCAGGCGCGACTATTTCTGGCATTTTACGAAGAATTTCCTTGGCTACACTTGGTTTGGCTTGAACACTTTCTATACCTGGTTTAGTCATTTTGTCCAAATGTTTAGTACGTCCAGCTTCAGCTACATTTAAAGCGACAGTCAAAAATGCAAAAGCTACAACAGCTAAATCGCCATATTTATCCAAAATATTTCTAGTATCATTTTTGGACAACTCCTTCTGTAAACTCTTGAGATGATCACCTAAAACTTTATTGAGACGAGCTAATTCCGAATCAGATAATAATCGACTGGCTACAGTCTCAGCGGTCAATTTTTCACCAAGATCGATCAACGTTTCAGACAAAGCTCTGATTTGTATTTCTGAATCGGCAATTTCTGCTTTCAAAGCGCTACGTTTAAAAACTTCATAAAATTTTGTCCGACCCAAAGTATCTTGTTGTATTTGCCAACTTTTTTTCACCACATCCATATCGCTCTGTAATTTTCTAACTTGCATTTCAATTTGTTTTGGATCAGTAAAACCTTCGGGAAATAATTTTTGGAAATAATCGGCGACCGCTTTCGGTTCTGATGAAGGAGAAACAGCGGTTTCGGCTTTCGATTCCATTCCCTCTTCTTGTGCAAACTCAGTAACATCTTCTGGCTCCTCTTTTACTACTCCTTTAGAGACAAACAGGTTTGGATTTTTTTTCAATTCTTCTCGAATGCGATCATAAGTAACTCTGGCTTCTTGAATTATAAAGGAAAATTGAGCGGCTTTCTCTAAAACTTTATTAGCAAATGGACCAATTGGAGCGTCAAAAAAATTTTGGACAGCTTTTATAAAATTGGAATCTTTTAGTAGAAGCTTGGCGAAAACCACATCCTCTCCCACAAAGTCATTTAATTTTTTTGTAAAAATTGCTTCCCTAAAACCAACTTTGGCTTTTTGATCGCGAGCGATCAGATTAGAAAAATATCCGCTAATAATTTCTATTCCAGTCGCAGTAGTTGGTGCCTCTACCGGTTCTTCTTGATAGGCAAAAAATTTCTCTTCGGCTGGCGCGTTAGGGTGTAAAATTTCTTTGCTAGCATTATCGACTATAACTTCTTCAAGTTCTGATGCTGGAATTTGCTCTATATAATCCTCTGGTATTGGCGGTGGCCCCTCCACATTATCGTTGGCGCCAATGGCAATATTATCTATCACCTGTAATTGCGCACGAGCCACATCTGCGGCTCCTTGTAAATTTGCGACCTCTTTGGCAATAGGTAAATTTTCCCCACCCAAAGTGTCGGCTTTATCCTGTAAATTCGCCACCGCTACCTCGCCTCTCTTTATTCTACTTTCTAAATCCTGCCTTTCTCTTTTAGCCGTTGATATCTTGGCAATTTTTCTAATAGTGGTTTGGAAATCAGCGACTACTTGATCTGGTATCCGTTCTCCATTTTTTTCGTGCCGATCAATCTCCGCTTGTAATTTATCCGCTTGTTCTTCCAAAGCATTGACTTGATTTTCATTGAGAGCTGCCAACCAATCTTTATAAAGTAGTGAATTCTTATCAAAACCTTTTACTGTTTTAGGATCTTGACCCGCTTGTTTGGCTTCCTGTTTGCGTCGTCTCAGATCTGCTTGCAATTGATCAAACAATCTGTCAGCCCTTTTGATAGGACTCTCACTTATCTCCAACTGGGCGCCGGCTTCTACTTTTTTATCGTTTTTAATAATTTCGCCCCCGACTTCTTGGGGTGCCAAACCAGTTTCTGTATTTGCTCTTGGCATATTATTTTATTATTTAATTAAAATATTTATTTATAATATAACACTTTTATAATCAATCGTCAAAGTTTTACACAGCCTATATTGACCTTAACAACAAAAGATGTTATCATGATCTGTTTTGCAAAGACTGTGTAGATACAGTCTCAAGAGGGCAAAATGGGCGTGAACTACGCGCGATTGGCGTTCGTTCACCGTCTGGTGACGAACTTCTATGAGGCAGGCCTCCATGACACCGCCAGGAAATTCCTGGAACGGCACAATGGTCGTCAATATCTAGAGGAGGTAGAAGAACAATTGAGAAACGAAAACGACAGTGCGGCCGAAAATCAATTGGCCAATCTGTGGTTTGTCTGGTGGCGTATCACGAGTGATGTCTCGGCTCGCAATAAAGCCGAATCGATCTGGTTCACGATGCATGAAGGCGAATTTGGGGTCCATGCGGCCCACATGCTCGCCTATCTGGCGTTGATGGATCAGTCGACGTCGCCGGACATCGTACAGGCACGGATCGCAAGGTTAAACCGTGCCAAAACGCAAACTTCCGATGTTGAACGCATCAACCGCTTGGCGGAACTGGTGCGTCGACTCGAACAACAATTTGATAGGAGGTGCCAAAAGTAAAGGAGGGCTTAGGCGCTCCAACATGCACCTCCCCTCCCGTTAAATTCAAGAGAGAACTGAATTTAGCTGGCTAAAAAATCCCCGATAAATCGAGGATTTTTTATTTAATATTTTTTAATATCTGCCAAGTTTGTCCGGCAGTTTTCTGCCAAGAAAAATCTTTGACTCTTTGCCAACCTAAATTAATTTGTTGTTTTCTGAGATTCTCGTCTTTTATCAAAAGGACAATTTTAGAGGCAAAATCTTTAACAACCAATGGATCCGCATATACTGCGGCTTCACCACCAACTTCAGGTAGCGCCGTGCCTTTGCTGGCTATTACTGGCACACCAACAGCCATCGCCTCGAGTATTGGTATCCCAAAACCTTCATAAAGAGAAGGAAAAACAAACACTTGCGCTTGAGCTAAAATAGAAGTCAGATCTTGCGGTAAAACAAATCCGAGTAAAATAATATCAGTTTTATATTCACTTGTATCAATTGCTTGTTTTACTTCATCATAACCGGCCCCGGCGGCGCCGATTAAAATTAATTTTAAATCCGGTAAATCTTTTTTGAGGATATTAAAAGCTTCCACTATACGTTTAGTATTCTTTTTTTCTTCCAAACGACCAATTGACAAAATATATCGTCCGTAAATATTTTCTTGTTTTTTAATATTGCTATTAAATTTATTATTATCATAAGCCAAAGGAATCACCTGTATTTTATCTTTCAAAAATGAATCATAAAAATTCAGAATTTCTTTTTTATTAAATTCAGTAGAAGTTAAAATTAATTTGGATTTTTTCACTATTATACGATTCATCAATCTCAAATATTGGCGACCGAAAAAACGATAAGCCTTCGGTTGAGATTCAAAAGCGCTATCATGGATCATCACCACGGAATTTTTGGGAGACAACAGCGGTAATAATTGGCCGGGAGAAAAATAAATATCTGGTGGATTTTTGTAAAGCTCATAGGCCAAACGAAACTGGCTCCACATTTTTTTAAAGGGCCAATGTAAAATTTTCATTTCCCAATTATTTGGTATTTCTGCCAATTCGGATATTAAAGCACAATTGGAATACAAAATTACCTTCGTGTCCGAAGGTATTATTTTTTTAAATTCCTCAATAATCTGAAAACAATATTCCTCCACTCCGGTACGTTTGGTTTTGTTAGCGTGCGAAGCATCAATACCAACGATCATACAACACTTAAATTTATTTAGTTGCTAAAATACTACGTTTATAACTATCCAAATTATCCAAAGCAATACCCGTACCCTTAGCCACACACAATAATGCTTCTTCGGCCAGATAAGTAGGCACACCGGTAGACTGCGCGACCAGCTCATCGAGATTGCGTAATAATGAAGATCCGCCCGACATGATAATACCTTTGTCCATTACATCGGCCGAAAGTTCAGGTGGTGTATTATAAAGTACTTCTTTGATAGCATCAATTAACAAACCCAATTCGTGCTGCAGGGCCTCAGTGACATCATCCGAAGAGACATTAATAATTCGCGGCAAGCCATTAATCATATCACGACCTTTCACCTCCATCGTTAAGGGTTTATCCATAAACATCGCTGAACCAACTTGAATTTTTATTTCTTCAGCCGTACGCTCACCCACTGCCAAATTGTATTTTTGACGGATATGTTCCATTATGGCCCGATCAAATTTATTGCCGCCAACGCGCGCCGATCCGCTAGACACGATTCCGCCCAGAGAAATTACGGCTATTTCCGCAGTACCACCACCAATATCAATAATCATATGACCAGAGGCGGCTCCGATTGGAATATCAGCTCCAATCGCCGCTACTATCGGTTCCTTGATAATATAAGCCGCGCGCGCTCCCGCCGCAATCGTCGCATCAATAACCGCTCGTCTTTCGGTAGAAGTAATGCCAGCCGGTACGGCCACCATCACTTCTGGTCTAAACAAACGCGCGCCACCCAACGCTTTGTTGATAAAATATCTAAGCATCGCCTCCGTAATTTGATAATTCGCTATCACGCCATCTTTTAGAGGCCTCTCAGCAACAATCGTATCTGGAGTTCGGCCAATCATATCCTTAGCTTCCAAACCAACAGCCAAAACCTTACCATCTGCTTTGGAAATAGCGACCACACTTGGTTCGTTGATAATTATTCCTTTTTTAGGAACATAGACCAAAACATTGGTAGTACCTAAATCAATTCCGATTTTTTTAATAAACATACTAGCTAGTTCGCCAATTTTACTTTAAACTCTCTATCCTCCCTTAAATCGAACACCAAATCATAACGATTATCTCCATATTTAGCCGGCTTTTCACCCGGATACGCCGATATTAGCTTTTTACCAAAATCTAACCCTAAAGTCAATTTATGGGCGATCGTACCAATTTGTTTTTGAATGGTTAATTCGTAATTTCCATTTTTTATTTCGGTCATGACGCTCTCTGGTAAATAATAATCAAAAGACAATTCACCTATCCGTCCGGGTTCAATGGCAATAAATGTCCCAAACCACTGACGGCCATTTTCTATCCCTTGATCCACTGTACCGGGTTTAATAGATTTCTCTTTTTCCATTGATCCATTAACCTTTATCAATTGACTACCAATTGGTACAAACACTCGGGCATAATCAAGATAGCGCGAAGTGCGCCAATCAAATTTTCCTTTATGAATAAATTTCATTTTCACATTGGCGATAAATTTACCACTGTCATCAGGAGCGATAGTATAAGTCAGTTCACGATCCAGCGCCGCATCGGTTTTTAGCGCGCCTAAATTGGCATCAGCCCACAACAGATAATCTTGAGCAGTTGGCTTCATCGCTCCGGCCCAATCCTTTTGAAATAATAATGCCTGCTCATCACTATTGGTGGCATAAGCAATTAATTGTTTTTCTTTCAAAACCCTCTGTAAAAGATCGTAATATTTCTGCCAATTTTTAAAAACATCAAAACGTAATTCGGTCAACAAACCATAAGCTAAATCGCGCAACATATTTTTGCGCTCAGAAAATTCCAATCCGCGTTTACTATATCCATATTCCACTTCATACTCCAATTTTTCCGTAAAATTTTGGGCATTAAACTCTTCATCATTAATTTTTATAGGGCCATGAATTTTTAAAATCTCTTCGATCACTGTCGGGGTGAAACCGATAACTGCATCAATTTTTTCTGCCCCAACCAAACCGCCTTGTTTTAAAAATAAATCAATTGATTTTTGGGCGGATATAGAAAAATCCGGTGACCAATTACTATCACGAAAAAACCAACGTGAAACTTTTAAATATTTAGTGATTGGACTTGGTGCCACTGATTCAAAATCTTTTTTACCAAAATTATCCAAAATTTCCGTACCTTCAACCTTTAGCAGATATGGTATCCCTTTATCAACTTTCAACAAACCATAGGCTCCGATAAACCCACCGCCGGGGCGCATCTCAGTGTTATTCAAAAATAAAATCAAATACGTACGAGGATTTTCAAAACCTAACACGGTGCTTAAAATTCCTTTTTCGGTTTTATTATCTGTCACTTGATTGGCCACCCTATTAATCACTACTTTCTGTAAATCACCGGAACGAAAAGCCCAATATGCCCAAGTCGCACTACCAACAAATAATAAGCACAAGGCCAGTAAAATTATTTTAAAAACTTTCATAATAAAATATTTTAACTTTGCTATTTTAGACAGCCCGTTTTTTGGTAGACACATTAAAACCTAAATATTTTCCAAACATCAAATGTGTCACTGCATCAATACAGGGAATAGAAGAAAAGGCGATAAGAGAGACCGGCACTAACACCCATTGTAAAATCATAAACAAATATTTATATGGGGGATGACTTTGCGGACGTGGCGGCATAATCAACATGCTAATTATGGCCGACAAAAACAAACCAAGCGTAGCCAAGCTCATTAGATTTTCTAAAACATGGGGGGTGTTAAAAAACAAAGCACTTTGACGTATTTCGTTACCCGCAACCCATAGCGGCAAACGGCCAAGCAAAGTCAATAATATTGCCACCACTGCCCAGCTCCATTTACCCTCCCACTCGTGAAATAACATGGAGACTTTTTTCCACCAACTAATCTCTTGGTGTTTCCTGAACTGCCAAAGTAAATATGGAATATTTTCCGTGCCCCAGGCCCAACGCCGTTGTTGTAAATAAAGATTTTTTAGACTTTTCCACCAACTTTCATCACGCACGGTATCCATAGAAACCGGTATATAAAGTGGGGTAACGGTGTAATCACCCCCATATCTAAGCCAACATTGAAAAAATATTCTGGAATCCTCACTCACGATATCTTTGGCATGCCCGCCACAATCCATCGCCGCTTTGAAACTCATACTATGGGAAGAAAATGTCACCAAGCTGTCCAATCGCGCTAAGGAAAATAACATCCAAAAACTAGTACCAAACGCCATTACTCGCAAAACCGAAGGCGATTCCCACATATTATTATTATACAGAGTAATTGGTTGAAAGGAACTTCTCTCCGGTCTAGGATGTAAACAATACATGTAATTCAAATGAGCGAAATACTGAGGATGAACGATAGTGTCAACATCAAATACCGAGATTATTATGTCTTTATAATTCCAATTGCGTTCATCAGCATATTTTTTAAATTCCCATTCCGCATTATGGATATTAGAGCCTTTGCCGGGAATCTCATCAAGTAAATTATCTGGATGAGTGTAATACAAAATATCAGCAAATTTACCAGTGAAATTTAATTTAACCTGTTTTTGTACTTGATCCCAATTGGTTTGGCGGCGTGCTTCACCAGAAATTACTACCTGCATTTTTTGCGCCGGATAAGTAGATTTCAACAAAGCTTCCAGAGTCGCTCTAACTACCTCATAATTTTCATTGGCCAGTGGTAAAAATATTACATTTTTTTTATTCTCCCAATTTGGAAATTCATTTTTTAATTTTTCAAACCAATCCAGTTTGACTGCTTGATGAAATCTTCGCCAAGAAACAACCAAATAAAAGGAAAAATATATTACGCGCAGGACCCAATAAACATCAAAGATAATGATGGCATAAATCATGGCTAGCGGATAAAAAACCGATAAAATCAGACCTAAAACCAAAGTAAGCCAAATGCTAAGGCCGGGCAAAATTTCATAAAAACGATAACGTTGATAGTCCGATAACATGATAAATATAAAAATTTATTTTTTTATTTGATTTTGACCAATATTGGCCGGCGCGCTATAACGAGCACTAATATATGCCCCCACTGGTACGGCCATAATGTCGTCAACCAATTTTTCATACCAACCATTCACGGCCAAAACTGGTATTTTAAAAACATAAGATAAAGTGTTGGCCATAGTAGTCGCGACGCGAGTAGCGGTAAATTTGCCCCGACCCACCACTACAGCTAGACCGCGCAAATCAGACAGTTGTTTTTTTTCTTGAGATAAAAATTCAACCAAATGTACTAACAAATCGCGATTAGTATCCGTAAATTCTCTTTGAGACCAAATAGTGTTCAAATAAAAATGAAAGACAATTTTTTTATCCTGTGAATTGTCTATCAAAATATACATAAGCTAATTCAACTCTATCTCATTCAATGCTATAATATGTTTGGCTTCAAAAATAGCATACAGAAAACGATCGCCAATTTCTCTACGCTCAGAAAATTCTTTTTCGTCCAAAATAGTATAACGAATAGAACGGTTGAGGAACTTTTCAAAATCACGGATCACTTTGGCGGTGGGGATTGTTTTAATATCACCAACCAATAATATATCAGTTCCAACATCTTGGACCGAAGTAAAAAAACCGGTCAAAATCATCATCTTTAGATTACCTCCTCGTTTTTTCAACATTTCAATAAAATTTTGCTCCTCCAATATCTGAGTCTTGCTCAAAAGCGAGCCTAATTCATCATGAAGAAAAAAATCAATATTAAGTCTATAATATTTGGATCTTTCTGTACCAGCCTCTTCTTCTTTTGATTGTCCAAACTCTACTTGTTTGATAACACCGATGGTTTCTAAATTAGACAATTCCCGTCGAACTGCATTGAGTTGAATATCGATTAATCTAGAAAGTTCACGGACAAAATAAGCGCGATCGTGATTGGAATAAAAAAGTCTCAGAAGCTTGGTCCGAGTCGATGAACCAAAAAGGTGTTCAAGCATAATTGGAATATTTTTTCAATTTTAAATGAGCCGATTATCGCTTAGCTAAAAGATTATTGATAGTGGACTTACGGCTTTAAATATAGTATACTATAAGCGTTTATGGAATACAAGCTACAGTTACACGAATTTTTTATCGAGGGCGGCAACCGTGAAAAATCGCATGTTTTGTTGCACGTCACTGAGCCGTCTACGGCCGAAGAAAGAAAAAAGGGCTACTTTTTTGCTGTCTGTGAACTCAATAATGCTACTACCAAAGACATCATCAAACTGCAAAATATTGTTGATGAAATAGAAGCGCGTTATTATGAAGCACCAGAAAATATTAATGAACACTCGCTAGAAACAATTCTCAAAAAAATCAATCGTGAAAATCAACTTTCTGACACAAACAATTTCTCACAACATTGTGTAATTGGTGTAATTTGTAACCAAAGAATCGTTTTTTCTTTTTGTGGTCAGCCAAAAATGCTTTTATTCTATAAAACCAGAGACGATCTATATAAAAAAATGGATTTAATATCTTCAAACCAGGAAGAAGAAAACGAACAATTATTTTCTCAAATAGTTGAAGGTAAAATCACGCCTTATGACTTCTTGTTTATTGCAACACCGGCTTTAAACGAATACTTCAATGACGATCGCTTACAAAAAATAATCACTTCTCGTCCGGCTTTGCAGAGCGCGCAACACATCGAAAGGGTGTTATCCGACATCCGCCAAGAAATATCTTTCGGTGGCATGGTTATTCATCTTAAAGAAGATCAGCCGTCGCTCATGTCAAAAATTAAAAAACGTCCGACTACTAGCGGTGGTTCAGTAAAATCTTTGAAAAATTTATTTGCTACTGAAAAAAATACCGCTGATACCATGTCGCCCTCTCTCTTCCCTAAATTAAATGAGCGTCTCAACACGGCCTTCGAAAAAAAGGAAGAAACACAAACAAATTCAATTGATGACACCCCATCCACAATGCCGGCGGAAATTAATTCCAGTCATTTACGGCAATTTAAAGCCAAAAAACCAGAGCCTAATCCAAGCGATATCTATAAAAAAATATTGCTTAGAGCGGCAAAAAATAGCTGGGTCGGATTACGCTACCTTGTCCACATTTTTTGGGGAATCTTAGTTATCCTGTTTAAATTTTCTTTAAACACCATTCATTTCTTATCACTACTATTTCTGGTTGCGACTAATTATCAAAATCGACGTCGCAATATCTTGGAAAATTGGTCAAAACAGTGGCATAGTTTTGTGTTGTCAATAATCAATTTGCCCAAAACTACAAAAATCTTTTTTGCTTCCAGTTTTTTTATATTGATAATCTTCATCTCCAGTATTTTTATAATCCGCACTTCACAAATTCGTAAAACTCAGGAAAAATATGCTCAAGAAACTATTCGACAAATTATTACTCACAAAGAAGCGGCAGAAAGCGCTTTGATTTATAAAGACAATACTTCAGTCTTCAACGAATCCAGAACGGCCAATCAACTAATATCCAAATTAAATTGTAAAAAATACCAAAAAGAATGTACTGACCTTACTAGAGAAATTAATAATATATTATCCCAAGCAAGAAAAGAAATCAGTGTTCAGGCCGAATTACTCTATGACTGGAAACAATCAACGCCAACTCTAAACTATCTAGCCAAAATTGACAGTCAAATTTTTCTTCTATCAGCCAATTCCTCGACCATAATGGTCTATGATTTACTCACCAAACAACCTAAAATTATCAAAGGGCCAACTGGTCAATTTAATGATATTTATATACCTAAAGAAAATGATTACGCAGCTATCTTGTCTGATCATAAAAATATTTTTTTGTACGACCCTAAAAACGAATCCTTTAAAGCGGCCGATATTTCCTATCCCAAAGATTCGGTTAACATTACTAATCTCATTATTTACAATCGTCGTCTTTATAGTTTAGACACTCTCAATAATCAAATTTATAAACATGAAAATATAAAATCCGGTTTTGGACCGGGAAAAGAATGGATTAAAGATCTTACTGTCAATATAAAAAACGGTACTTCAATGACGACCGACGGAGATGTATTCATTAGCAAAACTGATGGCACAATAGAAAAACTAACTGCCGGAAACAAACAGCTATTTGAAATATCCGGTCTAGACCCCGTACTCCAAAATGACGGGAAAATTTGGACATATACCGACAAACAGTATATCTATCTATTGGATAGTATCGGTAAACGTCTAATCATCCTGGAAAAAGACGGCCGTCTAAAAACTCAAATAACCTCCAACCAATGGAAAATGCCAAATAGCATGATAATAGATGAAAACAATAAACGCGCCTTTATTTTGGATAGCAACAAACTATATCAAATAAATTTGTAATTGGATATATAATCCATAGAAATAAAAAATCTCCCGACTTAGCGAGAGATTTTTTTATTGAAATTATTATTTCAAAGTGACTTTGCCACCAGCCGCTTCGATAGCTTTTTTCATCGCTTCGGCTTCCTCTTTCTTTACACCTTCTTTGACTGCTTTTGGAGCACCGTCTACCAAAGCTTTGGCATCGGCCAATCCCAAACCAGTTAATTCTTTTACGGCTTTGATCACATTGATCTTATTGGCACCAGCATCAGTCAACTCAACGGTAAATTCAGTTTTTTCTTCAGCGGCAGCGGCAGCACCAGCGGCGGCCGGAGCGGCCATCATCATAGCTGGAGCGGCGGCGGAAACGCCAAATTTTTCTTCTAATACTTTGACCAATTCGGCCAAGTCCAATACGGACATTTTTTCTACTTGTTCCACTAAAGCCTTAAACTTTTCAGGAACAACTACATTTTTTTCTTCGGACATAAGTTTATAGATTAATTAAGCTTTTGCTTCTTTAATATTATTAAGTACATTCACCAAATTGCGCAAATTGCCGGCCAGTACATTGACAAAACCGGAGACAGGCGCATTAAGAGTGCCGACCAATTGACCAAGCAATTGATGCTTGCTTGGCAAGCTGGCCAAATTCTTCACACCACTAGCATCAATAAATTTACCTTCTAGAACACCGCCATAGATGGTAACCATCTCGTGATCCTTGGCAAAATTACTAACGATTTTAGCAGCCGCGATTTCATCTGGTCCAGACAAAGTAACAACACCGCCATTAAATGTTTTTGGATCGACAGCAACACCTAAATCTTCAAATACTCTTTTTACCAATGTTTTCTTGGCTACTTGCACCTGCACTTTTTCAGCGCGCGCAGATTTACGCAAAGCTTCAAAGTCAGTTACCTTTAAACCAGTAAAATTGGCAAAAACGGCACCTTTACTTTCTTTCAAACCACCGGTCAAAGACTCGACGGCTTGAACTTTTTGTTGTCTTGTTTTTGGCATATTTTAACAAAAAAATCTGTGTTTCCACAGACAAATATTTACAGTACAAATCGACCTCATACTAGCGATTAGTTTTTGTACCTCGGCAGGGAATTAAGTCGCCGACTAAGTCGAGACACCTGCTGTCTATGGTGTCAATATATTAGCGGATAGTGAATAATTTGTCAAGAGCCTGCAAGTATAGCCAAATATCCATAAGATTAATTCTTATGAGATAATTGTACCAATTATCTTTTCTTCTCCATTGAGTACTTTTGCCAGATCGTTCAAATTATTTCCATTCATTACCACTACCTTCATCTTATTTTTTTGTGCTTCGCGGCTAGCGATAGGATCAAACGGTGCGTTGGCTCCCGGCACCCATTTATTGCCCACGATTTTTCGGAAATTGTCCCAAGTGATATTTTCTATTTTTTTAGCATCCCTAAATTTGTTGGGATCTTTATCAAAAACATATTCGATATTAGATAAATTTACAACGGTATTTGCACCATATCGTTTGGCTAATATCACCGCGTCATAATCAGTGGAATGCCCCGGCTTCCAACCGCCAGAAAATAATAATTTACTAGTCCATTCAATTCTATCGGTTTCGTGGCGAACAATTTCAGGATGAGACAATTTGCCAAACAATACCTTCATAAATCCGGCATTGAAATGGGTAGTGTGAATACCAATCCAATCCAAATCCATATTATTATCCACTCCCACCGCTTTGGCCGCGTTTTGATATTCTCTGCATACTCGCCCACCACCACAGACAATTACAAATCTATACCCGGACTTTACTTGATTCAAAATGAATGTCTTGAAATTTTTTAAAAATTCCAAATTAAATCCATTCGTGCCATTAATCATTGAACCACCTAGTGACAACACCGCTATTTTATTTTTGTTTTTCATAAAAATTTTTATTACTCAAAACTTTATCATTTCTGATACGGGCTTTGAGATCAGAATAATGCACCGCTTTGTTGGCTTTAAACATACTGGGTGTACGATAGGCAGTTTTACCTTTTTGCGCGCGATTGCTAGAGTAATTTTTCACATTTATCAATTATTAAAAATTGAATTCAAAATCCAACTCACCACTGACATAGCCAAAGCGCCCCAAAATGCCGGCCAAAACCCGGCCACTCCAAAACCTTTGACCATAGTCGCCGCCAACCAAAACAACAGAGCATTTATAACCAATATAAATAGGCCAAGAGTTAAAATGTTCACCGGTAAAGTAAGTAGAATCAAAATTGGTTTAATCAAAGAATTTATCAGACCGAGAATCAAGGCAGCAATCAACGCTGAATAAAAACCTTGCACCTTTATGCCGGGCACTAAGTAAGTGACCAGCATTAGAGAAATTGCGCTAATAAGCCAACGCAAAAGTAAAGACATACTATTTTTTTAATTCTTTAATTTTATTTTCCATTTTTTCCAAATATTCTTTTAAATCTTTGACAATTTTTGTACCCTCTTCAAATTTGGCAATCCCTTCTTCCAAATCCACCTCCGTTTTTTCAAACCATTCTACAATTTTTTGAAGTTCTTGGTATGATTTAGAAAAATTAAATTTTTTGTCCATAGTCATAAATTTTAAGATATTAAAATTACTATAAATATTTTCATCGTGAATGAATAAAATTTTTAAAGTAATTTAGCTTGTTTTCTCTTTCTCGTTCTGGTATCCAAAACTTCAGCTCGTATTCTACCCTCTGTAAATTCTATCACAAACTCATCGCCAGCGTCCAACTGATTAGCTTTACGTATAATAGAGCCGTTTTGGTCGCGAACAATACTATAACCGCGTTGCAAAACATGTTTGGGATCAATATTTTTAAATAATCTTTGGGCAGACAAAATAAAGGCCTGATAAACAGATAAATTATTTTGTAAAACTAGCAATATCCTATTAAAATTATCCATTAAATTGCGGCATTTTTGCAAAGGCGCTTCTACAATTGATGAGATCGTATAAAAATTTTGTTCAACTAGACGACGATAACGTAGAATTTTATTTTCCATTGAACCAAAAATATGTTCAATAGAAAAATCCAATTCCGCAATAAAATCTCGTTTATCAGGCACTACAATTTCAGCTGCATTTGATGGGGTCGATGCGCGGACATCAGCTGAAAAATCACAAAGTGATTCATCACGTTCATGACCGACTCCACACACCACCGGAATTTTACTCCCATAAACCGCGCGCACTACCAATTCATTATTAAAAGCCGACAAATCTTCCAGCGATCCGCCGCCGCGAATTAATACTAACACCTCACAATCAGTGTCGGTCACATTAAAAAAATGAAAAGCGTCAGATATCTCACTTACCGCCTGCTCACCCTGCACTACCACATGATAAATGTTTATTTCCACTCCACACCAGCGATTATTTAATATCCGCACAAAATCACCAAAGGCCGCACTGTCACGTGAGGCAATAACCCCAATTTTTTTAGGCAAATATGGTAAAGCGCGTTTCCTTTCTTTAGAAAACAATCCTTCGTCTTCTAATTTCTTTTTCAAAAGTACATAGGCTTTCTTTAGGCTACCTTCACCGACCAATTCCACTTTTTGCACCGTCAAGCTAAACCGGCCGCTTTTATCATGAATTTTTGGATAGCCCAATACTCTGATTTTCATCCCGTCTTCCAAAGGCTGAGATAAATTAAAAACAGTAGCAAAACAATTCACTACTGCTTTATCATCTTTAAGATCAAAAAAGATCCATTTACCTTGAGAAATTTTATATTGTGAGACTTCTCCTTCAACAACAAACTCACCAGAAATAATACCGTTAATTTGTTCAATAAATTCTGAAACTGACAATACCGGCAACATATCAACCGATTAAAATCTGGACCAACCAATTAATCAACGGGCGTAACAGATCAAAGAGATAAAAAACGAAAAACAATAGAATAAAAAAACCATAGCGATCCAAAAAAGCGCGCACCTGATAGGCTGAAGATGGTAATAAGGCATACAAAATCTTAGAGCCGTCTAAAGGTGGTATTGGTAATAAATTAAAAATCATCAAGGTGATATTGGCAAAAACGATAATGGCAAAAAATGGCGCAAACAGACTACTCGGAAACAATCTAACTAATATTCCAAAACAAGCGGCTAACAAAAAATTGGCCAACGGCCCGGCAATGCCGACTAAGGCCGGCCCCCACTTTTGATCTCTAAGGTTATAGGGATTATATGGCACCGGTTTGGCATAAGCAAATAGGAATCTGCCACCGGTCAACAAAAATAACCCTAATGGCATCAAAATTGTGCCCCACATATCAATATGGGCGCGCGGGTCAACAGTGAGACGACCAGCGTATTTGGCAGTCGGATCACCAAGCTGATAAGCCATCCAACCGTGGGCATATTCGTGAATAATAGCTGACGGAATGATCACTAAAAAATAGAAAACAAGAGAAATAAAGTCCATATATTGACAAAAAGGCTAAAAAACTATATAATTGCATCATTAATTATATCCTATTAGCTTTAAAGAATCAATTGTATGAGTAAATTATGTGCTGTTTGCGGCAAAACCAGTGCTCGCGCTAATCATGTAAGTCATAGCAAGCGTCGCGTACCACGCCGTCAAAACCCCAACCTTCAACCTTTATTGGTTGGCAAAGAAAAAGTCAAAGCTTGTTCTTCTTGTCGCCGCACCGCTTCCAAAAAAGCTTAAAACCAAATCCTCTCTATCACGAGAGGATTTTTTATTGATTAATTATTCAAGATATTATATAATCTAATGGTTAATAATTTCACAAACGTATGAAAAAATATTGGCCATATATCATCACTCTTGCTATTATAATTTTAGGAGTTTGGATAATTTTTACACCCAAAAAAGTTTCCGGCGTACCGAAAGAAGCTATTCTGTTTGTAGGCGAAGGTTGTCCACATTGTAAAAAAGTAGAGGAATTCATCACTGCCAATGAAGTAAGGAAAAAAATCCAATTCACCACTAAAGAAGTTTGGTACAATCAAGATAATGCTTTAATAATGGCTAAAGTTTGGAAACAGTGTGGATTAAATGATCAAGGCGGTATGGGTGTGCCATTATACTGGGATGGTACCAGCTGCTTCAATGGCGATCAAGAAATAATAAATCTATTCCAATCAAAATTAAATAAATGATTATTCAAAAATCCCGATACCTCGGGATTTTTGAATTTCCGGTTAAGGGCTTAATGTCCCTAACTTGTAGGGTGGTTAGCCGCACGTTGACCCCACGGGGACAACAAATATTGGCTATCCAACATTAAAAAATTGTAGAACATTTTTTGCCGCTTAACCGAAACATCTCTATTATACCAAACTAAAAAAATGTGTCAAAAAACCTCGCGTTCTTCGCGAGGTTTGTGTTTTTCCAGCTATTATTCCAATAAACCATCAATATTTACATCATATAAAATCTTTTCCTGCACCAAACTATAGGACAATAAATCTTCTTTATTGAACCAAATATCAATTTCACGTTGTGCTTCTTCTGGTTTGTCTGAACAGTGGATCAAATTGCGCACCGCACGGCCAGCCAAATTGGACAACTCATAGGAATCCAAAGTGAGATCACCACGAATAGTACCCACATCCGAGGTAGTAGGTTCAGTACCACCGACAAGTTTTTTGACAATATTTACGGCTTGGTTTCCTTCCCAGACCATAATAACGATTGGACCACAAGTCATAAACTTAACCAAGGCCCCGATAATATCACGACCATATTCAATGGCTGGTTTTTCTATTGGTAAACCGGCAGCGGTTCGATTTTTTACTACCACCTCTCCCTTATCTTGGTACCATTTTTCATCTTTATTATAATGTATCCAACATTTATCGGCTGTGGCCATGATCAATTTTAAACCAACTAACTTCAGACCAGTACGTTCAAAACGACCAATGATTTCACCAATTAAAGATCTTTGCACGCCATCGGGCTTAATCGCAACAAATGATCGTTCTTTTTGAGGCTGATTCATATAGCAATTAAATTAAAATTAATTTGGCTTAAGTTTAATAAAAATTTTATAAACTGTCAACATCAAACAAAAATAGCCAGACGAAATTTGATCTTTCGAGTTAACCGATTATAAACCACCAATAAACCGGCCAACACAATCCCGGTATCGGGCACTTGGCGCTGATAACAATATTTTCGTACGGTTTTTTGCATTTTTTTCTTTTTTGATTGCGTAATAGACAAATCACTGGCCAAATCGCCAGCCGATCTAGTTTTTACTTCCACAAAATAATAATCTCCTCCTTTTTGCGAGATTATATCTATCTCTCCGACGGTAGAAAAATAATTTCTTTCTTTAATAAAAAACCCATGCCGCTGTAAAAAGGCACAGGCTTGATCTTCGCCCCAATTTCCAAATTCTTTTGCCCTCCCAGACATATTTTTATTTATTTTTTACCTTTTGGAAAATATTTTTCCATTTCTACTTTTTTACTCTGTTCGTTTTTAATCATTGGCAAACGCTTGGTAACATAAAAAATAACCTTATATGCCCACCAAACAAATAACACCACCCATAATAACAACCAAAAACGCCAGGCTAAAAACGCCACTCTTTCTTGACGAAAGAACATCCAAAGCAAACCAAGCAAACCGGTAGTGACCAATAAATTACTCGCGCGGCGTAATATTTCTCTAATATTATCACTAAGGTTTTTATTATAAACTCTGACAATTTTTGCCGCCAAACCAGCCAAAACTAAAACTAAAAAACTTACTATCCAAAACCATTTCACCGCGCCAATCGCGATAAACGGCTGATAAAACCAATAAGAACTTTTTAATATATTTTGAATTTGCATAATCTATATTTTTTTAAATATCAAACAATAATGATAATCACTTACAGGTATATTTTCCACCAAACTTAATCCGCATTGAGCGGCTATTTCAACTATCTTTTTAGGCTCGGCCATAGTGTCGGGAGTTGGCCCTAGAGTTCCTAATTTTTTACTCCAATCCACCACCACGATTCGACCGTCGTCTTTGAGTAAACGAGCAGCTTCAGATAAGGCTGCAACTTTATTTTTAATCGTAAATAATACATTCATAAAAAAACAAACATCTAAACTTTTTTGTGGAATAGGTGTTTTGTTGAGTAGTTCAATATCGGACCAAATGGTTTGAATATTATCCCAGGACTGAGATCTCACCCAACCATTAATATTTTCCAAAACATCCTTTAAGACATCAACGGCGTAGACGACTCCGGTTTTACCAACAATCCGCGCCGCTGGAAAAACAAAATGTCCGGTACGTCCACAGCCCATATCGGCTACTCTCATCCCTTCTTTAAGACCTATCTTTTTAAAAATTCTAAAGGGATCAATTAATGCTCTTCCCGCATGTGGCATATTAGGCTCTAATAAAAATTTTTCCAATTGTTCCCATTAAAAAACCTTGAAACATATTGGTAACCAATAAAAAGCCAATTAATATTCCAATTAAACCAATCAACTTATACATCAGTCTACTACCTCCACTAGTACCCAAATTTTCTTCCGCCCAAGCGATGGTGCCGAAATTCACCAAGAACCATTCGGTTTTTATGATCAAAGCGACACCCAATAAGACTACCACCACCCCAACAAAATATTGCATAAAGATTTATATAGTGCCCAGGAGAAGACTCGAACTTCCATGGCCTTGCGGCCGCTACCACCTCAAGGTAGTGCGTCTACCAATTTCGCCACCTGGGCAATCTCTAAAATTTTCGATTGCGACCAACCACCATATCGATCTTCCCGTGAGCTAATTTAATTTTTACTTTTAATTCTTTAGAAGCTTTACCATCAGCTTCTACTGTAAACGGTGAATCGGAAATTATCTCCATCTCCTCAAAAGGAAAGATACTGGGGTCTTCATATTTATAACCCCACCACCCTTGCTTTGTCAATGGTCTTAAAAATGCTTCCAATTTGCCATCTTGAGGATGAACCACTTGGTTAGATTCATCTTTTTTATCTTTTTTCCAATAAAATGGTTGCAAATTACAAACCACTACTTCCATCTTTTCATTAGTGGTAACAGCAAATCGTTCGTCATAAACCACCTTTAATCTAGCTGGTAAAACATGAAGCTGAGAAACAAAATAACGGTTATTCATCCAGCCAATATCCAGTCGCTCTTTACGCCTTTTAGACAATACGTCACAGGCGGATAAACCCTCTGGTATCCCCAAAACTCTTCCAATCGTATTATTGGATCCTACTGGCAAAAAACCGAAAGTACAATCACAGGTCGCCGCGCGCGATAATACATGACCAAAAGTGGCGTCATTACCGACAATTACTACTGTTTTAGCACCACGTTTAATTTCATCATCAATTACCTGTTTGGGATCTATAAAATTATTGAGGCGTAAAATTTTCCCGGCAATTCCATAATCGGTCAGTCGCACTTCAATTGCTTTGATTACTGAATCATATTTTTTCTGACGCAAAAAATTGTCGTAGAGATAAACATACATACCATTCTATCCGTATTAAAAAACCAACATTCTAACTTACTGAGAAATTTCTGCGATCTCTTCACTACGACGAACCGATCTTGGTTTAACCGATCTGACCTCGGCGCCCTCAATGCCCGGCATTGAAATCTTTCCAAACAACAAAGCTCCCGGTTCTACCGACAACACCTTGACTTCAATATCTCCCAAAACTTTGGCAGTCGATGTCAATTCAATAGTTTCTCTAATTTTTAAATTGCCTTTCACCTCTCCAGAAATTTTAGCATTACCAGCACGAACATTAGCCATAATTTTAGCTCCCGGTTCTACCGACAAAAATCGGCTAGTATGAACACTGCCAGACACTGTCCCTTTTACTATGATATTTCCTTCAGAGGCAAAATCACCTTCCACATTTACCGAGGGACCGACAACGGTTTCTACTTCATCTGCTTGACCGCTTTCTATTGGCGTATCAGACAACATTTCTTCTTCAGGTAAATTTTTAGGAGTAGATTTTTGAAAAATCATAATAAAGTTGATTAAATAATTAGCAGTTATATCTTACAAGATTTAAAGAAAAAAAACAACCATGCCATTCACATCTAAAACACCTTAAATCAGGCTAGGCGGCTTTATTGGTAGCCAAAAACCAAACTCACTACCCCTGCCTAAGCCGGCGCTATGTGCCCAAACATTACCACCGTGAGCTTCTATAAATTTACGGCAGACATACAATCCTAAACCAGTACCGGTAACATTGGTATTTTTGACATTTTCACCACGATAAAATTTTTGATAAAAATTCACTTCATCAATTTTTTCAAATCCAAAACCTTTATCATTTACAGTAAGTTTGATGCCGTTGGCATCACTGCTCAAAGCCACTTTTATCACACCTTGCTCAGAATATTTTATAGCATTATCTATAAAATTAAACACCACATGTCGAATTTTCTCTTCATCACCAATAACTTTTTTAATAGCTCCATTTGACCATTTAACATCCAAACCTTTATCCTGGGCGCGTTTACGCAATTCGGTCACCACTGAATCAATCATTTTATTAAAATCAAACTGGGCAAAATTATATTTGGTCCGCCCTTGTTCAATTCGAGAAATATCCAAAAATTCATCAACCAATTTGATCAAATGTTCATTGCTTTCATCCATGTTATTTAAAATTTTTACCGTTTCCTTAGTTACTTTTCCATAACCGCCATCTTTAATAAGCTCTATATAACCTTTCATAATAGATAGCGGGGTGCGCAGCTGATGCGAGGCAATCGATAAAAATTCCGTCTTTTGTCTATCTAATTCTTGTAAACGCAAATTAGCCTCTTCCAAAGAATTTGCCAAATCGGCTGCCTGTTCTTTTTGTTTTACTTCACGCTCTACACTACGTGCCAAACCAAAACCAAAAATAAATACTACCAAAAACAAAGCGGCGTCTAGAGTAAATTGTTGGACCGACTCATAAATAAAAACACGAGAAAAAAATATTATCCATAAGATGCCAATCAAGATTTTGGTCGTAATGACTTTAATATTAAACAGGCCGTGTTTAATAATAGCGTAAGCTACAAATGAAGATAAAATTACAAAAGAAATTGGACCCAAAAATACGCCGGCGGAAGTTTTTAAAACTACTACCGCTATTACCGTCAACACTCCCATCAAAGTAAAAGTGAATAAGACTCCCAATAAAAACAGTAGTATCTTGGATTTTTCTTGGTTTACAGCTTTGCGATATTTATAGATTAAAACTCCGAAACTAGTGATAAATAAACCTACAAAATCCAAAAGAAAAATCACAATCCCGGGCCCTGGCACTGGCACCGGACTGCCGTTGGGATACTCGATTGATTTGAATACCAATGAAGACAAAGAAGCGCCGGCGGAAGTAAGCATTAATGACAGCAATGGTAATAAAACTTTTTTCTTAACAGAAAATAAACGTCCGGGAAAACTCAAGACCAGCAAAAGCAGAGTTGGGCCGATAAATGAACAAGTAAACATCACCACCCTAATCCAAAACAGCTGACTGGAGGCAGTCATTTGAGGTGGATGTAGAGATATATAATTTACTACTATATAAGCATCGATCAAAAAAGCTAATATACCAAACAAACGATTGGTCCAACTTTGGCGATCCTTGATATAAGTGAGTGCACCCAAGGCGGTCGAAGCAAAAAAAGTAATGAAACTCAATAATATTTCAAAATCTTGGGCATCAAAACTAAACATATTGTATTAAAATAAGTCGACTGTTATAATGTAACAATTAATATTATACACTATTTTAGACCTAATCACCAGCCAATTATGAATGACTACTCGGGTCAAAACTATCTAGTTTGGCAAACTTCCACATATACAATAAGTGAATTTAAAAAGCTCTCTCCAAAAGAACAGCTAAAATATTTTTGCTTGACCGCCCACCTCTCGCCCAGCACGCACAACACTCAGCCCTGGCGATTTGAAATTTACCCAGAAAAAATGGAATCGATATTTTTTGTGGACAAAAAATATATCTTACCGGCTTCCGATGTTCATGGGCGGCAAACAATCATTAGTTGCGGCTGTGCTTTAAAAAATATAGAAATCAGTGCCAATTATTTTGGATATAGCACTGAGATAAAAATTTTAAACCAGACCACAGAAAATTTTAGGCCAAACGAATCAAACGCCGGTTTGATCGCTCTGTGTAAAATAAATTTTTTTCCCGATGAAGAAAATAAAGATTTGAGCGAACTTTACAAGGCAATATTTAAACGACAAGTAATCAGAGCTGAATATGATGAACAAAAAGATATACCGTCAGAAGTTTTGGAAAAAATCAATAGTATTGATAGCGGAGAAATCAAAATACACTTAATTTCCGATCGCTGGCGACGTCTAAGTATTTCTGAATTCCAAGGCCAAGCTGATAATTTTGTCATAAACTCAAAAAAATTCAGCCGCGAATTGGGAGAATGGTTATTGCCAAATAATTCAGAAAATTTTGTCGGCATGCCGGGTATTGGATTTGGCCTTTCCGATGAAGAGGCTCAGCGTTTGCATTTAGGATTAAAAGGCGAAACGCCGCTTAAACCGGAAGATGGTTTAAAATTTTCCTTAGGTGGAAAAATCGGTATTGAAAAATCGCCGGCCGTTTGTTTTTTGACTGCTCAAGAAGACAATATAGAAAATTGGCTAAATACCGGGAAAATAATGGAAGAAATTTTCTTGGAACTTACTGCTCAAAACATAGCCTTTACGGTACATGCTGGCATTGCGGAGGTTTCATTGATAAATAAATTATTCTCCATGTCAGTATTAGGAACCACACGCAGGATAATGTCTTTATTTAGAATTGGTTACACCAAAAGACCAGAAGATAAAAAACGACCGCACTCTCCCCGTTTGCCGTTAGAAAAAATTATCATTAATTATTGATAAATTTTTACTTCTAAAGTTTTTTTGTTAAAAGAAAATCTCGGAGGATATTGATAACCAAGACGAATCCTGGCGATGAGTTCAGCCACGATTGCCCCGGAGGCGGCGGCCGTCGAACCTAATTGTGGGATGATAGTCGAGGTCGGAATTTCACATTTTTCTTCAATAATTCTAGACAATTCATCTTGACGATAATCAGCTCCAATCAAAGTATCCACAAACTGAAAAAACAATTTTCTATCAGTGCCTGATTGAGAAACACTTTCTACCGAAGCAACAAAATCATGGTCATCAACTCCATAAGTGAGAGGAAGCTCATCGTTCAAATCATAGCGAGAAACTTCTATCTGCACCATCGAACCCATGTCGCTGGCCATAATCAAAGGAATGTGCCGCTTCTTGGCTTCTTGACGAATAAATAATTTGCTTTGAGGATCGTCTATTTCCTCTACGATGATGTCGAGTTTTGGTTCAGAAAAATCACCCTCAAAAAATTTCTCAATATTATCTCGATTTAAGCCTTCATCATATACATATACATTAACAAATGGATCAATGCTATAAATCTGATCAGCCACTACTTGTGCTTTATTTTTTAGACCAACATCCATCATTCCGGCTCTAAACACATTACTTTTTACCATATCCCAATAACCCAAGCGAACCCGATTGATATTTTCCATTTTATATGGCACCTTATCAGCAATTTTGATATTATCCGGGCGCATGTCCATCATAATATTATGAATAATATTACTGCCGACACTACAACCAGCGACACCCACCACTGTGCTAGAAAAAATTTGGCGTATTTCCTTCCATTTTAATTCAAATTTAGGATCAGCCAGTAAAGTCGAGCTACTCGCCACCGCTACCACTTTATGCCAATAAGGATCACAAAAATGAACTAAATGTTTTTTTTCTGGATAATAAACAAAATAACCATATGATAACAAATCATCATTTTCCAAAGCTTGGCTATAATTCATCCACTCATCATTGAATTTTTCACGCAAAGTCAAACCGGAATCATCTATCAAAGGTGAAAGGGCAGTTAGAGTTAAACGTTCATTTAAACCAAAAATAGTGGCCGCCGTAAGATCAAATTGATTGGCCAATGAAATTGTAATCCAATTATCATTATAAAAAATTTGCAAATCACCATTGTCGCTTTTTTTAATTAAATTATTAGCCACGGCCGCTTTTCCCTCCAAAACATACGGCCTTTGTACAAAACGATTAATTGTCATATTATTTTAAAAACCTAAATCATTTAAAAATTTTTTCAATCTGCTTTCCAGATCATTCAATCCCACAATTTTTAAAACCAACGGCCGACTGACTGACTTTTCCAAATCAGCACGCAACTGAGCGCTACTCAAGTCGCTACCGGGTAGAGCTTCTGAGGTGTTTAACATTTTTCCCAGCCAGCATAATTTTTCTATTACGGCTATTTTGTTGGACGATAGATGCCCTTCTACTTGTTCTAGATCAATCTCTTGTTGCAAAAAGTGTTTAACAGTATTCATACTAATTTTCTTCTCTGACAATATTTTCTTTAACCAAAAAAACAATTCTGACAAATGAAAAAAATAAGTGGGATAATGAAAGGCCACTGGACCAGGAGAAAAATTCTTAAAATTTTCTACCGCCATCGCAATAATTTCGCTAATCTCTGGTAAAAATAAGACTGTTTCCTGATTATCAATTTTATATTTACTAAGCTTATTGAACATATCTTGATTGAACATGGCGGTAAAATAAATATTTTTTTTCAGATGAGATAAATTTTCCAAAGCCAATCGCCACATCAAGACAAAACTGATGGTGGTAAACTTTAATTTTTGACTGCAAGTATTATTGACATCGATTCGATCACCTAAAGAAAAACCGCAAAAACGAGAAATAGTGAAAAGATTTTCTTCAATTTTTGACTGATTAAAAAATAATTTCTCTTTAATAATTTCATGCAGACTTCTCCCGTCAAAAAAAGTTATTTTTAAATCTTCAGTCAAAAATGGTTCACCTTGCGCCGGGATCAATCGTAAAGAAAAAAATTCTTCTTGCGAAACGCCATTTCGTTCAAAACAAACCCTCGTCAATAATACCAAAGATTTATTATCAAAATCATCTATTAGACGTATTTCACCATAACGCTTAAAAGATTTACGACACTCCAAAACCATCGCGTGAGTGGCTTCGTTTTCCCATTCGGAAACAAAAAAATTCTTAGCCAGATAGATTTCCCAAGTCACTCCTTGCCAAGTATAAACTTTATCGGCCGGCGGTAATTGACTGATTATTTTTTTTATTGCAACTTCATTAATCATAAAAGCTACACAGTATCTTTTCCTACCGCTTCAGAAATATTTTTAATACCATCTTTTTTAAGCAATTTAATCAAATCAGCATTAATATCGTGAATCGCCAAGGGACCATTATAAATAAAACCGGTAATCAATTGCAAAGCACTGGCCCCAGCTTTAATTTTCTCATAAGCATCATTAGCCGTAAATATTCCCCCAACGCCAATAATTTTAAGCTTGCCATCAGCGCGCTGAAAAATATGTTTTATAATCGATGTACTTTTATCTTTGAGTAGATTGCCGGATATTCCCCCCGGATGATTCATTTCCTCTTTTGAACTGAGTGCGGTAACGGTGGAACGATTTTTTATCAGATTAGTAACAATAATAGCCGTAATATTATTTTGCAAGCAAATATCGACTATTTCATCATATTGCTCCAAAGACATATCCGGTCCAATCTTTAAAAATATATCAATGTTAGAATTCAATTTCTTTTTTAAATTATTTATTTTCTCCAATAACTCCTTTATAAAAGAGATCTGGGCAAATAAATCACAATTGACCACATTAGGACAGCTGACATTTAAAGTCACATAATCGGCATAGGAAAAAATAATCTGAAAACTACGGGCATAATCATCAGACATTTCTTCAATTTTTAAACCGGTTGTGGGTGCTAGGCTAATCCCCAAAGGAATATTGTGTGTTTTTAATCGTTGCATTTTTTCGGCCACGGTCGAAGCGCCAATATTGGCTAAACCATAATACACAATCAGCCCTTTATCTTTAGGTAAACGCCACAAACGCGGTTTTGGATTGCCGCTTTGAGCACTATGAGTGATGGAACCAAGCTCGGCAAAACCAAATCCCAACATTGAATAAGCCAAAGGGGCGGTGATATTTTTATCAAAACCCGCCGCCAAGCCAATTGGATTATTCAAATTAAGATGGCCGATTTTTACAGTGAGAGAAGAATCTGAAACATTAAAATAATTTCTAACCAAAAAATAAAACGGCGTTATTTTACTAGCCAAAGAAAGCAAATTGATAACTAGATGATGAATCCTTTCTGGATCAGTCTTAAATAAAATCGGCCGAATGATCTTTTGATAAAACATAATCTACATGATATCTACCGAATCAATAGATAGTACGCTCAGACAATTTTGCAAAACCTGTTTGGTAGTCTGACATAATACCAACCGCGCTGATACCAAATTTTTATCAGAACTGTTTAGCACGCTATGTTTGGCATAAAAATTACTAAAACTTTGAGCAACATCAAAACTATACTTAGTCAAAACCGAAGGATTGTAATTGATAAACGCTTTTTTCAAAACCTCACCATAATCACCCAACAACAAAATCAATTGTTTTTCTTCATTTTCTTTTAATAAGCTATAATCAATAGATGTTTTTTTAACATTGGCTTTGCGCAAAATACTATTAATGCGAGCCACCATATATAAAATGTATGGTCCAGTAAATCCTTCAAATTTGGTAGCTGATTGAGCGTCAAAGATTATAGTTTTACTGGCCTCATGTTTCAAAAATTCAAACTTAATGGCCGCCAAAGCGATTTTCAAAGCCGCCTTTTCAATCTTCTTTTTACTCCAATCACTATGACGTTTGCCGGTTTCTTCCAAAACTTTAGAGTATACTAAATTACGAACATCCTCATACAAAATAACTTTACCGGTGCGGGATGACATCTTGCCTTCCGGCAGCATCACCAGACCATAACCAATATGAGTCATCTTATAATGATAGCCGGCTAACTCCAAAATTTTAAACAGTTGTTTAAAATAAAAATTTTGTTCCGAACCGGTCAGATGTATGCTCTCGGATATATTTTTATACTTTTTATTTTTAGCCACCGCTAAACCCAAATCACTAGTAAGATACAGACCGGCGCCATTACTTTTACGCAATAAACCAATGTCTAGATTATATTGGTTTAGATCCACAATAATTGCTCCACCTTCGCCGATTTGAGCGATTTTTTTAGACAAAAGCTCATCTACTATTTTCTGACCAGCATCTTTTACATCTTGCTCATAAAAAGTATAGCTGAGTTTTAACCCCAATTCTTTAAAAACTTTGTCAAAACCTTTGATACTCCATTCTCTGGTTTTTTTAAATAGCGGCCAAATACTTTTATCGCGCGCTTCCAATTTTTTTTGGATTGCAAAAGACTGCTCTTTTTCTGCGGGATGCTCCTCTAAAAATTGGCTAGCTTGAGCATATATTTCACCCAACCATTTTTGTTCTTGGCCTTTTGGGGGTTTTTCATTTTTATGAAATTTTTGCAAACCCCACAAACACTTAGCAACATGGGCACCAAAATCATTAAGATAATTTATGGGGGTAATGACCACACCGTTGGCTACAAAAATATTGGTGAGGGCATTACCCAAACAAATATTACGCAAATGTCCGATATGCAACTCTTTGTGAGTATTGTTGCTAGGATATTCAATAATCACCTTTTTACTATGACTGTTTTTGTGCGAGCCGTACTTTCTACCTTGTTTTTGCACTGCTTTGATAATATTTTCGGCAAGCACACCAGAATTGTAAAAAAAATTTACATAAGGGCCGGCGGTAATTACTTTCTCTAGGCCATATTTTTTTAGATCAGATTTTTCTAAAATATCTTTTACATTCTTGGCTACTTCTATTGGATTATTTTTTTGGGCTTTAGCTAGCTCAAAACAAGGAAATGCTAAATCCCCCATGGCCGGATTAGGTGGGGTAGAAAATTGAATTTTAAAATTCAAACCATTAGCGACTAAAATTTGAGAAATTTTTTCTTCCAACTGCATAATTTTATTTTACTTTTACAAACCAACGACTGCCTTTTTTGATTATGTCACCAGACTTTATCACAGCACCATAATCACCTTTGTCTACTTTTATCTCATTAATGCTCACGCCGCCTTGGTCAACCACTTGTCGAGCTTCAGATTTACTTTTGCAAATTTTCGCTTCCACCAACAAAGGCACAATTTCATAGTTACTTGGCTTGATTGTCGGCATTTCATCAGGATTTTCTTTTTTGGAAAAAGTAGCAATAAAATATTCTTGCGCTTTGACAGCCAAAGATTCTCCTAAAAATGTCTTGACTACCTCGGCGGCCAGACGCAATTTGATATCACGCGGATTGGCGCCGGCTGTCATTTCTTTTTCTATTTTTTCCACTTCATCCATTGGCATTTTGGTACAAAGTTCAAAGCCTTTCATTATCATGTCGTCAGTCCAGCTCATAACTTTGCCAAACATATCTTCGGGAGCATCAATAAGGGCAATCATATTACCTTCACTCTTACCCATCTTTTTGCCACTGCTATCCACCAATAATTTAGTGGTCAAAACAAATTTTTCTTTATTTTTTAGAGCTTTCATCAAGTCGCGACCGGCGAGCATGTTAAATGTCTGATCATTGCCGCCCACTTCGCCATCTACATCCATCGCCACACTATCATAGGCTTGCATCACCGGATACAAAAATTCATGCAGAAAAATCGGTTTGTTTTCCTCTTTTCTTTTCTCAAACATATCACGCTCCATCATGCGTTGCACTGTAAAATTAGAAGTCAATTCCAAAACATCGGCAAAGCTTAGTTTGCCATGCCAATCGCCGTTGAATTTCAATTCTACCGGATTATCACCATAAAAATCTAAAATTGTGCTGGCTTGTTTTTTGTAATGTTTGCAATTTTCCAACACTTGCTCGTGAGTTAATTTGGTGCGCGCCGAAGTTTTGTCAGTAGGGTCACCAATCATACCGGTGTAATCTCCTATTAACATAATTACTTTATGGCCCAAATCTTGAAATTGACGAAGTTTCATCATTGTAATTGCATGTCCGATGTGCAAAGTCGGCGCCGTGGGATCATAGCCGGTATAAAGAGTAAGTTGTTGGCCTTCTTTGAGACGCGCTTGTAAAAATTCTTTCTTGGGATAAATATTCTCTACTCCGCGCGTTAATAATTCTTGAATTTTTTGATTGTCAGTAATTATTTTTGACATATATTAAGCAGCTTTTTTAGTAATTGGTAAACGAATTTCAAAAACAGTGGAGACTAGCGACTGCTGACCTTGATCAGCGACGATGGGAATAGATTTTATAGGAATCTCTCTTTGACAATCGTTTGGAAAAACACTATATGGCTTATCGGCTTCATCTTTCTTTCGGCTCCAGACAAACACATCTCCATTGGCGTTTTTCTTTAATCTCTGAGGCAGTGCCGAGATGCCTAGCCCATGAATATCTACCGTCCGACCATCGAATGTTCTATCAATAGTATGTTCTTCCGTAGAACTTTTGGCACCATGTAAAAATATAAAATTTTCGCTAGCTTCATTGAGCTGATTGGCTGCCATTCCTACACCGTCATCACATACTCGTATTACCATTTGATCATCTTCTCTGGATACTATGAAATTTACATTATTGGCCTTAAAATCTTTTTTACAAGCATTTCTGATAATATTAAAAATAGAATTAGTAAGATTGCCTTGATTAGTGATAATTTCTTCATCAGATTCCAAAAATTTTTTAAAATTCAATTCTGAAGTTAAAAAATCTTTCAATTTATCCAAAGAAAAAGAATCAGCATTATCTGCGCCAAAAAACTGCTTGGTGATCAAATATCTGACACGACCACGGCATGATTCGCCATCCGCTATTAAACTCACCAATGATTTGTCAAAAAAATCAAAATCCAGCGGCTTTTTTTCCGCTACAAAATCAGAATCTTTTTCCAGTGATCGAGTCAAAACATCTTCTAGAACCGAAACATAAGCAGGAAACCGAGAGACAACAGTTTTTATCACTATATCATCTTTCATACCGTAATCCAGTAAAGATATGGCGGCGGCCAATGACACTCCGAAAGTAGCAATATCATGATTGAAAAAATTGGATACACTAGACTTATCTCTTAAATATGTATAATTTACAGTATCAAACGCCGGTTCCTTGGCAAACTCTTCTAGCAAAGCATCTGAATCAAAATCGACTGACTCGGGATTGTCCGACAACTTACAAAACAAAGGATATAAATCACGTTTAATTTTTTGTAAACTAAAGTATATCTCTTCTAATTTCTGTCTATCGAAATTTTCACGATTGACCTCGGGCATTGACATGCCTGTCTCAGATATCATAAATCTATTTTAATTGATTAAAAATTTTAGCCAATTTCTCTTTTGCCTCCTGTAATTTTTGTTTCTCTTTTTCTATAATCGCCGCTGGCGCATGATCAACAAAATCAGCATTAGCCAATTTGTTTTCAATTCCAGCAATATATTTCTCCAATGATTGCACTTCTTTTTGAAAACGCTCTTTTTCTTTGGCCAAATCTACAACTCCTGCCAAATCTACAAACACTTCTATTCCGCCCTCTACCAACCCAATAGCTGTAGGCAACTTTTTGGCTTTAGATAAAATTTCTAAATTTTCCAGCCTAGCCAACGCTTTAATATTTTCAAAATTTTGTTGCAGTAATTCCAATCTTGATCCCGCGCCAATGACAGAATTTAATTTTTTCGCTGGTTCAATTTTATTTTCAGCTCGTAAAATGCGGATACCGGTGATAAGATTTTTTACAATTTCAAATTCAGACACTGCATTCGTATCTATTTCTTGCAAAGTGTATCTAACATCATTTTCAACTTTACGCTTTCCAAGAAGTTCTTCTGGCCATTTTTCTACAATCAACATCTGTTTTTCACCATAAATCTCACTCCAAATCTGCTCCGTAACAAACGGCATAAATGGATGCCATAGTTTCAAGACAGTATTTAAAAGATAATTTAAAATTTCTTCTTTATCACCTTCGATTTTGGCCACTTCCAAATACCAATCCGCTAAATCACCCCAAGTAAATTCACGTAATTTTTCACCAGCCACAGAAAATTGATATGTATCCAAGCAGTGACTCACCAAACTAACAGTAGTCTGAAGTTGTGCAATAATCCATTTGTCTGACAAAGTTTTTAATGATGGCAATTCTACATCAATTTTTGGTTCTGAAATATTGAGCAACATGAAACGCGAAATATTCCAAAGTTTATTGGTAAAATTTCTAAACCCTTCCACTTTTTCTTCCGATAATCTTAAATCGTTACCGGGGGTATTGCCTAAAACCAAAGATAGTCGAGTTGCATCAGCGCCAAATTCCGCAATCGTATCAAGCGGATTGATCACATTACCTAAACTTTTGCTCATTTTACGGCCTTTTTCATCACGCACCAAACCATGTAAATACACTTTTTCAAACGGGATCTGACCCAGAGTATAAGTGGTCATGAGAATCATTCTTGCTACCCAAAAAAATAAAATATCATAACCGGTTTCAAGTAAGCTAGTAGGATGAAAATTCTTGAAATCCAAGGTGTCCTCTGGCCAACCTAAAGTAGAAAATGTCCAAAGACCAGAGCTAAACCAGGTGTCTAGAGTATCCGGGTCTTGAACCAAATCCACACTATCACAATTTGGACATTGCTTAGGAATTTCAATAGCCACAATCGGTTTTTCACAACCGGGCAAACATTGGCTTTTATCCAAGCCATGACAATACCATACCGGGATTCTGTGCCCATACCAAATTTGACGTGAGATACACCAATCACGCAAATTATTTATCCAATGAAAATATATTTTTTCAAATCTATCTGGAATTATTTCAATTTGCTTATTATTTACCACCATCTGCATCAATTTCTTGAGTGTCACTAGATCACCGAATTTTATTCCTTTTATATTAGAGTTTGGCAAAACAAATTCTTTGTTTACATCCACAAACCACTGTCTGGACGGTAACGGCTCAATTGTAAAACCACAGCGATAACAAATAGAAAGATTATTTGTCACATCTTCTTCTTTTTCCAACAAATCATTTTCTTTCAACCACTGCACCACTTCACTACGAACCGCTTTCACTGCTTTACCTAAATATTTCTCACCGCCCTCTTTGGTGATCAAACCATCTTCGTCAATAATTTTTATAATTGGTAAGCTGTTCCTCTGGGCCATTTCGTAATCAGTCGCACTATGCGCCGGCGTCACTCCCACCGCCCCAGTGCCAAAAGTAACATCCACGCCGACTTCACCAATAATTTTTATTTTTAAATCAGCCCCACCGCCGAAATTCTTGATTATAAATTCTTGGCCAATAAATTTGGCATAGCGTTTGTCGTTTGGATGCACCGCTACCGCGGTGTCACCCAACTTGGTTTCTGGACGGGTGGTAGCGATCGCTATTGGAAAATCTTTTGAATATTTAAAAGTATAAAGCTTAGCTACTTGTTCTTTATGTTCCACTTCATCATCGGCCAAAGTAGACTGACAGTGCGGGCACCAATTTACCAATCTAAATCCACGGTAAATTAAACCGTCATCATACATTTTTTTAAAAACAGTACGTACCGCCAGATTTCTGGCATCGTCCAAAGTATAGGCTTCGCGGCTCCAATCCATACTAGAGCCCATCTTTTTACACTGATTAACAATGGTATCATGAGACTCTTGAGCAAATTTTTCCACTTCTGCCAAAAATTTATCACGCCCCAATTCTTTTTTTGGTTCTTTAATTCCTTTTTCAATCAAAATTTTTTCTACTTTGGCCTGGGTGGCAATGGCCGCATGATCGGTGCCTGGCAACCAAAGAGTTTTAAATCCTTGCATTCTTTTATATCTAGTTACCAAATCCTCAATCGCTAGCATGGAAGCGTGACCAATATGCAAAGTACCAGTCACATTTGGGGGTGGCAAAACCATACTAAAGCTTCCTTTGGTTTTATCTACCAACCCCGCTTTTTCACAAATATCGGGATTAAAAAACCCGCTATCTTCCCAACGTTGATAAATATTATCCTCATATTTTTTCGGCTCATAAGCCTTGGGGAGTTCTTTCATACCAAAAATTTAGCTTAACATAGCACTTTTTTATTTTTTGCTATCCGATAATAACTCTAATATTTTACCGAAATAAAGATAAAATGGCAAGTTGATAAATCACTTGACAGAGCGCTTATTTACTGATAAAATCATCTATTCCTTATGCTAAACGAAAACCAACAAATCCAACAGCTGATAGAAAAAAGCCGACACGTTTTGGTGGTTTTTAATAATCATGAAAATATTGACGCTGCCGCCGGTGCGGTAGGCCTGGCTTATTTTTTGGAAAAAAATAATAAATCAGTCGATATCGTTTGTCCCAATTTCGTTCCAACCAAAAATATCAATTTTCTAAACGGAATAAAAAACATAAAATCAGGGCTGGAGCATCTACAAAAATTAATCATTAAAGTAGATATATCCCAAACCAAAATTGACAGCTTGAGTTATGATATCAAGGATAATTGGCTATCCATTTATCTTACTCCAAAAAATGGATTGCTCACTAAAGACGAACTACGCACTGCCCAGTCCTCTTATAAATACGATTTGATCATCGCTTTGGACACGCCTGAGCTCGAAAGTTTGGGAACGATTTTTTTAAACAATACCGATTTGTTTTATCGTACTGATATTATTAACATTGATTACCATTCCAGTAACGAAAATTACGGACAAATAAATTATATTGATTTAAATTCCACTTCGGTTTGCGAAACAGCTTATCGTTTTATAAAACAATTATGGCTACCACTTATAGATGAAACAGCGGCCACCGCTCTCTTGACTGGAATGATCGCTGCCACTTCCAGTTTCAAAACCACCAATGTCACTCCACTTACTTTACAAACCGCCAGCGAATTAATAAATCACGGAGCGGATCGCGAAAAAATTATCCAAAATCTTTATCGCACTCGCAGTCTAGCCACTCTAAAATTATGGGGACTGTCTCTATCTAAATTAAAAATTGACTCCACCAAACGCTTGGCTTGGACAACAATCAGCCAAGAAGATTTTATTAACTGTAGCGCCAACCAGGAAGATTTACGTGATATTATTAGCGAATTGATTGGCAACTCACCGGAAGTAGACATAATTTTGCTGTTGTATGAAAAAGAAAATAATGGTGATAAAAAAATAATTGGCGGTGTTCTACACGCTAAAAAAGGACATGATGCTAAAGCGATTTTGAAAAACTATAATCCGATTGGTAATAAACAACAAGTTAAAATAATAATAGAAAATTCAACCTTGTCTGAAACTGAAAAAATAATAGTAGAAAAAATAAAATCCCTAATCTAAGGGATTTTATTTTTTTAAATCAACGGAGTGCCGGTCATTTCCGGCGGCTGTTCAATATTCATCAACTTCAACACCGTGGGGGCCACATCCGCCAAAACACCAACCGGGTGCATTAAGCTCAAATCACCCTCTGGTGGATCACCCGCTGGTCCCGCTTGTCCTTGAAGATCTTTCCCAATAATCAAAAACGGCACTGGATTAGTAGAATGTTCTTTATCAATCTCGCCGGTTTGTAAATTTACCACTTCTTCGGCATTACCATGATCAGCCGTTACTACCACTACACCGCCCTGGGCCAAGGTATGTTCGACTACTTCACCCAAAGCCTTGTCCGCGGCCTCGCAACCTTTTATAGTCGCTGGCAAATCACCGGTATGACCAACCATATCCGGGTTAGCAAAATTTAAAACCACAAAATCATATTTTCCACTATCAATCGCTTTCACTGCTTCTTTGGCCACCGTCGCCGCCGACATCTCAGGCACCTGGGCATATGAAGAAACTTTGGGCGACGGCACAATCAATCGATCTTCCCCAGAAAAAGGTTCTTCCACCGTCCCATTTAAAAAGAAAGTGATATGAGCATATTTTTCTGTTTCCGCCACATGAAATTGTTTCTTTTCGGCTTTACTGATTGTCTCAGCCAATGAATTATGAACTACGATCGGCGGATAAGCTACTATTACCGGCAAATCTTTTTCAAATTCAGTCATAGTGACAAAATATAAATCTTTGATATATTCTCTTTCAAATTTATTAAAACCGGGCAATACAAAAGCTTTGGTCAATTCACGAGCTCGATCTGGTCTAAAATTAAAAAATATTATGGCATCTCCTGGTTGTACTAGAGTCACCGGTTGGCCGTTTTTGGTAATTACTGTCGGGGTGAATTCTTCGTCATAATTTTTGATAGCGTAAGACTCATCAATAATCTTAAAAACATCATCGCCGCTCCTCTCGGCCTTACCTAATGCAATTGTTTTATAAGCTTTTTCACAACGATCCCAACGATTATCTCTATCCATAGCAAAAAAACGTCCGCTTAAAGAAGCTAATTCACCTACTTTGGATACTTTCATTTTTTCCACCAAATCTTGGACGAAATTCTTGCCGGAATTATAGAGCGCGTCACGGCCATCTAAAATTCCATGCACAAAAACTTTATCGGATAATTTATTTTTTGCACAAAAATCCAACAAGGCATACAGATGACTATCGCTAGCATGAACATTCCCCGTTCCGAGCAAACCGATCAAATGTAATTTAGAATTGTTCTTTTTAATATGTTCTACCGCTCCGGCAAAAGCAGGATTTTTAAAAAATTCACCATTACTGATTTCATTGTTGATGCGCGGACAAGATTGGTAATAGACACGGCCCGCGCCGATATTTAAATGTCCAACTTCAGAATTTCCCATTTCTCCAAATGATAAACCGACTTCATTGCCAGAAGAATAAACGGTCATCACCGGATAATTTTTTATATAATTTTGAAAATTCGACATTTTGGCGTGGGCCACCGCATTGCCATCGGTTACCGGTGCCACACCCAACCCGTCAAAAATTACTAAAGTTACTGATTTGTAAGCCATATTTTAAATCAAAGATTTACCTGTCATTTCTTTTGGTTTTTTTAAATCCATCATTTTTAATAAAGTTGGAGCAACATCAGCTAATTTACCGCCGCCACGTATGCGTTTGGCTTTGACACCAATTATCACGCATGGCACTGGATTAATTGAATGTTCAGTATCTACACCGCCAGTTTTAATATTCAACATTTCTTCAATATTACCATGATCGGCTGTAATAATTGCTTGCCCCTTTTTTTCAATTAAAGCCTCGATAATTCTGCCCAACTCTGCATCAATAGTTTTCACCGCTTCTTGACTCGCTTTGAAACTGCCGGTATGACCAACCATGTCAGCGTTAGAAAAATTACAAGCAATAAAATCGTACTTTTCTGATTTTATCGCTTCCACTACTTTATCAGCCACACCTTTAGCATTCATTTCCGGTTTGTCTATATAACTTTCAGCAGTCGGGGTAGGGATTTTTATCCAATCTTCATCACAGAAATGTTGAGCATAACCACCATTAAAAAAATAAGTAATGTGAGCAAATTTCTCCGATTCGGCCACATACATTTGCTTTCTTGGACACAAAAACTGTACTAGACTATTTTTAACATCACGACTAGGAAAAGCGGTTAAAACACCCGGTAAATCTGGACCAAAATCAGTCAAGGCAACAAAACGAATATTTTTGGGTATGCGCAAACGCTTAAAAGCGCCAGGGTTAACCTTTTCAAAATCCGGTTGGACTAAAGCTTTGGTCAGCTCACGTGCCCGGTCACTACGCAAATTAAAAAAGAAAATCGCATCATTATTTTTAATAGTGGCCACCGGCTTTTTCTTTTCCAAAATGACTGTCGGACGGGCAAACTCATCAGTTTCCTCACGATTATAGGCTCTAAGCAAAGCATCTTCTGCGCCGTTGGCCGTTTCTCCCTGACCTAATACTAAAGCTTCGTAAGCGCGCTTGATATGTTTCCAATTTTTATTTCTATCCATAGCAAATAAACGTCCCATTACCGTAGCAATTTTTTCATTACCTTTGAATTTCTCTCTCAATTTCTCCAAATGACGAACTGCATCATGTTGGGCTGAGTCACGACCATCGGTGAATAAATGAAGATAAACTTTTTTAATTTTTTCACGATACAACAAATTCAATAAGGCATATAAATGTTCCGGACAAGAATGAGCGCTATTATGATTGGAAAGTAAGCCCATCAAATGGACAGCCGTATTATATTTTTTAACATGATGCATAGCCTGATGAAAAGCGTTGTTTTTAAAAAAAGTTCCATCAGCAATCGCATCGCTTATATATAAAGCATCTTGTTTTACTACTCGTCCCGCTCCTAAATTAATATGACCGGCCTCACTGTTGCCTTCCTGACCTTTGAACAAACCAACTGACTCACCGCTGGCTTGTAATTTAGTATTGGGATATTTTTTTAAAAAATCAAAATAATTTGGAGTATTTTCAGGAACAATCGGATTAAGGGTGTTTTCTGTTAGATTTATCCCCCAACCATCCAAGATTATGAGTAATGTAGTCTTATGTTCTGGCATATTAAACGCCAAGCTCTATTTCAATTTCCATTAAACGATTATATTTTTCCACTCTTTCGGAACGAGAAAGCGAACCAGTCTTGATAAACTCAGAATTCACCGCGACCGCTAGATCGGCAATAAAAGTATCGGCGGTTTCACCGCTACGATGAGAAACGGAAACTTTATAATTATTTTGTTTGGCGAGCATGATCGCGTCGATAGTTTCACTCACAGTTCCAATTTGATTTAATTTTATCAAAATCGCATTGGCTACTTTTTTATTTATACCCATTTGCAAACGCTGAGTATTGGTAACAAACAAATCATCGCCAACCAAAGTAACTTTATCGCCTATTTCTTTGGTCAATTTTTGCCAATTATCCCAATCATCCTCGCTCAAACCATCTTCGATAGAAATAATTGGATATTTTTTTATCCATTGTTTATAAGTATCAATCATTTTATCCGCTGTCCAGCCTTGTTTTTTATTAACAAAATAATATTTCTTACTATGAAAAAATTCCGAAGCGGCGATGTCTAATCCCAAAAATACATGTTTGCCCGGAATCCAACCGGTGTATTTTATGGCCTCCATGATCAATTGCAGAGCCCGTTCGTTGTTGAGCAACTCTGGCGCAAAACCGCCTTCGTCGCCGACTGCAGTGGCATGTCCTTTTTGACTTAATATATTGGCTAAAGCATGAAAAATTTGCGACCCCATACGCACGCGCTCACTCATTAATTTATGACGAGGAATAATCATGAATTCCTGAATAGACAAGCCGTTGTCGGCATGGCGGCCACCATTCAAAATATTCATCGTCGGGACCGGCAAACGAAAATCTTTTTCCGCAATCGCATAAACCTTACGTAAATATTTATATAATGGAATTTTTTTTGACTCTGCCCCGGCTCTAGCACTGGCCATCGATACGGCCAAAATGGCATTGGCCCCTAGATTGGTTTTATTCTTAGTGCCATCCAACTCTAACATTTTTTTATCCAAATTTTTTAAATCTTCCACTTCTAAACCGATTAAATTTTTGGCAATAATCGTATTAATATTTTTGATTGCTTTTAAAACTCCTTTGCCGCCATAACGCTTTCCGCCATCGCGCAATTCCAAAGCTTCGTGTGAACCAGTAGAGGCACCGGAAGGTACCTTGGATACGCCAATAATACCATTTTCCAAAATGACTTTGGCTTCTACGGTCGGATTACCGCGTGAATCAAGAATCTCCCTGCCGATAATCTGTCTAATTTTCATACACTAAATTACTAAATGTTAACGACTAAATTATAGCATACACCCGAGAATAAAAAAAGAGCCCGAATTTATTTAGGGCTCTTTTTAGGGCTAACTATTGAGATAATATTTCATAGGTTACACTCACATTCATCATCACATCTTTACTGCCACTAGAAATTGTTTCAGGACCGCCACCACCAACCCCAAAAGCCATGGTTTTGATCGGGTAAATGTCATTGCCGCCCTCATATTCATTATAAGCAATGACCGAACCTAATTTCACACCAAGTTTAGCGGCTAAATAGGCCGCTTTATTTTTGGCATCCGACAAAGCCTTAGAACGCGCGTCAAACTTCAAATTTTCCGGATCATCAATCGTAAAATTTAAACCACCAACCTCAGTGGCACCATATTTGCCGGCCAAACCTAAAATTTGAGGAATTTTGCTAAGATCTCTGACTTTAACTGTTAATTCGTTAGTCACTTTATAACCCAACAATTCCTGACCTTTTTGAGGATTGTAGTTATAATCTGGGAAAATCGTATAATTACTTTGCAAGTCTTTCTCTTGTACTCCCAACACTTTTAATTCACCAGCCACTTGATCCATTACTTTTTTATTGTTAGCCTGAGCTTTAGCCACATCCTTATCGGTGTTGGAATAACCAATCGTAGTGACGGCAATATCATTATTACCGGTCACTTTACCAAACCCAGAAACCACAATCGTGCGTTCTATTTTATCGGCTTTGCCAATATAGAAAAATTTCTTGGCATTATTTCTAATCAAAGTACCAACCAAGACAATACTGTAGACTAATAAAATTCCCACTAATACCAGCAATAATTTTTTCCCAAAATAACCATAGTCATGGCAACACCACTTGTTGATACTGATTTTTTCATCGCAACAACTAGTATCGCGATTAGACCAACCAGTCGATCCTTTTTTGGATATCGAATCAACTGGGGAAGTTTTTGTTGTGACAGGCATATAGACCCCCATCGAAATTGGCAGCGTGCACTGTCAATTCGAAATTAATTAGATAAATTATTTTTTTATTTTTTTTAAACCGGGTAATTTTTTGCCGCTCAAAAATTCCAACATTGCACCACCGCCAGTAGATACCAAATCAATCTCATTTAATACGCCCAAATGTCTCAAAATTTCAACAGTTTCACCGCCACCACAAACACCAAAAGCTTTACCGCCAGAACGCGAAGCGATATAACGCACTAAAGCATAAGTATCATGGTTGTAAGGTGGTTGTTCAAAAAAACCTAAGGCGCCATTCCAGACAATCGTATTGGCATTCTTTAAATGTTTAGCAAACAGACTAACTGTGGATGGGCCGATATCAAAAATTCCCTCATCATCTTTTAAATTTAATTTTTTATCCAAACTTACCGCTCGAGCATTTTTACCTTTGATTGTGCCCACTATGACATCAATTGGTTTAACTACTTTTTTATTATTGACATAATATTTTGCCTCTTTTTTATAATTCGCATCAGAGGCTGAACAGCCAATTTTATGACCCATAGCGGCCAGATAAGTATTAAAAATCCCCCCGGCCAATAAAATTTTGTCCGCCTTTGGCAACAAATTCTTTAGCACCGGAATTTTAGTTTCAATTTTTATACCACCCAACACCACCACAAAAGGATGTCTGGGATGTTCCAATACTTTGCTCAAACCGGATATTTCTTTATCAAGCAATAGCCCGCTATAAGCTGGCAAAAAATTCTGTATACCTGATACTGAAGCGGCCTCCCGATGAGCCACTGCAAAACCATCCAACACAAAAATTTCTGCCAAATCGGCCAATTGTTTAGAAAATTTTGAATCATTATTTTCTTCCCCTTTATAAAAACGAATATTTTCTAACAGCACCAATTTTTCACCTTCCCAATCATCGCGTTTTTCCAAAACATCAAAACACACTGTGATGCCCAGCAATTTTTCCAATTCCTTAGCCACTGGCAAAAGAGAAAATTTTTTATCCTTTTTAGTCGGTCGACCCAAATGGCTGATCAAAATCAAACGTGCTCCACTATGTAATAAAAATTTTATCGTTGGTAAACTGGCTTGAATTTTAAAATTATCAACCACTTGACCATTTTTGACCGGGACATTAAAATCCACGCGTACTAAAACGCGCTGGCCAAGGAGATGCCGAGCCTCTTTGATGCTTTTTAATTTCATAACTGATCTATTATACCACAAAAATAAAAAATCCCAAAGTTGGGATTTTTTAAATTTTACCAAACTAATTTTGGGCTAACTTTTCATAACCAGTATCACCAGGCCAAGCATAATGATCAAATGCCCAAGTAGCCAAATCACGCGCTTCGCTAAATCGTGCTTCCATGGTATCGGCTCCAAGCACCACTGTACGAATAGCGCGCTTTCCCCCATTCTCAATACGCACCGCAAAATTATATTTTGAACCATCAATATATCCGGTTTTGCCGGCAATCGTTAAATCGCCAAATTTATTTGGGACCCATTTGGTCAAAAGCCAATCAGTGGTCCAAACGCGGCGCGGTTTTTGTCCAATGGGATTAGAATAATATTCCGGTGTTTGTAAAGTGTTATAAATTTTGTCACTAGCCAAAGCGTACTTTAACAAACGAGCAACATCACGCGCGTTACCAACATTTCTTTCATCAATACCAGTCGGCTCAACAAAACGCAAACTACGCAAACGTAAATCTTGCGCTTTCTCATTCATCTTAGCTATAAACTCCTCTTTTTTTAGACCGCTAGCACTCACCAAGGCGTTGACAGCACTATTGGAAGAACCGATTAAAGCTATATTCCACAAATCATCCATAGTAAATTTTTCACCAATGTTTACAAAATGACTATTATTATCATAAATTTCCGGAACGATCTCTACCACTTTTTTCCAATCAGGATTAAAATCCAACAACACCAAAGCTGACATCAATTTGGAAATGCTGGCTAACGGACGAATAACATCAGAATTTTTTTCAAACAAAATAGTATCGGTTTTATCGTCCATTAATAATGCCGCTACCGAAGTTAATTTTACATCACAGACTGCTTGGTCCTTTTTGAGCGGAACATTAGGGTGGCTAACGGGCAGTACTCTCGGCTGCTCATCACCGCCGGACATGACAATTCGCGGTTTTGATTTTGGCAAAAAAGAAACTCTCTGAGAAACCTGCGGATAAGATATCGAACCGACAAAAAGCATCACGACACCTAGTAGCATCAGACCAAAAGAAGATAAGAAATCAAACAATTTTTTTGACATAAAATATTTTAAGCAACTACTTCGTTTGTTTGAGCTAACGCGTTGCTAATATGTTCGTGATGGTGCAGTTTATCATAATCGGGCAATTCGTTCAAATTATTTAGACCTAAATGTCTGACATAATCCATAGTTACCTCATATTTTGAAAGTAGCCCAGACGGATCATCGGTTTCCTTGACCAACCCGCGCATCATCAAATTACGCAAAATCAAACTACAATTCACGCCACGAATTTGTTCCAATTCCGGTCTAGTAATCGGTCCGCAATATGATACAACTGTAAGAGTTTCCAATTGTGGCCTAGTCAACTCTCCGCTGACTTCCGCCTTCAAAAAATTTTCAGCTGCCGCTCGATTATCCGGATTGCTTACCATTTGCCATTCATCGTTATTTTGCAAAATTATCATCCCAGATTCTACTTGATTATATTTGGTGGTCAATTCTTTAAGAGCTTGAACGGCCATTTCCTCTCCCACTTGCAACACCTTGGCAATTTTTTTCAAAGCAAGCGGCTTGCTGGCAACAAATAAAATGGTTTCAATTTGTGAATTAATAGACATAAAGTTTAACCAGATTATTATAAATATTTAAATTAAATTTACTTCCATATCGCCAAACGCGTCATTTTGACTGATAAACGCTTTTTGATCACGCATCAATTCCAATAATGCCAAAAAACTTACTATGACTTCTGTCTTATTTTCGGCCGTCACGAGCAGGTCTTTAAAATTCATTTTTTTATGTTGTTTTAGGGCATGCCAAATTGATTCTACTTTTTGTTTCACTGATATCGCTCTATCAATCATAATTTTAGGCAAAGGATTGAGCGGACGCAAACGTGATACCAATTTTTGCATTGATTTCAAAAGATCTTCGCCTCGAGCGTTAAGTGGTAAAACAAATTCAGTATTTTTGATTGGCGGCTCAATACGACCATAGGCAATTTTATTTTGGGTCCATAAAATATTAATTTTCTTGCTGGCTGAAATATATTGCTGATACATCTTGAGCTGATCAGCTAGACTTGGCCCTTCCTCTTCTTCTGGATATAGATACGGTAACAAAGTTTTGGATTTTAAATATACCAACTTAGTGGCAATCACCAAAAAATCCGCCAATTCTTCACTGCGATCTTTTTCCAATTTATCCAAAAAATTCAAAAATTGCTCAGTAATTTGCGATAGCGATACTTCGGTAATATTCAGTTTTTCCAACTCAATTAATTGCAAAAGCAAATCAAGCGGACCCTGAAACTTTTCTAATTTAATTTCTGGTGTCATTGTTTATTGTTTGTACTCCGGAGGAGAAATTTGTAAATCGATTCGATTCAAATCACGGGGAAACAAAGTGGCATATTTCACATTCTCTATTTCCAAAAGTCTAGCCGTCAGACGTTCCAAGCCCATCCCTAATCCGCCTTCTGGGGGCAGGCCATACTTAAAAGCTTCCAAATAGAATTTAAAATCATCTGGATTTAATTCTTTTCTTTTCATACTATCCACCAATTCATTATAGTCATGGAATCTCTGACCACCGGAAGTGATTTCAATCCCACGGAAAAGTAAATCGAAACTCTTGGTAAATTCTGGATCGGCTTCATCCGGATAAGTATACATCGGACGTTTGGATGTTGGATAATGAGTAATAAAAACAAAATCACTATTAAACTTTTTCTTAGCATAATCACCCATAAATCGCTCTTCACTTGGTTCCAGATCTGGCTCTTTGGTGTGATCCACGCCCGTTTCATCTTTGATGATTTGTTGAGCTTCGCGCAATTTAAAATGCGGAACTTTGGCTGGAATTTCCGGCCGCACGTAATGCCATAGCTTTAATTCAGCCGCGCAGGCATTGTCCAGATGACTCAGAATATATCGTAACATCTCGATTTCTAAATTCATCACATCGTGGTGATCCTTGATCATGCCCATTTCCAAATCCAAACCAGTAAATTCATTGAGATGGCGAGTAGTGGCATGCTGTTCAGCGCGAAAACAATTTCCTACCGCAAACACCCGTTCAAATACGCCCACCATAATCTGTTTATAAAATTGTGGACTTTGAGCAAGGGTGGCTTTGTTTTTTAAATATTTTACTTCAAATACATCAGCACCGCCCTCAGCCGCCGCGGCCACAATTTTTGGCGCTTGAATTTCGGTAAAATCCTGACTGATCAAATAATCTCTAAAACCACGAACAATTTCAGCTTGGATCTTAAATATCGCACGATATTTTTGTGCACGCAAAGTGAGCGGTAAATAATCCAAGTGTACATCCAAACCAATTTTTTCATCTTCCAAATCAAGTGGCAGAGATTCGGCGCGAGCCAACACAGTAATTTTTTTGGCCAAAACTTCCACCATACCGGTAGGAATATTAGGATTCTGTTGTTTCGCACCACGCGCATTTACTACACCCCTAATTTCTACCACCCATTCAGGGCGGATATCTTTCAAAAGGTTATTTGAATTTTCATCAAGTTCGGCCGGTACACCCACTACCTGCACCAAACCTTTACGATCACGCACATCCAAAAATACAATTTTACCCATATTACGACGGGCATTTACCCAACCTTGCAACATGACTTCTTCTCCCACTTTATTGGCTGTTTCAACTGTTAAAATTCGCATATTTTTCTTTGGACAAAATATATATAATAAATTATCTAGGCATAAAGTTCAGCCAACTCCACAATGCGATGAGCATAACCATATTCATTGTCATACCAAGCAATCACTTTTACCAAATCCCCTTCTACTACATTGGTCAAGGATAAATCCACTACACCCGAATAAGTACTGCCAATAAAATCACTAGACACCAACGGCTCGGTGGTGGTAGTGAGTACACCGAGGAAACGCGGTAATTTGCAGGCATCTACAAACGCCTTATTTATTTCTTCCTTAGTTACTTTCTTTTTCAAAACCACGGTAATATCCGATAGAGATCCGGTAATGACTGGTACACGAATGGCCAGACCATCAAATTTACCAGAGATGGCCGGCAACACTTCGCCGGTAGCTTTGGCCGCACCAGTCGAAGTTGGCACCACATTTTCCGCGGCGGCACGCGCACGACGCAGATCTTTGTGCGGACCATCTTGAATATTTTGATCAGCAGTATAGGCATGGACAGTGGACATCAAGGCTTTGCTAATACCAAATTTTTCTTCCAAAATTGCCATCACCGGCGCGATGCAATTGGTAGTGCAGGAAGCATTATTGATGACATTCGATTTTTCTTTACCTACTTTCCCGCAATTAACGGCTCGCACATAGGTTGGTATATCAGTACCTTTGGCTGGCGCACTAATAATCACCTTTTTGGCGCCAGCTGTCAAATGAGACGCAGCGCCGATTTTATCAGTAAAACGACCGGTGCATTCCAACACCACATCTACTTTCAATTTGCCCCAAGGCAACAGTGATGGGTCTTTTTGCGCAAACACGGGAAATTTTTTGCCTTTGACGATTAAATTTTTTTCATCATAGCTCACTTCTAGATCATAAGCACGATAAGCGGTGTCATGTTTCAGAAGATGTGCCAAAGTTTTGGTATCAGTAAGATCATTGATACCGACAATTTTGATATTTTTCTTGCTCAAGGCCGCTTTGAAAACATTACGGCCAATACGGCCAAAACCATTGATGGCGAGATTCATAAATTTATTATTAAACTTGTTCGATAGATTATTTTTCGCTTTTTTCGCCCGCGAGGGCAAAAGGATGCGCCTGTGGACGCATAACCCGCTCAATAATAATCTATCTCACTACTTTAAACATTAACTTAAATATTATACCGATTTTAGCGCACAATGGCAAACACGCATTTCAGATATTCACCCTCAATAAAAGCCGCCAATTCAAGATGATCAATACCATGAGTAAAAGTCTCCAGTATCTGTACCGTACGTCCAGTTCGTCCAGCCGCTTCACTAATCATATGACGAAAATCCAACATGGACACATGTTGAGAGCAAGAAGCCGAAATCAAAATGCCGTTTGGCGGCAAAGCTCTAATGGCCGCTTCATTTATTCTTCGATAACCTTGCAAACCTTCGTGTACTTTATGTCTGTCTTTCACAAAAGCAGGTGGATCTAATATGATTACCTCAAAATCTAACTTATCGGCCCTGCTGGTTGGTGGCCACTCTGGTTGTAAAAAATTTTTTACATCTTCACAAACAAATTCAGTATTTTTCAAATCAAATTCGTTTAGCACCATATTCTCTTTAGCCAAAGTCAAAGCACTCTGCGAAGAATCTACACTCACCACTTTTTTGGCACCACCGCCCAGAGCATAAACACTAAACCCGCCGGTATAAGAAAAACAGTTTAAAACTTTTTTGCCTTTACAATATTTTTCCAAAGCTAGACGTTTATCGCGCTGGTCCAAAAAAAATCCGGTCTTTTGTCCACCAACGATATCTACCCAAAATTTATAACCATTCTCTAGAATCTCTATTTTTTCTGGCACCTTACCCAATAATAAACCGACACCAGCACCACCTTCTTTTTCACGATTGCCAACATCGCTACGCTCAAAAATCCCTTTCGGTTCCAATACTTCATGCAGAGCAGAAATGATTTCTTTTTTCCAAAAGGCAATACCTTGATTGTGAAACTGCACAGATAAATATTGATCATATTTATCCACTATCAAACCAGGTAATAAATCATTTTCACTATTGATAACTCGATAAGCATTAGTTTTTTTATTTTCCACCAAAACCTGACGTAAATTATAAGCATCTTTAATTTTTTTGACAAAAAATTCCTTTTTAATTTCTTCTTTTTCCTGCCAACTCCACAACCGCACCGCGATTTGTGAATAAGAATTAAAATATCCTTGAGCCAAAAAATTATTCATTTCATCATAAAGTTTTATTGGTGTACCGCTTTTTATACCATCTGGTATATGTTTAATCGCCCCAGAAAAAACCCAAGGGTGACGCCCGCGAATTGGGCCAATACGCTTATTGATGACTGTAAAATTAAACATACTGAAATATATTATAAATCTATTATATATAACTACCTTAAAATTTTACTCTAATTAGAGCAGAAAAACAAGAGCCCCGACTAAGTCGGGACTCTTTATAATATTGCTATTTTAAAACAGATTTATTTTAATTCCACCGAGAATCCAACACTATTTTCGGCCAATAATTCCTGAGTTTTGAAGTTATAGGCGCGAATACGAATCTTATAGGCACCGACGGAAAAATTTGGTACTATTGGCTGAGTAAATGTCTGCTCGTCTTCTTCACCTGATTCCATCGACCAATTACCGGTGTTAGTTTGGACAACCTTACCACTAGGACCAATCAATTGTCGTACCATTTTCACTTTCTGTTTCACATCGGAATTGTTGGCATAGCGATATTTCAATTTCAATTGAGTTGGCAATTTGACATCCGATTTCACCTTAGCAAAGAACTCTTCGTCAAAGGCAATATCGGTAGCCTCGGGCAATTTGGTATCAAAGATAAAGTATTTTTGTTTAGCTTTTTCTATTTCAATCTTGAAACTATTTTGATCAATCACTTTATTCTTAACACCCAAGATCATTATCTTGACAGTGTATTCACCAGGTTTCAAATTCTTAAGGAGATTTTCTTTGGGTTTACCTACAAAGACAGCTTTGGATTTTAATATTTTTGATAAACTGGCAGTACTGACTACTTTTCCTTTGGAATCTAATAATTGACGAATTATCTTAACGCCTATCTTCTTGGCAGATTCATTCTTATATTGATAGACAAAGGCCAATTGTGCTCCCGGCTGATAAGAAACAGACTTAGGCAAAGTAATTACGATCTTGGATTGCGGATTTAGAACTGTAATAACACCTGCAGTTTTAATTACTTCCGCAGCTGGTTTCTTTTCCCCCACATTAACAGTGGTACTCGCTGTACCAGCAGAAACTGAACTGGTAGCCGATGAAACAGTGCTCGTAACACTAGGCGTTGTGGTAGATGTAACTGGTGTCGTGGTAGCGCTTACCGTTGAAGTGGCAACTGGTAAATAAGAAGAACCGCCGGCGCTACCACTTGAACCACCCCCAGCACTATTAGTGGTGGCACTAGCCGCATCAGAAGAAGAACCTTCTCCAAAACTATTGCTAGCGGTTACTTTATAATAATACAATGTACCACCCGATAGACCAGTGTTACTGTAATTATTCGTAGAGGCAGTAGCAATGGATGAATAAGTCACATTATCACTACTGCGATAAACAGTATAAGAAGTGACACCGGAAATTGCGGTCCAGCTCAAATCAATCTGTGAAGCGGAAGCCGCGGTGGCTGACAAACCAGTTGGAGCCGACGGGACATTGGATGAAGTAGCAGTATAGGCAATTACGAAATCAGTAAAGTGGTTGACTAAACCAGTAATCTTATTGGTACTGGTATCAATTGTAAAACCGCCTTCCACTGGTACGTAATCTCCTTTTTCTTCAGAATAATAGGTTAATTTTAGATCAGATTCAGATATACCAGCAGGCAAAGATGATACCAACGAAGTATAATCAATCTGTATTTCAGCATTACCGCTTAAATTCTTGATAGTTGAATCACCCGAAGCCGATATAGAAAATGAAGCATTACCCAAAGCGCCGTAGTTGGAAGTATCCGGAGCGGTATAATTCTTTTCAAAATTCACAGTTACCTCACTAGAGCCAGTTTCCAATACACCAGCCCCAGCAGTTAATTTCATTCCGCTACCACCACTATCATTTAGAGACCCACCGGTATCAGCCGATATCACACCGGCCGTTGAAGTAGGCACATTTTCACCAGATGAAGCTGCGGTAAGGGTAATATTCTTGGCTGTCTGATTAGAACCACTAACTGTCACCGTACCAGAGCGAAGAGTCTCTACATGACGAGGACCAACCGCTCTAATCGTCCAAATACCGTTGGTCACCGGCAAAGAATAAGTACCATCAGTAGATTTCACTTGCGCCGTGACTATTGTACCAGAAGCGTTTGTACCCCAGACATAACCATCAGTCATTGCGGTACTACCATCAGAAGCATAGATTGTACCTTCGATATTATTCCCAGCGGTTTCAAGAGCACTTTGATCAGGATTAGAACCACCAAAATCATAAGCGGAGGTGTTGGTAGTGAAAGATACACTAGTTCCTTTGGTTGGCATATAACCAAATAAGGAATCAGATATATTATATGTACCGGCTTTTAGTTTGACACTATATTGACCATTAGAATCAGTCACAGCTGACACAGTAGTAGTAGCATTAACGAAAGTTACCAAAGCGCCAGATTGGCCAGTAGTGGTATTAGAACCAACATAGATAGTACCAGTAACCGTTATGTAATTACCACTAACAACTCCCAAATTTACGGTTTCGGTACTGCTTGCGGCCACTGTCCCTTGGAATTTTCCAACCCCAAAAACATCTAGGAAATAACTATAGGTTGAACCAGCTGGGACAGAGAAAGTGGTCGAATTATTTAAGCCAGTTAATTGCTTGCTAATACGTTTGTTATCATCGCCAGAATTCTTTAATTCTATAAAGGCGTTCATGGCTGAGGTACCGCCAGTAAAATTAAAAATAATATCTTCGGTGGTGGCGACTGTAATATTCTGAGCAGTGTTACCTGCGACTGTGGTAGTAACACTTAACTCACCATAATCCGAATGCCAAGTAGCCACACGATATGCGGTATCACCAGCCACTTTGACTGAATAGGCACCATTACTATCAGTAGAAACATTTTTCCTCTCCCCGCCTACAGTCGGCTTTCCGGTGATATTGTTCCATTGCTCAATAAACACAGGAATATTAGCAAGCGCTGTCACACCAACTGAGATGGTACCACTTAAAGTGTAGCAAGAACTGGCTGAGGAGGTGAGATTTTGGTTGGCTTGAGAAGATCCACTTACTGTCACTGTCTTGGAAAAACTTCCGCAAGAATCAGTCTTGCTAGGCGGCAATTCGGCTCTTACGGTCCAAGTGCCATTATCCACAAACAAAGTGTAACTGCCATCTGAACTGCTCTGGCCAAAGACATTATTGCCATTAGCGTCCACTCCCATTACCGGAGCATAAGCAATACCATTATTACTACCATTTAAGACTTTACCGGAAATTGTATAGGAAGCCTTCTTTAGATTTAAGATAAAATTACCGGTGACATCTTTGCCATCAACATAGATCTTATTATCGCTTCTTAATTCAATATTTTTAACTACTGGCGGCATACCATCTGACATAGCGCCAATCTCATAACTTCCAAAATTGGAAACTGACAAACTAAATACGCCCGAAGCATTGGTTTGAGTAAAGACCGGTGCGCCAAATCCTTGACGATGCATAAATACTTCTACATTAGCCAAAGCATTGCCAGAACCGTCTTTTACTGTACCGGTAACAGTTTTATCAGCCGTGGCAAAAGAGAAGGTTATGACACCATTACTGTAAGAAACTCCCGGTGGCGGATTGCCAGTACCCAAAGATAAAGATGGAGAAGACTCAATATTTTGCACTAAAATATCTACTGGTGGTGGTGGCATTACACCCAAACTAGTTGGCTTAGCTGTAGAAGCGCCCTTTGGCATTCCTGGCCCCATACCGACAAACCAGTGACCATTAGCGTTTAATTTTATAGCATAACCATTGGTGGCGGCGGTTGTCACACCAGTCAAATTTTTAACCACAAATTTATTTGGACCGCCGGCAAAAATATCAATATCTTTACCACCAAAATTGTATGGGCTACCATTACTGTCTACCATTTTTACTGTCAAAGTAGCTGTACTACCACCACTAGCAGAGGTTAATAATAACCACTTAGTCTTGGTTTCGCCACTGCTCAAACAGACCGGTTCAGGCGACATCTGTCCAAAGTAATCATTACTGCCAAGAGTGACAAACGGATCAGTTCCTACAAAGTAACAACCATCTGGTAAGCTACTATAAGAAACAGAAGTACCACTAGCACCATCAACTGCGGAGATATCACCATTGGTCAGGGTTAATTTCTTATCCATTGGACCGCCTGGACCACCACCATGTATATATACGGTACCGTTAGCGCCATTAATTCCCGGAGAAGAAGTGGCTGTGCCAGCGACTACATCTACTACCAAAGTATTAGAACCAGCCGTCATGATAAAGAACGGCATGGTAGTCTTAGTTGCAATTGCCGCAGTACTTCTATAAATCTTTATCCCGACAGTATAACCCCCAGTTTGAGGACTCTTGGGGACAGAAGAATTTATAATCTTCTTTAAATCAATAGTAAGTGGATCATTAGCCGACAAAGAACCGCTTACCCCCAAAGTCACGGAAATCTGATTTAAACCATTAGCTACTGAAATATCTGTACTGCTCACTGACCCAGTCATAAATTGATTGAAGTCAGAATAAAAAGGCGATTGGGCGTCTAAAGTAGCATTGGCAACATTAAAGCCATCAGGAAAAGTAAGTGTAACTATATCACCAGTTTGCACCGCTACCCCAGGAGTAAATCTAATTTGAAAAACATTGGAATCAATCCCCGCCATTGGATTAAACGGAAAAGCCATGTCCGCTTGCCCTAAAGCAAATTGGTCAGCGGTGAAACTGCCAAAACCTTGCGGTTTAAATTCAGCACCGCCAATTGTTCCACCAGTCATACCGGTAGTCGGTGGCGCAAACATACTTACTTCTCCCATTGTACCAAAGGTGCTCTTGCTGTCTTCCACTTTACCACTAAACTGATTCAGATTACTACCAGAATCAATAAGATTATCAGAAATATCCGTAACCGCCACTGAAGTGGTGACCATAAAGCTGTCACCAGCAGTCAAACCAGCCAAACCTTCAATGGTCACTATGTTTTTGACCGCATCATAATTAATTGGCTTAGCGCTAACATTCAAAATAGATAAAGTCGGAGCCGTCTTTTTCACTGCCCAATTGGTCGGATTCAAAACACTAGCGGCCCATTTGGAGTCAGATTGAGAATCGTGATTCATCGGTTCGTTGAAAGTAATCTTACAAGTATAATCATCACAACGCGCTTCTTTTATCCCCGGGGCCACAGCATCGGTAGCGCCAGTAGTATAAGTATAAGAAGTGGTCGCAATCGCATTACCGGCCAAATCAGTAATGCCTGCTTTAAGCATAACACTATAAATAGTATTTGGTATCAAAACAGAGGTAGGAACTACATAAATACTATTTTTAGCCGGGTCATAGCGAGTGTATAAACTTTCATTACTAGAACCGCGACCTAAAACTATATTGTTATTATTCACTGTAGAAAAGGCCAGCTGCTCACTCAAACCAAATTCAAAAATTTTATTGGTGGCCACGCCCGTAGAATTATCGGCCAAAACTGGATAAATAGTTGGTGCGGTGGCATCATTGGAACCGGAAACATTAAATTTAGAACTAAAGGCAATCACACTAGTATCACCAGCCCGCATTGGAATGCCGCTGGCGCTACTTACCGAACCTTTCACCTTTACTTCGTACTCACCAGTACCATCAGAGGCATAATTATGAGTAATCGTAACAAAACGTTTTTCATTGGAATCAAGAGAGACGCTTACTCCACTACTAATCTGGGTATTATTCTTCCACAAAGTAATATTGGTGGTATTAATAGAATTGGTATCCATTGCCTGATTAAATTCCAACAAAATATTGACATTGGGGGCGGCGGTCATACCGGGAGCCGGCACCATTGATTTTACAAATGGTGGCAAATACTGTCCACCCTGATTGAAATTCGTCTGCCAAGTAGCAGTGTCGGTCTGACTAATAGAAAAACTATTGCCCATTGTGGTAAATGAAATCTTATGTCCACCACCCGCTCTATTACCAGCAATAGATTGTCCTGAATTACTCTTGACTCCTTCGGTCATCACCAAAGTGTAAAAAGTACCGGTAGCTAAATTGGCTGAGGGAGAAAAGAGAATAACATTATTATCTATAGAAAATAACGCTGAACAACCTGGTGTGGCATTATTAGAACAGTAAGTCACTGAACCAGCAATTTTAGTGCCATCATTTTTGGCTAAATAAACATTACTACCAGAATCAGTTGGGTCAGCATCAGATACAGTGGAAGCGTTGAGTGATTGATCAAAACCAACTCTTATTTTTTGATCAGTTGGGAAATTCTGCATACCATCTGGTGGTCCAGAAAAAACAACTTTGGGAGCACCGCCAGCACTACCTGGATCACCAGTATTTACTACATAAGTAAGTGTACCTGGCGGAATAGACATGTCCACTCCAGTTTTATTAGAAGTACCAATGGTTTCTAAACGATAACCTTTGATAAAATTGGTTTTATTACTAGTAAAATTAAAAGTATTGTTATCTGGCAAACCACTAACGGTATAGTCACCACTGGCATCGGTTTGTACGGCTGCCTTGGCAAAACCACCCGGGAAAACTACCGCTCCACTAACATTACTTCCGTTGGAAGTTATCTTGCCGGAAACCGAGCGACCGGCGGAAGTGGTGGTGGTAATAGTAAAGGGATTTGATTTACAAGTACTTTCAGCACTGGCAAAACCAGTAGCACAAAAATAACGAGCATTGTTGGATGAATCCCTAGCAATCAAATAATATTTAAGCTGATTAACCACTGAAGAGGTCGGGATAGTAAAAGAAAATAAACCAGTTGCTCCACTGACCGCGACACCATCCACCTCTGTTACGCTAACTGTCGGATTGGTTCCATAATATAATTTGAAATATTCTGAACCGCCATCACCAGTATTACCAAATTGAGTAGCTGAAGTCTGATCATCTATAACAAAGGCATTGATTACTGCCGGCACGGCACTTCTAGCAGTATGGACTCCCATATGATCAATCTGAGGAGCATTGGTATCGGCTACAACATCAAAGGTGGTAGTCACTGGACTAGAAGAGACAATTGTTGGAATATCTGCTTGGACATAAACCCAGGCAACATAAGGCGTACTAGTAGTCCAAGGGTTCATGGCACTATCAACTACGATAGATTGCGGCAATACTGTCGAGGTAGCATTATATTGATTGAAAACTGCCACTGGTATACAAGCCATACCACAAGCTGAATCCAAAGTACTGGTAGTTAAGACAATCGTGCTTGAAGTGATAAACACTTTGGTATATTGAAAACCGGCCGGTGTAGAGGTGCCGATATCCCAAACTATTCTAAAATCACGACCATCCAATCCATAGCCGGTAGTATCTGTATCAGACAACACCACATTGGAGACAACTGCGGCATAAGAATTATAAGCCAAAAAAAGAGTCAAACCCAAAACTGTCAAGAATACCGACAGTATATAGGCGACTCTCTTTTTAAAAATATGCGCTATAAATTGTTTTGACATATTTAAAAAAAATAAATAAAAAAATAAAAAATAGTTATCATTTTTTAATATGAATAATTTTTTTATACAAAATAAATAAAAATATTTTAAAAGTGAATACTTATATTATACATCAAAAAATAAGGGACGTAAAAACCCTGTGGATAAAAAAAGAATCCGGTTCAAGGATTCTTTTTTTAATATTTTTATTATTTCATCTGTTCGGCTACCTCGTCAGCAAAATTCTTCACTACTTTTTCAATCCCCTCGCCTAGTTCATAGCGGATGAAACGTATCAACTTCGCATTATTGTCAGACAATAATTTTTCTACCTTGATATCTTCATTTTTGATAAAAGGTTGTTCTATCAGACAAATTTCGGCGTAAAATTTTTCCAATTTTCCCTTAACAATATTTTCGATCATGTTTTCCGGTTTGCCTTGCTGTTTCAACTGATCCACATAGATCGCTTTTTCACGTTCTACTAATTCTGGATCAATCCCGGTACGGTCGACACACTTTGGATTGGTAGCGGCAATATGCATGGCCACATCGGTGCCAACGGTGGCATTACCACCTTGCAATTCCAACATGATAGCAATCTTCTTACCGTGTAGATAAGTAGCCACCAAACTCTCTGATTCATAACGTACGAATCGACGAATAGAAACCTTTTCACCGACTTTCAAACCCAATTCGCTAATGGCGGATTGAACAGTTTCTCCTGAAGATAATTTTGAATTCAACAACGCCGCTTCATCGGCAGGGTTTTGATTGGCCACTGTTTCTACCAATTCATTGGCAAATTGAACAAAATTTTCACTACCAGAAACAAAATCAGTTTCACAATTGACTTCGGCCAAAGCGCCGACTTTGCCACTGGCACTTAAATAACTAACGACCACACCCTCCGCCGCAACCTTATCCGCGCGTTTAGCGGCTTTGAGAATGCCTTTTTTACGGAGAATGTCGGCGGCCTTTTCCATGTCTCCGCCAGCTTCTTCCAAAGCACTCTTACAATCCATCATGCCCGCACCAGTTGATGCACGCAATTTGGCGATATCAGCTGCTGTTATAGTCATACTATAAAGAAGATTAAATTTTAAATACTAGATTCTTTGGTCACGGCTCGACGTTCTCTTTTTACTGTCTTAGCGGCTGCAGCCTTTACTACCGAAGACTTACCGGCTAGATTTTTTTCTTCACCGGCGACTGATTTAACTTCAATTCTTTTGCTCTCTTTTTCAGCGATGACTTTATTTTTTTCCCATTGTTCCTTACCTTCACTGATAGCCTGAGCCAACAAATTGGAAATAGTCTTGATAGAATTAACGGCATCATCGTTGGCCGGAATCACAAATTCAGCCTGATCAGGATTCACATTAGAATCACAGACACCGATAATTGGTACATTGGTACGCAAAGCTTCATTTACGGCAGTTTTGCACACGCGCATATCTATTACAAACATCGCATCTGGCATTCTTTCCAGACTGGTCAAACCAGCTAAATATTTATCCATTTTAGCCACCAATTTTACCAGGTCAGATTGTTCTTTTTTGGTGTATTTTTCAATTTCACCGCTAGCAATCTGCTGTTTCAAATTTTTATATTTTTTAATACGTTGTTTGGTTTCATCAAAGTTGGTGAGCAAACCACCGATCCAACGTTCAGTCAAAAATGGCATACCACAACTCTCGGCGGCCGCTTTCACGACCGACTGAGCTTGTCTTTTGGTACCAACGAATAAAACTACTTTACCGGAAGCGGCCAAACCTTTGGTATAATCCAAAGCTTTCTGCAATTCTTCTACGGTACGCTCTAAATTTAAAATGTGTACACCGTTACGAACGCCAAAAATATATGGCTTCATCTTCGGATGCCAACGAGATTTTTGATGCCCAAAGTGCATACCAGCCTTGAGCATGTCCATCATGGATGGAATTTGTGTCATATTTTCCTTTTCTTCCGACTGAGTCGGAATTACTGCCTCTTAGCCATCACCCACCGAGTGGTCGGGGGAGGAAAAAAATTGGCTAATGAGTGATTAAAAATATGTCGAGATTATATACCAGTCCAGCAAAAAAGTCAAGAAAAATGACAGGCCCCACTCATTTGCTAGCATACGAACGCTAACGAAATGAGTGGGGCAAACCCTCCTGTGATCTTGCTCGGCCTCATGAGATACCTTCCTATTGGCCACCGCCTACTAGCTGGGCCGGACCACACCGCGCGCTTTGTCAGCCAGTTGCAAGCGCAGATCATCATCGGGGATGATGTGGTACCCTTCCTTGGCCCGCATGACGAGATGGTTACCGCAGGAGAGTTCTTCACACGCCGAGAAGAAACCTTCCAAGCTCGTGATCTGTTCGAGCTGAACTTGAACGCGCATGAAGACGGCCGCGAGCTCGACATCTTCCCGTTTGAGTTCAAGTCGACCCAATTCCAAGACAACCCTCTTGACATCGCGGCGCAATTTCCTCAGATGCTGTTTGAGACCTCCGTTGGACTGAATGGGTTCCGGGGACAAGTCGGTCACTTCGATCTGTTGATGCTCGGCGAGAACCTTGGATTGTTCGGTGAATTTGACTTGGGTCTCATTGACCCGAACCAAAAAACCGATGCCCTCAAGCTCTGCCAACACCGCAGACGCGTGCTCGGTATCCTGGCAACGGTCATCGCCCACCAACGCGGCGGCCGGAAAACCAGAGTAGATCCCGGAACCGTATTGATTACGCAATGAACGCACCAAACCTGGAAACAAATGGCGTACATCGGGAGAAAACCCCTTGATCACACCATTGCCACTAGCCATAGAGACCTCACATTCGCTGATGATCAGCGACTATTATTATGATGCAAGAAAAAAATATAAAACGCAAGGCTCCATAGGGGTGTTGACTTTTTCCAATAATCTGCTATAATTCTACCCATTAACTAAAAACAGTCAAAGTTATATATGAAAAAAAATATTCACCCCGAATATAATGAAAATTGCTTAGTGACCTGTGCTTGTGGTAATACTTTTACTACTGGCAGTACTATGAAAGAAATCCGCGTAGAATTGTGCAATAAATGCCACCCATTCTATACCGGTAAACAAAAATTTGTAGACACCGCTCGCCGTGTAGAAAAATTCCAAGAAAAAGCCGCCAAAGTTTCTGCTGCGGCCGCTACTCGTAAAGGCAAGAAAGTAAAGAAAGCTGCTTCCGCCGCCAAGAAGATTGCCAAAAAAGCCGCCAAAGCTTAGCTAATTCAAAACAGACCAATTTAAGCGTATTTTGCTTTTGGTCTGTTTTTTATTATAATTAATTTAAAATCATGCTCGGTGGCTCGCTAATATGCGCTAAAATATTCCTCATTGAATAATATGTTACAAAAATACATAGAAATAAAAAATAAATATCTTCAATTGGAAGCGGATTTGCAAAATCCGGCTATTCTTAATGATTCCAAAAAACTTAAGGAAATTTCTCAAGAATATAATGACTTACAAGAAACCAAAGAAAAAATTTTGTCCTTAGAAAAAGCCGAGAATGATTTATCCCGGTCAGAAAAAATGTTGGAAACAGAAATCGATGAAGAAATGAAAGCAATGACCAAAATCGAAATCGAAGAATTAAAAAATAAAATTTCCACTCTAGAAAATGAGTTATCCGAATTGACCCGTCCGCGCGATCCAATGGACAAAAAAGATGTGATCGTGGAAATTCGCGCCGGGGTTGGCGGGGACGAGTCGGCGCTTTTTGCGGCGGAACTATTCCGCATGTATTCTCGTTATGCGGAAAATAAAAAATGGAAAGTGGATCTAATCGATACCAACCGTATTGGCATTGGCGGCTATAAAGAAGTAATTTTTTCCATTAAAGGACACTATGTTTATAAAGATTTAAAATATGAAATGGGCGTACACCGCGTACAACGCGTACCGGACACCGAAAAAGCCGGACGCATCCACACTTCTACCGTGACAGTGGCCGTCATGCCCGAAATCGATGAGGTAGAATTTAAAATCGAGGCCAAAGATTTGCGTATCGATACTTTTTGTGCAGGCGGGCATGGCGGACAAAGCGTCAACACGACTTATAGCGCCGTGCGTATCGTCCATGTCCCAACTGGTCTTATTGTTCAGTGCCAAGATGAGCGCTCCCAAACAGCCAACAAAGACAAGGCTATGAATGTACTGCGCTCACGTCTATATGAAATGGAAAAAGAAAAACGTGACAAAGAAATGGCTGATAAACGCAAATCGCAAATTGGCAGTGGTGATCGCAGTGAAAAAATTCGCACCTACAATTTCCCTCAAGACAGAATTACCGATCATCGCATCCACCAAAATTGGAACAACATTGGCAGTATTTTAGATGGCAATTTGGAGCCAATTATTTTGGCTTTACGCGAAGAGGATTATAAAGAGACAAATGTTTAATTTTAGCATCAAAAATTTACTCCAGCACTCTACTCTAGAGCAGGAAATACTGCTAGCAAAAGCTATAAAAAAAGACCGTGTCTTCGTGCTTACCCATCCGGAATACCGACTTAGTTTAAACCAATATTGGCGTTTTGTTTATTATTTATTTTTATTACATCATGGCTATTCTGTGGCCGCTATAGTCCAACACAAAGAATTTTTTGGTTTGGAATTTTTTGTCAATAAACACGTGCTAATACCGCGGCCGGAAACCGAAATAATCGTGGTGGAGGCCATAAAAGCAATCGACAGTTCATCTGAAAAAATATTGCTGATAGATGTCGGCACCGGAAGCGGCTGTATACTAATCGCTATTTTAAAAAATAGCAAAAAAACAATTACCACTATCGCTTTGGATATTTCTATTAGTGCCTTAAAAGTAGCCAAAAAAAATATTATCCGACACTCTGTAAATATTGAACTGCAAAAAAGCAATTTACTAAACAAAATAAAAGATAGAAATTTTGCTGATTTTGATAAGATTATCATCACCGCCAACCTCCCCTACTTGACCACCAAACAAGTTGCTGAATCACCCTCAATCCAAAAAGAACCGAAAATCGCCTTAGCGGCCAAAGAAAATGGGCTAGCCTTATATCGACAATTATTTGAACAAACAAAAAAAATATTTCCAAATAAAAAAAATCTGATCCTACTAGAGATCGATCCGTCACAAAATGAATCAATACAAAAAATGGCCACTAAATTTTTCCCTGAGGCCAAGCTAGAAATAAAAAAAGATTTATCTGATCTAGACCGAACACTAAAAATATCCACCTAGTTAGGTGGATATTTTTATATTAATATCTTTAGGCACAATTTGTATCCAAATTTTACCTGGCTTTAAAATCAACTCTTGTCCGGACAAATCGTAAAATCTAGTCCGACCGTTGGCTTTTTTCCACACTCCACGCCACATTAGACCGTCACGCAACAAACGCATATCACCCTGACCGATAGTAGTTATTCCCAGCCGACCATAATCATCCAATACTTGAGTCTTGACATATTGAATAATAATATCATCCCCCAATAAATCCAATCCTTCTTCCTGCTGTTTTTTCTCATTAATCAAGCGCTGATATTTTTTTGAATCTACCAGATATTGCCAATCGACGAAATAATTCGCTGAATATTCGATAGAAACATTTTTTACTGATTCTACATTAACCGCCGGCAAATCTGCAAATTTCCAACCGTCTAAAAATTGATTGGTCGCCTTGACGGATAACAAAAATTTACTCCAGAGCTCACTGCTAGTAAAAAGATTATGAGGAGCAAAACGAGAATTATCACGCCAAAAATAGGCGCCGTTGTACATTTCATTGAGATCAAACACTTTTTCCATTTTTATTTTATCCAGAGCATCTGGTGAACCACCGCAGTGCATATAAAGACCATTGTATTCTTGTAACCAGTCCACAAAATAGGGTCGTGCACTTCGAACTGGACCAATCTTGTCTACCTTTTGACTAGCGTCAAAAATTGCCAAATACCTAGTAAGTCCGCCTTCGGCCGGTGCTTCGTACACGATCTTAGCGGCCGATAAACCGCTCTGCGGCCAGGCATCGGGATGATTATCGATCATCACTGCTGCTATTTTGGGATTCACTTGTTCGCTACTACTGACCATCTGACCGTCTAATATACTGGTATAAACCACAGGTGTTTGAAGTGTTTCAGCTTTCCAAACCACTTTATTACCAATACTGCCTAGCAACAAATAGATACCCAAGCCGAAGATGAGCAAAATTAAAAATACGACTTCGATCTTAAATTTTAAATTACCAATTTTTATTTTCATAAGTATGAAATACTATATCATAAAAATTGAAAATAAAAAATCCTCCCGATTGAATCAGGAGGATTGATATTCGAAGATGAAAATTATTTCTTTTCTTCCACTTTCTTTTCAGCAGTTGGAGCTTCGCCTTCAGCGGCAGCCTCTTCTTCTTTCTTCTTGGCAGAAGATTCGATCTTACTAACATCCATATTCTTGCCGGCTTCTTCCATGGCTTTGATTTCTTCTTCGGTCAAAGAAGCGATTACTTTGGTCACCAAAGCGTCGGCGTGAGGAGAGACAACTTTAATACCGGCAGATAATACCAAATCCTTTACTTTCACCGCATCATCAAATGTTTTCAAACCGGATAAATTGACTTCAATAAAGGAAACCAAATCTTTTGGCAAACATTCCACGGTTACCTGAGAAATATTTTGTACCAGAGTTCCGCCCATTTCTTTTACGGCTGGAGCCTCACCGACAAAATGTAGCACCACCGGAGCTTGCATCACTTTATTCATATCAATGCGACGCAAATCAATATGAGTAGGGGTGTCTTTCACCGGATCATATTGTACTTCATGCACCAATACTTTACCAACATTTTTGCCGTCAATTTCTAAATCGATCAAACTGGAATCACCAGCTTGCTTATAAAGTTTTAAAAATTCCGGGTAGTTCAAATCCAAAGAAACAGTTTCATTTCCGGCACCATAAGCCACGGCCGGTAAATTTCCTTGTTCACGAGATTTTTCTCCCTTAATAGTGCGGGTCACCGCTTTCAACAAATACGCCATATCTTACAAATTAATTTTTATATTAATAATTTTTTTGAATAAATTGATAACCGCCGATAATTTCATCTACTGTCAATGGGGTTGTTTTGTATAATTTTTGAGCATCTTCAAAACTCAAATCGGTCACCATACCAACCGAGCTTAATCCTTGCCCCATCGTGACAATCATAGCAATAAAATTGCTGGCACATTTACCACAAATGATATGGACCAAATTAGCCGCATCACGTTTGGCAAACAGTCTGGCCTTCTCGGTTTCATAGCGTTCATTACAGATCGGACAATGGCCAATAAATTTTAATGCCTCAAGCCAGGATTCCCCCCGATTATTTTTGGCTAACATAAACAGCAATATAATAAACAAAAAACTAAAAAATGTCAAGTCTACGACCCTATTTGTCGCATATTATCTATATTTTACCTTAAAAAATATTTTTCGCCAAATAAGTAGCCACTATTCCGGCAGTTTCGCCGCGCAAAATATTATCGCCCAAATTTATTAATTTTACTTTCTGATCTTTGGCCATTTGAATCTCATTTTCACTCCACCCACCCTCCGGACCGATAAAAATCGAAATGCACTTATCTTTAATCCTCACTTTATCCAAATGATCACCGGCAGGATCAAAAAACCATACTTCTCCTTTGGCGATCTTCAAAACCTCTTTAAAATTTTGCACTGAACGCAAAATTGGCACGATATGTCGTTGGCTTTGTTCAGATGCTTCCTTGATAATTTTCTGCCAACGTTTTTCATTAAAACCAATTTTTACCGTACGCTCTGAGACTAGCGGCACGATCTCATCTACCCCTACTTCCACTGCTTTTTGCAATAACCATTCGAAATTATCGCGTTTGAGCAAAGCGGCATATAATATCACCCGTTTATCATCTTTTTTAGTTGGCAAAATAGTCACTATTGAAAAATCCAAAGATTTTTTGTTTATTTGTTTTAGAGTGGCCACCGCGGCTCTACCCAGGCCATCACCCAAAACCACCTCTTCGCCTATTTTTATTTTTAAAACATCTTTGATTTGATGAATAATCTCCGTATTCAAACATTCTATCACCTGATCACTCCAATTGAATTGTCCAATAAAATAATGTCGTTTCATAAAAAATACACAGAAGATTATAATTTTATTCGGTAAATGTGATACAAAAAATTAATTTTTCAATTTTCTTTGAGCACGATTAAAAGCGATCGCAAATCTATGGGCCTCATCGCGCACTTTAATTAATAAAATTTTATTATCTTTCACCCATTGCTTGATTTCATCCGAATCAGTTACCACAAAAAAATCATTGCGTTTACGCTTAGCTCCTTTGGCAATACCGACTATTGGTATGTAAATCTGTGCCGAACGCAACACCATTTTGACTTTGTTCACTTGTGGTAAACCGCCATCAATTAAAAATATATTAGGCATTGGCCATTCACCATGTTTGAGACGACGCATCAACACTTCCGCCAGACAATCCACATCACTCTGACCGACTACGGTCTTGATTTTAAATTTGCGATATTGGCTTTTTACTGGGCCAACTTCATCAAACACCACCATACTACCAACTTTGCCGCTGGCTCCTAAATTGGAAATATCATAACCTTCAATCCTTTTTACCAAATTATCGCCGCCGATAATCTTATCTTTCATAAAGCTCTCGTTGAGCAAAGCGATATCTTGAATTTTTTGCAAATGATACAGCTGATTGCGCAATCTGGCGGCTTCTTCAAAATTTTCGGCCTTAGCTACTACTTTCATTTCTTTTTCTATTTTTTTAATCAATAATTTTTTCTTACCACCCAAAAACAAACGCAGAGGTAAAATCACTTTTGAGATATAATCTCTTGCAGAAATATCTCCAGCACAAACTCCCAAACATTGCCCCAACTGATAATAAAAACATGGTCGTTTGGCCTGGGGTTCACAAGTAGAAAAAATAAAAATCTTACGCAACAGCCGGAGAGCTTCTTTGGTATTGAGTCCGGGATATGGTCCAAACAAATATTTGAATTCTTTCTTTTTGTCAGCGGTCGATTCATGTTGGCGAATAGTCAAAATTTTTGGAAATCGATCTTTACTGATGCCAATATAATTCCAGCTTTTATCATCGCGCCATTGAATATTGTATTTAGGATGATATTTTTTTATATAAATGCCTTCGAGGATGGCCGCTTCAAGGGCTGAATCCGTATTTTCTGTTCTCAAATCCACCACCTCATGAATCATTTCTTCTATTGGCCGAGGGGATTTTTTACCAGCAAAATAACTGCGGACACGACTTTTTAGCGAAGTGGCTTTGCCGACATAAATAATCTCTTTTTTTAAATTATAAAAAATATAGATTCCCGGCGCATCTGGTAATTGAGATAATTTTCTAAGTATTAAATCCAACATAACCACCCTATCTTAACAAAAAAATAATAAAAAATAAAGTCTAGCGACTCTTGACTTTTGCTGATAAAATGATATTTTTAGACAACACTCGCCGGTGGCAAATACGACAAGAGTCGCATCGCCCAAGGCGCCAAAGGGTAATGAGGAAACAATGCAACAAGGCATTGAACTCGGTTTTATCAGGGACCTCGTGAACGCGATTCCGCGCGTTGTTCGCTACATCGCAATCATCACCGCCTACACGCTCCTGCAATGGGGCTTGGAGTGGGTGGCCAATCAATTTGGCCTGTTCATTCCCAAGTGGGTGGAGATGATGGTCGCTTTCTCGCTGGCCGCTCTCTACGCGGTTCGACGGGAGCGGACGTGCTGATCGCCACTCATCACCAAGCACACCCCGGACACCAAGACGGTTCCGGGGAAGAATGTTTGAGCAAAAACCACCCGCAGACACGCGAGTAGAAAAAAATTTTCTCTTCGCGCGACGGGTGGTTTTTTATCGGAAAATATAATATAATTACCATTGATTCTAAATCTTATGACCAAATATATTATCCATGGTGGCAAAACCAGCTCCAATAGTGCTATTAATCAAAAATATTTTTTGGAAACTATCAATATACCAAAAAATGAAATTAATCTCCTAATTATTTTATTTGCTAGAGAATCAAAAGTTTGGATGGAAAAATTTGAACAATACAAACAAATATTTTCGAATTTAAACACCGGCAAAAAAATAAATTTTGTAATGGCCGACCCCGACAATCAAAAACTTGCCGAGCAAATCAATCAAGCTGATGTCATATTTATTTTAGGTGGTGAAACTATTAGATTAATTAATACAATAAAAAATACCAATAATCTAAAAGAGTTGTTTCAAAACAAAACGGTTGCCGGTTCATCGGCTGGCGCGAATTTTTTGAGTAAATATTATTATACTATCAATGGCAAAGAAGTACGTCCTGGCCTAGGAATACTAGAAATAAAAACTTTTCCTCACTATGACCAAAGTTTAGTAAGAGAATTGGAAGAATTAAAAAACTATAAAGAAGATCTGCCGATTTACACTTTGCCGGAAGAAAAATTTGAAATAATTTTTAATTAAAATCGAGCGGGCTTTTGATCCCTTGCAAATTTTTATTGGCTACATGGGTATAAATTTGGGTGGTTTGTAATTTGGCATGTCCCAATAATTCTTGAATATATCTGATATCTGTACCGTTTTCCAGTAGATAAGTGGCAAAGCTGTGGCGCAAGGTATGAGGATGGATATGTTTATGTAACCCAGCTTTAGACCCAGCCTGAGCTACTACTTTTTGGATAGTCGTTTCAGTCAATCGTCCGCTTCTGCCATTAGTAAACAAAAAATCATCAGCTTTTTTAATCCTTGCCTGTCCTGTCAAAACCTCTTTTAATTTTGCCGGCAAAATCACCATTCGATCTTTTTTACCTTTACCTTGGAAAACGCGCAATAACATTCGGTCAAAATCAAAATCGCGCATTTTAATATGGGTCAGCTCGCTCACCCGCAGACCGGTGTCATACAACAAAGAGATAATGCAATGGTGTTTTTTATTTTCTATTCTTTCCAACATTCTTATAATTTCTTGCTTAGACAAAACCACTGGGAGATAATTAGATTTTTTTGCCCGAGGAATGTAAACAAAAAAATTCCGATGCAAGATAGAAACAAAATAAAATCTCAAAGCACTATAAGCGGTATTAAGTGTTGAGGCCGAAACATTATTTTCGGCCAATTTCTCTAAATAAAGCCTGATGTCTTCCCCTGAAATACCTCTTGGACTTTTATTTGACCAATTTAGGCATTTGGTAATATAATGAAGATAACTTTTTATGGTTTTTTGGCTAAAATTTCGAATTTTCATCTCCTGTTCCAACAGATATAGCGGATCTCGACTGGGACGATAATTTGATGTGGTATTCATACCCCCATTATGATTACACATTATTAAAGATATATTACCATATTTTAGCCAAATTATCTACAAGTTGGTTTATAGATAGTTATATGAAATACATGTTTTCCTTTTTGGGCTACTGCCCCAGCTCTTAAAAAGAATCCGATTTTGTTTTTCTTTTTTTATAGAGGGGAAATAATTATTGAATTAAGTGAAAGGATAGAGCAAAATGTTTACCTGAGCATTAGAACAACATGATTAAATACGAAGACCTAAAATCAATAGCTGAAACTAGATTGCAAGAAGCCAAAGCTCTACACAAAGCGGGTCTTTATGATGGAGCTGCCTATATTTGTGGTTATGTAGTTGAAACTGCTCTAAAAGCCAGAATTTGTAAGAATCTTAAAATCAAAGATTATCCCGATGACGGAAAAGAAAAGCAAATATTCTCATCTCATGATTTTGACAGGCTTCTTTTATTGAGCGGATTACAAAATAAAATCGGTCTTGGAAATAAAAGAACAAAGAAACTTTTTGAAAATTGGTCGCTACTTACCACTTGGAGGCCAGAAAGAAGATACACACTAGGTACTTACAACAAACAGGATGTTAAAGGTTTATTGGAAGCTCTGGAAACAGGAAAGTATGGATTTTTTAATTGGATAAAAAAGCTATGGTAGATAAATTAAAAAACTTGATAAGAAAAATTGAATCGCAAAAAGGCGTGATTGCTTTATTTATGTTACTGAAAGATTCCGCAGATATTTCAAAATGGACTGTTGTTGTTAGCGCGAATTGGATTGATAGAATGAGCCAGCGAACTGCACTTGATTTCTTTATAAAAAATTTCCAATCAACACTCAATAGAACGGAACTTAATGAAATTAGTCGCGTGAGTACGCTAAAAACAAATGACGGTTTTGTAAAATCTTTGACACGCACATTAAACATATCTGGAGGAGCAGTCCGATTCACTCAAAATCAAATTGGCAACTACTATATTCACGATGCTGTAATATTCGAAGCAAAAGGATCTGAGATCCCAAACGCTCCGATAGGCACGGCAAGTCGAAATCCAGCAATCAATGGAACAATTAATCCAAATATTAACAGTACAATCAATCCGAATTTTAATAGCACGATAAATCCAAACTTTAACAGTACAATCAATCCGAATTTTAATAGCACGATAAATCCAAACTTTAACAGTACAATCAATCCGAATTTTAATAG